>Ga0335081_10021176_pt1 | contig 10526 bp, 9 predicted proteins | sample Lox_Sample_35_FD_206713 | JGI IMG/M metagenome (GOLD analysis project Ga0335081, IMG submission 206713) | Soil microbial communities from Loxahatchee National Wildlife Refuge, Florida, United States - Lox_Sample_3.5 | ecosystem: Environmental > Terrestrial > Soil > Wetlands | place: USA: Florida...
TGTCACCAAACGCGCAGGCTGCCTTTCGTCGGACCACGAGCTGCGGGAGGGGTCGACTCGAGACCAGCGCGCCTATTTGTGAGTCTCGACACGATCCCATGTGACGGACCCCACAACCTGCTTGTTCGGATTGCCCAAGAAATCGAAGGAAATCACAGGCTCGGGGATAAGGGCCGGCGACGGCATTGTGATTTCAATCACAATTCCAGGTGACGGAATATACGGACCATCCAGTCCGCCTCTGGCATCCTCACTTGCAAATTGAGGTGCCCTATGACTGCAAACGACAACCGTGATCTTCTCGAGATCCTTCGCTTCGAACTCAGCTTTTTGGAAGACGGAGGGTATGGACGTTCGCCACACTCGCCTTGGCGCGCCCCCTCTATCTTTGAGGATTCGCCGGCGTGCCCAAATTTCTGCGACCCGGCGCGGCCCCACCCCTGCGAGAGCTGCCGGCTGGAAGATTTTGTTCCTGAGTCGCGGCGCAAGGAGAGCGTGCCCTGCCGCTTCATCCAGTTGAACGAACAAGGGCAGACCGTCGATGACTTCTATCGCACGGGAAGTCAAGCCGAACTGGAACAGGCTCTGGCTCGCTGGCTGCGCGCCCAGATAGCCAAGATCGAGCAGGAACGCGCAGTCGCAGCAAAAAGCGGAGTCGCCTGAGCGCAATTCTCCGCGCAGAAAAATTTGTTAATCACGAGAATGGCATGACCAGCGCGCCAAAGCCGGCAAGTCTCCCCCAAGGAGCAGAAAGAATCATGAGTGACGAACACACATATCGAGTAGCAGCCTGGTGGACCTCCGGTCGCACCGGCCTGGCCAAATCAGAATCCGCGCCCAACGCGATCCATTTCACCGCTCCCACCGAATTCGGCGGCCTCGAAGGTAGATGGACTCCCGAGGAGCTTCTGCTCGCAGCCGTCGCCGGCTGCTACACCACCACGCTGCGCGCGATCGCGGGCACGGCGCAGTTCGACTTCACCGACCTGCAGGTCGAAGCCAGCGGCACGGTGCGCAAGGCAGAGACGGGTTGGGGCTTCAGCCAGATCGTGGTGCGTCCCAACCTGAAAATCGCTTCGGCCGAGGAGAGAGAGCGGGCGCTGGAACTGCTGAAGCGGGCGGAGAAACTGTGCCTGGTATCACGCGCGATCGGAACCACGCTGAAATTCGAACCGCAGCTGGAAATCATCAAGCCTATGGCGGTTGTCTAAGGCGACTGCAGCGATTGCGCGGAGCTAGAGTTCCAGCACAGCCGACACTGACGAAGGATCCTCCATCGGCCGGAGAGCGAATCCGGTTTTCTTGAAGATGGCCTGCGTGGGCAGATTGTCACGCAGGATCTCCCCCGACAGCCTCTTGAATTTCTCATAGCGGGCAACGCGGGCGACGCCTGCGAGCAGTTCCGTGCCCAACCCGCGACCCTGCCAGCGGTCGGACACCAGTACAGCGGCCTCGGCCTCGCCGCGACTGATGGCGCTGAAACGGCCCACTCCCAGAATCTGATGCTGGTCCGTTTCCGGGTCCTTGCGGTCTGCGACCAATGCAAATCCACGGTCATAGCTGCCAAAGCAGATGCGCACCAGTCGCTCATGTTCGACCCGAGTGCTGAGGCTCAGGGAGCAGAAGTACCTCAAGTAAACGCTCCGTTCCGACAAGGTTTCGTGGAACTTCACCATGAGAGGTTCATCCTCCGGACGAATCGGGCGGATGGTTACGTGGGTGCCGTCCTTCAGAGTAAATGGCCAGACATACTGCGACGGATACGGACGAATAGCGGGCCGAGGCAATTCTTCGGTGGTCATCGTGGAATCGTGCACCACCACTCGCGCATCGAGCGCCAACAACTGCTCAGGCGTCGCCAGCAGCGGATTAATATCAATTTCCTTGATCCAGGGCTGCTCGACCACGAACTGACTGAAGCGCACCAGCAGACTCTCCAGCGCTACCAGGTCTATGGCTTTGCGGCCGCGCACACCTTTCAGAGCCGCGAAGATGCGAGTGTGCTCCATCAACCGCTGGGCCAGCGTCGTGTTCAGCGGAGGCAGAGCCAGAGCACGATCACGGTAGACTTCAACCATCACTCCGCCGGAGCCGAACAAAATCACCGGACCAAACTGAGGATCGATAGTGCTGCCCAGGATCAGCTCATATCCGTCGCGGCGCACCATGGGCTGAACCGTGACTCCGGCGAAATGCTGCTCCCCTGCCTTCTCACTTGCTGCGGCCTGAATTCCGCGATACGCGCCTCGTACCTGCTCGGCATTCTGCAGGCGCAGGCGGACGCCATCCACATCGGTTTTGTGGGCGATGGTGTTCGAGAGCAGTTTCAGAACAACGGGATACCCGATCTCCGCAGCGATCGCCACCGCGTGCTCCTCGTTCTCCGCAACGCGAGTTTCAACCACGGGTATGCCGTAATCCGAGAGAAGTTGCTTGGCCTCGAATTCGTTGAGCAGTGTCCGGCCGCTCGCCCGCACCTGCTGCACAAAACCGCCGACCTTGCGGCGCGGGTCGGCTGCTGCGTCCGGCCCCTCAACCAGGGCGGGCGTCTCATAAAGACCGCGCAGGTTGTAGGTGTAACGCCACATGTAGGTGAAAGCACGCGCGGCTGTGTCGGGATAAGAAAATGTCGGAATTCCCGCCGTGTTGAGAATCGCGGTGCCTTGTTCAACGCCGGCCCCACCCATCCAACTGGCCAGCACCGGTTTCCCCAATCCGTGCGCGTAGGGCTGCATGCGCTTGGCCACCTCGGTCGGATCGGCACCTCCCTGCGGCGCGATAACGGCGAGCAGAGCGTCGCCCGACGGATCTTTGGCGGCGATATCGAGCGCCTTCACGTAACGCTCGGCATCGGCGTCGGCCAGCACGTCCACCGGATTGCCGTGACTCCAGTGGGGCGAAAGGAACGTACTCAACTCCTGCACCGATGCGGGCGAAAGCTGCGTGAGTTCGCCGCCCGTGGCCATGAGCGCGTCAGTCGCCAGAACGGCAGGGCCTCCGGCGTTAGTCACAATCGTAAGGCGCGGACCGCGCGGGCGCGGCTGCCGGCTCAGCACTTCCGCCATGTAAAACAGATCGGCGATGTTCTGGACGCGCAGCACACCGCAGCGCCGGAGGGCCGCTTCAAGAACATCGTCGCTTCCCGTCAGCGCACCGGTGTGGGACGCGGCCGCGCGCGAGGCTGCTTCTGATCGGCCGGCTTTGATGACAATGATCGGTTTGCCCAGCGCGATCTCGCGCGCCGCGGAGAGAAACGAGCGCGCGTCTCCCACCGATTCCATGTAAATCAGAATGCTCTTGGTGTGTGGATCGTCGCCGAAGTAATAGAGGAGATCGCCCCAGCCCACATCGAGCATGGAGCCGGTGGACACAATAGCGCTGAATCCCACGTGCTCGCGCCCACTCCAATCGAGGATCGCGGATTGCAGCGCGCCGCTCTGGCTAAGGAACGCGACACTGCCTTTCTGTGGCATCGTCTTCAGGAAGGTAGCGTTCAGCCCCATCGTGGGATTCATGAACCCCATGCAGTTGGGGCCGATCAAACGAAGCGCTCCGCGTTGCAGATGCTTCTGAATCTCCTCTTCCAGAACGGCGCCCGCAGGCCCCTGCTCGCGGAATCCGGCGGAGATCACGACGGCTGATTTCACACCGGCGTCCACGCACTCGCCGATGATTTGAGGCACAGTCTGCGCTGGCGTAACCACCAGGGCCAAGTCGACTCCGCCGGAGATGTCGCCGATGCGCTTGTGGGTCTTGACTCCGAGAATTTCGTCGCGGCTGGGGTTAATGGCGTGGACCTTGAGGGGGAACTTGCTCGACAGGAGATTTGAAAGCACGCTCAGGCCTACAGTTCCCGGGCGGTCTGTGGCCCCAATCACAGCAGCGGAGCGGGGAAGGAACAAGGACTCCAGCCCGGCCCGCGCGGGGGGCGCAACCAGGGAGAACTTGTCGACGAGGGATGTTGTAGGGCTGGTGATCTGGCTCACAAAGAAACCTCCGGCGAGGTAAACGCCTCTATTTTTTCACAATTTCAGTGAGCCAGAACGATGGGCTGCTCCCTACACGTCGGCACGCTGGCACAGTTTTCTACTTTTGTCAGTGATTGGGATATACCCTTAATCACATGGGGTCGTGACCGTGATCACACGCAGAAATGCGGTGTTACAATGATCACATGGAGGGTGCTGAATGCGCGCCCCATATGGTCTAAATATTCTTGATAACTGTCTGAGCTGCCCGGTCCGGGAAGAACACCTTTTTTGCAATCTTTCCGTTCATGCTGGACAGCGCCTGAACGAAATCAAATCTACCGCCGTTTATCCCAAGGGGGCCATGCTCTTCATCGAAGGGCAGCAACCGCGTGGCGTTTTTTTGCTCTGCACCGGAAAAGCCAAACTTTCCACTTCTTCCCGCGAAGGCAAAACCATCATCACGAAAATTTCCGAAGGCGGAGACGTGCTGGGTCTCAATGCGGTCATTTCCAACCGTCCCTATGAAGTCACCGCCGAAATGATGGAGCCGGGGCAGGCCAATTTCATTCCCCGCGAATCGTTGCTGCAATTCCTGAAGGATCATGGAGAAGTGGCCTTGCGCGTGGCCGAACAGCTGAGCCGCAATTACTACACCGCCTATGAGGAGATCCGGACACTTGGTCTGGCCACCTCGCCGTCGGAAAAATTTGCCAAGCTGCTGCTGTCCTGGTCGACGAAGACCACGCAAAACGACGGCGCCACGCAGGTCAAGCTCACGCTGACCCACGAGGAAATAGCCGAGATCATCGGGACCACCCGCGAAACTGTCAGCCGCCTGTTTTCTGAATTCAAAAAGAAACAACTGCTGCAGCTGAAAGGTTCAACTCTGGTCATCCGCAACCGGCCGGCGCTGGAGAAGATCGTCCAGTCCTGATTTCGTTGGAGGATTCGCCGCAACTGCGGCGGAAGGCAGGGAACATGACGCCGCGAGAGTCAATCTCCGCGGCGCGCCGGGGTTTTTCACCTGCCACAAGTTGGGTGGTCACGACAGCTCTGCCGGTCGGGACTCGCCAGCCTAGATTCTTGGGGGTCGATGGGCGCAGGCGCCACTGCGGGTTTCATACGTCGTCCGCTCCAGCATGCGCTGCGCGCCCTCGCAGCCGTCCTCGACTCACCGCATATTCCGACGCGGGTAGCAGTTGGAGCAGTCCCGACTGCTCGGCACATTCGGGTAAGCGCACCAGCTTTGCCTGCGTTCCTCGCCAGACGATCGTCATCTGCTTTGAGCAATCGTCGCAGAGCCAGAACCGCTCATAGAGCCATGGGCAAGCTCCGCCGCTCGCCATTTGAAGTTCGGGGGTGGGAGACAGAAAGAAAATCTTTCCCTGGTGGAGATATCGAAAGACCGCACTGCATTCGGGATTGGCGCACTTCGAGAGCATGGCACCTTCTCGCCAGCTCTACGTCGAGCAGTATCGCAGCTACATTCTAATACCGATGTCAAAAACAAGGAGAAGCAAGGTACCCGATCAGGCACCTCTCACTCTCTCGGCCCGGAGCGACCGCAGGCCGGAACGCTGTGCGAAGAGACTGCAGTCTCCCTCCATTTAGAATATTGGAGCGCGGCGAAAATGATGCGCGTGTGTGTTTTACGCCCTTTCACCTCCGTACTGAGACCATGACCGAACTTCACTGTGCTGCCCTGCTGTTTGATATGGATGGAGTTCTTATCAACTCCACGCCGGCAGTGGCTCGCGTCTGGACCGGCTGGGCGGTCGAACACGGATTCGACCCGAATGAAGTCATCGCCCATGCTCACGGCCGGCCAAGCATCGCGACCATACGCGAGTATCTTCCGAACTCCGATTACGAAGCGGAGAATCGTGAAGTCGAACGGCGCGAGATCGAGGATCTGGAAGGCGTGGTACCGCTCCCGGGTGCACTCGATCTGCTGCGGAGTCTTCCCGAAGACCGTTGGACGATTGTAACTTCGTGCACACGGCCACTGGCCGAGGTTCGCATCAAGGCCGCGGGTCTGCCGCTGCCGAAAAAGCTGATCACCTCAAACGACATCAGCCACGGGAAACCGCATCCCGAGCCCTATCTGAAAGCAGCCAGGCTTCTGGGCTTTTCTCCAGCCGACTGCATTGTTTTCGAAGACGTTCCAGCCGGAGTCCGCTCCGGCAAAGCTGCGGGCGCGAGAGTGATCGCATTGACCACCACGGTCAACGAACCCTCGTTGCGCGACGCCGGTGCGGACTGGGTGCTGGGCAGCTGCGCCGACGTACGCACGGGCTCGGGCAACGAGGTGCTGAGGCTGCAACTCCGGGAAGACTAGCCCGGTCCAGGAAAGCCGCTCCTCAAGGCAAGCGAACGCTCGTGGATATCCCGTCGTGCACCTCACCGTGGTCTGGGAGTAAACTGACTCGACACCCGGGGAATTCAATCGTAAGGAGAAAGTACATGAAGAATCGCCTCTTGGTTCCCTTCGTCGCCTTGCTTGTCCTTGGTTCTGTGGGGACCTCTACGGGAGCCGCACAGGCCGTACAACGTGATCAGCCATCGGCTCGATCGCAGGAACGCATCATCCGGGAAGTACGCCATGAATTGTTGATGCTGCCCTACTACGGCGTCTTCGACAACGTCGCCTACAAAGTGGACGGCTACAACGTGACCCTGTTGGGGCAGGTCGTGCGGCCGACGCTCAAGTCCGATGCCGAGAACGTCGTGAAGCGCATTGAAGGCGTGGAGAAGGTGGACAACCAGATCGAAGTGCTTCCACCTTCGCCCATGGACGACGGCCTGCGCATCCGGCTGTTCCGCGCCATCTATGGCGACCCCGCGCTGGAGAAATATGCGTTGGGCGTGCAGAAGCCAATCCGCATCATCGTTAAGAATGGCCACGTGACCCTGGAGGGCGTGGTGGATAGCGAAGGAGACAAGAACCTTGCCGGCCTGCGCGCCAACGGCGTCCCGGGAATTTTCTCAGTGACCAACAACCTTCAGGTTTGAAAGCCGTGACTCGGTGATCCTTCTCAGGGGGACGCGATGGGCGCGTCCCCCCGCGTTTTCCCTGCGGACTCGCACACTCTTTTCCCGCGTATAATGCTCCCGAATTCGCTTCCACCCCAGCAGTGCCCGGAGGAACGCCATTATGAGGTTTCATGCTATGAATCGCCGTACCTTTGTGGAAACCGCAACTACCGTCGCCGCCGCCACCCTGCTGACCAGCCGTTTTGGCTGGGCGGCCGGGGAGCACAAGATTCCAATCGATCAGATCGGCCTGCAGCTCTATACCGTCCGGTATGCGATCGCCAAGGATTTTGACGGCTCGTTGGCCAAAGTTGCCGCAGCCGGCTACAAGAAAGTCGAGTTGGCGGAATTCACGTACGAGAACGGTCAGGTCCTCTACTTCAAGAAAACGCCGCACGAACTGCGCGCAGCTCTCGATCATTACGGTTTCGATGCCATCTCGACTCACCTGAACTACGAGTTCCTGGCCCCGGAGACTTTCCCCAAAGTCCTCGAAGCCAGCCAACTCTTGGGTCACAAATACATCGTTTGCCCCTGGATCGAAGAGAAGGTTCGCATGCAGCCCGACTCCTGGAAGCACGCTTGCGATACATTCAACCGTGTGGGAGCGGAATGCAAGAAAGCCGGCTTCCAGTTCGGCTATCACAATCACTGGTTCGAATTCCTTCCGGTGGACGGCAAACTGCCCTACGACATCCTGTTGGAAGGTTGCGACCCGCAGTTGGTCAAGATGGAGATGGATCTGTGCTGGATCAGCGCCGCCAAGGGAGATCCGGTGAAATACTTCGACCAATACCCCGGGCGGTTCCCGCTGGTCCACGTGAAGGACCTGAAATCTCTTTTCAAAGTCACGACCGGAGGCGCGCAGAACCTCGGCGACACGGTTGACTTGACCGAAGTGGGCAGCGGCATCATCGACTGGAAGAGAATCTTCGCGCACTCCGACACAGCAGGGATCAAGTACTACATCGTGGAACATGACCGTCCCAAGCAGCCGTTCGAGAGCATCAAAACCAGCTACGACTATCTGAGCAAGCTGACCTGGTGACGCTCAGACGTTATTCGCTGCCAGATAATCTTGGGGGCCGCCGCAAGCGGGGAATCGCTGCGGCAGCCCCATTTTCTTGATCAAGGTGAAGCTCTGCGCCGAGCGGAACCCAATGATCCTTCGTCGGGGCGATGGGACCCTCGTCGTTACCTGAAGGACATGGGCGAGCGCCGAACGTGCTGTGACGAAAGTAACGCAGCATCCGGCAGACTTTGTGGCATCTTCTTAAATAGCAAGGAGTGCGCAGTGACGAAGTCGGATAAAGGCGGTTACTTCGATTGGGACGAGGGCCGCGAGGGCTACGTTGATCGGCCGGTCATTGCCTACGTGCCGACGCCGAAGCCTGCCACCACCATCAAGCCGGTTAAACCGGACAGCCACTCGCTGAACATTCGCTGGGAAGAGCGGATTGCGAGCCTGATCGCCGCCGCCGGGGCCGCTTGGGCCGTATATGTCGCCACCCAGGATGTTAACGCGCTGTGGAGGGTGCAGATCATGCCGCCAGGCCCGGTGGAAGTTTGCGCTCTGGGAGTGCTCGCCTGGCTCCACGCCAAATGGCGCCGCTCGCTGCACCGGCTTCGCTGACAATCCCGGTTGTGTACCCCCGGGGTATTCCAACTCCTCGACGGTCTCAGCCCTTCCCGAACGAATCTTCCAGCGACAGACTCTGGCGTAAACAACTCGGCGCCGTTCTCCGTAAGACCCAGGCCTGAGACCTGAGACATAGAACCTGAGCCGAGTACCTGCTGAAATCTTTGTGACGGGCTCCCGCAGCCGGTGAGGCACTCGCAGCTCTCGCGGAGTAGCGCTATAGTTGGCTATCCCCAATCCAGAAAGATCGGCGGAATAGAAAGGAAGCACTCATGGCCACTAGTTACAGCTCTGGCAGGATGGTTGCCCACACGATGGTGACCACGCAATTCGAACTGGACGGCTTCCGGGTGACGCGCACGCTGGGAGTCGTGCGCGGCATCGTCGTGCGCTCGCGCTCCATCTTCGGAACCATCGGCGCGGGATTGCAAACACTGGTGGGCGGCAACATCACCTTGCTCACAAACCTGTGTGAAAAGACGCGGCAGGAAGCCTTCGACCTCATGCTGCAGCACGCCGCCGAGCTCGGTGGAAACGCCGTGGTCGGCGCCCGCTACGACGCAACCGAAATCATGCAGGGCGTCACCGAAGTACTAGCGTACGGCACGGCGGTCGTGGTCGAGCCCGCCAAGCAAAACTGAATTCCATCTGCCCCAACCAGGGGAAGAGATGGTCCACATGCTCGTGGGAGCATATCACGGTGCGAGGCCGGCTTGGTTCCCGAACAGGTTCTAAGGCCCCGTCGCCGCTACTGCGCTTCCCGGTCTGCGGAAGAACACGAACAGCTCGACGTTCTTGGTATCGTCATTGATCTTCTGAGTCCACGCTAGCGAGTAGCCGTTCAGGAAGCCAAGTTTCGACTGGTTCTTTCTCAAGAAATTTGGAGCGTAGGTCGGGTCGTACACGTCTCCGGGATTCAGTTTCCATATGGTCAGGAGCTTTGCCTTTTGTGTGTCGTCAAGGCCTCGCAGATCAAGTTTGGATAGCTTGTACACCTCGCCGGGCACCAACTCGATGTCGAAGCTGACAGTGTGCGCGGTGTCATCGAACGTGGGGTCGGCACGGACTTTCGCATTCATGTGACCGGAAGCCAGATAGGCGCCGCCAAGCGTTGCAAGTTCCGCGCGAAAGGCGGTCATGTTTGCAATATCTCCCGTCTTGAATTGCGCGAGTCGTTTTGATGCGGCCAGCGCGACGGGATCATTGCCCTTAACGGCCAGCGATGCGATCCGGTACTGCCCTCCTTCCTCGACCGGCACGCTCAACTCGATCTTTACAACCGAGTCTTCCGGCGCGCCGGTCAGACTCAAAGAGGGATCTCCAAAGCGGCTCCGCAAATATCCGTTCTCCTGCAGGACAGGTTTCAGAGTTGCCTCTTCAGCGCCGGGCAAGAGCCCACGCCTGTATTCCTTTCCGAGAATACTCTTGCCTGCATCCTCCAGCCCCTTCGCGATTTTCGGGGAAGCGCCCACAAAATGGATGGCGAAGACCTCGATCCTTGGATCGATTATGGTGTAGCTTATCGCCTTAACGGAGTCGTTCTCCAGAAACGGCGTGTACTGCACCTTTGCCTTCACACCGTTTTCGGCGAGCACCGCTTCAACCTGCGTTCCGATATCATCCGCAAGCGTACCTTCTTCTGGTAGTTTTCCGATGAACAGCGGGACGCGGTTCTTCAGCTTCCCGATCATTTGCTCATCGGTCATCCACACACAATTCTCAAAACGTACCGGAACGAGATTCGGCTTGTCGACCAGGTCGTATTCTGCCGAAGTGGCGCTAAAACGGTATGAAACCTGAGCGAACATCCCGCTGTTGGCCAGCTTGTTTGCGGCATCTACCAGATCCTGCTGCGTGTAGCTGCCCCCAATTCTCAGGGCGAG
>Ga0335081_10021177_pt1 | contig 10526 bp, 3 predicted proteins | sample Lox_Sample_35_FD_206713 | JGI IMG/M metagenome (GOLD analysis project Ga0335081, IMG submission 206713) | Soil microbial communities from Loxahatchee National Wildlife Refuge, Florida, United States - Lox_Sample_3.5 | ecosystem: Environmental > Terrestrial > Soil > Wetlands | place: USA: Florida...
GCGATGGGCGAGGCGGTGTCGTTCATCCAGAAGCATCTGGTCGCCCACAAGAACCTGCGCGAGATCGAGTACGCCGCGACCAACGGGATGCTCTCCACGCTGGATCCGCACTCGATCATGCTCGAGCCGAAGATGTTCAACGAGATGCGGCTCCAGACCAAGGGGGAGTTCGGCGGTCTCGGCTTCGTCATCGCCATGCGCGACGGCAACCTGACGGTGGTGCGGGTGCTCAAGGGCACGCCCGCGCAGCGGGCGGGCATCAAGCCCAAGGACATCATCGCCAAGATCGGCGAGCAATCCACCGTGAACATGGACCTGCAGGACGCGGTGGATCGCCTGCGGGGCCGTCCCGCCACCCGCGTGTCGATCACCATCCAGCGCAACGGCTGGACCGACATGCGTCGCTTCGACATCGCCCGCGAGAGCATCAACGTGGAGACCGTGCCGCAGTCGAAGCTCCTCGCGGGGGGAGTGGGATACGTGAAGCTCTCGCAGTTCTCCGCCAACACCACCCGGGACCTCCAGGCGGCCATCGCACAGCAGCGGGCGCAGGCGGGAAGCGAGCTCAAGGGCCTCGTCCTCGACCTGCGGGGAAACCCGGGGGGGCTGCTCGAGCAGGCCATCAGCGTCTCCGACCTCTTCCTCTCCGAGGGCGTCATCGTGAAGACCGTGGGAGAGGGCATGAAGATGCACGAGGTGAAGGAGGCGCATGCCGATCGCGATGACATGATCTCGCTCCCGCTGGTGGTCATCGTGAACAACAGCTCGGCCTCCGCGAGCGAGATCGTGGCCGGGGCGCTCAAGAACAACAACCGCGCGCTGGTCATCGGGCGGCAGACCTTCGGCAAGGGGTCGGTGCAGGTCCTCTACGACTTCTCCGATCCGGCCAAGCCGTCCGAGGAATCGGCGCTCAAGCTCACGGTGGCGCAGTACCTCACCCCTGGCGACGCGTCGATCCAGGAAGTCGGGGTCACTCCCGACGTCCTCTTGCTCCCCGGGCGCGCGCTCAAGGACGCGGTGAACTACTTCGCGCCCCCGCGCATGCTGGGCGAGATCGACCTCGACAAGCACTTTGCGAATCCAGCTGACGCCCAGCTCTCGCAGGCCGAGGCCGACAAGCGCGCGGAAGAGCGGCGAAACCGCATCGAGAAGGCGCCGCTCGAGCTCAGGTACCTGCTCGACGAAAAGGAGGACTCGTTCGCCAAGGCGATGCGCGCCAGCGAGAGGCGCGAAGAGGCCCGGCTCCACGGCGAGTCGGACGAGCTCACGCCCGAGCAGCAGGAGGACGAGGACGCAGAGGCAAATCCCGACGAGCTCGTGGAGGACTACCAGATCCGCTTCGCTCGCGACCTGCTCGAGAGAGCCCCGTTCGCCGATCGCGCGCGCCTGCTCGGCGCCGCGAAGGGCTTCGTCGCCGAGCGTCACATCGAGGAGGAGGGTCGCCTCGAGAACAAGCTGGCGGGGCTGGGCATCGACTGGTCGTCTGGGCCAGCCAGCGGGACACCCCGCCCGGTGGTGACGGTTTCCCCGCCGCCCGGTCGGCTTGTCACCGCTGGCGACGCACTCAGCTGGACCGTGTCGGTGGAGAACAAGGGGGACGGCCCCTTGCATCGCCTGCGCGCATGGGCGCTCGCGGAGAAGTCCCCGCTCTTCGATCGGCGCGAGTTCATCTTCGGCCTCGTCAGGCCCGGCGAAAAGCGCAGCTTCGCCGTGCCGGTGAAGCTGCCCAGGGGGCTCGACAGCCGCCACGACGAGGTGCGCTTCCACTTCGAGGACGATGAGGGGCGCGCTCCGCCCGACACCTTCACCTCGCTCGATGTGGTCGGGAATCCGAAGCCGGCCTTCGCCTTCTCCACCCAGGTCGACGATCTTGGCGGCAACGGGGACGGGCTCGTGCAGCGCGGGGAGAACATCTCGCTGCGGGTGGACGTGAGGAACGTGGGAGGGGGAACGTCTGGCGAGAAGAGCTACGTCTCGCTGAAGAACCTGGGCGAGGAGAAGGTCTTCATCAAGAAGGGACGGGCGATCATCGGAGCCATGAAGCCGGGCGAGGTGAAGGGGACCGTCCTGCAACTCGAGGTGAAGAAGGGCCTCAAGGCGGACAACATCCCCTTGCGGGTGATGGTGGTGGACGAGAAGCTCGACGAGTACGTGTCGGAGCGACTCGACATCCCCGTCGCCACCGAGGGCAAGCCGCTCGCCACCACCGCCTACGGGGCGGTCAAGGTGACCGCGGCCCAAGCCGTGCTGCACACCGGGGCCTCGGCGAGCACGCCTCCCATCGCGGTGGCGAGGCGTGGAACCGTCCTCCCCGTCACCGGCCGGTCCGAAGGCCTCCTCCGCGTCGAGTGGCAGAAGGGCCGTCCGGGCTTCGTGGCGAGCACCGACGTCGCGCTGGAGCGCTCCGCGCGGCCCGCCGGAAGTGCCGTCGAGGTCTGGCAGCACGAGCCGCCGCGCATCGCGCTCGTCCCCGACCCGCTGCTCGGCCCGCCGGTTGTCGCGGGTGACAAGATCCATCTGGCCGGCTCCGCCTCGGTTCCGCCCGGCATCGCCGGCGTGCGCACCAGGCTGCGCGACGTCTTCATCTTCGCCAACGAGCAGAAGGTCTTCTTCAAGGTCATGCCCGAGGCGGGGAACTCCCAGAAGATGGACTTCGTTGCCGACGTTCCGCTGAAGCCGGGCAACAACGCGATCACCGTGTTCGCTCGCGAAGACGAGGAGTTCCAGGCGCGGCGCACCCTCTATGCCTACCGCCGGGGCTCGGCCCAGGTGGCGCAGCAGGGCAGCGACGCTGAACAGCAATGAACCACTCCACCTGAGCCTCATGGAGTTTCGTGCTGCGAGGGGACCGCTTCTGCGGTCCCTCCACGCCTGGCCCGCTCCCGGCCAGAGGCGCTGAGCGCCCAGTTCAGCATCACCCGCACCGCTCGTCCCGGCCGTGCACCGTCCCGCATGCAGCAATGGACTCCCTCGGCGGTGGACAGGTCTTCGGCTCGCCTTCATTGGCTTGCCGCGCATCTTCAGGCCCCCACCCCGGCACCCGCAGGCGACCATGGCGACCGCCTTCGCCGGGCACAAATCGCCAGCCGTCGCCATGCGTCTTTGCACCCCAGCCGCTGAAGCGCTCGAGCGCCTGTGCTCTGGAGCCGGTCCCGCTGCCTGGTCGCCAGCGGCGGCGCGCCCCTGGAGGCGCTCCGCGCCTACATCGAAAGCCAAGCCGGAGCGGACCACGGTCCGCTCGCCGCGCTTCACCGCCCTCCAAGCTCGCGCTCTGGCAGGGCGCACTGCGCGGCAATGTGGGTAGCTTCTCGACCGACGGGCGCCCGCCGAGCGCCCCGCCTCGTCCCCCCGCCAGTCGGCAGATATCAACGTGCGCGGCTGAGCGAGCCGCGATCCTCTCCCCACCCGGGCGCGCCGAGACCCGGGGCACGACCTCGCCGACCGACCCACCCGGTCGTCCCGGGTCGCGTTCGACGCGCGGAGAGTCAGGATCGCCCCATTTCCGCACACACCTCCCTCGGATCAACGTCTTCGCGCCACCCCGTGACGTCCGATAGGATTCCCCCCATGGCGGAGGTTCAGCAGGAAATGGCAGATGGGCCCCGGCGCGGCTCGGGACTGGAGCTGCGGCTGGAGGAGGGAGGCACCTACGTCGACCTACCTCAGAGGACTTTCCAGCCCGGACTGGATCTGCTCGCGCTCGCCATGGAGGTCCCCGACGTTCATCTCCCTTTCGAGGTTGCCGAGGGCGCGGCCCAGTTTCGCCACCGGCTCTGTCACCTGGAGCACCTCGAGCTCTCGCTGCGAGAAGCGGGCGCAAGCGCGCTGACGGGGCTCGTCGCGCTGCCCGGATCCGGCCTCGCATCTCTCTCGCTCGCGTTTCGCGCAGGGTTTGCCGAGGGAGCCGGGACGCTCGAGTGCGGGGCGCCCTTCACCTTCAAGGCCACGCTTCTGCCCGCGGGAGAGCGGGAAGTCGAGCTGTTCATCTACGAGCCGCGGCTCTATGCCCCCGCCGCGATCCTCTCCGCGGCCGTTCCCGCGCTCCTCGCCCGCGCCGGTCGTGGCCTGCTCGGCACCGGAAGTGCTTCGCTCGTGGCCGACCCGCTCTCGCTGATGCTCCGTCGCCTCTTGCCGCCGCTCGGGTGGAAGGTGCCTCTGGCATCCAGCGTCCGCCTGGCGCGCGCGGAGGTCGCGCAGAAGATGGTGCGCCTGCGCTGGGATCGCTGCGGAGCCGCCGCGGCCCCGTCCGATCCCGACTTCCTCGCAATGCTGGAGGGTCGTCGCGCCTTCGCGAACGCCGAGCGCCACCTCTCCGAGGGCGATCTCGAGGGCGCACGCGATGCCTACTTGGAGCTCGGCGACGCCGCCACCGTCCATCCCTTCGGGGCTTCCCGGCTCTTCGGCCTCCTCGCCCCCGATGGACCGTTTCAGGCGAAGGCGCTCGACCTTGCCAGGACCGTGCTGACGCATCGGAAGGACTTTCCGCCAGCGTTGCTCGCCCAGGCGCTGGGGTACGCGGCGCGGGGCGAAGCCACCCTCGCCGCGAGGGCCCACGCCGACCTGGCGGATGCCCTGCTGCGCCGCGGCGAGGAGAGCGGCGCACTTGCCGCCGCCGAGGCCTGTCTCGCCCTCGGGCCCGAGGCGAACCCCCCGGCCCAGGCGCGCGCGGTCGAGATCGTCCTCTCGCTGAGGCGCGACCATCTTCTCGCCTTGCGCACGATGGGCGCGCTGGGCGAGCAGGGCGGGGACCGGGACGCGCTCTTGCACAGCTGCCGGCTGCTGGCTGCTCACGCCCCCGAGCCAGCCGAAAAGGCAGCCGCCCATGCCCGCCTGGGGACGCTTCTTCTTTCGAGCGACCCTCCTGCGGCGCGACTGCACCTCGACCACGCCATCAGGCTTGCCCCTCCCGATCCGGCGAGCCTCTTGGCCCTGGCCCGGGCCTGCGAGCAGGCCGGCGAGCAGGTGCGCGCCGTGCAGGCGCTCGACCGGGCCCGCGAGCTCGCCCTTTGCCAAGGCGATCGCGCCTCCGCCGCCGCGGCCGTCCTGAGGGCAGCAGAGCTGTGGGAGGGCGCCGGCCAGCCCGAGAACGCGTTCTTGCGCTGCCGCGAAGCATGCGAGCTCGCGCCCAGCGCCGTCGCCGAGGGGCTCGCGGCTCGCCTTGCCGAGACGCTTGGACGTGACGCTGAGGCGGCCGGGCACCACGCCGCCGCGCTCGCCCTTCTCGAGCCGGAAGGCGCGGACGCTCTTCCAAGGCGCGAGGAAGCGCACCGGGCGCTTGCCCGCTTGTCGCTGCAGGCGGGCGACCGGGAACGCGCGGCCACGCACCTCGCGGCCCTGGCACTCCTGGCGCCGAGGGACATCGACGCGCTGCGGCGCCTCGAGGAGGTCCAGGCGGCCCTCGGCCACCAGCGCGAGCGGCGCGCCACGCTCGACCAGCTCGTCGCGCTTGCCGAGCAGAAGGATCGCGCCGTCCTCCTCGCGCAGGCCGCCCGCCTGTGGGAGCCAGAGGCGGGCGAAGCCCGACAACGCTGGCAGGCCGTGCTCGAGCTTGCAGATGACCCTCTGGCCTCCGTTCCCGGGGCCACGGCGCTTGCTCGCGAGGCGCTGGAGGGGGTTGCCCGGGCCGCGCGAGCGCAAGGCGATGGAGCTGCAGAGCGGGGCGCGCGGGAGCGGCTGGCATCGCTGGCGATGCCGGGGGAAGAGCGTGCCCGTGCGCTCGATGGCGTGGCCGAGGTGCTGGAGCGCGAGGGAGACACGGCGAGCGCGCTCGCGGCTGCCGCCGCTGCTCGTGCCGAGAGCGCCTCGCGGGTCCGGCTCGAGACCGAGCTGCGCCTCGCCAGTGCCAGCGCCAACCTCGAGCGCGCGGCGAGCCTCTTGGCCGAGCTGGCCGATGTCATCGGGACCGAGGACCCCCCGCGGTCGAGTCGGACGCTCCTCGAGCGAGCGCACATCCTGTCGGAGGCGGGCGAAGAGGAGCTCGCGCTCGCCAGCGCCTGTGAGGCGGCTCGTCGGGATCCCTCCTCGGCGCCGGCGCAGGAAGCGATCTCGAGGCTGGCGAGCGACCCCGTCTTGTCCGCGCGGGCACTTCTCTCGCGTGCACAGCTGGCCAGGGCGGGTGGCGAAGAAGATCGGGCGGAGCGGCTGGCGAAGGCGGGTCAAGCGGCACTCTCGGCGGGCCTCGCCGACGCCGGCGAGGCAGCCCTGCGGGAGGCGCTCGCGCTGGGGCTCGGCCGCGAGGAGGCGGGACCGGCCTGGCTGGCGCTGGCGACGGCTGCCGCGAACCGGAAGGATGACCCCGCGGAGATGGCGGCTCTCCGGTCGGGCCTCGATCTGCTCCCGGCGCGCGCTCGCCCGGGTGCCCTCCTGCGGCTTTCCACCCTTGCCCTGGCCGCGGGCGCTTGCGCCGAAGCGCGCCGTGCCGCGGAGATGGCGCGCACGCTGGCGCCCCGCGAGCCGGCTGCGATCGAAGCCTGCCGAGCTGCCGCCGACGCCGAGGGCGACCTGGCCGTCGTGCCGGACCTCCTCGCCGCGCTGGCAGCGCTCGCCCCGGAGCGAGCTGGCGGGCTCCTGCTCGAAAGGGCCCGCAGGCTCGCCGCGCTGGCGCGGAGCGAGGAGGCGGACCGAGCAATGGCCGAAGCGCTGGCGGGACTGCCCGCTGACGCCGCGCTCGCCGCCGAGCATGTCGCGCTGCGGCGCGGTGGCGTGGGCGCGGTGAACGACCTCCCGTGGGGAGAGCCGCTCGAGGCCTTCGCGCGAAGGACGGAGCCGGCACAGGCCGCTCGGGCGCTGCGCGAGGCCGCCCTCCTCGCGCTCGAGCAGGGCGACAGCGCGAGCGCGCTGCGCTGCGCGCGGGGAGCGTTCGCCCGCGCCCCGGACGACCTCGGTTTCTGTGGTCCGCTCCTGGCACGCCTTCTCTATCGCGCCGGCTCCTCGCTGGAGGCGCTCCCCCTGTATCGCCGCCTCCTCGAGGCGGGACTCCCGGGAGCCGGAGAGGAAGCAGCGGAGCTGTGTCGCGAGCTGGCAGAGCTGGCAGACGAGGCTGGCGACACCTCGCTGGCGCTGAACGCGCTCGAAGGGCTGCTCGCCGAGAGGCCACACGAGATGGCGGCGGCACTGCGTCGCTTCGAGCTCGATCCCGACCGGAGGCGAGCGGCGCAGGCGCTGGGGGAGGCGGCCGAGCGAGTTCGCGCCACCCGCCTGCGCGCCGATGCGCTCTCTCGTGCGGCCGTTCAATGGGAGCAGCTCTCCGAGCCGGCACTGGCGGCCACGCTCTTCGCGCGGGCCCGCGCCACCGCCGGGGAGGATCCGGCCGCGGTGGCGCGGGTCGAGGCGCGGCGGGTGCAGTGCGCTCGCGACAGGTGGCTCACCACGCAGGAGCAGCCGACCCAGCTGCTCGGCGCGCTCCTCGACCTCGCCGTGGCTCTGGAGGCCTGCGGCGATCCCGCCGAGGCCACGCGCTGCCGGGAGGAAAGGATCGAGATCGCGGTCCGCCATGGCCTCACCAACGAGGCGCTGCGGGATCTGGCCGAACTCGAGCTGCGAGCCCTGGTCGCGGGCGATGGCGGTGCGTCAGCTCGCCATGCCCGCAAGGCGGCCCTGCTCCTCCTCGAACGAGGAGATGGCGAGGGCGCCGAGGCTGCCCTGCGTCGCGCACTTGCGCGCGCGCCCAGCGATCTCGACGGTTGGCGTGCACTCGAGGGGGCCGGCCGAGCGCAGGGGGGAGCAGGCGCGCTGACGATCGCCGAGGCGCTCCTCGCCCAGGCGGCCCTTCGACCGGGCGATGCCGCGCCACGCCGCGAGGCGGCGCGCCTGCTGCGCACTGCCGGGCTCGCCAGCGAGGCGAGGACGCACCTGTGGGCGCTCGTGCGGGCCGATCCGGGCGACCAGCAGAGCGTCGACGCACTGGCGGATGCGCTCGCAGAGAATCACTGGGAGCGAGCCGAACTGTACCGACTGGTCGCGGCCGCAACACCGGGCGCCGCGCGCGCCACTCCCCTGCGCGAGCTCGCCCGCGCGCTCCTGGCCACCGGCGACGAGGTGGGCGCCCGCGCGGCCGCGCGGGCTGCCTTCGACGCCTGCCCGTCCGATGACGCTGCCTTTCAGGCCGCCCTCCGGGACGCCGCGCGCGATCCCGGCCGACTGGACGCGGTGCTGATGGCCCGCGCGACAGCGGTCCCGGCCGAGGCAGCGACCACCCACGACGCGGCCCGGCCCAAGGCGCCCGCGGCGGGCCCGCCCCCCACCCCCCCCCCCCCGCTCCCCGAAGAAATCGAGCCCTGCGCGGCAGGGCCGGCGGGCTGGCTGACGCCGCATGGCCCGCTGGCGGCTGCACTCGCCCGGGTCCGCCACGCTCCGTTCGATATGGAGGCGCTGGCCGAGGTGGTCCGCATTGCTCGTCTCGAGCCCTCCGAAACCGCCGAGGGCCTCGTGCTGCTGAGAATGGCGAACGACATCGCCGCGTTCGCGACCGGCCAGACCGCCAGGGGCGATTCTCCCGCACCGCTGCCGGTCGCGCCCGGGGCGCGCGCGGCAGTTGCGCACCCGCTCGCCAGCTCGGCCTTGTCCCGCCTGATCGAGCTACTCGCGCCCTATCTCGAGCCACTCTTCGTTGCAGATCTCGCTCGCCGCGACCTGGCAGATGTCCGCCAGGTGGGCCCGCATTGCGCCCCCGATCTCCTCGCCCTCATCTCCGAGGTGCAAAGGGCCCTCGGCAGCCGCCCCTGTGCAGCCTTCCTGACCCAAGCAGCTGGTTGCGCGATGTGCATGGAGAACACGAGGCCACCTTCGCTCGTGATGGGCGCCGGATTCCTCTCGGCGCTCACCCCGTCCGAGCAGCGCTTTCTCGTGGCACGCGGTCTGGCGCTCGTCGACGCGGGCTGGGCGGTGGTGGGCAAGTTTGCGCCGCGCGACGTCGCCATTCTGTGCGAGCTGGCCTGCCGGTTCGCGGGGGCATCGCCGGACTGTCCCATTCTTGCCATCGAGCGCGCGCAACCCTTCCTGGACGCGCTCGAGAAGGTCGTCCCCGAGGGGACGCGCGCGCGGGCGCGAACCCTGGCGCAGCCGGCGGAAAGAGAGCTCGAGGGCCTGGCGCTCGAGGAGCTGCTGGCCGCACTCCGCCAGACATCTTCGCGCGTGGCGCTCCTCCACGGAGGGGATCTCCGCGCCGGCCTGGCGGCACTCGCTGCCAGCGAGAAAGGCCTTTCGGGAATGTCGCTTGCGCAGCTGCTCGCCTCCCCAGATCTCGTCGATCTCGCCAGCTGCGCGCTGTCCGAGTCCCACCTCGCCCTGCGCGCCGCCGCGGAGCGGTCGCGCTAAACCTCCCCAGGGAAAAATCCCGGGGGTTCTTGAGAGGCGCAGGGAGGGCAACAAGCCCGGCCTGGCGTGCGTTCTTTGGAGCCCTCGCCTTTCGGCTACGACGTCTCCGGCCTCGCGCACGAGGCCACCTCGCTAAGAAACTCCCCCATGCCGGGCCGTTTCATGCATTTGGGTGCGCGCGCGCATGACACTTCGACGGGCGACCCGCTCTCGCGCCAGGGCGCACACCCCGCCCGGCCACAGCGACCTGACAGGCACCGGGCGTGTCAGAGCTTCTCGTCGCCACGCCACCCCGGGCGGGATACGCCCGAGAGACCGAGCCCATCGATGGCAGGTACCCGAGCAACAGATAGATACCTCGTTCGATGGACCCATTTCGGGATCTGAGGACGTTCCTCGCTGACGATTCAAGCGGTAGCGCCTGGGAACCACTTGAATGAGGGCGCTCGTTCGAGGAGGATGCCCGCCCGTGTCCGAGCGCGCGACGCGGCCGCCGGCGGTCGTGCTCTTGTCCGGCGGACTCGATTCGAGCACCTGCCTCGCAGTGGCGACGAACCGCGGCTTTGCTGCGTATACACTATCGGTAAACTATGGACAGCGGCACCGGGACGAGCTCGCCCGCGCTCGTCGGGTCGCCCGCGCGCTGGGCGCCACCGACCACCGGCTGGTGCGCGTGGACCTCCGGGCGTTCGGTGGCTCGGCGCTCACCGACGCCGCCATCCCGGTACCGAAGGGGCGCTCGCTCCGCGCCATGGGAGCGGGCATCCCGGTAACCTACGTGCCGGCGCGCAACACCGTCCTGCTCTCCCTGGCGATCGCGTACGCGGAGACAATCGGAGCGCAAGACGTCTTCATCGGCGTGAACGCGCTCGACTACTCGGGCTATCCCGATTGTCGCCCTGCCTTCCTGCGCGCCTTCGAGCGCCTCGCTCGCGTGGCGACCAAGGCGGGTGTGGAAGGGAGCCCATGGCGGGTGCATGCTCCGCTCCTCCGCCTCTCCAAGGCCAGCATCATCCGGCTCGGGACGCGACTCGGCGTGCCCTATCAGTTGACCCTCTCCTGCTATGACCCCATCCGCGGCAGAGCCTGCGGACAGTGCGACGCGTGCAAGTTGCGCCGGAAGGGATTTGCGCAAGCAGGGATTCCCGATCCAACTATCTACGCTACGCGATCTGTGTCGCGCTCGAGGTGAAACGGGATGTCGGTCATCG
>Ga0335081_10021178_pt1 | contig 10526 bp, 16 predicted proteins | sample Lox_Sample_35_FD_206713 | JGI IMG/M metagenome (GOLD analysis project Ga0335081, IMG submission 206713) | Soil microbial communities from Loxahatchee National Wildlife Refuge, Florida, United States - Lox_Sample_3.5 | ecosystem: Environmental > Terrestrial > Soil > Wetlands | place: USA...
CGGCTATTTCAGGGCGATATTTTGGATCATACATGATCTCCTCATCACTATCCTATCATCACATTTGCGAGTGTTGCAATCAGGAGGGCGAAGAGGGTCCATCCTAGCGCATTGAGGAACACGGATACATAACGGTATCTTCCTTCCGGTTCCAAGTCGGGCAAAGGTATCGTGAAGAAGATCGCGAAGCAGTAATAAAGTGAATCATTTATGGTGGTTCTTTTGCCCAGATCCGATGGATGCCGCAGGCCATTACCGATCCAGAGAACCGCCATGCATAGCAGTATCAAGCTCAAAGAGCATACGATAGGGCGTTCGGCCCTGACCCCATAGCCGCAGGAGATTTCGGCAAGGATGTCCATGAACTTGGACGGTCCCCATTCTTTCAAATCCTGGTTGATGGTTCTATACTGGTAGTAGCAGTCATCGGCTTCATCCCAGCCGAGATCCTTGTAATTCTTTACGAGAGAAAGGTAGGCGGAGCTGTCATAATAGAGAATATCCTTGATCAGGCTCCACTTTACCATCATCCTATTGATGTCTGCCTTTGCCATGAATAGCCGCGATGCAGGGCTGAAGACCGTCGAAGATCATGGTGCTGATCTTCGTGCTGTTCATCGCAAGATTGCGGTCGAACCGGCTGCCGTTGAAGTCCGATGGAGCATTGAACTGAGCACTGTCGAAGAGGGCATTTCCATGAAATCGCGTGTCCTCGAAGAAGGAGGGGCCGTCGAACTTGGCGCTGCCGAAATCTACACTACGGTTGAAGTCGATATCCCGAAAGAGGGAGTCTTCGAGAAAATGAGCTCTGTCAAAACTGACTTCCCCGAGGAAGACCGTTTTGTCGAGGCTGATCCCTCCTCCAAATTTGGAAGCATGAAAATCGGCGCTTTTATCCAGTCTTGCCTGGGTGAAGGAGAGAAAGGGGCTGAACTGGCAGCCGATGAAGCCCGCGGAATCCCTAAAATGGGTTTCCTCGAAATTGGCGTATAACCCGTTGAACTGAGCGAGGAAGAAATCCGCATTTCCCCCAAAAGTGGCGTTCAGAAAGCTTCCAAAGTTATCAAATCGTGCAGTTGAGAAGCTGGCATTCATGTCAAAGGCAGCAAAATCAAAAGTTGCGCCCGCATTGAATCCCGATTCGCTGAAGTTTGCATGCCCCAAAAAATGGCAGCCAGTGAAATCCGCTCCCCCCCCGAACAAGGTCTGGTAGAAGCTGGCATCCTTCTGAAAGGATGTGCCCTTGAAATCGGCCTTTTCGGAGAAAGCGGTGCCGGAGAAGGACGCGTTTCCCTGGAAACGAGAGTTTGTGATTGTGATGGACTTGAACTCGCGCTGGTCCAGATTCAGGTCTCCGATTATCGAGACATGATCGTAATCTATAGGACTGTTATTGTCCTTGGCCTGGATGTCCTTTGCGTAGATTTCTTGGTACTGAGGGCTGATGTGATTTGCCGTATCATTTTCAGAAGCACAAGCTATGGCGATCGCTATCAGTGCTACCGCCAGCAAGAGACAAACCCTCAGAATAAGGCCCCCGCTCACCTTTGAGCTATTGCAAAGTAGTTAAGCCTTTCTATTTTTTGGCTCTTCGCTGTTTCCGATGAAAAGCAAAAAAACCAGAGTTAGAGGGCGTGCTATCCCACCCCAGATTTGATCTTTTTGACCTCATATCCTGCCTGTGCCATGAATTGAATCATGCCATTGATAGTCATGGTTCCCTGATTCTTATTCTTGGAAATCTATGCTGCATGATTCGAAGACGTTCTGGATTCTGTTCTTCTCCTTAGACAAATCTCTGACATATGCTTCTCTTGTCCGGGTCAAGCTTCTCAGCTCTCGATCTTCCTTTGGGAAAATTCGTGAAGGCTCTGTCAAGTCATTCAGGCAAAGTTCGGCAAGCCATTCAGATTCTTTGAGATCTGTCTTCTTCTTGGGGGTGTGCTTTATCTTATAGGCATTAGCAACTATCACGTCGATTGTTCCTTCAAGAATCAAATGCACAGGAATCCAGAACTGACCCGTAGATTCCACTGCTACCTTTTGGCATCCATGAGATACCAACCAAGATTTGAAGTCTAGGAGACTGTTGAGGTCCATCTGGAATCGCTATCCGACCTGCCCTCCCTACCAAGTTGCCTCTGTTCCTTCCTGGGGTGCCCCATAATTATCCCCCTTCGAGACGGGAATGCATCCAATATTACTGCTATAATTGGTCTCTTATCGGTGAAGTCAATGATAAATACTAGCATTGTGTTTGAATTGTAGTATTATATATATTTAGTGGCTGGATCTATATTGCAGAACCAGTTTCTGCTCCGTCTTACTATAGCCTGGTTTTTAAAGAAATTATTTATATGATTATACTTATTTGCTCTAAGTGTAGGGGGAAGCAGCATTAGAAACGCTATTATAAAGGTCGCAGACGAGAATGACTTGGCTTTTGCTGAAGGTCTAGGAATCTGGGCGTAAGCAGGAACGTGGCCAGCTTGATAACTTATCTCAAGAACGTAAATGAGGTATCTTCAAGAGATATAGAGATGGCCACAGACTTGAGGCAGCCTGAGGTCAGCATTGCCATGCGAACAATGCGAGAAATGGGGTGGATCACTGAGACGGTGATCAAGGGGAACGGAAAAGGCAGACCTCAGAAGATCTATGCACTGCGATCAACCGTAGACGAGATCATAGGGTATTACGAAGCTGAGAAGAGCCAGGAATCTGCCCGAACCATGGCAGCCATCCAGAGGCTGAAGGAGCTGAGCTCTGCGTAGTATCAGAAGTGATTCTCCCCTTCATAGATCTTCGCGCCCAGGCTCACCGCATCCTCGACCGCGGCCAGGTCCTTCATCAGGAAAATCCTCTCGTTCGCGGTCTCCTTGAATGCCACAGAGTTCTTCAAGACCTGCGCGTATTTCGCGAACTTGGGGAGCTGGACTACATAGCCCCGCAGATCCTCCACCAGGTAGTAGTCGAAACCGCTCTTCTCCAGGAGCTTTAGGGCGTTGTTCCTCGCGCCGATGGACTTGAACTAGAAGCGGTACAGGTCCTCGTTATAGTGGTCCAGAAGTGCTCGGAATAGCTCCTTGTTGTCGAAAAAGTGTTTGAATACCCAGAGCTTGCCGAGCTTGAAGAGCGTGATGCGCTTGCGCTTTTCTAAGACATCGAAGGTGTTGGCGGGCATGGACGATTGATGCGCTCTGTCAACGTAAAATTTCTATCATTAGAATGAGCGCTTTCAAATACTAAACAGAAGACTGAAGGCTTTCTCTCAGCAGAAAAGGAGCTGCAAGCCTGGCGAGCCATCGAGCCACATCACTCCTACCTTTTGCCCTCCTCCTCCTGGCTGGCATTCTTGACAGCAAGAGATTGGATGGCTTAGGCAATAAGGCTTGTCCACAGTTGGGGCTTAGTCAATTACGGCGGCGCACCCCGCAGCAGAGCTGGCGGGGCATGCGAGGCGCCCCCGCATAATGACGGAACCAGGTTAGCGCGATTCATCCCTAAGTTGATACGCATGCCCTTTATCCCCACAGCAGAGCTAATGGGGTATTACGGTAAAATAATGATAGGAGGGAGGCAAAAGTCAAGTGATGTAGGAGGGAGAAAAGAGTCATCGACTTTTGCCAATACTCTATACGACAACCACCGATATTTAAGGATTTCGATAAGATATGTCTTTAGAACCAAGGAACTGCCAGAAAATAGCATAATCGAGTCTCAGGCGGGCCAGCGCCGAAATCCACAGCGCCCTCCTGGAGGAGCCAATCACAGTGTGACGGCCTGATCCCGCCCCGAGCCCGACTCAAAGCCGGACAAAAATTGCGAGCACAGCACTGGAATTTAACACAGCGTCCGTCTAACGGGAACCCGTTGGTGGGGCCTGCTGCTCGCCTCTGCCACAGCTTTATGCCGCGCCCGCAGCCTGGCGGGTTCCAGATAGAGCTGAATTAAGGCATGCTACGCCTGTTAGGGCGTGCATATCTCTGACCCGTCGGTCTTCGGCTTTTCTCTGGTGCTTTCCGGATGCTGTTTTTAGGCAACACCTCTCAGGTATTCAGGAAGCTCAACGGCACCCTGGAAGTGCAATTATCGAACTTTCCCAGCCTTGAGAGCTTAACGCCGGTAAAGCCTGCCTCGCTCTTACAGCGCAAGACGCGGCAAAACAGCTATTTACTCGTTATGTATACTTGTAGTTTGCGGTTGAGGGCCGATTGGAGGGAAAGGCTATTACTGGATTATCGCTAACCTAGTTAGGTGCTGGCCGTGGAAGACCTTCCAGGGAGGAGAGTGGGGCGTAATTGACTAAGAGAGCGAAGCATAGCGATGTTGCCATGACCGGCATCCTCGTTACAAGGTTCAAGATGGGGCTGATTGGCGTCGAGGACCTGGAGGAGATGGCGGCGTATGAGATTGGGACGGAGAGGTGCTCGGCTGCGAGGAAGGTGCTGGAGGCGGTGAGGGACTCGCCGGAGGTGCAGCGCCGGGCCACTGTTCTGAAGAGATAATGTCAATAGAGGGTGCGTCTCTATTTTTCCTGCAATTGCTGCAGTCCCTGAGCATCCCCATGCATGCTGCCCAGCCTCTTTGTGATCGGGTGATTGGGGCCATACTCTTGCTCTACCATTTCTTTTATCCGCCAGATCTCGGAAAGAAGCTTGCCGATCTCCTTTTTGATGTAGTTGCGGTTTTGCTCGGTCATGAGTTCACCAGCTTGCAGCTATGAAGCTATAATTATTTCTCATGGTATTCACAGGACAGAAGTGATATTTTGTCGCCTATGGGGATGGCCACGTCGCTATCCTCCAGCCGAGCTATGCCTTCCTCAATATAGGTGATCCAGATCTTCTGATTGCTTTGTTCAGAGTCTTTACGATACTGAGACTCGATCTCCTCATAGATCACATCAAAATCGAGACCTACAGACACCATCGCCATGCAATCTGGAGCATCCCCCGGCCGGTTGGCAATCAGCTTCATGATGAAGATATCCTCCATGGAAGCATCTCTCACCGTCAGGTTTCCGAAGGACCTGGTTCGGCTAGCCCTCTGCCACATAGCATCAGAGAGGCAAAAGTTGTAGGAGATACGCTCGGCGAAGATGTCCAGATTACGCCCGCCCTTCACGGCCAGCCTATTGACGCCAAGCCGCTCATGTCTATTTTCAGGACCTACAATCTGAAAGCCAACGGCTTTGGCCGAGCCGAGCAGAGCCTCCTTGTCCTCTTCGCTCCTACAGACAATATCGATATCCTTGGTGGCGTCCTTCAGCCCCAACTCAAGCATCACGGCTCCGCCTATGAGCAGGGCCTCAACCTTCTGTTCCAAAACCTTGCCGAGCTGCTCGAATAGATCATTGATCTCCTCTCGCCTGGAGATCTTGTTAGAGCTTAATGTCATAGAGATCCACCCTGTCCTCAATATCTTCCAGGGTCGGATAGCCTTTGATCCTCTCGCCCTGCAAGACCGCTTTCATATCCTTAATCATGGTATGCTCGATATCTGCCAATTTGTCCCTGTTCTTCAGATAGAACAGTATGCAAAATAGCTTCTGGGAGAACTCCCCCGCCGAGTCCAGGGAGTGGATGAATACCTCCTGGATGGACAGCTCCCTCTTGGGCAGTGTGTAGTAATTATCCCGGAGGCGCAGCTCGATTCCGTAATCTTCATAGGCGCTGAAAGAGGTAGATGTGGCGTCCTGAGGGCGTATGCTCTTGAAGAGCACACTGTCCCCATAGCTCTTAATGAGCAGTGCCTCGCGGGGGACGAGGCGCAGGACCTGGTATTCGAGAATGGAAGCCACGAAGTCCTTGAGATCCGACCAGAGCATGAAGTTGAAAGAGTAGAGGTAGGCTTTACTCTCCTTGGACCTTTTGACTACAGCCCGCCGAAGGAGATCTTTCAGATAGCCGTAAAGTGTATCACATGGGATGCCAGTCTCCCTGGCCAGAGCATCCAGGCTCTTTGGGATCTGGTCCAGTCCGGCGAGGAGCTCCATCCTCCTGAGGGATAGAACCTTCTGCAAGGGCGAAGCCCTGTGGTTGTAGTAGAGCTTCTTGAAGGCCTCTGCCGGGTGAGTGCTGGCCAAGATAATTTCGCGTCCTCTCCTCTCTACAAGCCCTTTCTCCACCAGGTGAGTTAAGAGCCTGGACACGGTCTCTCTTCGTAGCCCTAGCTCTGCCAGGAGGACGCGGGGGTTCATCGGCTCTTCGGATCCGGCGATAAGTACAAGCGTTCGGATCTCACTCTCGCTCAAACGCATTCTATTTAAATTAGGTCAAGTATGTATATAAATGTGATCCTATTTCAAGAGAATATGTTTCGTGCCTCTTCGCACTTTCGCACCGCCCTCTGTTCGCCCTCATATCCCTGGAGCCCCCTATTCTCGATCATGGACCTCGAGCTATACCCACCGTCACGCTGCGCGCCAGGTCCTTCAACATCCTGCAGGCTCCCAGGGAGATGTTCATCAAGGCTCTCAACAGCCACCGGGACCTGCAGCGCTTCAAGGTTCTCTACGTCAGTGGCAACTACTCGGCCATCCTCAGCAAGCTTGACCGCAGAATCGAGGCCCTGGAGATCCGCCGGGCGTTCACCTGCTTCCAGCTCATGACCATCCTGGAGGAGGCCCGCCACTCGTTCGTCATCGTCGAGCACGAACGATGCTCTACGAGGACGCGGCCCTAGATAGCGTTTGGCTTTAGGACGTGCATCTCATACAAAACTCTCCACATAATCGATAAGTACTTATTATCCAATGATTAACTGTGGTAAAAAATCGTAACGGAGGTTATTTAAATGGCCGTTTATAAAGTGTCCTAGACTATGACTTTATCCTCTGGGGAAAATAGATGGTTTAGTTTTAGCCTTCCCGATGGAAGGGATCATGGACCGTTATTTCTGATGGCACAACATGTTCCAGGTTCAGTATTTGCCCCTGTAGCTACTGATCATTTCACAACGATGGTTGATCCAAAAACTAATGCCTATGTTTATGGCTGTTTCATTAAAAATGATAGTGACCGTATTGCAACTTTTAGAATGCTGGCACTGGGGGATGATAGGCTCGTGAGCTAAATGCCAGACTCAGATGCTTCCCGTGGCTAGCTCGAGTACGTCTCACACGCCCTGGCCGACGCCGCCAAAGAGGCGGTGCTGCTCTATTCACCAGGATTAGATCCCTTCCTGGAGGAGCTGGCAAAAAATGCCGATCGAGTTAGGTATTTCGACGAAGGACCGAAAGCCGCACAGAGGCTCATCTCCAGGGAATATCTGAAGGCAGAGTGGAGCCAAACCACCCTGGAGGCATTCTCATGAGATGGCCTTGGATGCCCAGTGGCAGGACTATCGAACCACTCTATAAAAGCGATCAACTTGAACTGCGCACAGCTCGAAACTGCAAAGAAGATCCTGGACGAGGCCTCCCATGTCCGCCCCTGAGTGGTGGAAAAGATTATCCAGCAGAGGCTTGAGAAAGGCCTAGCTTATGTGCAAGGGCCTCTCGCTGAGGACGGGCAGAGGCCCGACTAAAACTAATCTAAGTCTCCTATTATAATAATCTGGAACGATCTGAAATCCTAAAATGCATAGGACCTTTCTCTTATTTTATAAATACTCAGGAAAATATCTAAAATAAGATTTAGTGAGGCAATAGCCTCCACTATTTTGTTATCTATTTAATATAGCTGGATTTGTCGTGTGACTTCAGAATTGATAGGCACCTCCAGTTTTTTTAGGAACTATCACTGGGTCACAACCATCGTCATCGCAAACATGGCAGAGTCTATATCCGCTAGAGCCAAGATCTCGGCATCCAACTAGGTGTGGCCCAAACTTGGGAAGAAGCTGCGGCACAATCGATTTGCCATCACCTTGCCCAGCTGATTCCATGGACATATAACGGCTCTCGCTGAGATTGTATAACGAAGCCTCTCCACTAAATCCAGGTATTCTCATTTTAATCCCAGCAACAACCGTCTGCTGATGGAGGTTCTATACAATGAATTTCTAAGACGTTGCCGTGCCATTCTGGCGCACTATACATACAGCAGCCATTTACAGGGTAGCGCGGGCATATTTTCAATGGCGGAAATTTATAACGACTGAGAGGGCCAACATTTGTCGTTTGGAGCGGGGTAGTACCTATATGAATATCGCTTAAATCCAATGCAGGTACTACTGTTCTCCTACCGGTCCCACGCATCTGGCTGTCCAGATGTTCCCATTGACGGCTACGATTGTATAGCGATGCTTCGGCACTAAACCCAGGCATCCTCATGTTATTCACCTCTTGTCATTTCACCTGTCGTAGTAAGGCGACATCTTGGTGACCAAGAACGGGAACTCCTCAGTTACATCAACTCGGACAAAGAACTTCTCATCAACGTCTGTGTTTCTATTAGTAAAGATAAATACCACATCTAGGACCTTCCGAACTCCACTGAGCCTCGACGGTACTACCTCAATTCCAGTCATGGAGCAGTTTCTATCGAATTCCTGAGCTGCAGTGACATAGATTGCAGGGTAACGAACTGCTAGATAATTCAATGCCCGATTGTCATCGGTGGCTCCGGCATTGTCCGCCATCTGCATTATGCTTTCTAAAAGTTCTGTAGCAGCAGGCTCAAACTCCTTTGCGGCTTTCTTCTCGGGCCTTGGCACCGACTTGATGAGAGATCCTATATCAAATGAATAGAGCTGGTCGAAGAAGACTATAGGCACTTGTAATCCGTTGCACATCTCAGGAGGGGCTATTGGACCTTTGACGCCAATAACCACGTCTAGATCAGTCCGGCTGGGCTCAGGACGAAGGGCCTCAATCAGCATATCTAGGTCGCCAGGGTAACGCGGCTTCAGAAGGTAGGTCTCTAAACCTTCAATAGTCATAACCCAGCAGATCTTCCGAATCAGATAGCGATTCTCTCTTTTTGACAGTATCGAATGCATGGTCTGTCGATCGGTTAATCCCTTGGCTTCTCCTCGGCCCAACACCTGAGCAAACTCTTTCTCGATGCTGAGGGAAGGGAATTTTGGCTCGATCCTTCCTATCGCATAGATATAGGCGGTTTCAGAAACTCCGCTGCCAATAGCGCTCTCTAGGGATTTTTGGCATGTTCCGCATATTTGCGGCACAACTATTGCTTTCGCATCCTTTTCAGGAATAGATGTTGCAGTTGGCTGCTGAGCAACTTCCGCGGTGCTTTCCTCTCTTAGCTCATTCTGCTCCATTATTTTCCCTCGTTTTGCAATTGATTTTGAAGAACTGAGATTTCTTGATAGGAACTGATAGGCCTCCCATGCATCCAACAGGGGCGGCATAAGCACCCTGCGACGTCCGCTACCTTGTATTAACGCAGATCTCATCAATTCTGGTGGAGCCTCGGGAAACAGAGACCAAAGCAGTCCAATAGTGCCGGTTACAAAAGGAGCGGCAACACTGGTTCCGCTCATAGTTATATAACCTCCATTGGGACTCAAGCTTTTGATTCTATCACCCGGTGCCATCAAGCCCCTCAAACCAATAGAACTTCCAAGATTCGATTCTTCCATCAATTTTCCTTGAGAGTCGCATGCTGCAACCGGAATCACCCAAGGGTGGCTGGTTATCAATGAACTTTCCAATGTTCCTTTGTTACCGGCTGCAGCCACGATAATTACGCCGCGTTTGGCTGAATAATTCAAGGCCTCTTTTAAATCTTTAAAACCGATCGATTGGTTTGAGAGCGCTAAGCTCATGTTGATTGTTCTGACTCCAGAGCTTATGCAATCGAAAATAGATTGTGCAAGCTCTCTTGGAGATGCATTCGTCGGTTCCGTGGTCTCGGAGAAAATAGGGCGCATTAAGATTGTGCAATCATAGCATATCGATGGCGCCACAGAATCTCCTTTGCCGCCTAGCATGCCAGCCACAAAGGTTCCATGGGAACATGCCTGGCTTTTTGCCCTGATACATGCAACGGGATTTCCTGAGATCTCGTGAATTCTCGAATCGATAAAATCAGGATGTCCTAAAGCCACAGGGCCATCTATCAGTCCCAATTTTATTTTGGGATCACCGTGGGTCATCTCAATTAACTTATTGAGCTTAACCAGGGACATATAGCCGAATGGCACCATATCACCCTTACTTTCAAATAAATACCATTTTGTTCATACCGATGCCAATATTTATAGATGTCGCATTTAAATTTATAAAATTTTTGTATATGTTTAGCTCATCATAATCAGCATCTGTAAGCATATTTCTTGATATTTCATGTAACTTGCCCCGCAAAGTGGACATCAACTGCTGATATTGTTTTTCCATCTAGAGCCAGTATTTTATCGGTGTGCTTAACCGACAAAAAACAACATCATTTGGCGCCTTGTATGGAGCTAAACACATACAAATTTTTGAATTATGATGAGGATGAACTGTGAGCGTAGGCAAAGAAGTGGGGATCATAAATCTAGTGCCCTGTAACAAAGTTTTTAAATTTTATGAGTTACCATATGAAATCCCATGGGAAGGAAGAAATTCCATATAG
>Ga0335081_10021179_pt1 | contig 10526 bp, 13 predicted proteins | sample Lox_Sample_35_FD_206713 | JGI IMG/M metagenome (GOLD analysis project Ga0335081, IMG submission 206713) | Soil microbial communities from Loxahatchee National Wildlife Refuge, Florida, United States - Lox_Sample_3.5 | ecosystem: Environmental > Terrestrial > Soil > Wetlands | place: USA...
CGGCTTCTTCAGGCGCACGATGATCGAAGTGCCATCGGCCGATTGCCCGACGCTCGCGGCATAGCTGTCGATCTGGTGCGCGAGCGGCGTCAGCGGAGCGGTAAAGGGCCGCGCAAAATGGATCGTGAGCGTGTCGCCCTCGAGCTTGGTCTCGAACGCGACCGGAATCGGCCATTCCACCGCGATGCGGGCATAGCCCTCTTTGTGCTCGGCGCCGCGGATTTGCACCTGATCGCTGGCGCGGGCCGCGGTCGCGAGGAGTGCGACGAAGACCGCGCCTAGTGCGATGACCTGCCGGCGGATCATCTTTTTAGAGGTTGGATGCAGGCGCGCCCGGCCGGCCATTGGCGGCGCCTTGATCGGCCGCTCCGCGGTTGCGCCGCTGCGCCAAGGCCGTGGTCACCGCCTTGGCTTTCGCGGGATCCATCGCCGCCAGAATCGGCGCGGTCTTCATTTCCTTCATCCGCTGCAACACGCTCAACAGCACGGGCATATCGAGTTGCTCGAAAATCTGTGCCGCGTCTTTCGGCTTCATCGTCTCGTAGATCTTCACCAGGCTCTGCAAATGCGCATCGTCTTCAGCGTTCTGCTTTTGCACGCCGCCATCGATGCTCTTTTGCAACTCCTGGAGCTTGGCGATCTTTTCATCGATGCGCTTCTCGGCGGCCTTGAGCACGACCTCGCGCTGCTCCATCTCGCTGGCGCGCTGGTCGAGCTCGGAGCGGCGCTGCGAGAGCTGTTGCAGCACCTCGATCTCGGCAGGCGAGAGCGATTGCGGGTCCTTGATGGCTGCGGCGGCACTCGGCTTGCCCGCGGCGCCTGGAGCCGAAGAGGGCGCCGGTTCGGCTTTCGCAGCCGGCGGCTCGGCCGGCTTTTCGGCCGGCTTTGCTGCGGCGGCTTTCGCTGGGGCCTGTTCGGCGCGCGCCAAGGGTGCCATCCCTGCCTGTCCGCTCATCACCAGATCGGCCACTTTGAAGCCGAGCAGCATCGTCGCGGCGATCACGACGAGCGGCAAGAGCCTGGGTCGGAGCTTGAAACGCATCGGTCAGCGCCGCCGCGTCAAGGCGCGAACCAATTCGCGTTCCGCGCGCGAGGTCGCATTCGCCCGGGCCGGCGGAGCTGGCGCTGCCGGCGCTGCGAGGCGGACTGCGGGACGGGGCTCGACCTCAATCGGCTCGTTGCGCGATAGCGCCGGACGCGGCGTCTCGGCCCGCGCAGGCTGCGGCGCAATGGGCTCGATGCGATGATCCGGACGCGGCTCGACTCGCGGCCGCGGCGCGGGCGGAGGCTCGGGCTTCAACCCGTCGCGGCCGCTGCGGATGAGGCCCGCGAGTTTGTCGGCCACCGTTCCGCCGCGCTCGATCATATAGGCGAGATCGTCGGCCAGAGCGCGGCCTTGCTCGATCCGCTTGTCGAGGCGGCGACCAAGATCGTCGGCCGTCGCACGCAGATTGGTGACCGCGGCTTCCGCTCGCTGCGACGCGGCGTTCAAATCGCGCACCACCTCTTCGAATTTGTCGCGATCGTTGCGCACCGACGAGAGACGGCGATTGAGGACGACAGAATAGCCGATCGTCGCGATCAGCAAGATCGCGACGATCGCGTCGGTCCAGAAGCTCAACATCATGTGTTCCCTCGATCTCGGTCGATCCGTTCCGTCACCTGAATGGCGATGTTGCCGGATTTCCGTCCCATCTTGCCGACGAACATCGGCAGATCGCCGCAATTGAGCCGGATATCGGCATCGAGGCCGGCGGCCAGCTGAATGCGGCTGCCGACTTGCAGATTGAGGACGTCGCGCAGCGGCATATCGACGGTGTCGAGCACGGCCTGGATCGGCACGCGGGTATTCCAGAGCTGGCCCGCGAGATGCGCTTCCCAGATCGCATCGCGGCCGAATTTCTCGCCGAGGAATCCCTGGAGCAGAATCTCGCGCACCGGCTCGAGGGTCGCATAGGGAAGCAACACTTCGAGGCGCCCGCCGCGATCTTCCATGTCGACGCGCAAACGCGCCAACACCGCGGCGTTGGCCGGCCGGCCGATCGTGGCAAAACGCGGATTGGTCTCGAGCCGCTCGAAGCGGAAGGTCACGGGGGTCAAGGGATCGAAGGCGCCCGACAGATCCGACAGCACCACCGAGACCAGCCGCTCGACCAGATTGCGCTCGATCGTCGTGTAGGGGCGGCCTTCGATGCGCATCGCCGCCGTGCCGCGGCGACCGCCCAAAAGCACGTCGACAATCGAATAGATCAGCGCGCTGTCGATGGTCAGAAGCCCGTAATTGTCCCATTGCTCGGCGCGGAAGACCGTCAGCATCGCCGGCAGCGGAATCGAGTTGAGGTAGTCGCCGAAGCGGATCGACGTGATGTTGTCGATCGAGACTTCGACGTTGTCGGAGGTGAAATTGCGCAGCGAGGTCGACATCATGCGAACGAGGCGGTCGAACACCACCTCGAGCATCGGCAGGCGCTCGTAAGAAACCAGCGCCGAGTCGACGATCGCGCGGATGCCGGAGCGCTCGGAATTCTGCGAATCGTCTTCGCCGAAGCCGAGCAGGCTGTCGATCTCGTTCTGATTGAGCACCCGGGTCGGGCCGGAGAGCTCTTCTTCTTCGGCGGCCGCGCCTGGCGCCGGCGTGCCTTCGGCTGGCGCGGCGCCCTCGGCCGGTTTGGCGGCGCTTTCGGTCGCCATTCCCCATTCTTCGGCGAGTTTGTCTTGGTCGGTCTTCTCGTCAGCCATATTCGCCTGTGGTGCTATTGCACCAGCATTTCCTTGAACAAGACCTCACGCACTTTGACCGGCGCGACGGCGGCGCTCACCCGCGCCAGCAACTCCTCGCGCAAGCGATAGATGCCGTCCGAGCCGCGCAAATCTTCGACGCGCAGCTCGCGCAGATAGATCTGAAAATTGTCGACGATGCGCGGCATCATGGCCGCGACACGGGCGGTGTCTTCGGTATTCTCGAGCTGCAGACTGACCGACAGCTTCAGGAAATTCGCCTTCTTGCCGGCCACGGTGTTGAGATTGACGAGAAAGTCGGGCAGATCGAAGAACACCGGCGGCTTTGCCGGCACGACTTCCGCGGCCTCCTCTTTCTCCTTGTGGCCCATAAAGCGGTCGAGCATGCCGGTGAAATAAAGTCCGGCAGTCGCCAGAAGCAGAAACAGGACCCCGCCCGCGGCATAGGTCAAAAGCTTCTTGTTGCCGGATTTGGGCTCGGCTGCGGCGACGGCGGCATCCGCCTCGGCCCCGGGTTCGGTTTTGTCTTCGACGGCGACTTCGGCCATGGACGCAGCAATGAGAAGTGGGATGCCGGGTGCGGCAAAACTGACCGGGAGGATAGGGACTTTATCGTTAACAACTGGTTGAGCGCCGATGCGATGCGGCAATTTCTTCCGGGCAAGCCCTGCCAACGGCCTCGCAAGCCGTCGTGCTTTCGGCCGCTAAGGGATTGAAAACGCGCAACAGACGCCTTGGCACGCCGCGTGCAGAAGTAGCCGCGGATTAACCAAGCTGCGTTGCCATGGACACGACCACCTATATCGCTCTCTCCGGCCAGATGGCGCGCGACCAAGAGATGGCCGTGCTCGCCAACAACATCGCCAACATGTCGACGGCCGGCTTCAAGGCCGAGCGGATGATGTTCGAGGAATACCTCGCCGGCGCCCCGCGCAGCAGCCTCATCTCCTATGTGATGGAAGCCGGCAACAATCACGATATGAGCCAAGGGCCGCTGACCCAGACCGGCAATCCGCTCGATATCGGCCTCAACGGCGAGGGCTGGCTGGCGGTCACGACGCCGGCGGGCACGCGCTATACGCGGTCCGGCCATTTCCAGCTCGACGCCCAAGGCGAGATCATCACGTCGAATGGCGACCTGCTCCAAGGCGATGGCGGCTCGGCCATCGTCGTCCCGCCCAATGCCGGGGAAGTGACCATCGCTCCCGACGGCACGGTGGCGACGCGCCAGGGCACAATCGGCCACATTCCGATCGTCACCTTCGCCAACCAGCAATCGATGGGCGCAGAATCGAACGGCCTCTACAACACCAACGAGGCGCCGCAGCCGGTCACCAATACGCAGATCATGCAAGGCGCGGTCGAAGGCTCCAATCTCCAGCCGGTGCTGGCGATCACGCGCCTGATGAAAGCGGCGCGCGAGATGACCGCCGCCAAGAATTTTGCCGACGCCGAGAACAACCGTCTCAAGACCGCCATCGAGCGGCTCGGCAAGAACGTTTAAGGAAGGGTTCCGACCATGCGCTCACTGTCGATCGCCGCGACCGGGATGCTCGCTCAGCAGCTCAATGTCGAGGTCATCTCCAACAACATCGCCAATCTCAACACCACCGCGTTCAAATCGCAGCGGGCCGAATTCCAGGATCTGCTTTATCAGAACGAGCGCAATGTCGGGGTCAATTCCTCGGACACCGGAACGCTGGTGCCCGTCGGCGTGCAGATCGGCACCGGCGTCAAGGCGGCCGCGGTCTATCGCGTCTCGGTACAAGGCAATCTGGTCAACACCAACAACGCGCTCGACCTCGCGATTCAAGGCCGCGGCTTCTGGCAGATCGAGATGCCCGACGGCTCGACCGCCTATACCCGCGCCGGCTCGTTCCAGCTGAGCTCGACCGGACAGATCGTGACCGCCGATGGCTACATCGTTCAACCGGCGATCACCTTGCCCCAAAACACCACCAACCTGACGGTCAATGGGACCGGGCAGGTCCTGGCGCAGGTCGCGGGGCAAGTCCAGCCGCAAAATGTCGGCCAATTCACGCTCGCGAATTTTCCCAACGAAGCCGGACTCGCTGCGCAAGGCAGCAATCTGCTCACGGAAACGCCCGCTTCGGGCGCACCGGTGACGGGGACGCCGGGTTCGACCGCCTTCGGCACGATCCAGCAGGGCTTTCTCGAGACCTCCAACGTCAATGTGGTCTCGGAAATCACCAATCTCATCTCGGCGCAACGCGCTTATGAGATGAACTCGAAGGTGATCCAGACCTCCGACCAGATGATGTCGACGCTCAGCCAGATCCAGTAGCCCCATGATCGCGCGTTTTATTCCGGCCGTCATTCTCGTCATTCTCGCGGGCGCATTTCCCGTCCGGGCGCAGACGCAGCTCCAGCCCAGCGTCACCGTCACGGGCAGCGTGATCCGGCTCGGCGACCTGTTCAGCAACGCCGGCGATCAGGCCAACGATCCGGTGGCGGCGGCGCCGGCGCTCGGCACGCGCGTCACCTACTCGGCCGCCTGGCTGCGGGCGGCGGCGCGGGCCCATCAACTCGCCTGGAGCCCGGCCTCCGAATTCGACCAGGCGGTGATCGAGCGGGCGAGCCGCGTCATTCCGCCCGACGCGATCGCGCAAAAGCTCATCGCCACGATGCCCGCCGCGGCTCTCGGCACCGATACCGAGCTTCGCTTCGACGCTCTGGCCTTGCGCCTGCTCGTCCCGGCCGAGGCCTCGGACGAGGTCGAGGTCGACGGATTGACGGTCGACCCGCGCAACGGCCGGTTTTCGGCAATGGTTTCTGCGCCGCCCGGAGCGGTCGATGCGCAACGCCTGCGCGTCACCGGCAAGCTCGTCGTTCAATCGACCGTTCCCGTGCCCAATCGCAGCATCGCGATCAATGACGTGATCACGGCCGGCGATATCGAAGAGCTCAAGGTGCAGCGCGAGCGCGTGGCCGGCGACACCATCACCGATCGCAACCAGCTGATCGGAAAAGCCGCGCGCCATCTGCTCCGCGCCGAGCAACCCCTGCGCGCCGGCGACGTGCAGGATCCGATCGTCGTTCACAAGGGCGATCTCGTCACCATCGAGCTGCGCACCGCAACGATGCAATTGGCCGCGCAAGGCAAGGCGCTCGAGGACGGCGCGCTCAATGTCACGATCCGCGTGGTCAACACCCAATCCAATCGCACCATCGACGCGAGCGTCGCCGGCGCCAACCTCGTCCGCGCCGGCGGGTCCGATCGGCTGGCCGCGCGTTAAGCAGGAGACCGTTCATGGCCGCGCCGTTTCCCGTTCGACAAGTTACGGTCGCTCTTGCCGCCGGCCTGGTCTTGGCAGGCTGCAACGCGTTTTCGCGCATCACGCAAGTCGGCGAAACGCCGCCTTTGACCACGATCCAGGACCCGAAGACCCAGCCCGGCTATCAGCCCGTCTCTTTGCCGATGCCGGCGCCGATCGTCGGCGAGCGTCAGCCGAATTCGCTGTGGAAAGCGGGATCGCGCGCCTTCTTCAAGGACCAGCGCGCGGCGCAAGTGGGCGACATCCTGACCGTCCTGGTCAGCTTCGACGACAAGGCGCAATTCAACAACGAAACGCAGACCCAGCGCACGACCAACGAGCAGGATACGATGCCGCATGTGATGGGCTTCGAGGACAACATCCGGCGCATCCTGCCGAAGAACTCGAACCCGGCGGCGCTGATCAACATCACCGGCGCCACCAACAATGACGGCAAGGCGATGATCAACCGCGAGGAAAAGGTCACGCTCGAGGTCGCGGCGCTGGTCACGCAAGTCCTGCCCAACGGCAATCTGGTGGTGCACGGCCATCAGGAGATCCGCGTGAATTACGAAATCCGCGACTTGCAGATCACCGGCGTGTTGCGGCCGCAAGACATCACCTCGACCAACGCGGTAACGCTCGACAAGCTGGCGGAAGCGCGCGTCTCCTATGGCGGCCGCGGCCAGCTGACCAACGACCAGCAGCCGCGCTACGGCCAGCAGCTCCTCGATATCTTCGCACCGTTCTGAACGGCCGGCGAAACGCCCCGCGGCCGATGGCGACGGCGTGCACGCCCCTTTGCCGAAGCCGAAAGTAGGTCGTGTTCAATCGTCGCGGTGGGTGCGTTCCAGCCGCTCGTGGCGCTCTTGCGCTTCGAGGCTCAAGGTTGCGATCGGGCGCGCATCGAGGCGGCGCACGCCGATCGGCTCGTCCGTCTCTTCGCAGTAACCATAAGTGCCGTTCTCGATCCGTTGCAAGGCCTCGTCGATCTTCGAGATCAGCTTGCGCTCGCGGTCGCGGGTCCTGAGCTCGGTGAAGCGATCGGTCTCGAGCGTCGCGCGATCGGCGATATCGGGCTCCGAAAGGCTCTCTTCCTTCAAGTGAAGCAGTGTTTCGGAGGATTCGGCGAGCAGCTCGGCCCGCCAACGCAGCAGCTTTTGCCGAAAATACTCGAGTTGCAGCGGGTTCATGAATTCTTCGTCTTCCGACGGACGATAATCAGGCGGAAGCTCCGGCCGGCTCACCACACACCTACTCCCCACAATGACCCAAAGCGCGCGGGAGTATATGAATCGCGTCAAACCTCTTCAAGCGCGTCGAAGGCGGCCGCGAAATTCAGATTTGTGACAATCTTTTAGGCGAATTTCTCGAGCTTCGCCAATTCGACCGCAACCCGCAACTCGATCTCGCTCAGGATGGCGGCGAGCTTCGGATCGTCGACGACCGGACCATGCTCGTGCGCCAATTGGCGGAGCTGCTCCAATTGGGTTCGCGGCATGGTTCCCGTCAGCAGCGCCAAGCGCAGCTCGTCCAGGCGATCGAGCAAGGCGCTGCCGCGCGCGGCGGCGCGGCGCCGCCCCGTGAGCTCGTCGGCCACCTCTTGGAGCGCGAACAGGCCATCGATCACCGGCGAAGCGACCGGAGCCGCCGGCGGCGCCGGCTGGGTCTCGCTCGAAACAGCGTCGGCGAATTCGCGGCCGCCATCGGCGGTGCGGACTTCGCGGCGCGGCGCGGTTGGCTGGAGCTGAGGCGACCAATCGATTCGCATTTATCGAGGATCGCAAGCTCGTGGTTAAGAAGCGCTTAAGATCGGTCTCTTGGCCCGGCGGCTCGACCGGCAAAACCTGCCAAACATGGAAGAGATTGCCGCGAGCCGACCAAGCCTTTGGCCGAAACCCTTGCATTTCCGCGCTTTTTCTCTGGCATGGCTTTGGCATCGTCGAGCCCAGAGAGACCCATGTCCCCAATGTCGCACATCATGCATCTTCTTCGCCGTGTCGCCCTCGCGCTCCTCGCCCTGGCGACCATATCAGGCCTCGCCCCGCATGCCGGCGCCGCGTCCCGCATCAAGGACATCGCCGATTTCGAAGGCGTGCGCGACAATATGCTGGTCGGCTACGGCCTCGTGGTCGGCCTCAACGGCACCGGCGACACGCTGAACCAGGCGATCTTCACCCGCGAGAGCCTGATCGGCATGCTCGAGCGGCTCGGCGTCAACGCGCGCGACAACAGCCTGCGCACCGCCAATGTCGCCGCCGTCATGGTAACCGCCACGCTTCCGGCCTTCGCGCGCCAGGGCGCGCGGATCGACATTCAAGTCTCGGCGCTCGGTAACGCCAAGAGTCTCCTCGGCGGAACCTTGCTGGTCACGCCGCTCCTCGGCGCCGACGGCGAGGTCTATGCCGTGGCCCAAGGCACGGTCTCGGCCGGCGGCTTCACCGCCAAGGGCCAGGCCGCCTCGATCACCAAAGGCGTGCCCACGGCGGGCCGCATTCCCACCGGCGCGATCGTGGAGCGCGAAGTGGGATTCGAGCTCGACAAGATGCGCAGCGTCAGCTTGATGCTGCACAATCCGGACTTCACGACGGCGCGGCGCGTCGCCCAAGTGATCAATGGCCGGCTGAAATCCACACTGGCGGCCGCAACCGACCCCTCCACGGTCGTCCTCAATGTGCCGCCCGCGGCGAAAGGTCAGCTCGTCGACATCCTGACCGATATCGAGCAGCTGGTGGTCGAGCCCGACCAAGTGGCGCGCGTCGTCATCGACGAGCAGAACGGCATCATCGTCATGGGCGAGAATGTCCGCATCAGCACCGTCGCGGTGTCGCAGGGCAACCTCACCGTCAGGATCACCGAGACCCCGCAAGTCTCGCAGCCCAATCCCTTCGCGCCCGCCGGCAACGTCACCCCCGGGCTCATTCCGAACGGCCCCGGCCTCGCCGCCAATCCCAATGCCGGCTTGCCGGCGGTGCCGCAATCGGGCGGCACGCAATTCGCGCCCGGGGGCGGCGCCGCGACCGCGGTCGTGCCGCGCACCAATGTTCAGGTCGATGAGCAGAGCGATCGTCGCATGGCGGTCGTGCGCTCCGGCGTGAGCCTCCAGGAGCTCGTCAACAACCTCAACGCGCTCGGCGTCGGCCCGCGCGACATGATCAGCATCCTTCAGGCGATCAAGGCAGCCGGCGCGCTCCAGGCCGATATCGAGCTGATGTGATGAGCAACGATCCCAGCCTCCTCGCCGCCAACGCGATCGCGCCATCCGCGCCGGCGACACCGGCCAATGCGACGCACGAGGCCGCCAAGAAAGCGGGCGAGGATTTCGAATCCTTCTTCTTGTCGCAAGCCTTCGAAAACATGTTCGCCGGCATCGACACCGATCCGCTCTTCGGCGGCGGCAATGCCGAGTCCGTCTACCGCTCGCTGCTGATGCAGGAATACAGCAAGGTCGCCGCCAAAAGCGGCACCACCGGCATCGGCGACGCGGTGACGCGGGAAATTCTGCGCTTGCAGGAAGCCCAGGGGAAGACGCCATGACATCGACCCCGCACCCGGCCGGCCCGGATCTCCATCGCCTTGTCTCCGACTTGGTCGACCTGGCGGATCGCCTGACCACGCTTCTGTCGCGCGAAACCAGCCTCGTTCGCGCGATGCGGATCAAGGAGATCGGCCCGCTTCAGGACGACAAGACCCGCCTGACGGCGGCTTATCAAAAGCGCTTCAAGGAATTGACCGCGCTCCATTCCGGCAGGTCCCTGTCGCCTCTGGTCAAGCAGCGTTTGGCGGTATCGGGAAAGCGCCTCGCCGACTCGGTGGTCGAGAACGAATTGGCGCTGCGTGTCGGCATGGTCGCAACCGACCGCCTGATCGGCTCGATCGTCGCCGCGGTCAAAGAGCAACGGCGCGCATCGCTGACTTACGCGCCGCCGCGCACCGCGCCGCGCCACGCATTCATGACCGCAGCCGCGGTCGACCGCCGTCTGTGATGGCCGGCGGGCGGCAAGATGAGCATCGAATCCGCACTCGAAACCGCACTGTCGGGCCTCCGCGCCACCCAGGCGCAGATCCAGGTCATTTCCGGCAATATCGCCAACGTCCAGACCCCGGGCTATTCGCGCCAGATTCTGCCGCAATTGACCGTCGTCACGGCGAACGCCACCGGCGTCGATACCGGCGCGGTTCAGCGCGTGATCGATCCCGTTCTCAACGCCAACCTCATCAACCAGACGACCACCGCGAGCGCGGCAACGACGCTTGCGACCTATTACAAACAGATCGAAGGCTTGTTCGGACAAGTCGGCAGCGGCGCAACGATCAATGAGGCGCTCAACCAATTCTCGAGCGCGCTGCATGCCGTGGCGACGACTCCGCAAGATCCCGTGGCACAAGGCGCCGCCGTCTCGGCGGGCCAATCGCTGGCGCAGATGCTCAACCAGGTCTCCGCCGGCATCCAGAACATTCGTCAAGGCGCCGACACGGCGATCTCGAGCGACATCACGACGCTCAATGCCG
>Ga0335081_10021181_pt1 | contig 10525 bp, 7 predicted proteins | sample Lox_Sample_35_FD_206713 | JGI IMG/M metagenome (GOLD analysis project Ga0335081, IMG submission 206713) | Soil microbial communities from Loxahatchee National Wildlife Refuge, Florida, United States - Lox_Sample_3.5 | ecosystem: Environmental > Terrestrial > Soil > Wetlands | place: USA: Florida...
TGGATGCGCACCTACCCCGGCACCATCATGGGCCAGAGCATGCGAGCCGCGGTTCGCATCCAGCGGGAATATGCGCGGTCGAAGGGCGTACCTTGGGGGATTTCGGAATCCGCCTTCCGGGGAGATGGCCCGGGCGGTTACGCCTATGCCCCTTTCGGAATCGCCGCTTTGTCCGTCAGGAACAATGCTCCGCCTTCGGTAGTGATTTCGCCGTACTCCAGCTTTCTGGCGGCCTGTGTCGAGCCGGCACAGGCCATCGCGAATCTCCGGCGCATCGAAGGGCTCGGCTTTGCCGGTCGTTATGGCTTCTACGAATCGATCGACTATCGGCAGGGAGAGGCCGATGTCATCCGCATCTGGATGGCGCACCACCAGGGGATGAGCCTGCTGGCCATTCTGGATCTGCTGTGCGACGGCGTCTTTCGAAGGTACTTTCACGCAGAGCCTCAAGTGCAGGCGACTGAATTGCTGCTCGACGAGAGAGTACCCGCCGCCTCGCTGGCAGAGATCCAGCCTGAGGCCTTCTGACCTTTTTGCTAACCCTTCGTAAAACAGCGATTAAGAGTGTTAAGTCGCGTACCCCGTCCTGATCCCCGCTGCATCTGAAGAGTCGTAACCACTCCAGCAGTACAGCCCGTACCCCGCGCCCAGTCTGCCGCGGATGGAGCTGTTCCGAAGCAAAAAATCACAGAGGGGATTTCGTGTATGAGAACACTCAAACGTCGCTTATCCAGGTATTCAGGCCTGCTGTACCTGTTGTTCGCGGGCGGGACCCTGGCCGCCGGCCAGTCGCTCGAAGCCGTAGCCATCGACGGCGGGTCCGCCGGATTTGAAGCCGGAACCAATGTGCCCGGCATCGAAATCAAGGGCTCATCGAGTCAGTTGTCGGGCCGCGCGGCCGTCTCCCGCGCCGCCTCCGGGCTTACGATCGGCGAGGTTCACGTCAGCTTGCCGGCGAAGAGTCTGGCGACCGGCATGAAGGTCCGTGACGAGCACATGCAGAAGTACATCTTCACTACGCCCGACGGACAGATGCCCGATATCGAATTTACCGCCGGCGAGACGAACTGCCCCGCCGCGGGTGGCGCGGGGGAATTTACCTGCCCGGTCTCCGGCACGCTTACGATTCGCGGAACGGCGCACTCATTCGCGATGAACCTGAGCGTCAAGGAACCGGCCCCCGGATCCTTCCGCGTTTCAGGTGACGGAGTTGTCAAGCTCAGCGACTACGGCATCCCGCTGCCCAAGCAGTTCGGCGTGACGGCCGCCAACAATGTCAAAGTGCATCTCGCCTTCGCAGGGCGGCCCGCCCCCGCCGAGACCGCCGCCGGCGGAGGTGCCCGTTGAAGCGGCTGGCGCCGGCGGTTCTGGCCGGATTCTGCATTCTGTTATGCCTGACCGCTCCCAAAGGGAAGGCTCTTCCCACTATGATCCGTCTCGGCTATACCAACTGCTCCTCATGCCACTTCGCTCCACAGGGAGGCGGCCTCCTCAACCTGTATGGACGCAGCATCGACCAGGCGCAGAGCCTGGTCGGCGGAGAATATCAGCCTTGGGAGAATGACTGGGTGCGCGCCATCAATTGGGGAGGGCGGATCACCCAGGACTTCCGCGCGGTGATGCAGCAGCAGGATGCTTCGACCACCGATAAACCCGGCTCACAGCTTTTTCGCAACCGGTTTATCTATCGCAACGCAACCGAACTGGGCCATGGCTGGCGGATCACTGCTACCGTCACGGGAGAGACTGCCAGCGCTCCCCGTCCCACGCTCTCCTACGATCTTCCGACTAACCCGTCACAGGTCTTCGTGAACACGGCGTTGATCAGCTACCGCACGGAGCACAACCTGGAGTTCGACGCGGGACGCGACCAGTTACCGACCGGCGTCAACATCGCAGACCTGTCCGTATTCGTGCGTGCCAGAAACCGCCTCGGCTATTACGATGCCCCGACGCAGGTCAAGGCGTTCTGGTGGGGCAAACGCTACCTCGTCAATCCCTACGCCTTCGGACCGGGCGGTAACGAGCGGTCCGGACAGCACGAATCGGGCGGAGGGTTGATGGCCGAGATGGACGTGCTGGGCAATCATCGCACCATCGCCGGTCTCAACCTGCTCGAAGGCGAATCCGCGGCCGTCAAGCGGCGCCTGATCGGCCCGTACACCCGCCTCGGTTTTGGCCGGTGGGGATTCCTGGCCGAGCACGACATTACCGGCCGCACGCTGAAGACCGGCTCGCTCGCGAGTTTTCGTCAAACGGCGACCTACGGTCAACTCTTCTGGGCGGCGCGAGAGTGGCTGGTGGCGTCGCTCATCGGAGAGCGGCTGCGGGTCGAGAATCCGTACGCCGAGCATCTCAATGCCGCCAAGTTCGAACTCGCCGCACGGATCTCTAGCCAGGCCAGCATCAGCATCGGCCCGCGAATTCAGTGGGACCCGTCAACCGGCCGCATCACGCGTTCGGTGGTCTTCCAACTGGCGATGAAAACAGTTCACTGAGTATGTGGCCGCGTCCCCACTCATGGGGAGGCTTTTTCGGCGTGCATTGTCGCTTGGGGTTGCCAGAGTCCGAATTCTAAGCCTGAGCGGGCGGTCACTGGTCCGAGCCTCGGGGCTTCGCCGTCCCCGGGGTCACATCTTCCCCCTCCATGCGCATCGCCCACCGGATCGCCGCCAGATACATCTTCTGCACCAGCGGATCGTCCCAGGTCTCATCGGCGTGTCCGAAAGTGGCGTAGAAGACGCGCCCCTTCCCATGCATCTTGGCCCATGCCACGGGAAAGTCGCGGTCGGTGCGGTGGACCTTCGGATTCGTCAGGTCTAACTTGGAAGCGTCCAGGCTGGCCAGCACGCGCACCTTGCCGCGGTCGAAGTTCTTGTGCTGGTAAATTTCGTCGTGGATGGTGAAGCGCGCGGGGAATCCTTTCATGGCGGGAAAGCCCGGCTCCTCCACGATCACCGGCGCATCGAAGACTCCCCACGGGTGGTCGTCGAAGTAGCCGCCGATCATCTCGCCGAACTCCGGCCAATCGAAGAACGCGTCATCGCCGGTGTGTGCGCCAACGAAGCCTTTGCCGTCTTCTTTGATGAAGGACATCAGGTCCTTCTTCTGCTGGGCGCTGAGGTTGTCGCCCGTGCCCATGAAGAAAATGGCGTCGAAATCGTTCAGGTTGTGGGTGTGGCGGGCAGGCTCCGCAATCGCCTGCCTGGTGATCCACTGCGAATCCGTGCGGATGAACGTATCGAACGCGCCCGACTCCCGGCCGAGGCGTTCGATCGTGGCCAGCGCGTGCGAAATCGAATCGTGCTGGTAGGCCGTGATCGTGTCGCCCCAGGCGAGCAGCTTCCTGCGTCTCGCGGGCTGACCGTCGGAAGTGTGCGGGACCAGGAGCAGCGCCGCGGCCAGCACGGTTCCCGCGGCTGCCAAAGATCGGATCATAAGACCATTATGTACGGAACGTCCTCCCACCACCTCGCCGCTTACAGGCAGTCGCGCAGGTTCAGCATGCGGATCAGGCGGCGAAGCGAGTTCGGATGGATCTTCAATATCGCCGCGGCGCGGTTGTGATCGCCGCCGCTCTCCCGCCATGCGGAGAGAATCAGTTCGCGCTTCGTCTGGGTCACCGAGGTTTGCAAGGCTCCCGGCACCGCCGCCGTCGAAGCTCCGTCCAGAATCGAATCCGGCAGGTCTTCCGCCAACAGCATTTCGGACTGGCCTAACACCACCGCCCGCTCAATCGCGTTCTCCAACTCGCGCACATTGCCCGGCCAGGCGTACGCCAGCAGATAACGCTCCGCTTCGGGCGAAATCCCTTCCACCCGACGCCGGCACCGCGCTCGAGCCAGATCGAGGAAATGCCGCGCCAGCAGGAGAACGTCCCCCGGCCGCTCGCGCAGCGGCGGCACCCGCAGCGACACCACGTTCAGGCGGTGATAGAGGTCTTCGCGAAAAGCCCCGCGCCGCGCCTCGGCGGCCAGGTCACGGTTGGTCGCCGCCACGATGCGAACGTCCAGCTTCAACGTCCGCACCCCGCCCACCCGCTCGAACTCCCGCTGCTGCAGAACGCGCAGCAGTTTGGCCTGCAGCAACGGAGCCATCTCGCCGATCTCGTCCAGGAAGACCGTACCGCCTTCGGCCAGTTCGAGCTTGCCCTTCTTCTGCGCGGCGGCGCCCGTGAATGCGCCCTTCTCATGGCCGAATAATTCGCTCTCCAGCAACGTATCGGTAAGCGCCGCGCAATTGATCGCCACGAATGGCTGCTCCGACCGCGGGCTGAGCTGGTGGATGGCACGCGCCACCAGTTCCTTGCCGGTGCCGCTTTCCCCCAGAACCAGTACCGAGGCATTCTGGGGAGCCACGCGCGCTATCATCTCCAGCAGCTTCTGAATCCCCGGTGTCTTTCCGATAATCCCGGTCGGGGGGCCGTCAAGCTGTTCGCGCAAGAGCCGGTTCTCGGCACGAAGCCCATCGACATCGCTTACATTTTCAAGAGCCGCCGCCGCCAACGTCGCCACGGCGGTCAAAGTCTCGCGATGGCCGGCCATCCGCTCGGCCTCTTCGGGAGAAAACCACACCGCCAGATGGCCGCCGACCTCGCCGCGCACCTCGAGTGGAAGAACCACACAGTCCTCAGATACCTCCACCGGCTCCGATCCCAACACCACCGCGCCGCCGGAACACGGCACCAGGTCGCCGATCAGCCTCACGATCTGCTCCTCCCAGATGATCCGCTGCTCCTCGTCTCGTGACCGCGCCAGCGCCCGAACCAGAAACAGCAGCGAACATGCCTGCAGGAGTGTGTGTTCGGGTGATTGCGGCGCGGGCTGCGACATCATGCCGCGTGTCAGTGTAGCAGGTTATGAGAGCGCTGAACGGACTGGTTCGCGGGGATGAACCGAGCGGTTCATTCCCGAGCCTGGCTCATTAATGAAGTTCCATATTTACAATCACTTACAGTTTGGCACCGAGCTTGCCATAGAGAGTCCCGTAAGACAATTCAAAGCCGGCCCCGGACAGGGCGGCCCCAAGGAGAGACGACAATGACAACTTCGACGACTCGTTTGATGATCGCGGCGGCTGCCCTGGTAGTCGCTGCCGGCAGTGCCTCGGCCCAGAGCTACAAAGCCCAGATCCCGATGGCCTTCAGCGCCAGCGGCGCAGTCATGGAGCCGGGCTCCTACGAAATCCGAGCGGTGCATGCCGCCTCCCCGACATACTACGTGCAGAACCTGGAAACCAAGCGCTCCGTGCTGGTGGTCGCCGGTTCGAAGGCGGATCCTCCCAAGGCGTGGAAGGACTCCGGCGCTCCGCGGATCGGTTTCGCGTGCTGGGAGGATGGCTGCGCGCTCACCAGCCTGTGGGACGGACAGGCATTCGCCGCGGACCGCTTCAGCTACAAGCAGTCCACCACGCTCGCGTACCGGCACACGCAAATGGTGACGGTGGCCATGATCAGGACCCGCTGACCTTTCGGTGCAAACACGGCTATCTTCAAATGCTACGCGGCGCCGTTCGTACGGCGCCGCTTTTTTGTCTGCCGGGTACCTGATTATTGGGATGGTGGACGCGGCGGCAGCGGATCGCGAAAGCTCTTCGGCATCGCTGGAGGTGCCGGCGGAACGCCGCTGGTGCCGCCACTCATGTGCGGAGAAGAAAACTGCGGAACTTCGGCCTGGTCAGGAATGAAATTGATCGGATGCCCGAAGATGATGTTAAAGCGCCTGATTTGTTCGGCACCGTAAGCGGTGCCTTCCAGTTCCGCGCGTCCCATGTAAATTTGCATCAGACTGTCGGCGGGACCAAGGTACAGAAGTGCATCAGCAGCATCCTGGAGCCGCAGTGCGGGAAGGACGGGAGGTGGCCCACCCTGCGCTCCTCCGCTCGCCGGCCGGCCGGCCCCGGACCCTCCACCCGAGGTGATGGGTACCGCCGGTAATTCGCCGACCCACCCTGCGGAGGTTGAGGCCATCGCCGGCGCGTTCCAGGAGTCGAATCGATGCTCGATTTCGCCGGTGCCAATCGTGTTTGTACCTGCCAGAATCAGGTAAGGGTTCGCGCCACCCTCGCGCAACTGTTGCTCGATGTAACCTGGCCCATTGCGTCGCAAAAGATGGCCGCTCCCGATGATCAAAAGCGCTCGATGGTGTTTCGCCAAAACTTCATCCTTCACAACCTGCGTGTACCATTCGTCGCGATGCGATAGAAATGGACCGACGTCCTCGATGTCCTTCACCTTTTCCCAATCGATATAAGGATCGCCGCATAACATTCGGATCTGATGTTTGCCGCGCCGGTTCAGGTTGCTGCCGCGCACCGCCTTGTATAGCGATTCGTACACCGGCGAAGGTGGGCCGATTGCCCCCACCATATTTCGCCAGGCTTTCTGCACCTGCTCGAGCGGAACATCCTGACCGCCGATATACCGGTCTATCGATCGCTGGTAAAGTGAATTCCCAAACTCCATCACAATGTCATCCACCCGGTCCGCGAAAGCCGGGCTGGTCACAAGCGAGCGCAGCCACTCGTACAACTGCTGGTTGCCGTGCATTTCGCCGAGAGCGACGATCTCGTGCGTCTCAAAGGCCTGCAATAGGGCAGCCGTGGCCGGTTGAGGTTTGGTGGTGGATTGGGCACTCGATACGGCGCCGGCCATTACGCAAATGGCCGCAAGCAGCGTGGCACGTAACGACCTGTAGATCGCCTTCCAGCGAAACGGTGTGCAATACACATCAGTGCCCTGCACAGATTATATTTCATACAGAGGAGAGGGAGTTGGCCCGTTTTGGCGAAGCCTGATTCGCCATCGCGTCAGCGTCAGGGGACGTGCATCACTCCACTTCACTCTGACCCGGCACAGCGCCTCTAGCGCCCGCGCTGCATACGCCTGCGAAGTTCCTGACCCGCCGGATGCCCGGGCTCCAGTTCCAATGCCCGCCCCAACACCCGCTGTGCGGAGTCCGAATCGCCTGCCTCCAGCAATCGTTGCGCCTCCGCCACCATCCCGTCCACGCGATCCTTGCGGAACGCCGCTTCGATCGGTCCCAGGTCGAACAACACTTCCTCCATGCTCCGGTAGCGCTCCGCCGGCCTCTTCGCCATACACATCCGCACCACCGATTCCAGCGCCTCGGGACAGTCCGCCGACAGCATCCGCACGGGCGGCGGAATCGTGTTCATCACCATCGACATGGTGTTGGCCGGATTGGCGCCGCGAAACGGCTGCACGCCCGTCAACCACTCATACGCCACCACCCCAAACGCATAAATGTCGCTGAGCGCCCTGGCGCCCCGGCCTTCATATTGCTCCGGCGCCATGTACTCCGGGGTGCCTGTTGTGATGTCGGCCGATGTCTGCCGGGTCACACCGGGAGCCAGGGTTCCGCCAATGCCGAAGTCGAGAATCTTCACCCCGCCATTCGCCAGGAGCATGATGTTCGCAGGCTTGATGTCCCGATGGATGACGCCCGACCGGTGCGCATACGCGAGGCTCCGCGCAATCTCTCCCAGGATCCCCGCCTTCTCCGCAACGGAAAACGGCGCTCGGTTGTCGATCGCGTCTCTCAGGCTTCGCCCCTCGAGTAACTCCATAACCTGGTACGGCGCGGAATCCTCCTCCTCCCCAACATCGTAGACTACAGCGCTCCGAAACGAGTGAGCGCTATTATAGTGCAGTCAGTCTGCTTCTGTTGAGCAGTGACAGATCTTCGAGATTTTTTTCTTCTTCGTAAATGTCTCAATCCAAATGGGGGCCGCATTCCCACGGTTGCCTTCCGGCCCTGCTCCGCTTGACACCGCCTGCTATTTTGGAATTGTCAAAGAGGTTTGCGCCCCACCGCGCAGGCCGCAACAAGCTTTATCCTGGCCAGGATACGTTGCATTTCAGGTGGAATCTGATCTCCCAGTAGGCCGGTCCATAGGCCGGCGGGAGACCACGGGTTCGAATCCATCGGTTGCCTTTGGTCGCAAGACATCGGGTAATCAGAGAGGGCCGGCAACGGCCCGAAAAACATCTGGGCGGCTGGTACGAGGAACGCATATCTACCTCGAACGGGGATATCTTCCAAACGGCCGGCCGCCTGCAACGCCGCCGCTTCGACCTCTACTTTCCAGCCTTAGTGTCTCTTCTTTCCGATCCTCAGTGCTGCACACCCATTACCACTTCCACCTCGTGCACCGATCCCGGCGACTGTGGCGGAATTGCGCCCGCGACGAACCCTCCGTCCAGAGTCACGCTCTTCACGCCCTTCTCCACGCCGTCAGGATTATGCACCGAGATCCGGAACGTCGCCCCGCGCCAGCGCCGCACCACCTCGAACGCCTTCCATGCCGGCGGAATGCACGGATCCACGATCAGCCCATCGAACGTCAGCCGGACTCCCAGGATCCACCGCGTGGCGGCGGTGTAATTCCACCCGCCGCTGCCGGTCAGCCAGGGATGCCGCGCGCGGCCGTAGGCGGTGTGGTCCCTTCCCATCACAAACTGACAGTAGGAGTACGGCTCGGCCTCGCGGATCTCGATGAGATCGTTCTGATGGTAAGGCAGCAGCGCATCGTAGAACTTCATGGCGCGGCTGCCGCGCCCCAGCTTGCACTCCGCAATCACCGCCCACGGATTGGGGTGGCTGAAGATCGCGGCGTTCTCCTTGATGCCCTTGTAGACCCGCGCCACGAATCCGATATCGTCGTTGGGCTTCGAGAAGGCCGGCCACAACAGGTGGATGCCGAACGGCGAGTACAGGTGTTGGTCCACCGCGTCCATGCAGGAGGCTCCGCGCTCGGGCGATGCCGCATCGGAAACTACCGCCCAGGTATTGCTCTCGATGAAGACCTTACCCTCTTCGCTCTCGCGCGTCCCGATCTTCACACCCTTGGCGGTGATGCCACGGATGTACCACTCGCCGTCCCATAACTCGCGCTCGCACGCCGTTCGTACCCTCTCGGCCAGGATGCAATACTCGTGGGCATCGTCCTCGCGGCCGAGATGACGTGCCGCCTCGACGAACGCACGCAACGCCCAGTGGTGCAGGAACGAGACCATGGCGCTTTCGCCCCCGCCGAGATTGAGGCAGTCGTTCCAATCCGCCCGCAGACCCTTGCAGATGCCCGTCGGCCCCACCTGTTCGGCCGAGAAATCCAGCGCCCGCTTGAGGTGTTCGTAGACCGTGGCCTCGCCCTCGTCGGCGAACGGCACCACCTCGTCGAACAGGGCCGTCTCGCCCGTCTCTTTCACGTACTCGCAAACGGAAACCACCAGCCACAGCGCATCGTCCGAGCAGACGTCGGCCAGCCCGTGGACGATGCTCTTGCGATCCGGCGCGGGAGTTACCGTCGGCGACTTGAACTTCGGCGCCTTCTGTTTCGCCGGATCGAACCAGTCGGGGTCGAACAGGTGCAAGCCGTATCCCCGCCTCACCTGTCCCTTCAATAGCTCGATGATCCGCTGCCGGCACTTCTCCGGATTGGTGTGCACCACGCTCATCACGTCCTGCGACGTATCGCGGTATCCCAAGCCGGTGCGCCCCCCAACCTCGATGAACGACGCGAAGCGCGACCACACCACGCAGGTCTCCGCCTGGTAAAGCGTCCAGGTGTTGATCATGGTGTCGAGGCCCGGGTGCGGCGTGCGGCACTGGAAGACGGCCAGTTTCTGCTGCCAGTAGTTGCGCAGCGCTGCGAACGCGACATCTACATTGCCCGCGTCGGAGTAGCGTGCCCTGATCTCGCGGCCCTTGGCACGGGAGCCCACCCCGAGCATGAAAATCACGCGCGCTTCCTCACCGGGAGCCAGTGTCAGCCGCTTGTGCAGCGCTCCGCAATGATTCCCGCCCAGTTCGGACCGGTTGCCGCACACGCCGCGCTCCACGGCAATGGGGTTGGTCTCGGTCCGGTAGGGTCCCAGGAAGCTGTCGCGCAGGCTGTCGTAGCTATCGGGGTCGAAGCTCGCGGCGAAGTAATGGAACGTCCACGGCTCGTAGAAAAAGTCGTACTCGATGATGCCGTCCTGGCAGCTCGAGCCGGCGGCATACAAGCTCATCTGCAGGTTCTGATTGTCGATCTCGATGTGGTGGAAGGAGAACTCCACGTAGGAGAAGACGCTCAACTCGCGCGCCGTGGTGCCGGTGTTGCGGATGCGGACGTCCCACAGTTCGACATCGTCTTCGGGCGGGATGAAGACGGTCTGCTCCGCGTGGATGTCCTGATAGTCGCAGGAAAAGCGCGAGTAGGACAGGCCATGCCGGCACTCATAACGGGCGCGCGCCAGGTCTTTGCCGGCCGGCTGCCACGAGATCGTCCAGTACTCGCCGGTCTGGTCGTCGCGCAGGTAGCAGTAGTGCCCCGGACGGTCGAGCGGGACCCCGTTGGCGCGGAACCGCGTGACGCGTTGATGCTCGGCGCCGCGGAAGAACGAATACCCGCCGGCATTGTGCGAGATCACCGTGCAAAGATCCTTGACGCCCAGGTAATTGGTCCACGAGACCGGCACATCCGGACGCTCGATGACGTACTCGCGGTTTTGGTTGTCGAA
>Ga0335081_10021182_pt1 | contig 10525 bp, 7 predicted proteins | sample Lox_Sample_35_FD_206713 | JGI IMG/M metagenome (GOLD analysis project Ga0335081, IMG submission 206713) | Soil microbial communities from Loxahatchee National Wildlife Refuge, Florida, United States - Lox_Sample_3.5 | ecosystem: Environmental > Terrestrial > Soil > Wetlands | place: USA: Florida...
CTGCTCGACGCTCGGCGGCGGCGCGGCCGGCTCTGCCGGTTCGGCTGGCGCGGCCGGTGCAGCCGCCGCAACGAATGCCGACATCGGCGCCGGCGCGGCCGCCCGCTCGGGCGCGGCTTGACGCATCGGCTCCGGCTCGAGCGGGGCCGTGCCCGGAGCGTCGGTGCCGGCCGTGTCCTCGTGCATGCCACTCTCGATCATCGCCAATCGATCGACGACATGCTCGACCGCGCCGTGGACCGCTTCCAGCGAATCCTGGGTGCGGCGGTCGCTGCGTCTGATTTCATCGACGTCGCGCGCCAGTGCATCGACCGCGACCGGCTTGGGCGTTGCCCCGCCGGACGCCGCGCCATGGCCCGGGCCGGCTCGATCGAGATGGACAAGCAGATCGGCGAGCCCGCGCTCGACTGCTTGGAGATTGCCGAGCCGGGCATCGGACGCATCGAGCCGCTTGATCAATTGGGCGATGCGGTCCTCGAGCGCGCCAAGCGCGGCGTGATCGGTATGCGTCAGCTGAACCCATTCGAGCTTTTCGATCAGCCCGGATAGCAGCTTCTCCAGCTCGCGCGGAACGGCCTGGCCGGCTTCCGTCGAGGCAGTGAGCGCGCTGGTCAACGTATCGATACGGCTCTCCAGTGCCGAGACCGCTTGTCCGCTGGCGGCGCTGCTGGCGACGCCGTCTACTTTGGCGGCAAGCGCGCGGACGTCTTCGGCGACCTTGGTCAGAGTGTCGTTGGAGGCGACATGTGAAACGATGCCGCGCAAGGCGCCGATTGCCGTTTCGAGCTGCTGCAGCGCCGCCGGATCTTCTTTGGCGATGATCAGATCGACTTTTTGCGCCAAGGTTTTCACCGCATCGTCGAAACCGACGAGGCTTTCAGCCGGCGTCAATCCCCGAAGCGCATCGCGGACTTCATTGAGCCCGCGTTCGAGTCCGGCCAGAACGCCCAGATCGACGCCGGATTTGCGGGACTGATCGAGCCGCTGCGCCAAGCCGCGCACCTCGATCTCGAGCGATTCCACGGCGCGGCGCGGCAGCGCCTCGGTGAGCTGCTGCCTGATGTCCGAAAGGTCCCGGCGGAAGCTTTTGACCGAGCGTTCAAGCTCGCGCGACGGCCGCAGCTCCTCGATGCGCGTGGTGATGTACCGAAGCTGGTCCTCGAGATTGGCGATGTCGACGGCGGGCTCGGCGGCGTGCTGCCGGTCGGCTGCAAACGCTGCCGCCGGCGCCATCGCCTCCGGCGGCGCGGCGCCGCCAGCGACCGGGGGGACGGGCAGATCGTTGCCGTAGAGGACGCGTTGACGCTCGGCAATCTCGGCCACAGCATCGTCGACCGACGTCCGCGCGCCATTGGCCGGCATTGGCGCGCCGCGGCGGGGCGGCGGCGCCGTGCGCATACGCGGCTGCGATGCCGGCGAGCCGGTGAGCCGAGGCGCGCCGTTGCCGGCGAGGCGTTCGAGCTGGTGGGTCAACCGGTCGAGACGAGCATGGACTTCGCCGAATTCCTCGCGGGCGACGGCGGCTTCGTGCTCCAGATCGGCTTCCCATCCGTGCCGGCGGTGCCGGCGCGGCGGACCGCGTTCCTCGGCGCGAGGCTGGCGGTACTCGCGACGACGAGGGCGACGGGACTCGTGGCGCAATTCTCGTTGCGGTTCGTCGCGCCAGTCGTCGTCGTAATCAGCAGCCGGCATTGGCTCGCCGTAATCGTTGTCGTCGTCGTCTTGCCGGATGACAGAGTTGAGCCATTCTCCAACCGACATGCCGGACCGGCGCGCGGCGTTGCGGGCCGCTTCGCGCGCTTCTGGACGGAGGCCTCTGAGATTCCACGGACCGCCAGATTTCATTTGCGCGCCAAGCCACTTCGAGAGGAACGAGATGGCCCTGTTGTGAGCGGGGGCTCGTTAACAGACGAAGCGGAGGGCGCAGTCTTCTGTCCTCGGCAGCGACTCTTCCGGATTAGAGTAAACAAGCCGTTAATGCGGCGAGCGGGGGTTGCATCCGGGGTCCCCCGGGCCAGTCATGCTGCAATGCAGCACCCCGCAAATCGCCGTCGTGACGATGTCGTGAATCGTCTAATTTATAGGCGATCCGCCGAGAGGCGCGGCGGCCGGGGAGGACATCATGCCGAGTTACAAGGCACCCATCGACGACGTGATGTTCCTGTTGAATGACGTGTTCCATATCGACCGCTACAACAATCTGCCGGGCTTCGCCGAGGCCGCGCCCGATGTCGTCGAGGCGGTCCTGGCCGAGGCGGCGAAGTTCTCCGAACAGGTGCTGACCCCGCTCAATCGTATCGGCGACAAGGAAGGCTGCCGCCGCCACGACGATGCCTCGGTCACGACGCCGACCGGTTTCAAGGAAGCCTATCGGCGGCTCACCGCAGGCGGTTGGATGGGATTGTCGGCGCCCGCCGAATTCGGCGGTCAAGGTCTGCCGATGGTGCTGGCGCAGGCCGTCAACGAATTTCTCTGCTCGGCGAACATGGCATTCGCCATGTATCCGGGCCTGACCGAGGGCGCTATCGCCGCGTTGCACGCTCACGCTTCGCCGGAACAGAAGGCGATATATCTGCCCAAGCTGGTATCCGGCCAGTGGTCCGGCACCATGAACCTGACCGAGCCGCAATGCGGCACCGACCTCGGTCTCGTTCGCACCCGGGCGACGCCGCAGCCCGACGGCACCTACAAGATATCAGGGACGAAGATTTTCATCTCGGCCGGCGAGCACGATCTCGTCGAGAATATCGTGCATCTCGTCCTTGCCCGCATCGACGGCGCGCCGCAGGGCACCAAGGGCATTTCGCTTTTCCTGGTGCCGAAGTTCATGCCGGCTGCCGACGGCGCACTCGGTCAGCGCAACGCAGTGTCCTGCGGTTCGCTCGAAGAGAAGATGGGCATTCACGGCAATGCCACATGCGTCATGAATTATGACGGTGCGACCGGCTGGTTGATCGGTGAAGCCAACCGCGGCCTGCAAGCGATGTTCACGATGATGAACGAGGCGCGGCTCGGCGTCGGCGTGCAAGGACTGGCCCTGTCCGAAGTCGCCTATCAGAATGCCGCCGCTTATGCCAAGGAACGGCTCGCCGGACGCGCGCTGACCGGCGCAAAATTCCCGCAACAACCCGCCGATCCGCTCATCGTGCATCCCGACATCCGCCGCATGCTGATGACGATACGCGCTTTCAACGAGGCGGCACGCGCGTTGGTGCTGTGGACCGCGCTCAAAAGCGACGTGGCGCAGCGTTCGCAAGAGGCAAAGGATCGCCAAGCGGCCGACGATCACGTCGGCTTGATGACGCCCGTCATCAAGGGCGTGCTCACCGATCAGGGTTTTGCCAATACGGTTTCGGCGCAGCAGATATTCGGCGGTCACGGTTACATTGCCGAGCATGGCATGGAACAATTCGTCCGCGACGCGCGCATCGCCATGCTCTATGAGGGCGCCAACGGCATTCAGGCGCTCGACCTCGTCGGCCGCAAGCTGCCAAAAGACGGCGGCCGCGCCTTGCAGGCGTTCTTCGCCGAAGTGACGGCTTACGTGAAGGAACGCAGCGCCGATGCCGCCATGGCGCCCTATGTTACGCCGCTTAATGCCGCGCTCGGCGAATTGCAGCAGGCGACCATGTGGTTCTTGCAGAACGCGCTCGGCAATCCCGATAATGCCGGAGCGGGCGCCACCGACTATATGCATCTCTTCGGTCTGGTCGCGCTGGGCTATATGTGGTGCATGATCGTGGAAGCCGCCAAGGACAAAGCCGCAACCGCGGACGGGACGGGACGGATGAAGGAGCGGCTGACAACGGGGCGCTTTTTCATGGAGCGGATGCTGCCGGCCGCGGCGACGCATCTCGCCCGCATAAAGGCCGGCGCCGCGGCTACCATGGAATTGCCGGCCGAGGCTTTCTAGCTAATCCTGCATGGGCGCCGCGCGGCGCGGTGGAGTTTGAGAGGAATTCATGCCCGACGCTTTCATCTACGACCACGTGCGCACCCCGCGCGGCCGCGGCAAGGTCGACGGCGCGCTGCATGAGGTGACCGCGCTCAATCTCGCGAGCCAAGTGCTCGCGGCATTGCGGGACCGCAACAAGCTCGACACCACGCTCGTCGATGACGTCGTCATGGGCGTCGTCGACCCGGTCGGCGAGGCCGCGGCCGACATTGCCCGCACCGCGGCGCTGGTCGCGGGCTACGGCGACGCGGTCCCCGGCGTGCAGATCAACCGGTTTTGCGCTTCCGGTCTCGACGCGGTGAATTTCGCCGCGGCGCAGATCATGTCGGGCCAACAGCAGATGGCGGTCGGTGGCGGCGTCGAATCCATGAGCCGCGTCGGCATCGGCTCTGCCGGCGGCGCCTGGGCCGTCGATCCATCGATCGCGGTAGCGCACTACTTCCTGCCGCAAGGGGTTTCCGCCGACCTGATCGCGACGAAATACGGATTTTCGCGCGACGACGTCGATGCCTATGCGGTCGAGAGCCAGGCGCGGGCCGCGACCGCCTGGGACGACGGCCGCTTCGGCCGATCGGTCGTGCCGGTGAAGGACGTCAACGGCCTGACCATTCTGGCCAAGGACGAGCACATGCGGCCGGGGACCACCATGCAGTCGCTCGCCGCGCTGCAGCCGTCATTCGTGCAGATGGGCGAACTCGGCGGCTTCGACGCCGTGGCGATTCAGGCTCATCCGGAGGTCGAATTTGTCAACCACGTCCATCACGCCGGCAATTCCTCGGGCATCGTCGACGGCGCCGCGGCGGTTCTGCTCGGCAGCAAGGAGACCGGCGAAAAGGCGGGGTTGAAACCGCGCGCGCGCGTGCGCGCCTTCGCCAATATCGGTTCCGATCCGGCGCTGATGCTGACCGGTCCCATCGACGTAACGAAGAAGGTCTTGCGGCGCGCCGGCATGACGCTCGACGACATCGATCTTGTGGAGATCAACGAGGCTTTTGCGTCCGTCGTGCTGCGCTATCTGCAGGCTTTCGAGCTCGACCCGGCAAAGGTCAACGTCAACGGCGGCGCGATCGCGCTCGGCCACCCGCTCGGCGCCACCGGGGCCATGATCCTCGGCACGCTGGTCGACGAGATGGAACGGCGCGACGTCGCCACCGGCCTCGTCACGCTGTGCATCGGCGCCGGCATGGGCACCGCGACGATCATCGAGCGGATATGAGGCCATGCCGAAGATCGACATCGCCCATCTTCCGGTCGATACGCGCACGGGATATCCCAAGCCGTTCGATCAGATCGTCGTCGGCCGGGAGCGCAAGCGCCTCGGCAACGCGGTCGGTCTCGACCAATTCGGCGTCAATCTGACGAGGCTCAAGCCGGGCGCGGCTTCGGCGCAGCGGCACTGGCACCAGAGAGAGGATGAGTTCGTCTACATCCTCGAGGGCGAGGTCGTGCTGGTCGAAGATGGCGGCGAATGCCTGCTCGAAGCGGGCGATGCCGCCGGCTTCAAAGCCGACAGCCGCAACGGCCACCACCTCGTCAATCGCAGCCACCGCGATGCCGTCTATCTCGAGGTCGGCACGCGCTCGAAGCACGAACGCGTCGAATATCCGGACGTAGATCTCATGGTCATTCGCGACGACCAGGGCTTCCGCTACACGCACAAGAACGGCGAACCGTATGGCTGACAGCAAGACGAGCTTCACCAGTTTCACGCTCGACATCGACGGCGACGGCATCGCGCTCGTTACCTGGAATGCGCCGGGCCGCACGATGAACGTCATCGACGCCGCCGCGACGGCCGAATTGTCGTCGATTGTCGAAGAGCTGGCGACCGACGGCGCGATCAAAGGCGTCGTCATCACATCGGGCAAGGAAACATTCTGCGCCGGTGCCGATCTCGCGCTGCTGGAAAGCCTGAGCCGGACCTTCGCCGACCTCGTCGCCTCGCAGGGCGAGGAAGCGGCCCATGCGCGCCTGTTCGAGGAGAGCCGCAAATGGTCGCTGTTGTGCCGCCGCATCGAAACGTGCGGCAAGCCGTGGGTCGCGGCGATTAACGGCACGGCGCTTGGCGGCGGGTTTGAGCTGACGCTGGCCTGCCATCACCGCATCGCCGCCGACAACGGGCGGACACGGCTCGGGCTGCCCGAGATCAAGATCGGGCTGTTTCCCGGCGCCGGCGGCACGCAACGCATTGCGCGAATGCTGCCGCCGTCCGACGCGCTGCAATTCCTGCTCAAGGGCGATCAGCTGCAGCTCAATCGCGCCAAGGCGATGAAGCTCATCGACGCGGTGGTGCCGCCCGGCGACCTCGTCAAGGCGGCGAAGGACTGGATCAAAGCCGGCGGCGTCGCCAAGGCGCCATGGGATGCCGAGGGTTTCAGGCTGCCAGGCGGCCCGGTCTACTCCAAGGCCGGCATGATGGTGTTTCCGCCGGCAAATGCGATTTATCGACGCGAAACCTACGACAACTTCCCCGCGGCGCGCGCGATTCTGCAGGTCGTCTATGAAGGCTTGCAACTGCCGATGGATCAGGCGCTGCGGGTCGAGTCGCGCTGGTTCGCCCACATTCTCCGCTCGCCCGAAGCTGCGGCGATGATCCGCACGCTGTTCGTCTCGATGCAGGAGTTGAACAAAGGCGCGCGGCGGCCGGCCGTGCCGGCCAAGCCGCTGAAAAAGATCGGCGTGCTCGGCGCCGGTTTCATGGGCGGCGGCATCGCTTATGTCAGCGCGCTGGCCGGGCTCGACGTCGTGCTCATCGACCGCGATCCGGAGACCGCCGAGAAAGGCAAGACGCATTCGCAAAAGCTGATGACCGATCAGATCAACCGCGGCCGGGCGACCACCGCGGACCGCGAGACGGTGCTGTCGCGCATCCACCCGACCGCCGATTTCGTCGAGCTAAAGGACTGCGATCTCGTCGTCGAAGCCGTGTTCGAGGACCGCAAGGTCAAGGAGGAGGTCATTTCGCGGACGCAAAACGTGCTCGGCGAGCAGGCAATCTTCGCCTCCAACACCTCGACGCTGCCGATCACGTCGCTGGCCGGCGCATTCAAGGACCACAGCCGCTTCATCGGCATTCATTTTTTCTCGCCGGTCGAGCGCATGATGCTGGTCGAGATCATCATGGGCAAGGAAACCGGCGACGCCGCGTTGGCCGTGGCCCTCGATTACGTGCGCGCGATCCGCAAGACGCCGATCGTCGTCAACGACTCGCGCGGTTTCTATACCTCGCGTGTGGTCGGCACCTATATTCGCGAAGGCCATCTGATGCTCGCCGAAGGCGTGCCGGCGGCGATGATCGAGAATATCGGGCGCATGGCCGGCATGCCGGTCGGGCCGCTGGCGCTGACCGACGAAGTCGCGGTCGATCTGGCCTGGAAGATTCTCAAGGCGACTGAGGCCGATCTCGGCGCCAAGGCGATCGACCTCAAGCAAAAGGTTTTGCTCGAGGATATGGTGGAAAAGCGCGGGCGATACGGCCGCAAGAACGGCAAGGGCTTTTACGACTATCCGCAGAACGCGCCGAAGCGCTTGTGGAAGGGACTGGCGGAACTGCAACCGAACAAGCTTGATCCCGACACCATCGCTATCGCGGTCTTGAAGCAACGGTTGCTGGCGATTCAGGCGCTTGAATCCGCCCGTTGCATCGAGGAGAAGGTCGTCACCGATGTTCGCGAAGCCGATGTCGGCTCGATCCTCGGCTTCGGCTTTGCCCCTTTCACCGGCGGCACCATCTCCTATATCGATGGCATGGGCGCCAAAGCCTTCGTCGATTTGTGCAGCGGCCTCGCCAGGGATTACGGCGACCGTTTCAGGCCGTCCAAGCTCTTGCTCGACATGGCGAAAAAAGGCGAGACCTTCTACCGTCGCTTTCCGCCGCCGCAGCGCAAGGCGGTCGCCTGACCGTCATGAACGCCACATTGCCCTCACCTGCATGCCGCGTATAAGGTCGCGGCCCATTTCCTCCGGGACATTGCATGGCGCGTGATCAAGTCGACCTGACGCCGATCGAGCGGCGCGACGAGCTCGTCGATTGGCTTGCTCAGGGCGTCAAACCGAAATCGCAATTCCACATCGGCACCGAACACGAGAAATTCGCCTTCACGCTGGAGGGCCACCGGCCAGTCCCGTACGAGGGGCGTCGCGGCATTCGCGCGCTGCTCGAAGGCATGCAGCACCTGCTCGGCTGGCAGCCGATCATGGAGGGGCCGAATATCATCGGCCTGTTCGATGTCACCGGCGGCGGCGCCATCTCGCTCGAACCGGGCGGACAATTCGAGCTGTCCGGCGCGCAAGTCGAATGCGTTCATCAGACATCGAGCGAATTGATGGCGCATCTTGCGCAGGTGCGCGAGGTGGCGCGGCCGCTGCGCATCGGATTTCTCGGCATCGGCATGACGCCGAGCTGGACGCGCGCCGAAATGCCGAAAATGCCGAAGGGCCGCTACAAGATCATGACCGCCTATATGCCGAAAGTCGGCACGCTTGGGCTCGACATGATGTATCGCACCTGCACGGTGCAGACCAATCTCGACTTCTCGTCCGAAGCCGACATGATCAAGAAGCTGCGGGTGTCGATCGCGCTGCAGCCTATCGCAACCGCGCTGTTCGCCAATTCGCCGTTCATCGACGGCAAGCCCAGCGGGTATCTGTCGTATCGTGCGCATATCTGGAGCGACACCGACAACGCGCGCGCGGGAATGCTGCCGTGGGTGTTCGAGCCCGGCATGGGATTCGAGCGCTGGGTCGACTATGCGCTCGACGTGCCGATGTATTTCGTCAAGCACGGCGACGAATATGTCGATGCGTCGGGTCAGTCGTTCCGCGACCTCTTGGCGGGCAAGCTGCCGGCGATGCCGGGCGCCCGGGCGACGATTTCCGATTGGGCAAACCATCTCAGCACGATCTTTCCCGAGGTGCGGCTCAAGCGCTATCTGGAAATGCGCGGCGCCGACTCCGGTTCGCTGCCCAATCTGTTGGCGCTGCCGGCCTTTTGGGTCGGCATTCTTTACGACGACAACAGCCTCGATGCGGCGTGGGATCTGGTCAAGAACTGGACCGCGGAGGAACGGCAAAGACTGCGCGACGACGTGCCGAAGCGGGGTCTTGCGGCATCGGCGGGCGGCCGCACCGCGCTGGAAATCGCAATCGAAGCCCTCAAGCTGTCGCGTGCCGGGTTGGTCGCCCGTAAATGCCTCGATGCCGGCGGACGCGACGAGACGCGCTATCTCGAAATTCTCGAGGACCGCGTCCAACGCGGCATTACGCCGGCACAGGAGCTGCTCGACAAATATCACAGTGTTTGGGGCGGCTCGGTCGATCCGATTTACGCCGAAGAGGCTTATTGAGGAAGCGCGCTTGCCTCGTAGAGCATGATCCAGATGCCTACTGATCGATGTCGTAGAGGCGCTTAGCCTGCTCCAATGCCGCATTGCATGCGGAAGCGTTCCCCGCCGCGTCGGCGTCGCGGGCCGACTGCAGCGCCGCGTCTGCCTGAGTCCGGCCGACCTGCTGCGCGTGCTCGACGTCTTGCGGCGTCGGTTGGTGGTGCAATTGCGCACCGAGCGTTTGCGAAAAGGTCGGTCCGCTCTTCGGGCCGGAAGGTAGCGCCTTGATTTGCTGCTCCAGCGCGGCGATCCGCGCGGTGCAGGGGCCGGCATAGGCGAAGCCGGCGCCGCCGAGCGATGCCGCAACCGCGGTGCAAGCAAAAAGGCCTCGCCGGGCGGCGCCAGCCACGGCACACGCAAATTCGCGCTGTTGAACGCTGTTCATGGCTGCCAATCCTTGCGGGTCGCGCTTTACGGCGGTCCCAGGACCGCTTTGCCGTTAACCTAAAATTTACGTTTCGTTCATCAAACGATCGCCGGTGCCGGCGGCGGCTTTCAATATCACCTCTTGCGGATAATGCCCACGTTTCCGTGCAATCGCTGTTTTGAGTTTATTTTTACGTCTGTCCGTCACAATCCGGGGTCATGACCAAGGTCTTGACCGTGGAAGCCCGGCGCAGCAACGCCGAGCAGCAGCTGTTCGGCGCGAGAAGGGCATTGGCGCATCTTGTTGAGATGTACGACAACGGGCAATGGCGCCACTACTACAAAAAGGAAGAGGCGTTCGCCGAGGCCGTACGGAACGCGCGGCAAGCCGTCGAGCAATGGGCCAATATGGTCAATCAGATTGACGGCGGCTCCTAGAGCGCAATTTGCCCAGCAGAGTTTCGTAAAACCGCCTTCCGCCTTTTTTACCGGACACGGTCCAAGGTCGCGCTGCCGCCGTGGCGCAAGATCATCTGCATCGACCGCGCCAAGCCCTGCGACCTGGACACCCGTCCTGAATGCAGCCATGATCGCCGTGGCATGACAACGCGGGAGGAGTGCGTGCTGGAGCACTATCACAATATCAACTCGGTCTGCGCGCAGAAGGTACGCATTGCGCTTGCGGAAAAAGGTCTCGAGGCCAAGGAGCATCTTCTCACTTTGCGCGGCGATCAGTTCGACGCCGCTTATCTGCAGCTTAATCCCAACGGAGTGGTGCCGACGCTGGTGCACGACGGCAACACGGTCATCGAATCTTCGC
>Ga0335081_10021183_pt1 | contig 10524 bp, 7 predicted proteins | sample Lox_Sample_35_FD_206713 | JGI IMG/M metagenome (GOLD analysis project Ga0335081, IMG submission 206713) | Soil microbial communities from Loxahatchee National Wildlife Refuge, Florida, United States - Lox_Sample_3.5 | ecosystem: Environmental > Terrestrial > Soil > Wetlands | place: USA: Florida...
AGAGCTCGAAAAACGCGCCCACAGAGCGGCTAGTCGCCGCTGCCGGTGACGGAAGCTCCGCCCGGCGCGCCGCTCCTGAGGAATTTGAGAGGATTGACGGGGGTACCGTAGACGTGCACCTCAAAATGGAGGTGCGGCCCGGTGGCCCTGCCACTGTCGCCCACGAAGCCGATCACCTCGCCGCGCTTGACGCGCTTGCCGGGCTCCGTGCCGTAGCGGGAGAGATGACCATAGATGGTTTCGATGCCGAAACCGTGGTCGACGGTGATGGCCCTGCCCAGGCCGGTGTGCGTGCCGACGTCCTCGACGATGCCGTCAGCGGCGACGCGGACCTCGGTGCCATAGGGAGCGGAAATGTCCACGCCGGCGTGAAACGCACCCTCACCGCTGAACGGGTCCAGGCGCTCACCAAAGGTTCCCGTCAGCGGGCCCACCACGGGCCAGAGCGAAGGGGTGAACTGCATGTCTTCCCAATTGCGGCCGGGCCCGATGGTCATCCCTTCGGCGGAGAGTGCGACCGCGGTGGCGTTCCGCATCAGAAAATGGAACTGCTCGACGGATTGATTGTAGGCCGCGTCGCTTTCGGGCGGGTTATTGGTGCCGAAAAAGGGAGTGCGGCCGGCGCCGAGAATGCCGTAGCTCATGGCCACGTCGGTGGCCAGGGACTGGAGCGAAGAGATTTTGCGGTCGGAGTCCTTGACGCGGGCCTGCAGATCCTGGAACTGGCGCTTGAGCTGTTCCTGATCGCGGCGCAGGGCGTTATAGCTGGCGGCCTTCCAGAGCATGCGGCCGTAGGAACCGACAGCGGCGAAGACGGTAATGCCGCCGACGACCACGAAGACGGCGAGCAAATGCACGACATAAAAGGGGACGCGGACCTTGCGGAGATTCCCGCGGTCGCCGGAGACGAGCAGAAATGTGAACGACTTGGGCTTCATGCCGTGCTCGGAGCCACAAAAATTTTCAGAGTTGGATCGCGGACAGTTGCCCCCGCAACCGCCGCCCAGCTGATCCCCGGAAGCCGGGAAAGAGAGAACCAACCGTAAACTGCGAAAGTGTAATGAGCGTGAAACGGGGAAGTCAAGAAGAAATGCCCGGGGCGCTGCGGGCACGTAGCACACCAAACCGGGCGGTGCGGCGAAGTTTTTTGGCGCGAAACGTTGCAGGCTTCCGCGCTATGCTTCGGCGCGAGGCGTGCTCCCGCAAGTGTAGTAACGCGGGAAGCAACGACGCGATTCACCATCCACCGGAGATGCGAAGCGAAGCCGACATCATCGCCCGCCTGGCGCGCGCGATTCCCAGCCGCAAAGGAGCGGCGAATTCGGGAGACGTTCGCCTGGGCATTGGCGATGACGCCGCGGTGATCCGCGCGGCGCGCGGGCGCGACTGGGTGGTGAGCACGGATGCATTGCTGGAAGGCCGGCATTTCCTAGAGCGTCTCCATGCGCCTGCTGCCGTGGGCTACAAGGCGCTGGCGCGAGCGGTGAGCGATCTGGCGGCGATGGGGGCGACGCCGCGGTACTTCCTTTTGACGCTGGCGCTGCCCCGGACGAAAGCAGGGAAATGGCTCGACGAGTTCGCCGCAGGCATGGCAGGAGCCGCGCGGCTTTTCCGCATGCAACTGATCGGCGGAGACGTGGCGCGCGACGAGCACGTGGCCGCCGCAGTGACGGTGATCGGTGAAGCGCCGCAACAGGGCGCGCTGCAGCGAAGCGGCGGACGTCCCGGTGACGCCCTTTACGTCACCGGCCGCCTGGGCGCGGCGCAGGCGGGGCTGGAACGATTGCGGCGCACGGGCCGGCGCGCACGGCGCGAAGAGTCGTATTCGCTCGACCGCCATCTCCACCCGGTACCGCGGCTGGCGATTGGCGCATGGCTGGCGGAACATCGGCTGGCCAGTGCGGCTATGGATATTTCCGATGGCCTGTCCACCGATCTCCCGCGGCTGTGCGAGGCGAGCGGAGTGGGCGCGGTAATCCACGCCGGGGCGCTGGCCGCCGGGAGCGACGAGCGGCGTGTGGCTCGCCGTACCACGGCGGCGCGCGGGCGCGCGGCGGAGTTGCGGCGCGCGCTCCACGGCGGGGAGGATTACGAATTGCTGTTCAGTGTGCCGCGGCGACTGGAGCCGCGTATCCCGCGGGCGTTTCGCGGCGTGCCGATGACGCGCATCGGGGAACTGACCGCGGGCAGAGCGATTCTGCTGGAGGAGAACGGGAGGACGCGCGCGCTGCGCGCGGGCGGATGGGAGCACTTCGCGCGGGGTTAGAGACGGCGCGGGCAGGCGGCCCGCAAACGCCGGGCGGGGCGCGGCCTTCCCTTCGCGGAGATCGCGAATCGAGATCATTCCCGGCCCTTGTAAATGCTCACGCGGTTGCGGCCCTGGGCTTTGGCGTCGTAGAGGGCTTCGTCTGCGGCGGCAAGGAGATCGTCGGAAGTGGTGCCGTGGAGGGGAAAGGCGGCAACGCCCATGGAGAAGGAGACGGAGTCGAGCTTCTGATTCAGATGGCGTACGACCATGCGGCTGAAGCCTTCGCGCAATTCCTCGGCGCGGCGGCGGGCCACGTCCAGATCGGCATCGACCAGCAGAATGACGAACTCGTCGCCGCCGTAGCGGCAGGCAATATCCTCTCCGCGGGTATTTTTCTGGATGAAACGGCCGAAGGAACGGAGCAGAGCGTCGCCGGCCTCGTGGCCGTGGGTGTCGTTGAAGGGCTTGAATTGATCGAGGTCGAGCATGACGATGCCGAGGGGGCGTGCATTGCGGTCGGCGCGGCGGACTTCGCGGTCGAGCGATTCGGTGAGGTAGCGGCGATTGAAGAGGCCGGTGAGCGCGTCGCGGGTGGACTGGGTGCGGAGAGTCTCGCGGAGGCGGAGATTGGCGAGGGCGAGAGCGATATCGCCGGCAAAATTGAGGGCCAGCTCCTGGCGCTCTTCGAGGGAGTGAAGGCGGGAATCGCGGGGAAGCGAGGCTACGGAATCGGCGCAGCGCACGCTGAGGACGCCGATGGCTTCGTTGTGGGCCATCATGGGGACGCAGACGTAGCCGCTGGCGGAAGCAGCTCCGGTGTGGACGCAGTTGAGGGTGACGCCGTCGGGGCTGGAGACGTGGACGCGGCCGGTGCGGAGCGCCCAGCAATCCTCGGGCGCGAACATGGTTTCGCGCTGGGGCGCGGAGCCCCAGGCGGCCACGGCTTCCATGAGAGCGACGGAAGGGTTGAGGAGGCAGAGGGCGCCGGAGTCTGCGGGAAACAGGCGCGCGGCGAATTCGTGGATGATGTCGTAGGCCTCGCGGGTGTTGGCGCAGGTCTGGAGGAGAGTGCTCATCTGCTTGATGAGCGCGCTCTGGCGGCTGCGTTCCTCGGTATCCCGGAGCAGAGCGGTGAGGCGCTGGTTGGCGTGCAAGCGTTCCTGGTCGGCGCGTTTTCGCTCGGTGATGTCCTGGAAGTTGGCGGCGCGGTAGAGGACGCGGCCGGTGGAATCCTTGCAAGCGACGACGTCGGCGAGAACGGGGAAGCGCGTGCCGTCCTTGCGGACGTGCTCGGCTTCGTAGACGCTGTGGCCTAACTCATCGGAGGCGCGGGCCACGTCTTCGAGCTGCTGACGGCATTCCGGGGCCAGGGTTTCGGCAAGGGAGACCCCGGTCAATTCCTCGACGGTCCAGCCGTGCATGGCGGCGAAGGCGGGATTGACGGCCTCGAGGCGGTAATTCTCCGGATTGGCAAGAGCAATGCCCCAGCCGGCGTGGGCAAAAATGGTTTCCCAGCGGCGGAGGGCGGCTTCCATGGCGCGGCGCTCGCCGATTTCGGTCTGCATGTCGTGGAGTGCGGCCTCGAGCTGCTCGGTGCGGCTGCGGACGCGTGTTTCCAGCTCCTGATTGAGCGTTTGGAGCTGCTTCATGATGCGTTCGCGCGCGGCGACTTCCTCGGCGAGACGCTCGTTGGCCAGCTCCATCTGGCGTGCGCTGGGGAGACGAACGGCCTTGGGCAGGAGCAGGATCAGAGAGCCGGCGGCGGCCGCGGAGGTGACCGCGGCGAGGGCCTCAACCGCGCCGGCGAGCCAGTAGTCCTGATGCCAGAAGTTCCATACGGTGAGAAAACACGAAGCGGCGCAGGCGGCCATAAACGCGGTGAACCAGAGGACCACGCCGCGGAGGGAAACGTCGCCGCGCTTGTGGACGAGCCAGAGAAGGGCCGAAGGAATGGCCAGGAATGCGAATCCGACGATCAAATTCGAGACCATGTGAAGAGAAATGAGGGGGCCGTCCCACAGATAGCAGTACCCGGTGGGCAGGTAGAGCGATTCGGCGATGGAAAGAATCAGCACGCGGGTGCAGTGCCCCCAGACTCAGGAGATCGAACGCTTTGCTCCGCAACCGGGGCCCTGCGGGAGGCGGACGCGACACCAAAGAGGGCTCGCTTCTTGCGGGAAGCGGCAGGAGGGCCCGGACGATGTTTACCTTCCACAGCGGTCCATCACTTGCGGACGCAGATTCAGGATACGCAGGAGGAACTGTGCGGAACAACTGGACGGAGGGACAGTGTAAAGACTTGGGCCGCATGTACCCGCGAGGAAAAAACAGAAACGGCGCGCGAGGGGATGCGCGGAGAGGTCAGCGGCCGGGCGGATGGCCCGGCGCGGCGGGAGCGCCCGGCGAGGCGGAACGGCCGGCGGTGGGCGAAGCGGACTTGGGCGCGGGCGCGGTGGGTTTGGGAGCGGGCGGCTTGGGCTTCTTCTCGCGGATGCCGTGCTCTTCGGCGTCTTCGGTGGGAGCGGAATCGGGCGTATCGACGAGGACGAGATGCTGGGGCGCGAGCTTTTCGAGCGGGACGACGTTGACGAACTGTTCGACGGGCTTGCCGTCGTAGACGTCTTTCATGAATTCGATCCAGATGGGGAGGGCGGCGCGGGCGCCGGTCTCCTTGCTGCCGAGGGAAACGCCGGGATCGTCGTTACCGACCCAGACGCCGGCGGTGAGCGAGGGAGTGAAGCCAAGGAACCAGGCGTCGGTGAAATCGCTGGTGGTGCCGGTCTTGCCGGCGACGGGGCGGTTCAGCTCGCGGGCGCGCATGGCGGTGCCGAACTGGACGACGTCTTCCAGCATGGCGGTCATGGTGCGGGCGACTTCGGGTTTGAGCACGTCGTAGACGCGGGGATGCTCCTCCTCCATGAGCGCGCCGTCGTAGGCGGTGACGCGGCGGATGAAGTGAGGCTCGATGCGGATGCCGTCGTTGGGAAAAACGGTAAAGGAGGAGGTGTGCTCGAGCAGGGTGATTTCCGCGGCGCCGAGGACGAGAGGGAGATAGGGCTGAAGGGGAGTGGTGACGCCGAAGCGGCGGGCCATGTCGATGACGTTCTGGATGCCGATCTTGTCGGCGAGCTCGACGGCGGGAACGTTGCGCGAGCCGGCCAGGGCGCGGCGGAGGGTGATGCGGCCCTCGAATTTGCCGTCGTAATTGTGCGGGGAATAATCCTGGCCGCCGCTCTGGAAGGTGATGGGAGCGTCGAGAATGGTTTCGAAGGGATCGTGTCCCTCTTCGATGGCGGCGGAGTAGAGATAGGGCTTGAAGGAGCTGCCCACCTGGCGGGTGGCCTGGGTGGCGCGGTTGAATTTGGACTCCTCGAAACTGTAGCCGCCGACCATGGCTTTGATCTCGCCGGTGGAATTCTCCAGGGCCACGATGGCGGCCTGGGCGGTGGGTTTTTCCTCGAGGTCGACGCGCGCTGTGGAGCCGATGATTTCGCGGAGATGGACGATGGCGAGATCGCCGGGCTTGAGGAGTTTGTCGGGATGGCGCTGTCCGGTCCAGGCCATGTCGGAAGGGGTGAGCGTGGCGTGGAGCGGGCCGATGCGAAGCGCGGCGGAGGAGTCGCCGGCCTCGGTGACCAGCGCGGTGACGTAGTCGCCCTTCTGCATGGGGCGGCGCCAGTCGTCGGCCTGATATTTCTCGAGAGTGCCGAGGTGGTCGGCGAGGATGTTGGTGAGGTGACCCTTCCAGCCGTGGCGGCGGGTGTAGGCGTGCAGGCCGTCCTTGAGCGAGCGATTGGCGGCGCGCTGCATGGCCACGTTCAGGGTGGTGTAGACGCGCAGGCCGTGCTCGTGGACGGCTTCCGTGCCGTAGTTGTGCTCGAGATACTTGCGGACCTCCTCGATGAAGTAGGGCGCGAAATCATTTCGGGGATACTGCACGTGGAGGCCGAGGGGGGCGGCTTCCGCGGCTTGCTCGTCTTTGCGCGGGAGTATTCCTTCCGCGGCCATGCGGGCGAGCACCAGGTTGCGACGCGCGAGCGCGTGGACGGGATGCAGCAGGGGAGAATAACGGGGCCCGGGAACGATGCCGACGAGCAGAGCGGCTTCCGGGAGGGTGAGGTCCTTGAGGGGCTTGCCGAAATAGAATTCCGAGGCGGCCTCGAACCCGTAATTGCCGTGGCCCAGATAAATCTGATTGCAGTACATGGCGAGGATCTGGCGCTTGGTGTAGTAGCGCTCGATCTGGATGGCCAGGAGAGCTTCCTGGATCTTGCGGCGGTAGCTGCGGTCGGCGCGATTGAGAAAGAGGGTGCCGGCGAGCTGCATGGTGAGGGTGCTGGCGCCGGAGGTGATGTGGCCGTGGATGGCATTGCTCCAGGCGGCCTTGACGACGCGGGGAACGTCGACGCCCCAGTGCGTCTCGAAGTGCTGGTCTTCGGTGGCGATGAGGGCCTCGCGCAGAGTGGCGGGAATCTGCTCGTAGCTGACCAGGATGCGGCGCTGGAGGGCGAAGCTGCCGATGAGCTGGCCGTCGTCGGCGTAGAGTTCGGTGACCGTGTCGGGCTTGTAGTCTTCGAGGGCGCGGATCTGGGGCAGCTCGCTGCTGTAGACGAACAGGACGCCGACGCTTGCGCCCAGTGCGATGGAGAGCAGGAGCAGGATTCCGTAGGCGGTCTCGCGGAGCCAGCGGGGGAGGCGGTCGTGGCGGACGGGAGCTTGCGGCGAATTCATGGAGTTGAACAAACCATCTTACCGCAATTGGAGGCGCGGCCTGGCACTCAGAGCGAGGGTGATTCGCCACAGTGAACCGCAGCCGGCATCGAGCCGAGCGCCTAGGGGCGGAGGACTTCGGGGAGATTGCCCTGCTGTTCGAGCTCGGCGATGGAAGGCTGGTCCGGAGTGAGGGGCTGATTGACGAACAGGACCTTGCCTCCGCTTTCGGCCAGGATGTAGCTGGAATTGCGCGGGAGGCGAAGGAGCACCTCCTGCGTTTCGCCCTTGGGTGCGAAGAGAAAGACGCGGCGCGGACTCTTCCACAATACGGGAAAGCTGTGATCGTCGAGAAAGATCCTGGGGGCGTCGGGATAGTAGGAGCCGAATTCGAGTCCCTGGATCTGGCCGTTATAAAGATAGACCACCCGGTGGAGATAAAAACCGAGGGAGCATCCCCCGTAGAACTCGCCGTAGATGGCCACGGCGTCGTCCTTCTTCAAGTAGTGGAGCAGGTCGTCGGCCAGCGGCTTTGAGGAAAAGTGCGGCTCGAGAACCTGAAAGCCCATGGTAGCAACGAAGAAAAAAACAGCCATGACCGCGGCTAGGGCCATGTTGGCGCCGAGCGTCCAGCCGCGACGGCGAAGGAGATAGACGGCGGAGAATCCGACGGAGAACAACAGGGCGGCGAGGATCGAGGGAGTGCGCAGGAAGGCGAAGGCGCGTGTGGTGAGATCGAAAAAATTGGCCATGGCCAGGGTGTAGAAATCCAGCTCCTTGACGCGCATCAGCTCGCTGATATCGCCGCGGGCCTGAACGTTGCGCGAAGCCCAGACCAGCCCGGCGAGGATGCCGGCGGCGAGCAGTCCGGCCAGGGCCACACCGGCCTGCAGACGGCGCATCCAGCCGGCCAGTTCCTGCTCTGCGGAAGCGATGCCGCGGCCGATAAGCAGAGCCACGGCGGGCCAGGCGCTGAAGCTGTAGTACTCCATGCGGCTCTCGGTGAGCGAGAAGAAGAAGAGGATGAAGGCGGCCCAGACGCAGACGAAGACGAGAGCGCGGCCGGAGGTGTCCAGCCGGCGCCAATCCCGCGGGCGGGGGAAATGGCGGAAGGCGAGCGGGAGGAACACGCTCCAGGGAAACCACCAGATGAGGTGAGCGACCAGCCAGATTCCCAGGGGAACGGCAGAAAAATCGTGGGGGTAACGGTCGCCCAGGGCGCGGAGGACCTGCTCGTTGATGAAATAGAACCAGAAGAAGCCGGGAGCGTTGGGCCGCCAGGCGCGGATGCCGGCCAGGATGTGCCAGGGAGCGGCGACCGCGAGGAAAATAAGCGCGCTGGAGACGACGGGGATCTCGCGGAGGCGGCGGCGCTGGCCGGTGAGCAGGACAAAAAGGGTGAAAATGGCGACGGGAAAAACGATGCCAATGAGCGAGCGGGTGAGCACGGCGAGCCCGCAAAGAGCAGCGACGGACCAGAAGCCGGTGCGCAGGGGAATTTCGCCGTCCCAGGAGCGGAGGAAGAGATAGAAGGCGGCGGTGAACAGGAGCGAGTAGATGGCTTCGGGGATCATGATGCGCGTGAACATGTAGGTGCCGATGCTGGTGCACATGACCAGGCCGGCGTAGAAGCCGGCGCGGTCGCCGAAATACCGCCGGCCGAAGATGTAGATCATGACCACGAGACCGGCGACAGCGAGAGCGAGCGGGAGGCGCGTGGTAAACGCGTTTTCGCCGAACAGCGCATAACTTGCGGCCACCAGCCAGTAGTGCAGCGGGGGCTTTTCGAGCCAGCGAATGCCGTTGATGTGCAGGACCACCCAGTCTCCGGATTGCAGCATTTCCTGCGAGGCCACCGCATGGCCGGCGTCGGCATCGTCGAGCAGCGCGGGACGCGCGGCATTGCCGACATAAATGAGCAAGGCCAGGCCGAGGAGAATCCAAACGGCGACGGAACGGGAAAACGGCAGAGACGAAGAGGATTCGCGAAGCATGCGGCCCAATAGTATTCCGGAAATCGGCTGCGAAGGGAACAGTGCAGCGAGGAAAAATTCTGGATGCCGGGGACAGGGAAAGGGTTCGCGCAAAGTTCCGCGCGAGGAGTGCGCGCGCGGCCGTGCGCACCGGGGCGGGCGAATCGGTCAGCGGGCGGGGGCGCGAACGGGCTCGGGGACCACGCTGGTGTGATCGGCAACGATGCGCCACCCTTCCGGGAATTGGCGGAGGACGAGGGAGAACACTCCGCCGATGGGGCCCGCGGCGCGCCGGAGATGCCATCTCCCCACGGCGAGCGCGGCGGAGGAACACAGCGGGGTCACTTCCAAGCCGGAAAACTCGAGCGTGCCCATGGCCGCACGGTCCGGATAATTCTTGCGGTAGCGTTCGCGCAGGGCCATCCAGCCGTGCAGGATTCCGCTCGAACCGGCGAATACGGTGTTTTCGGAATTCCAGTAGCCGGAGAGAAATCCGTCCACATCTCCACGGTTCCAGGCGGCCTGCTGACGGGCGAGCACATCGCGAACTTTTGCCGCGATGGAATGCTCCGCGGGGGTGGCTGGTGCGGAGCGGCTGTGTTCCGCCGGGGAAGGGCGGCGCGAGGCGGGCGGAAGCGGTCCAGCCGGCAATGCGGAAGCGAAGAACAGCACCGCGGCGACGAACACGAAAGCAGGCTGCGCGGCGGGGACAGAATTCCATTGCCGGATGCTCATGATCTCGCTCCTCTCGACGACCGGCAGAGCTGCTGGCGAGCCAATGCCCCACGGAAGATTAGAGCTGGCTCATCGTACAGTGTCCGAGTGCCTAGTACTCGCGCCCCATTGCCGGCGGGGGCGCCCCGAATGATACTGCGAGACGTGAGAGGCATATGTTAGGAGCTCTGATACTGGTTTTCTCGATGGCCGCCCTGGGGCAGTTTGCGGTGTTCTACGCGCGGGCGGTGCTGGCGTCTGTGGCGGCACAGCCTCTGACTGGCTATGTCCAGCAAATTGAAGGGTTTCCGAGCCGTCCGCTGCAGGCGGAGGACTTTCCGGCGCTGGTCCATATGCAGCAGATTTGCCCCCAGATGGGCCCGGAGAAGCGCAGCCTGAGAGCGGCGCGCGCCTACTTCGGCACGCTGGCGGCGATGAAGCGTATGGTGAACGGATTCGTTCCCGCAGTCTATGCGTGGGCGGAGCGCGAGCAGACGCTGTGCGCGCAATTTGCGGCCGTGCTGCTCGATCAACGCCTGGCCCGTACGGCCGCGGCAGCCGCAGAGATGCAATCCTTCTAACGGGTAGCCGGCGCAGGCCACCCGCGACAGGGTTCTGCTTCCCGCCTCGCAGCCCATTTCATCCGCTACCCCTTGGCGATTCCGAAACGCTGATCCGCTTCGGCCTCCGGCCGACCCGAGGACCGGCTAGCATACCTGCAGACCCATGGAGGTGAGGCGAACCGCGATGCAGTTGCCCGCCCCACAGGATTTGCTGCGATTTCTCCGCTACCTCTATATGGGGGCTGTGGGGATGATTGCCGTGCTGATGGCGGCGGGATGGGGACTGCTGCGGCTGCACGCCACGGCCCCGGAGATG
>Ga0335081_10021184_pt1 | contig 10524 bp, 9 predicted proteins | sample Lox_Sample_35_FD_206713 | JGI IMG/M metagenome (GOLD analysis project Ga0335081, IMG submission 206713) | Soil microbial communities from Loxahatchee National Wildlife Refuge, Florida, United States - Lox_Sample_3.5 | ecosystem: Environmental > Terrestrial > Soil > Wetlands | place: USA: Florida...
CCAAGACGCCTCCGCCGATCGAGGAGTTGTGGAAGCGTGCGCCATTCCTGCGCGATCAGGCTCGGCCGCCTCCCAATGCTCCCGTTGAGTTTGGCGCTGCTGGCGCGCAGTTCCTGTGGGACGCTTACCAGGGAACGCGTGCCTATGCTCGTGAGAAGCCAAGGACAAAGCTGCGCCTGATCGCCAACATTCAGTCGCCTACATATCTAATAGTGGCGGTCAGGTCCGATCTTGGGATCCGCGATCTTGGCCAGATCCGCCAGAAGCGCTGGCCTGTTCGAGTGCTCACCAGCGTCGGCAGCCAGGCGATGGAAGTCCTGGCCTACTACGGTTAAGCTTGGCTATAAGCTCGGCGATCGTCAGCGCTCGCTTGTTCAGAACCGTTGATAGAGGACCCTGCGCGCGTGGGAACTGTTTGAACACCTCTTGCAGGTCGAAAGCCGCGGCACCTTGATTGCGTGTCTGCTTCAACCCAACGGCAAAAAGGCCGAACACGACGCCAACCCACTCGGACAAGGCGAGGCCGTCGATATTTACGCTGCTGAATCCGATCCGCTCGCGAAGACGCACAATTTCAGCGTCACTTCCGCGAAGGGTATCAGTGAGAATTTCGTACAGCCGTCCCGCGGGTGGAGTTTCGACTGGATTGTAAATGTCCCACACCGGAATTGAGGCGCGAATCACACCGAAAGGCCCCAGTCCCTGATCATCCGGCGCGGATGGTGGGAAGTCGTTCTGTAGCAACGCGAGTCTCCCGAGCTCCAGCGTTGGCACATCGCTCTCTGGATCACGATTGTTGCCATAAAGCAGCAGGTTTCGAATAAGAAGAAGATTCCCCAGCCGGTGAAACAGTGCGGGAACGGCCGGGGGCGCGGGCGCGACGGCCACCAGACGTTCAGCGACCTCGGCGTTGAGGATAGGCGGGCCAATTGAGTGTGGACCTCCGCGCTTCGATCTGCTGAGAGTTTGCTATTGATCCAAGCGAGGGCCTGAACAGAATCCACGACAGGGACGGACTGCAAGCCGTTCCATAACTCTTCGGGGCTCGCGGCTGAATCGATCTCAGAGTATCTGACGTACACGTAAAAGTGCAGACCGGCGGGAATTGGGGTTTGATTCGTAATCATGTGGCTTGCCAATCGGCGCTGCAGCGGCAGTTCGTTATTGATTATTGCCCTAATGTCGCCAGTCTGAGAGCAGCACCTCCAGAACCTTCCTGTCACGTCAATTATCGATGTCCGGCACAGTGATATGCTTCGAAGCAGATGCCAATCGAACAGATACTTCCTCTGCTAATCGCCGAACGCGATCGCTTATCACGCGCCATCGAGGCTTTGCAGGGACCAACGCGCCGCCGTGCCCGACCACCGGCGACGAATGCCACACCCGCTGTGCCCGCCGCAGCGCCGGTCACGAAGAAGCGTCGTATGAGCGCCGCTGGCCGAAGGGCGATCGCAGATGCGACGCGGCGTCGGTGGCGGCGCTGAAAGCGGCGAAATCGGCACCTGCTGCCAAGAAAAGCGCAGGGAACAAAGCTGCTTAGCTTAAGCCGAACTTGGACACGACGTTCGAGATTTCGCTCGTCGGCGACGAGCAGCGGTGGTGGGTGAAGACCTGAAAGTCAGCTCGATGAGGCACTACGGGACCAGCCCGTTTCGTTTCTGTACCATCGTTAGATGGTGAGTCGATGAGCAGAGCGCTGGTGCTTGGTGGCGGGGGGCCGGTCGGAGTCGCATGGGAAGCGGGTTTTCTTGCCGGGCTGGGCGAACAAGACGTAGATCTTTCGAACGCGGATTTGATCCTGGGCACGTCTGCGGGATCGTTCGTTGGCGCGCAACTCGCGCTCGGAAAGTCGCCTGCTGAGATTGCAGCGCCGGATCTCGCCGGCGTCGTACGCGCTCCCGCCGCGAGTGGTCCCCCTCCCGATTTGTCGATGCTCATCACGAAAATGCTCGAAGCTGCGTCGGGCAAGCGGCCGGCGGAAGAGGTGCGAGCCGAGATTGGGGCTTGGGCGCTGAGTTTTGCAACGACGGGCGAGGAAGATTTCATCGCCCGGTTCGCGCCCTCGCTGGGAGGCGATTTCGATGGTCCGTGGCCAACAAAGTCGTTCGCGTGCACATCGGTCGATGTCGCGGACGGATCGTTCCGAGTGTGGAACAAAGACAGTGGGATCGGGTTGGCCCGCGCGGTAGCGTCGAGTTGCGCGGTTCCGGGGATTTATCCGCCGATTTCATTTCATGGCCGTCGCTACATCGACGGAGGAATGCGATCCGCGACCAATGCGGACTTGGCGAAGGGCTATGACGCCGTCATCGTCGTGGCCATCACGCTGCGATCTATGCCTTCGTTCATCGGGGACGTGTTCCGCCAACGCTTCGAGGGCGAGTTGCAGTCTTTGCGCGACAGCGGCAGCCGTGTGGACGTGATCATCCCGGACGCAGAGTCGAGCGCGGCGTTCGGCATGAACCTCATGGACGCAAGCCGCCGCCAGCCTTCCGCGCAAGCCGGATTGCGTCAAGGGCGCATCGAGGCCATGCGGATCGTCGAGACCTGGCGTTAATCGTGTACTTGCCCCCCACGGGATGGCGAATAGATTATCCAGAGCCTGGCAAGGATCAACGCGGCTGCGCGCAAGGCGCGGCGGCAATGGGCGGCGGCCGGAGCCGCAGTATCACGATCCCCTGATCGGCGCGATCAATGCCCGCAGCCGCCATGCCGGTCAGGAAGGAGCGCGGATCAACGCGGCGGCGCGAAGGCGATGGCAGCTTTGCTCACTCCCAACCTGATCGGGTTTCCGCGCGATCGCTGCCTTCCGGGACCAGCGCGACACCGCGGCTGCCGCCAGCGACCATCTCCAGCGACGGTGCCGCCCTCCGCCGCAGCGCCAGTCAGGGAGAAGCGCCGGATCGGCGCGGCGGCGCGAAAAGCGATGGGAGATGCGGCACGGCGACCGCGGCGGCGGCAAGGGCGGCCTACCCTTTTCACGCTGTTCCACCTGTGAACCGTTAGCGCTTCGCCGCGCCCTGCCCCTGGGTTTCCTCTCGCTTATCCGCGCCGCCCAGGATGTCATCCAGCGCGTAGTTGCCTTCGTGGCAGGCGTACTCGTAGATGGGACCCTTGGTCGCCAGGAATGGATACTCTATGGTCCACGGGCGCGTCCACGTTTTGGGATCTTCGATGGTAACGCGATATAGAATCGTGTGCTGATCGACGCGCTGGAAGCGCTCGACGGTGTGGAGATCCTCGGTGGATCCCATAAAGCGCGTCTTATCGGTGAAATTCGTCGTGTCGACCACCAGCGTGTCGCCCTCCCAGTGGCCAATGGAATCGCCCAGCCACTGGCGGATCTCGGGCGGCTTATGGGTCGCGTTCATGCGGATCACGCGAACGTCGTGGATCATCTCGACCAGGATCATGATCGCCTTGGGCGTCTCGATGATCTGATAGTTGTTGTTGTATAGCACGGGCAGCATCGGCGGGCCCGAAGTGGAGCCGAAGCCGAGTAGGCAGCGCTCGGAAAGAGGGTGGCTTTTGACGTTGTCGGATTCGTTGTATCCGCCGTCCCGGCCGCCCCGGCCCGCGCCGCGGCCGTTCATACCGCCCGACCCGGGAACGCGCGGCGGCATCATGCCGTCGGGCGGATCGATGATCAGTGAAGTCCGCTTCACACCGTCGACTCGCTCCAGTTGCGACCCGCGGTCGATGAATAAGTTGTTGTAACCGCCGACCACGGTCGCTCCAGATCCCGAGCCCGCTCTCGCCAGAAGCGGAGCCTCTGGGTCATCGATATCGTTGGTCTTCAGGTCGTGTTTTTCATACACGGCCGCTTCGGTGTCGGAGATCGTCGCCTTGCCTTTGAACTCGGCGGGACGTTGCATCGGCGTCAGCGTCGCGTTGCTCCAGATGCCTTGGAGATCGGGATAGCCGTCGGGAGTACGCGGCACGGTCCAGGATTTTTTCGCGGCTAGTTTGACTGCGTGGTCCTGCGCATGAAGAAAAACCGGCCCAGCGAGCAGAGCGGTGGCGCTGAGAGCGACGGAAATTCGGGGGTTCATGACTCCTTGATTATATGTCTCAAGAAGGGCCTTGATGCTTCCGGGGAGCCGCGCGCCGCGGCGGTCAACCCGCGACCACCTCGGCAAACGGCACAGCTCCCGCCGCAGCGCCGGTCAGGAGAGAGCGCCAGGTCGGCGCGGCTATTGAACCGTGATTTTGAACGGCTGCTCCAACAGCTTCGGGTCAGTTCCTTTCGTCCGAAGCATAAGCGACCAGCGCCCAGTCTTGACTCACGTGGGCACTTTGAATTTGATGAGTTTCTCCTGCTGCTGGACAATCTGAACCTGAACATCTTCGGTATCGTTGGTCAAGTAAAGGGCGTCTACGTTTGCGCTATCCATTCCTTCCCCGGTTACGCTGACCACGTACGTGATAGCGAGGTCGTGCCGCCAGCCATTTCTTGACTTCGGGATGCTTGTGGGTCGCATAGTTATCCAAAAACCAGGTGGACCTCCCGATTGGCGTCCACCGATTGCTCGATCCGATCCAGAAACCGCAGGAACTCCTGATGGCGGTGCCGGGGCCGGCATTCTCCGATCACCGTGCCTTTCAGCACATTCAGGGCAGCGAATAGCGTGGTCGTTCCGTGGCGTTGATAATCGTGCGTTTGGCGCGCGGGCAGGCCGGGACGCAGCGGTGGGATCGGCTGCGTGCGGTCCAGCGCCTGAATCTGGCTCTTCTCATCCACGCTCAGAACGATGACTTTATCCGGCGGGTTCAGATAGAGTCCCACGATGTCGCGAACCTTGCGCGCAAACTGCGGGTCGGTGCTGAACTTGAACGACTCGACCCGGCTGAAGGCCGTAACCGGCGCTCGGTGTGGACGATTCCGACGTATGCGACGCCGGAAGCCCATTTCGCGACCTATTCCATTGAGCTGCCGGAGCTCTGCATCCGCGCCGGCAGCCCGGAGGACAACGTCGTTCTGGACCCATTCTCGGGCGCCGCCACGACTGGCTTGGCCTGCCTGAAGACGAATCGGCGCTATCTCGGGATCGAGCTGAATCCCGAATACGTCGAGATAGCGTTCGCGCGAGCGTGGAAATATTATCGCTCTTGCTCGCGGCGTGACTGGATTCTGCCTCCGCCGGATCGCCTCCCGTGTGCCCATTGCGCGGCGCTCAGCTTACTCCACCGCCTGGCTCGCTTTGCGGCTGTCCCTGCAGTTTAGGCATCGCCTTAAACTGGTGATGACGATGAATAACGTGCCGTCACAGCCCGTCAAGAATCCGCCCAATCTGACCCGGAGCGGCGCTTCCACCCTGGGCAACTCTTGAGCCATATCGATCCTGGGCCGCGGCAGGAATCCGAAGAGTTCGTACACCGCATCTATGAGCAGCGCCACCTTGACGTCTCCTCCGACCGCAACGGCCAAGCTCGTAGTTGATACGGACGTTGCCAGTTTCGTTTTCAAATGGCACCCAGAATTCGCCCCGCGCTACCTTGAGCTTCTTCGGGGCGCTGAACTGGTATTTCCTTTATGACCATAGCCGAAATGCGGCACGGTGCCCTGGATGCGAACTGGGGGCAGCGCAAAATTTGAATCCCAGCCTGGCGGAGGCGGCAGCGTGAAGTCCTCGACGCGACGAGCGGGCCGTCCGCGCCGTACTTCCGGTTGACTGTTTCGGCGGCTGGAGCCTTCCTTCCTGAAAACGAACCGGGGTAACTCGCGATCGAACTAAACCCCGAATACGTCGAAATGGCACTCGCGCGGGCGCGGAAATACCATCCGCTGCTGCTCGCGGCGTAAGACCCTTGAATTCTCGATTTCGGGATAGGCCTCTTTCTACCTTGGCAGATCGGTCATCCAAACATTGAAGCTGAGCTCGGGCAAGGCGCCGATGAACCGGCCTGGGACGGCGGTCAGCATGTCTTCCCTGGTGTTAATACCCGACTGCGGGTGTATGCGGCCAGGGAACTCGAAGACACGGAACGGAGTGCCCGCGGGACGTCGATTTCGATCGAGATGACGAGCCATAATCGAAAAGGAACCGCCGGCGTTGATTACGTAGTAGACCAGCCCACCATCAGGTGACCAGAATGCCTGCTCGACATTTTCCGGCGCGGGCGTGATCGTAATCCAGTCCTGCTCAGGAACGCTTGCCGATCCCCCGATCGGCGCCAGCATGACATCGAGCGAACCGGCTGTGCGCGTGACAAGAAAGGCAATCCATTTTCCATCAGGCGAGAACCGTGGTCGGCTAAGCGGATTCTGCGAGTGCTGAAGCAGCAATCTACTTTCGCCTGAAGCCACATCGACCAGATTGATTTTTGACGGGGGTACAATGTCGGCCGTTAGAAAGTCCTTTCCATCCGGTGAAAGGCTCTCGGTAGGGCCGCAATGGCCGCATACTTTCCAATTTGCACCTCCCTGAGCGGGAACGGCATACACATCGAAGGACATAGTGGCGTCTAGGCTGGTGTACAGCACTTCCGTTCCGCCGGCGTCGATCTGGCCATATTGTTTGGACTTGTCTGGCTCGTCAGCGGCCATAGCGTGTTCCTGGCCGGAGACCATATCCCGCAAGAAAATGTCTCCCTGGCCGCCTGACCGATCTGAGCTGTATACCATCGTGGTCCCATCACGCGACAATGCAACATGGCTGAAGGCGGCCCTTTCGGAAGTCAGTTTCTGAAGCGGGCCTGTGACACGGCCCTGGTTCGTATCCGCGGGCAGGCTCCAGATTGCGCCATGCATTGTTCCGCTCGAAAACGCCATTTTACCCGCAGCGACAGAGGGGTATTGGTTGACAGAACCGCCGAACGTCAACGGTTCCAGTTCTCCTATTAGCCGGTAGCCATTCGCGGCACCCATATTATGAACACGGTAAATTTGCGTGTTCCCGTCCCTCGCGAGCCAGCCCAGCCCCATGTTCCCTGGTAGTGATGCGCTCACGTGGCCCACGTATCTGTTCTCGGCGGCCCAATGTCCCAGATTCGTCTGTTGTGGCGTCCCTCCTGATGCGCGCACAAACCACCACTCGATGGTTTGCGGCTGACCCACTTTCATGCCGTAAAACACGACGTCCTGATTGTTGAATGACCACACAGGTCTGATCGGGATTACTGAAAAGCCTGGCGCGACCAGACGCGGTTCCCCTCCGGATGTCGGCATGACAAAAATCTGGCCCGACGTCCGCGTGATGAATGCGATATTCTTTCCGTCTGGTGAGACGGCCGGGTAAACCCCGTCTGCGGCGATTAGATGCGATTCTCCACCTAAGGCCGATACTTCGTAAATGCCTGCAGGAGGGCCAGTGGAATCGAAATAAATCTTCGCTCCGTCGCCGGAGAATACAGGATGCTGATGGCTTCCTGGCCCATTCGTGAGCCGTATCGCCGAACCACCCGCGGTCTGCTGTACCCAGATATCGTACCTACCCGGGCCGGCGCGGTCTGACTGATACGCCACCAGTTTGGCGTCCGGCGAGAGAGCTGGATAGCCGGTGGTGCCGTCGTCGTAAGTGAGCTGTCTCAGGCCGCGGTTGCCAGTGCCCGGAGTGGGCCGCCCTCCCCATATCCACCACGCACCGGCGACAGCCACCGCCGCAATAGCTGCTGTCGCCGCGAGCAGGGACCATCGGCGTTTTCGCGTCACCTTGACCTCCGGCGTGGTAAGTCGACCGGAATCCGATTCGTCCTTCAATTCCTCTAGTGCGACCTTTAGGTCCGCCATGGTCTGGAAGCGCCGCGCTGGCTCTTTGCGCAGGCAGCGATGCACGATGCGGTCGAGCTCGCGTGGCGTTGTCTCCGCAAGCGGCTCCGGCTCGCGGTTCAGAATTGCGGCGATAGTCGAAACCTTGGTTTCGCCGCGGAAAGCCCGCTGTCCAGTGATCATCTCGTACAGCACGGCGCCGAAACTGAAAATGTCCGAGCGCGGATCGAGCTTCAGTCCCTGCGCCTGCTCCGGCGAAAGGTACGCGATCGTGCCGAGGATGGTCCCCTCTCCAGTCTGAGCCCCGAGCGTCTCCGTTGGCGACTCCTGGTCGATTCCCGACTTCTCTGTCAGCTTCGCGAGACCGAAATCCAGGACCTTGACCAGTCCGGTTTCGGAAACCATAATATTGCCCGGTTTTAGATCGCGATGGATAATCCCAGCCGCGTGGGCTGTAGCGAGTGCATCTGTAATCTGCACCGTGATCCGCAATACCTCGGCGGGCCGCATTCCCTGGCGCTGGATCAGAGCTTCCAGAGGACGTCCGGCGAGGTACTCCATGGCGATGAAGTCAATGCCGTCATCTGTACCGATGTCGTAAATCGTTACGATGTTGGGATGATTCAGCGCGGAGGCGGCCTTGGCTTCCTGCACGAAACGGCGTTTGCGCTCCGGGTCTAAGGTTTTGTCGGCAGGCAGGACTTTCAGCGCAGCCATGCGCTCAAGCCGCGTGTCACGGGCCTTGTAAACGACGCCCATACCGCCTTCACCAATTTTCTCGACGATTTGGTAATGCGCGATTGCCCGCGGAAACATACGACAAAGTTTATCCTATGTATTCATTTGACGGCGAGGGGGTTGGTTTGACATGAGGAACCACTTGCAGGCTATCGATCTTACCCAGGTATTCTAGGCCGGGTGGACGAACACGTCTACACAGCGCTTCGCGGTTGCAGCGTGAAGACCCTGCAAGCGGGAACGGCGGCTGAATATCGGCTGCCCGTTCCGGCGAATTCAGGGAACTACGGTTCGGTACAAGCTCGGGGACATCTGGGCATTCCTCGAATCGCAGCCCGGCGGGGGGCGTAGCGGAGACGACTGGGACAGGGAAGCGTAAGAGCGACTGGGGCCGTCAGCGCCGTCTTTAGAGACTTGACTGTCCTAACGGGGAGAGCCCCAATGTGTGTGAGGCAGGAAAGGGTGTAATGAGCGTATTCAGAAACGGCAGGTATTATCACTACGTATTTCAGGTGGACGGCCATCGCTCTCGGGGTTCCACCGGCTGCACCAACAAGCAGCGAGCCATCGCCGAAGAGCGCCACCAGCGCGAGCGCCTGGACAAGAGCTACAGCCAAGTCGTGGAAGAAGAGTCGCGCCAGCAGCAGCGCAAAACCGTGCAGGCCGCGGCGGACGAATTTCTCGCCGATTACAAAGCCAAGCACCAGGCGCACACCTTCACCTAATACGCCCTCGACCACGTCACGCGCCGGCTCGGCAAACGCCTGGTTATGGAAATTACGCCCGAAGTTGTGAAGCGATATCAGGCTGCTCGCCGGAAGGAGAAGGCCAGCCCGAAGACGATCAACGATGAGGTCGCGATGATGCTGCAGCTGTGCGGCGAGCAGGGCGAGATGATCCGGTCGCGGCTGAAGCATGAGAAGGCGCTGAAGCTGCGGGTCGATCCTTCGCCGGGCAAGCCGTTTTCGCCGGAGGAGCAGGAGCGTATGCTGGCGGTGGCGCGCAAGTCCACCGAAGCGGCGCGGCTCGCCTGCGAACGGCGGCGGCGTGGCGAAAAGCCTAGCAAGGGCGAAAAACAGGGCGGGTCGCCATCGATCTACCCGGCGCTGGTACTGGCGTTGAACGGCGGGATGCGCGACTCCGAGATTAAGCGGCTGACCTGGAACCAGATCGATTGGGACAAGAAGATCCTGACCGTAGGCCGGTCAAAGACGGAAGCCGGGACTGGTCGCACGATCCCGCTAAATGGGACGCTACTCCAGGCGCTGCTTGAGCACACCCGCTGGTACACAAAGCATTTTGGCGCCGTCAAGCCCGAATGGTTTGTGTTTCCAGGCGGAAGCCGCTTCCCGAAGGACCCGGCCAGACAGATTGGATCGCTGAAGACCGCCTGGAACAATGTGCGCAAGAAAGCAGGCGTGAGCGGCCGCTGGCACGATAACCGGCATACGCTGATTACCGAGCTGGCCGAGAGCGGGGCGGGCGACAAGACCATTATGGAGATTGCAGGCCATGTGTCCCGGCAGATGCTCTCGCGCTATGCGCATATCCGCACGGAAGCCAAAAGGAAGGCGCTGGAAGAGGTGGAGAGGAAACGGGCTGCGGCGCGGAAACAGATTCAGGTAGCCACCCGTGCCCTTCGCCCCCCGATTTACACGGGCGCGCCGCAGAGTGTTGCCGCGGAATCCTTGAAGGGTCGACCACGTCCCACGTCGTAAGAAAGGCTGACGTCAGAATGTCGGCGGATCTACTTGTTGCTCGGCACCGGACTTGATATACGCATAGCCGGCTTCCTGCTTTCTGACGCATTCGGCTACACCGGAGTCGACCGTAATATCGACAGGAAGAAGGTCGGCTTCAGTGACGTGCATACCCCTCATCGTGTTTCTGCATGCCGCGAAGACGACTCCGCTCGCGGCGAACTTCTCGATTCGCTCCTGATAACGCTTGTCGGTTTTCATGATCATCCTGAGGCCAGGGCCGAGACAAACGATCTCGATCTGCACGTTCTTCGCCCCGAAAACGTTCTGCAGCGCACCAATGTTGCGCAACGCCTGCTCCCAGGCATAATCGCC
>Ga0335081_10021185_pt1 | contig 10524 bp, 14 predicted proteins | sample Lox_Sample_35_FD_206713 | JGI IMG/M metagenome (GOLD analysis project Ga0335081, IMG submission 206713) | Soil microbial communities from Loxahatchee National Wildlife Refuge, Florida, United States - Lox_Sample_3.5 | ecosystem: Environmental > Terrestrial > Soil > Wetlands | place: USA...
GAAGGGAACCAACAACCCAGGGGAATTCGTCCGGAACATCAAGATGGTTGCGGACGCGATCGGCGTTGATCATGTCGGCATCGGCACCGACGACGATATACTTTCGCCACGACCCGGCACTGGTCTGAATCGCGCGTGGCAAGGGATGACGGGCGGGTTTTTCCCGGTAGTCGTGGAGGAGTTTCTGCGTCAAGGATTCACTCCCGTGGAAATCGCCAAAATCAGCGGCGGCAACTTCGGGCGGGTGTTTGGTGCCGTCGTTGGATAAGCCTCGGTTGTTCCGTTACTTGGGGTGAATCCGAGCAAACTTCTGAATTAGGCCTTGACTCGTCGCCCCGGGCGCGGTCTATCGGAATTTACGACCTTGCGGCGAGAGTTTGAAGGATGCTATTGTGTACACAGAGTACACAACCAATGGAAACTGAGAGAATCGGCATGCGCGAGTTTCGCGAGAACCTCGCAGGCTACTTGGAGGCCGGCAAGCCCCTTGCCATCACTCGCCATGGCGAGACCCTTGGCTTTTATATTCCTGCCCAAAAAAAGAGTCGTAAGGCCGAGGTTGACGCGATGCGAGCGGCGGCTAAGGAACTGGATGCAATGATCGCGGCCTGGGGCGCGTCTGAAGACGAACTCATCGAGGAGTACAGGGAGATACGTCGCGCCGGCCGCGAAAAGAAGCGGAATGCCAAGTAAGGCTTTAGTCCTGGACGCCAACATTCTGATCCGCGCGGTACTGGGACAACGCGTTCGCCGCATTCTTGAGTCTCACGCCGACGTCATTTCTTTCTTCATCCCCGAAACTGCGTACGCGGAAGCCGAGGAGCACTTGGCCACCCTTGTCGTTAAGCGCGGTGGCGAACCCGAGAAGGCCCTTCGCTTGTTGCGATCACTGGCTACGCTATGCACACTGATGACCCACGATACTTATGCTGGTTTCGAGACTGAGGCCCGTAAGCGGCTGGCACCTCGCGATCCGGACGACTGGCCGATTTTGGCCACTGCCTTGGCGCTTGGCTGTCCAATCTGGACGGATACGGACTTCTTCGGATGCGGCGTCGCCACATGGACATCCTCGAGCATCGGCAGTTTCCTCACGCAATAGCCAACTGCTCGCCGGTTTCCCGGCGAGAACATCGCTCTCATGCCGATCACTGCATCGTTGTTGTCGGAAGCACTGCTAGCGATCGATCCACGACCAAGGCGATTCCGTCCTGGTCAATGTGGGCCGGACACTCGGGCCACATCGCTCGGACGAGTTTGAGCCATCCCTCCAACTTCTCGCGAAATTTTCGTGGGCGCGCATAGTCAGCGCTGCCGAGTTGGCTAACAAGCCCGAACTCGCCGAAGAGTGGAACCCGCTCTCGCCCCCGAGCCGGGAAGCAGCGATACGAGAGCCAGGTGAACAGGTCGAGCGCCGCAGGGCTCGCCGAGAGCGCCTTTGCCGCTTCCAGGTCCGTCGGGATCGGATGGCTGGAGATCTCCCGGTAGAACTCCTCGCTGAGAACGATTACGTTCTGACAATCGCCCGGCAAGAGTGTCTGTTCCAAGTCTCGCGAATACCAAATCCTGGCCTCCCTCATGAAATTGAAGCGGGCGCAATGCACCACAGCGGCCCGGTCTCGCTGCGTGTCGGTGCCGAAGAAGATCGTTGCGCCGAAGATGCGCTGGAATGAAGCGACCAGCCGCCGGTATTGGGAGGCCAGCTTCCACTGCCGTGGCAGACAAATGGCGGGCGCACCCTCGATTTTGTCTGCCACTCTAACCGCTTGAAACGGCGAACAGGAACTCGCGCTTTGGCGGGGGCGTGTCCGCCAATCTCTTTATGTTCCACTACCGGTAAAACTGCGGTTCAGCGGTCGTTGCTGCCGTCCGGGATGCGGGATTGGAAACAATTAAGGAAAGTTTCTGGAAATCGCCCGAAGGACGATGTGGAGTGAAAACTTTCTAGACTCCCTGGAGATTTGTCTTCGCGAAATGCGAGGCATTGTCGTCCAGATGTGAAGGCTCCCGATAAACGACCGAAATGCGGCAACATTTTCAGGGAGGGTTGCTTCGTAAACTTTCTCCATGGCGACTGGTCCAACCCCAACCACGTCGTCCTCACGACGACCGACTCCAACGTGTGGGGAGGCGCGTCCGGCCACAGCTACACCTTGACGCGCCAGCCCAACGGCACGACCGACATTGACGCGGTCGTCGTACGCGAAGGCAAGAATTTCAAGGGACGAGCGCTCGGCTTCGTGCTCCAGACCATCGGCAAGCGCGTTTTGGAAAAGGCGTTTGGAGCTTCCGTCAAAGCGATCGAAGCTCGGAACACCGCGGCGATACATTCCTGACGACTGCCCAGGCTAAGGTTCGTCGAGCAAGGTTCCGAGTGATTCGCGCATCACGTGGTAGATCGATGCCTGAACTTCCTGGATGCGGGGAATGTAATCGCAGGGCACCACGATTGGAAAGTCCGCCAGGCGCCGGCGCACCACTTCGCCGCCGTCATAGCCCAACAGCGCGAGCGTCGTGCAGCCGATTCGCCTGGCTTCTTCCAGGCCTGCCAGGAGATTGCGAGAGCCGCCGCTGGTCGAAATGCCGATGACGGTGTCTTCGGGCCGTGCGTGTGCAATGATCTGGCGCAGGAAGATGGCTTCGATGCCGACATCGTTGGCAATCGCCGTCAGCACGGCGGGCTCCGATGCCAGCGAGACCGCCGGCACCGGCCGCAGGCCTCCGGGCGGACACAGGCAGTCATACGCCAGATCGTTCGCGTCGGTCGCGGATCCGCCATTGCCGAAGATCAGGAGTTTGCCTCCGCGCAGGACACTTGCGCCGATGGCGCGAATGGCTTCACCGATCCCGCTCGCCTGCCCGGCAGCTACGCGCTCGCGCAGATGGGCATCCTCGCGGACCTTGGCACGAATCGAATCGGCGACCTCTGACCGCAGGTCCGGCGCCGCCTGATTGCCGCTCCCGAGAAACGGGTACAAGAAAGACGCGGCGCCGGCTTCCGATGCCACTTCTTCGTGCTCCAGGAAAACGTGCACCGATTCCCAGAGCGTGTGATAGAGAATCTCGATCGCTTCCTGATGAACGAACGGGTCGTCCGCGACGTGCTCGACGAAGTAGTCGCCCTTCGCGCCAGGCAGGGCGAACGTCATCGCGCCTTTCGCGTGGGCGGCCGCGAGGCAAGCAGCCACTTCCGGATCGCCGCCGGGCGCGCCAAATCCCATCACGATATCTGCCGGCCGGATGAGAGATCCGGAGGCTCCATCGAAAAACGGGGACAGGTCCATGGCGGGGAGGGCCCGCTTGCCGACGATCACCGGGTGCAGGAATTCCACCGAGACGTGCTGCGCATCGGTGGCGTAGGGCCCGCGGCCGAAGGCGAGCAGCCGGCCGCCGCATCGGAACCGGGCGGCCATGGAGCAACAGACACCGGCGAGCCGCGGCGCTTCGCGGTCGAAGAAGCGGCGGCAAACTTCATTCCGGGCAGTCAGCAACCGGACGATGGATTCCGTCAGGTGCGCGATTCCGGTCATGAGGTCAGCAAATGCGAGGCAAGGGATCGCCGACGAGCATATCGACGATGCGTGTGCCTCCGAATTGTGTCCGCAGCAGCACCATGCCTGGCGATTCCTCCTTCACCGATCCCACGATCGCCGCATCGCGCCCCAGCGGATGCGATCGCATCGCGGAGAGCGCGGCATCGGCGCCACGGGCTGCCACAAAGGCCACCAGCCTGCCTTCGCAAGCCACATACAACGGGTCGATGCCGAGGATCTCGCACGCGCCTCGCACTTCGTCCTTTACCGGCACCGCCGTCTCGTCGACGGTGACCGATACGCCGGCCGACGCTGCAATCTCATTCAGCACCGTACCTACGCCGCCGCGCGTGGCATCGCGCATTGCGTGCACTTCGATGGTGGCATCCAGCACGCCTTCGACCAGTCCCCACAAAGCGGCCGTGTCCGAAGGCAGATCCGAGACCAGATCCAGTTCGCCTCGCGCCAGCATGATGGCGATGCCGTGTTCGCCAATCGGACCTGAAACCAGCACGGCATCTCCGGGGCGGACTCGAGCCGCACCGAGCTCCACGGCGCGTTCGATCATGCCGACGCCGCTGGTGTTGATGAAGCATCCGTCGGCCTTGCCGCGCGGCACCACCTTGGTGTCGCCGGCAATCACGCACACCCCCACTGCCGCCGCCGCTTTGGACATCGATTCCGCGATGCGCTTCAGATCGGCCACCGGGAAACCCTCCTCGAGAATGAATCCCGCGGTGAGGTATCGCGGACGCGCACCGCACACAGCCAGGTCGTTGACGGTCCCGTTCACGGCCAGGTCGCCGATATCGCCGCCGGGGAAAAAGAGCGGCGATACGACAAACGAGTCGGTAGTGATCGCCATCCTGCCGTCGTTTACAGAGAACACCGCCTGATCCTCGAGCGGTTCCAGCAGGGGATTGCGGAGCGCCTCCAGAAAGATGGCATCGATCAGGGTGTGGCTGGCTTTGCCGCCGGCGCCGTGCGCCATGGTGACGCGGTCTTCCCGCAGCACTGCCCTGTGACGGCGCACTCTCTCGATGCGATCGAGCACCTCCGATTCGGCGCCCGCGTGCGCCGTTCCGTGCTCGCGCACCAGGCGTTCGGCCCACGCGGCGGATCGCTCGCTCACCGCGCCACCTCCTGCACCCGATCGCGGGCGAAGCGGCCGAAGTTATAGTAAGCGGCGCAGGCGCCCTCCGACGACACCATGCAGGTTCCGATGGGCGTCTCCGGCGTACACGCCGTGCCAAACACCTTGCACTGCCACGGCTTCAGCACACCCTTGAGCACCTCGCCGCATTGGCACGCCTTGGGATCCGCCACCCGGATGCCGGGGAGTTCGAAGATACGCTCTGCGTCGAATCGCGCATACTCCTGGCGCAGTTTCAGCGCCGATCTCGAGATAAAGCCGAGGCCCCGCCATTCGAAATACGGGCGCAGCTCCATGGTCCGCTGGATGGCTGTAAGAGCATTGCGATTTCCTTCGCGCGATACCACGCGCTTGTACTGGTTCTCCACTTCGCAGCGCCCGTCGGCAAGCTGGCGGAGCAGCATCTGGATCGATTGGAGAATGTCGAGCGGCTCGAAGCCCGCGACCACCACCGGCCTTCTATATAGGCTCGCGATGAAGTCATAGGGCCGGCAGCCGATCGCGGTGGAGACGTGGCCGGGTCCCAGAAAGCCGTCGAGGCGCAAATCGGGAGAATCGAGGATGGCCTTAATGGCAGGGACGATCGTGACGTGATTGCAGAAGATCGAGAAGTTCTCCACGCCGTCCCGCTCCGCCGCCAGCAGCGTCAGCGCGGTGGAAGGCGCGGTGGTCTCGAACCCAATCGCCATGAACACCACGCGCCGGTCCGGATTGCGCTTCGCCATGCGCAGCGCGTCCATGGGCGAATACACCATGCGCACGTCCGCGCCTTCGGCATTGGCGTCGAGGAACGAGCCCCGGCCGCCGGGCACACGCATCATGTCGCCGAACGTGGTGAGTATGACGCCCGGCTGATGCGCAATGTGGATGGCGTCGTCGAGCCGGCCCATCGGAATGACGCAGACCGGGCAGCCCGGTCCGTGCACGAGCGTAATCCCGGGCGGCAGGTAGTCTTCCACGCCGTGTTTGTAGATGGTGTGGGTGTGGCCGCCGCAGACTTCCATGAAGTGGTAGCACCGGCCCGGTTCCACGAGACGCCCGATCTCGACGGCCAGGTCTTCGGCCAGTTTGCGGTCGCGAAACTCATCCACAAAGCGCATGGTCAACCGCTCCTTTCTTCGGCCGCTTCGGCGTGCTCCCGCAGCGCATCCAGCTCGTCGCGGTAGGCTTGTCCCAACCCCTCGAGAAGATCGAGCGTGGCGCGCGCCTCGGCCTCATCCACGCGCGAGATGGCGAAGCCGACGTGAATCAGCACCCAATGGCCTGCCTGGACGCCTTCGCCGTCCAGGAGCGCAATGTTGATTTTGCGTTTGACTCCGCTGACGTCGGCAGTCGCGAAGTCCGGTTCAGGCAATAGCTGTACGATCTGTGCCGGAATAGCCAGACACATTGGATCCCCTTTCGTATTCGCGCTGGATCAACTCGCGGATGAGCCCGGTGGCGGCCCGGGCTGCGCGTTCCACCGTGGCGCTCAGGCCCATCCGTTCCGCAATCGATTCCGGCTCGCAGCCCACCACAAGCACCCGCCCTGGAACACCGCCCAGCAGCCGAATTGACGCCAGGACGGCAGCGGGCGTCACGGAATGCGCGTTTACCGGGGCCACCGCGGGCCCGCCGGCATCCGGCTCGATCACATACAGCGAACCTGGTTTACCGCCGCACGACGACGCATCGACAAGCAAGGCGAGATCGTACGGGGTCCCGGTCAATTCGTACGCCAGGTGAAGGCTGCGGAGGCCGTAGTCGGCAACACGCACGCCCTCCGGCAGTTGCTCCGTACGCAGCAGGCGGACCACCTCGACGCCGAAGCCGTCGTCGCCCAAGAAGATATTTCCCAATCCCGCTACCAGGATTCGCGGCATAACTACATCGCACGCAGCTTCATGTACCGGTAGATATCGGGCAACGATTTGACGAACAGGAACGTCGCATAGCCACCCACGACTACCGTCACAGCCCAACCGAAAGATCTCACGTCATACCTCCAGTAACTCGATTTCATCGGGATAGAAATAATAGAACCGGTTATAGTCCCGCCGGCCTGCAATCCGATCGTCATCCACGCTCACGGCCACGTACACGCGATCTTCGACATCGGTATGCACCGACTCCACGGTTGCGGTCCGGCCCGCCAGAAACATATCCATCGTGTCCGACCGGCGCTTGGGCGCAAGCCTGACCCGGGCTCCGCGCGAGACTGGTCCGCTCGCGGTTTCGACTGTCCTGCGCTCCGGTTCCTCGCTTGCCGGATTGAAGAACTGCTCCACCGGTAGAGGCGCCATTCCCCGCAACGCCCCGTGCAGGCGCTCGAACATCTCGCGCGGAATGGAATTCGACCGTTCGACGATTTCCCGTGCGCGATCGTCGGTGGCGCACGCCTGCCGCTTCTCCTCGTCCGTGAGGGTCATGACGCGCAGCGTGAGCAGTTCGTCGATTTCGGTGGCGTCATACAGGTTGCCCGCGCTCTCCCGCGCTACTTCCGGATAGTCGGGAAGGATGATCGGCGACGACAGCATGGTTTTCCGCTCACCGCGCGGCCCCGCGAGTACCGGCCAGGTATGGAGGTTCGAACAGGACTGCGCCGCTGCGCGGGCATGAAACGGCGGGTCGGTCAGCGAAACGAACTCTCCGCCTTCCACCGCCAGCAGCGTGTGCGTTCCAACCAACGAATGCCGCATCGCCACGCCGCGATCGCATGGCTCCGGCAACTCGCTGAGGTTTTCGATCTCGACGCGCAGCTTACCAAGGCCGCCGGCATCCTCATACGAAATGCAGGTGCGGCCCGAAATCGCTCCATCCGCGGCCGGAATTTCGAACGGCACGATTCGGCTTGCCCGGCGCAACTCGTCCAGCACAACCGGCCCAATCTCGATTCGCCGCTCCACGCCGGTCTCCCACGGCAATCCGTCTGCGTTCGTGCGTTCCTCCACCAGCAGAAAACGGACGGTGATCTCGACGGCTGCCTGCCGCCCCTCGATCAGGCACTCGGTGCGGATTTGCCACGGCTCGCCGCCGCAAGCGCTCCACGCCCGCGGCGCCACGATGCCGAACTGCCAGCGAAAGCGGTTCTTCACGGCCGACGCGCGATACGGATACAGCAGGTAGCCCTCGTAGAGGACCGTGTCGGCGATCTTCCAGACTGCGTCCTGACTACTCATCTGACGGCCTGCCCTTCGCGGGTGATCGGTTTGCCGTTGACCAGCGTTTCGATCACGTCGTCCCAGGTGAAGAGCGCCTCCCGCGACTTGATGCGTTGGAGCGCATCCAGGCTCGACCGACGCAGCCGGATCCATCCGCACTCCGGGAAGTGGCTTTCTTCCAGGTCTGCACCGGCAGGCGGAAAGCCGCCTCTTTCTCCCACGGGACCTGCTCCACGCGAAAGCCGTTCTCGGCCCTGGCGAAAACCGTGCCGCTGAACAGGAACAACAGCGGGATCTCGCCCTCGTCGAGGGCGTTGAAATACTTGGCCGACGCGACTTCCATGTCGTAGGTGCATGGGATGCCGAGGTCCGTCTCCACCTCTCCCGCGAATGCCGCCGTAATCAACGTCGTGTTGCTCCAAAGCAGCGGCCGAACCGTTTCCGTCCAGCGCCCGGCAGCGCCGAAGAGATCGCCGAGGCGTTCCTGTTCCAGGGCGCCGTACTTCCGGCCGCGCGGCTGAATCCGGATTGCCACGCGCAGGAGAAGCGCGTGGATGTGCGCTCCGGCTGCCTCACGAATCCGGACACGAAACGTGATCGCCGGAGCCGCCGTGTGCCGCTCCGCGCGGGCGCCCGTCACGGCGAAACTCAGATTTGCCATGGCCCGTTCCCCGGCTCGCGAAGTGTTTCGAAGAAACCCTCGATCGCGTTTCGGGTTTCCGGACCTCCGTCGAATCCATGCCAGCAGCGGCGTATTCGTCCGACGAGTTCGTAACAGGCGTCCACCGGCACGATCCAGCATTCGGTCTGTTCGCGGCGCTTATAGACGAGGAGCGCTTCCACGTCGGCTTCCAGCTTGCGGAACACAGGTTGCTGAACTTCGAAGCTGAGCCCCGATTCCGTCGCGCCTCCCGGGCTTGGATAGAATCCGGCAACACGATCCATTTTCGAGCTGCGAATGAAGAACGCGATCCCCGTCGGCATCGCGAGCTCGTTCCAGTCGAACTCCTCTTCGACTCTTTCTCGACGGTCGCCGACGGAGCGGTACCTGCCGCCTGCCGAAGCGGGATTGGTGAAGAGCAGCCAACAGGCGCGGCAGGCGCAGATGAGCCGGCGGCTTTCGATATCGACGATGTGGCGGTGCTCGCGATCCAGCGGCACGGCGCAGAAGTCGCAGCGCTCCGCAGTTTGCGCGCTAGCGGGGGGCGGCTGTTCGAGAAAGCGGCGCAAACGAAGCACCGGCTCCATCAGACGCTCCTCGCCGGGGCAATCTGCACCAGGCCGGCCGATGCAGGCGTGCCTTCAATCTCGATGGCTTCCAGGTCCGGAGCGGATTCCAATGCGGCACGCTCGATCATTTCCGCCAGAGCGGGCGGCGGCGTGCCGCCGCCGTTGTGTTCGACGCGGATCCTGGCCACCCCATCGCGCACTTCCGTGAGCACCAGGCGCTGCGCCTCGAGATGCCGGTCCAGTTTCGCCAGGGCCTTGCGCAGACGCGTTTCCGGATCGACCGGGTGCAGACCGTGAAGCAGCAGCAAAGAGGCGACGATTTTGTCCTCCGCCAGGCGAAGGATGAATGCATCGCTTGCCTCGGTGCGAGCAATTTCCAGCACGCGGCTGAGGCCCTCGCCGTACAACTGCATCAGCAACTGCACCAGTTCGGCGGACTGGGGCTGCGCGTCCGCAAGCGCCTCGATCCGCCGGACGGCCGCGTCTACATCCTGTATCTCCGCCACGTTCATCTCCACCGCTACCCTCAGTGCCCCGGAACATTCAAGAACGTCGGGGAGTGGCGCTGCTCCACCACTTTGCCGTCGCCGACGAACATGTGAACGCCACAGGGAAGGCACGGATCGAAGCTGCGAACGGTCCGCATGATGTCGATGCCCTTGAAGTTGTCGCGGTTGTTCTCTTCGAAGATCGGCTGGCCCTGGACCGCGTCCTCGTACGGTCCCGGCGTCCCGTAGTAGTCGCGCGGGCTTGCGTTCCAGGGCGTTGGAGGATACGGGTGATAATTCGCGATTTTCCCTCCGCGTATCACCATGTGATGCGACAACACGCCGCGGACGGCTTCCGTGAAGCCGCAGGAAATCGCCTCCCGGGGAACGGTGAATTCCGACCAGGTCTTAGTGTGGCCCTTGCGAACCTCGGCCATGGCTTTTTCCAGAAAGTGGAGAGCGCAGGCCGCCGCATAGGCCTGGAAGTACGTCCGGGCGCGATCGCGCTCAATGGCGTTGGACCATTTCGGAATTTTCCATTCGAAACTGGCCGGTCCTTTCAGCGCCGTCTTCGGCAGGTTGATTTGCACGCTGCTGCCCGTAGCCTTGACGTAACCAATGTCCACCAATCCACTGAGGGCCGTGGACCACAATCGGGCGATCGGTCCTCCGCCGGTATCGAGCGGGAGATAGTCCTTGTCGTCGTACCAGCGGGGCGACATCACCCAGCTATACTTGCCGCCGAGCTCCCGCTTCTGCGGACGCGGAATGGTGTGCTGATTCCACGGATGGTTTGCGGCCACGGGGTTGCCGAGCGGGTCGTGGGTGACGAACATTTCGCGGCCATCCCAGTTCTCGTAGTAAGAGCTCCCGAGCAGGATGCGGATGCCGAGATTGATCTTTACCAGATCGTTCGTTACCAGCCTGCCGTCCACGACCACACCAGGCGTGACGAACATCGCCCGACCCCAATCGGTCAT
>Ga0335081_10021186_pt1 | contig 10524 bp, 3 predicted proteins | sample Lox_Sample_35_FD_206713 | JGI IMG/M metagenome (GOLD analysis project Ga0335081, IMG submission 206713) | Soil microbial communities from Loxahatchee National Wildlife Refuge, Florida, United States - Lox_Sample_3.5 | ecosystem: Environmental > Terrestrial > Soil > Wetlands | place: USA: Florida...
GATCCTGTCCAGGATCACCGCGAGCAGCACGATTGCCAGTCCGGCCTCGATCCCCATGCCGACCTGCACGGAATTCAGGGCACGGACCACGGGCACGCCGAGACCGCCGGCGCCGACCAGCGCGGCGATGACGACCATCGACAGGCTGAGCATGATGCATTGAGTGATGCCGGCGAGAATGAGTGGCGCGGCTCCCGGCAGTTCGACCTTGAAGAGCAGCTGCCGACGCGTTGCGCCGAACGCCTCTCCGGCCTCGATGAGCGACCGTGGCACCCCCGCGATGCCAAGCTGCGTCAGCCGGATCGGGGCGGGCAACGCAAAGATCACCGTGGAAATCAGCGCCGGCACCACTCCGAGGCCAAACAGGACCAGTGTCGGGATCAGGTACACGAAGGTCGGCAATGTCTGCATCAGATCGAGCACGGGCCGCAGTGCTGCCGCGAGCGCAGGCCGGTGTGCCGAGGCTATCCCCAGCGGCACGCCGATCAGTGTGGCAGCCAGAGTCGCCACCAGCACGAGGGAGAGCGTCTCCAGGGTCTGCTGCCAGTAGCCCTGATTCATGATCAGCAGCAGTGCGAGCAGCACGAACCCCGCGAGCGCCCAGGAGCGTTGCATGCGCCATGCGAGCAATGCCGTGGCAAGGATGATGAGAGCGGGCGGTATGGCGCGCAGAACGTGGTAGACGCTGGTGATCAGGCCGCCAACGGACGCTCCGGTGATGCGAAATAGCGCCGCGCCGTGCGTCTTCACCCATTCAATTCCGACCGCCACGGCAGCGCCGACCGGCAGCTTGTTCCTCGTGAGCCAGGTCTCGAAGCGTTGCGCGAGGCCTTGTTGAATCGCCGCCTCCGCGGGGCCGCCTGCGGCAAACGGATGCACTTCGCGCAGCCAGTCCTTTGCCGCCGCCGGATTGGCTTTCAACCATGCGGAAGCGGCGGCCTCCGGCGGCTGATGATCCACGATGATGGCGCGCATGATCTCGCTCTCGCCACGCGTGGTGAATGACAGATTCCGCAGCAGCTGGGCGACATTCGGGCATTGCTGCAGATACCCGGTGCGCACCAGAGTCAGCACCCGGGCGCCGCCGTAGTTGGGGCCGAAGGTGGCATCGCCACCCGACAGATACCGCAGATTGAACTGCATGTTCATCGGGTGCGGGTCCCACGCCAGAAAAACGACAGGCTTGTGCGCGGCGTAAGCCCGCGCGACTTCGGCCAGCATGCCCTGCTCGCTCGATTCCACGAGATGGAAGTTTCCCAGGCCGTAGTCGTTGTTGCGGATCATCGTGAGGATGTGGCGGTTGCCGTCGTTGCCGGCCTCGATGCCGTAGATCGTGTAGCTGAGCTGCGGGCCCATCCGCTCGATATCGGCGAAATCCTTCAGACCCGCCTCGTAGGTGTAGTCCGGGACCGCCAGGGTGTATTTGGCCCCGGTCAGGTTCTCGCGCACCACCTCGATGGAATGGTCGTCCATGTAGGGCTGGCGGTCGCGCGTCTGGGCGGGCATCCAGTTGCCCAGAAAGACATCGATGTTGCCGCCTTTCATGACCGCGAATGTGACAGGCACCGACAGGAGCGTCGTCTGCGGTTCATAGCCCAGATCGAGCAGTACCCGGCTGAGCACGGCCGTCGTGGCCGTCACGTCGGTCCAGCCGACATCGGCCATGCGCACGGCCCGGCAGGACGGCGGTTCCGCTGGGGAGGCGGCATGCACGGGCGCGCTGAGGCCCGGCAAGCCGCAGAGCATGACGGCCAGAGCCTCAGGCCAGGCGCGGGAAACGCGCCATGTCCTCGAGGTCGTTGAGTTCCTGGTCATTGCGGATGTAAAGGCGGCTGGCGTCACGGATGGGTTGGAAGTCCCAGGGCAGATAGCGGCCCTGGCGCAGGGCCTCGTAGACGAGGTGGCGCCGCTGTTGACTGGCCAGCACCTGCGCATGCAGCTCCGGCAGGTTCCAGCGGCGAGCCGTCTCGGCACGGAATTCGGCGAGCACCGCCGCGTGCCCGGCCCGCGGCGCGAGATTCTCGCGCTCCTCGGGATCGGCGGCGACATCGAACAGCAGATCGGGGTCGGCCGGACAATGCACGTATTTGAACCGGCCTCTGCGGATCATGACGATTGGCGCGATGGCGCTTTCCGCCAGGTACTCGCCCATGACTTCATCGCGAGCTGACTCCTCACCCGCCAGCTGCGGCAGCAGACTCCTGCCGTCCGTTGGTGCGGCATACTCGGGTTCCGTGCCGTTGCCCGCCAGTGCCGCCAGGGTGGGCAACAGGTCCAGAAGCGAGGCGGAGCCGGACACGCGATGCGGTGTAAACCGGCCGGGAGCATGCACGATGAACGGGATGCGGCAAGCCGGCTCGTAGAAGCTCATCTTGTACCACAGTCCCCGCTCGCCCAGCATGTCGCCATGGTCGGCCAGTAGCATGATGACCGTGTTACGGTCGAGGGCCGATTGCTCGAGCGCCCCGAGCAACGTGCCGATCTGGTCGTCGACGTAGGAGACTGCGCCGTAGTAGGCGCGCCGCGCCGCGCGGATCTGCGCCACCGTGGGTCTGGCCTGATTCAGGCCTATCACGTGCCGTATGCGGGTCGAGTGCGGATCCTCCTGCCCGGCCAGATCGGGTACGCGCGGCAGGTCGATGTCCTCGTCGCGGTAGCGGTTCCAGTAGGCCGTCGGAATGACGTACGGGTCGTGCGGGTGTGTCATCGAGACGACCATGCAGAACGGCCGCCGATCCTTGCCGCGCGCCATATCGAACAGCTTCTGCCGGGCGGCGCCGACCACTTCGTCATCGAAGTCGATCTGGTTGGTACGCGCGCACGAGCCGGCCTGGGTCACCGAGTCCATCGTGTGATACCAGCCGGGCCGCTGCTCGAAGCGCCGCCAGTCGGGCGTCCAGCCGAAATCGGCCGGATAGATGTCGGTGGTGAGCCGCTCCTCGAACCCATGCAGCTGGTCCGGTCCGCAGAAATGCATCTTGCCGCTGAGAGCGGTCTGATAGCCGGCGCGCCGCAGGTAGTGCGCGAACGTGGGCACCGTGGCGGACAGCTCGGCTGCGTTGTCGTAGGCGCCGATGCGCGAGGGCAGCTGGCCGGCCATGAACGAAAACCGCGACGGCGCGCACAGGGGGCTGTTGCAGTAGAAGGAGTCGAAGACCACCCCCTCCTTCGCCAGCACATCGATGTTGGGAGTACGGGCCACGGTGCCGCCGTACGTCCTGAGCACGCGCGGCGTGAGCTGATCGGCCATCAGGATCAGCAGATTCGGGCGATCGGGCATGGGTGCGCGGAGCTCCGGTGCGGGGACCGCGGCCACCGGGGCGGCGGTCGCATCGAGTATACCGCGCGCCTCCGCGCGGCTCCCACGGCCGGCAACGGGCGCGGGACCGTGCTTGAACGACAGCGACACTCCCGCATACTGCGCGCGTCAGCGGCACAGCCGGCAAGGTTACGCGCCTAGGAATTGCGCTCCGGGACCAGTTGGCTCAGCTGCTGTGCCAGCAGGTCACCCATCTCGCTCAGGGTCTGGGGCTTCCAGATCACCTCGCGGATACCGATGGAGCGCGCCAGGTCCACATCCTCGGGCCGGACATAGCCGGTCGCGAGCAGCACCGGTATGTCCGGGCGCACTGCCAGTACGCGTCGCGCGAAGTCCAGGCCGTTCATCCCGGGCATCGACAGGTCGGTGAGCACGAGGTCGAACTCGTTCGGTGCCGCCTCGAAGGCCGCAAGCGCCTGGGCCGAGTCGCTGAAGCTGGCGACGCGGTAGCCCATGCGCCCGAGCAATCGGGCCGCCAGAGCGACCAGCGAGGGTTCGTCGTCCAGGAACAGGATGCGCTCGCCGTTGCCACGCCGGGGAGCGGCCGGTATCGCCGCCGTGGGCCGGGCCGGGTCCAGCGCGACCGGGAAATAGATGTGGAAGCGAGTGCCGCTGTCGGGCTCGCTGTAGACACTGATCGCGGCATCGTGATTCTTCAGTATGCCGCGCACCACGGACAGCCCGAGCCCGGTGCCCGCGGTACCCGCCTTGGTCGTGAAGAACGGCTCGAAGATGCGGTCCATGATCTGCCGGGTCATTCCGGTGCCGGTATCGCTGAAGCGCAGCCTGACGTACCGGCCCTCATGAAGCTCCGGCGAGGAGGCCGCCACGGCTGCATCGACCTGCAGCGCATCGAGATGGACTTCGATGAGGCCGGGCTTGCGCCCGATGGCCTGCGCTGAATTGATACCCAGGTTGGTGATGATCTGCTGGATCTGATTCGGGTCGACCCGCACGGGCGGCAGGTCGGGCGCGTAGCGGGTCTGAATGTCGATCTCGGCAGGCAGGGTCGCCCGCAACAGCTGCATGGCCTCGGCGATGATGCCTTCCAGCTGCACGACCTGGCGGTTGTGATCCTGGCCTCTGCCGAAGGTCAGGATCTGACGCACCAGGGCCGCCGCCCGGTCGCAGGCCCGCGCCATGTCGGCAACGGCTGGTGCAATCGCATGATCGGCGGGAATCTCGCCGCGGATGACCGAAAGATTGCCGCGCAGGACCGCCAGGATGTTGTTGAAGTCGTGGGCGATGCCGCCGGCCAGCGTGCCCAGCGCATCGAGCCTCTGGGTCTGTCGCACCTGTTGTTCGAGCTGGCGCGTCGCGGTCACATCCTGCAGTACACCGATGAATCTGCGCGGGTTGCCTTCTTCGTCGTAGATGAATGTGCCGTGAGCGGAGACCCAGCGCACGGCGCCGTCGTTGGCGCGAACGATGCGGTGGTCGAAGTGGAACGGCGTGTGGTCTTTTCTCGCGCGCTGCAGGGCCTGCAGGACCTGATCCCAGTCCTCCGGCGCCGTGCGCAGATTGATCATATCCGCCGTTACGACGGTTCCGCGCGGGTAACCTGTTATGTCGTAGAGGCGGTCGTTCCAGATCGCCTGGCCGGACACCAGGTCATGATCGAGCGCTCCGAGTTCCGCGCCCTCGAGCGCCAGTCGCAGCCGCTCCTCGCTCGCCTCCACGGCTGCCTGGGCCGCGCGAGCCGCCGATGCGTCCTTGAAGACCATGACGACACCGTCGATACCGCCCTCGGGATTCTTGATGGGCGCTCCGCTGTCTTCGATCGGAAACTCCGCGCCGTCGCGTCGCACGAGCAGGGTGTGGTTGGCCAGACCGACGATCACACCCTCGCGCAACACGCGCACCACCGGGCTCTCGCTCGGTGACCGGTCGGTCTCGCTGATGATGTGAAAGACCTCGGCGAGGGGTTTGCCGCGCGCCTCGGCTTCGCTCCAGCCGGTCAGCTGCGCCGCTACCGGGTTGAGGAATCGCACCAGGCCGGCTGCATCGGTGGCAATCACGCCGTCCCCGATGCTCGTCAGCGTGGTCGAGAGCCACTCCCCGCTGTGGCGAATGGCCTGGGTCGCACGCCGGTCCAGCATCAACAGCAACAGCACCAGAGCTGCAGCGATCGTGGTCGTGCCGACAGTAGCGGCCAGGGCCGTCTTGTGCGCGTCCGAAGCCGTCCCCAGGCGCTGCGACAGCAGCCGGTTCTCCTCGGCCTGCATCATGGCGATCTCGGCCCGGACGGCCTCCATGCGGCGATTGCCTTCGCTGGTAACGGCCGGACCCCTGGGCAGCTCGTAGGTGCCGGCATGGATGGAATCTATCGTTCGCTGAAGAATTTCCAGTCGGGCGAGCGCGAGCCGCTCCAGCGTACGCGCGCGTTCGAGCTGATCGCCACGCTCGGACAATTGGGCGTACAAGGCGTCGACATCGTCCTGAAGCTGTCCGCGGGCGCGGCTGTAGGTCTCCAGAAAGGACTCATCCCGCGTTATGACGAAACCGCGTGTGGCCGACTCCGCATCCTGCAGCGTTGTGAGCACCCGCTGGAGGTTGTAACGGACGCGCTCCGTGTGGTTGACCCAGCCGGTGGCCTCGTTCAGCACTTCCACTTTCGAGAAGGTGATCCAGCCGGCGAGCGCAATCGCCAGGATTGCCGCCGTTCCCACCCAGATCATGCGGTCCGTTTCCCGCCCTGCCATTCTTCCCCCCGGTCCAGCGCGGCGGTCACCCAAGGTCAGCTTACGCTGAGGGTGTGAGCCGATTCATGCCGCACCGCGACACTTCTTTGTTAGTGCACTGCGGCAAATCCCTGCCCCAGTGCTGCGCTCAAGTGTAGCTTGGCTCGGGAGCCGAAAACGGCCCTTATGACGGAATGCGGCTCCACCAACCCCCGCCCAGGGACTGAAACAGCGCCGCGGTGTCGGAGTAGCGGTTGGCGCGGGCCTGGGCAAGGTTCAGCACGGCCTGCTGATAAGTCTGTTGGGCGTTGAGCAGCGCCAGATAGCCCGTGGACCCCAACTCGACATTGCGGCGGATCGTGATGAGGCTCTGCTCCGCCGCGGTCGCGGCGCGCGCGCTGTCGCCGACCGCCTGGGCATCGAGCTGCAGGGCGGTCAGCGAATCGGCGACGTTCTGGAAGGCCGCGAGCACGACGCTGCGATACTGCGCGCCCGCCTGATCCAGAGCCGCGCGGGCAGCGCGTTCCCGGTGCAGCAGCGCGCCTCCTTCGAACAGGGTCTGTGTGAGGCTCGCCGCGCCCGACCAGAAGGTATCGCCGGCGGCAAACAGCTGGCCGAGCTGCGTGGCAGCCCCACCCTGCGCGGCGCTCAGCGTGATCTGCGGCAGCAGATTGGCGATCGCCACACCCACCTCGGCGCTGGCGAAGTGCAGTTGTGCCTCGGCCGCCAGTACGTCGGGCCGCTGGCGCACCAGTCGCGCGGGTACGCTCACCGGCAGTTCCCGCGGCAGCCGCAGTTTGGCCAGATCGAAATCCTCCTGCGGCATCTCGCCCGGAAACCGGCCGGTCAGCGTCGCGAGCTGGTGGCGCACCTGTTCGAGTTGCTTCTGCAGGGCCGGGACGGTCGCCTCGGCCGTCGCCAGGGTAGCCTGCTGCGCCATGACGTCCGTGTAGGCGATCGAGCCCAATTCGTATTGTCGCTGGAGTATCTGCAGAGCTTCTCGTTCGCTGCGTACGATGTCGTCGGTGGCAGCTAATTGCGCGCGGACGGCCGCCTCCTGAATGGCGCTTGCGATGACGTTGGACGCCAGCGTCAGATAAGTCGCTTCGAGCTGGTACCGCTGCGCATCGGCCAGGGAGCGCACGGACTCTGTTTGCCTGCGGACCCCACCAAAGACATCCAGCGCGTACGAGACGCTGACCTGCGCGGTGTGCAGGTTGAACACGGATTCACCCGAGCTCAGGGTGGGCGCCAGAGTCCCCACGGCGTTGCGCTGGCGTTGCGCGGAATAGCTCGCCTGCACGGTGGGAAACCATGAGGCCCGCTGCGCGTAGTAGTTCTCGTTCGCCTGCCGCAGCGCCGCCTGGGCGCTCTCGATCGTTGGATTGCTCTTGAAAGCCCGTTGCACCAGGGCATTCAGCTCGGGCGATTCGAACAGGGTCCACCAGTCCGCTGGAATGGCCATCCCGGCAACGAATCGCTGTGCTTCACCCCCGGGCGAGTCAGCCGACACGGTCTGCTCCGGGAGGGGCTGGGGCAGGTATCCCGTCACGGGTGGCGGCGCGGGTGGCTTGAAGTCTGGACCGACCGCGCAGCCGCAGATCAGCAGGGCGATCAGCGCGCCGGCGATCCAACCTCGCCTCTCCCGCATCACTGGAGTTGACTCACGGCGCGACGGTCCTTGGTCAGGCTGCAGAGACTTCCCTCTCACGTGGCTGGCTCCAGGGATGCGACATCCACCGAGCGTGGCCTGCGGCGCGAGAAACGCAGGATGAGCACGGGCAGCACCAGGAGCACGAGGACCGGAGTCAGGAGCATTCCACCGACTACGACCAGTGCGAGCGGGCGCTGCACCTGAGAGCCGATCCCGGTGGAGACCGCTGCGGGTACCAACCCGACGCAGGCAACGACGCAAGTCATCAGGACCGGGCGCATCTGTACACGACAGGTCTGAAGGATGGCAGCGACTCGATCGAGGCCCTCCTCGACATGCAGGTTGTAGTACGCAAGCACGATTATGCCGTCCATCGTCGCGATGCCGAACAGGGCGACGAAGCCAATCGCCGCGGAGACGCTGAACGGGGTACCCGTCACGGCGAGCGCGAATATGCCACCGATCAGCGCCATCGGGATCACGCTGGCGGCCAGCAGCATGTCCACGACCGACCCGAAGTTGATGAACAGCAGGATGCAGATCAGGGTCAGGCTGATGGGGACGACGATGGCGAGACGGTGCAGGGCCTCCTGCAGGTTGCCGAACTCTCCGACCCACTCGAGGCGATAGCCGCCGGGAATCCGCACCTGCCCGGACACCTTGCGCTGCGCTTCCAGAATCGCGCTGCCCAGATCGCGGCCGCGCACGCTGAATTTGATGGGTACGTAGCGCTCCTGGTGCTCCCGGTAGATGAAGGACGGTCCGGAGATGAGCTGCACATCGGCGACATCTCCAAGAGGAATCTGCACGTTGCCGCCGTCACCGGCAGGGTCAGGCACGCCGATGGTGATCCGGCGGATGGCCTGCGGATCACCCCGGTATTGCTGGGCCAGCCGCACGATCATCGGAAAATGACGGTCGCTGCCGCCTTCGTACAGATCGCCGGCGGCTTCGCCGCCGATCGCGGCCTGCAGGGTTGAATTCACCTCGGCGGGCGAGAGGCCCAGGCGCGCCGCGCGCGTGCGGTCTATATCGATGCGCACCGTGGGCTGACCGAGCGGATTGAGTGCCGCGAGGTCCGTGATGCCCGGAACCGTCTGCAGCACCGCACGGACCGTCTTCGACACGGTCTCCAGGGTCTTCAGATCGTTGCCAAAGAGCTTCACGGAATTCTCGCCCTTCACCCCCGAGGCCGCCTCCTCCACGTTGTCCTGGATGTACTGCGAGAAGTTGAATTCGACCCCCGGGAAGCCGGCCTCCAGGGTCTGGGTGAGCTGCGCGGTGAGCCGGTCCTTGTCCACACCGGCCGGCCAGGTGTCGAGGGGCTTCAGCGGCACGAAGAACTCCGCATTGAAGAATCCCGTGGCGTCGGTGCCGTCATCGGGCCGGCCGTGCTGCGAGATGGCGGTCTGTACTTCGGGAAACTGCCGGATCACGCGCCGCATCCGGTTGACGTAGGCATTGCCCTCTTCGAGCGAGATCGACAGCGGCATGGTCGCGCGGATCCAGAAATTGCCCTCCTCGAGCTTCGGCAGGAACTCCAGGCCCAGCCCGCGGGTTGCGATCGCGGCAATGGCGGCCAGCACGCCAAAGGCACCCAGGGTGATCACCTGGTTGGCGAGGGCGAACTCCACGACCGGCTCGTAGAGGCGGCGCAAACGGCCCACCACCCAGGTCTGCGCCTCGGCCACCTTGTCCGGCAGCAGCAGAGCACTCAGCGCCGGCGAGATGGTGAAGGTGGCGAGCAGTCCGCCCGCGATCGCGTAACCGTAGGTTTTCGCCATCGGTCCGAAGATGTGTCCTTCGATACCGCTGAGGGTGAACAGCGGCACGAAGCCGGCAATGATGATGGCGGCCGCGAACAGGATCGCCTGGTTGACCTCGGTGGCCGCATTGGCGATGACGGCGAAGCGCCCGCGGAACAGGCCGCTGCTGCGCGTGACGTGCAGAAGCGGCGAGCCCTGGCGGCGCGCTTCCGCGCTTTCACTCAGGTGGCGGAAGATGTTCTCCACCATGATGACGGATGCATCGACGATGAGTCCGAAGTCGATGGCTCCCACGGACAGCAGGTTGGCCGACTCGCCCCGCGCCACCATGAGCGCTATGGCAAATGCCAGGGCGAACGGGATGGTGGCCGCAACGATCAGCGCACTGCGCAGGTTTCCCAGGAACGCCCACTGCACGAGAAATATCAGCAGGATCCCCGCCAGTACGTTGTGGAGCACGGTGCGCGTGGTCACCCTGATGAGATCGGAGCGGTCGTAGATGCGCTCGATTCTCACCCCGGGTGGCAGGATGCCGCTGGAATTGATCGTGTCCACTTCGGCCTTGACGCGCTCGATGGTCGGCATGCTCTGCTCGCCACGGCGCATGAGCACGATTCCCTCGACCACATCGTCGTCGTCGTCATGGCCGGCGATGCCGAGCCGCGGCGCGTGCTCCACACGCACGCTGGCCACATCGCCGATCAGCACCGGAATGCCCCGGCTGGAGGTGATCATCGTCCTGCGGATATCGTCCATCGAATGGACGAGGCCGACTGCGCGCACCACCGCCGACTGGGGTCCAATGTTGACGGTCTGACCGCCGACGTTGACATTGCCATTGTTCAGCGCCTGCAGAACCTGTGAGAGCGACAGTCCGTACTGGATGAGCCGGCTCTGATCGACGGTGATCTCATAGGTCTTGGTCTTGCCGCCCCAGCCGGTGACGTCGATCACTCCGGGTACCGCCTTGAAGCGCCGCTGCAGAACCCAGTCCTGCAGCGTCTTCAGGTCGGTCACCGAGTAGCCCGGCGGGCCGAGGATGCGGTAGCGGTAGATCTCCCCGATCGGGCTGGTGGGCGAGATGGCCGGAATGGCGCCATTCCA
>Ga0335081_10021188_pt1 | contig 10522 bp, 7 predicted proteins | sample Lox_Sample_35_FD_206713 | JGI IMG/M metagenome (GOLD analysis project Ga0335081, IMG submission 206713) | Soil microbial communities from Loxahatchee National Wildlife Refuge, Florida, United States - Lox_Sample_3.5 | ecosystem: Environmental > Terrestrial > Soil > Wetlands | place: USA: Florida...
TGAGTTTGGTGAGAGCTGGGTCATTCCATTTTTTGATTTTACCGAGGTAGATGTCGGCGACGACGGGGCCGCTGAGAATGAGCTCGCCCGGTTTCACGCCGGGGATGTTGTAACCCATGGCTGCACCGGCTACTGCGGTGGGGAACTGGATCAATCCCGCTGCCTTCAAGTCTTCGGGCTTGAGCGGCATATCGCTGGCGCCGAAAGCCACCGTGCCTGCCTTAATCTGGGCTATCCCGCCGCCCGAACCAATTGACTGGTAGTTGATTTCCGTGCCAGTTAGCTTCTGATACTCGGCAGACCATTTGGCCACTAAGGGATAGACCCATGTGCTGCCGGCACCGGTCAGGCTGGTGGCCGCTTTGGAATCGCCAGTGGAAAAGACGGTCGCCAGCGCCATCGCAAAGAGAGTAATCACAGCAAATCTTTTCATCGTATTCTCCGTTCAATCGGTTGTGGAGTTGGTACCCGTTAAGGGAGTCTCTGAGATGCGTGTTACGGAATTGTTACAATCGCTTCAGAGTTCGTTGAATCTCATAACTATCATGCTGTCAGCGGATTGCCTGGCAGACACGTGAAGTGCGGCCTCGCCGGCAAGAGGATGCAGCACCTTTTGCAAAAGAAAAGGGCGGCTCCTTTCGGTGCCGCCCTCCTATTTCAATGATGAAAACTGCGCTACGCCACGGGCATTCAACTACGGAATGTAGTAGCGGAACGAAGTAAACACCATGTTGTCGTTGGACTTGCCGTTCACGCCCGGATCTGTCGGCGTGTTGTTGTTTCCTGACCAGGTCGCGTTGGAAATGTACGAATACTGCATACCCCAGCGAAGCTCGCCCTTCGCGCTGCTATGGTAAATGTGGTGCCAGAAGCCGACAGTATATTCCTGGACGTTACGAAGGTCGCCCGTGCATCCTCCCGCGGAAGCCGGCGCATTCACGGTGCCCGGCGTCGGAGCCGCTTCAGGCGCTTCGCAACCAGACTGGTTGAAGAGCGGAGAGCCATATCCGACCGCAACCGTGGCATCCGCAAGATTGGTGTAGGTGTACGCAGCGCGGGCCGCGTATTCCACGCCGTAGTTGAAATAAAGATCGAACTTCGGGCTGGGGTGCAATTCCAACGTGCCGAGGAAAGAGCCGCCGCGAATCGGGGCAAGGGTGCCATCGGGCCGCGCAGTGACGTCTTTCAGCTGTGCCGAGCTATACCGCCCGACGCCATCGCCGCCGAGGAAGTGCAAACCAAGGCTAACTTTCTTGGCAACCAGGGGCATGCGCAGGTTCACGCCGATGCCGCCGCCGGTCCGGGTGTCGTTGAAAGCGCCCGTGCTGGCCGGTGCACCTGCGCAATCCGCGGGAGGCGTCAGTGATCCGGCAGCCAGATCGCACGGATAAATCCGCGCGCGGAAGTTGCTGAGAATTCCGAAGACTTCGTAGTGACCCCATCCGGGCTCAAACGCAGCCTTCAGGATGAAGTCAGGTGAGGCATTGACAGAATATCCTGTACTATCCGTACCGTTGTACAATCCACCGCCATTGCCGGGAGCCAAAGCATAGAGTGCCGTCGGAACGTTGTGTGCGGTTAGCGTGACCTGTGGGCCCTCAACCGATGCTCCGAGCCAGAACTTGTTGTCGAAGTTCTTCGTGACGCGGAACCCGTACTGCCGCGCCCAGGTGAAGCCGACGCTATACTGTGGATCAATCGTCATCGGCAGGATTTCCGTGCGGTTATCCAATCCCTTGCTCGTTTCCGTGGCCAAGCTCCACATCTGGCCGCCGGTGAAGGTCCAACCGCTCGGTAGAGCCGCCTGGCCCCAAATCTGTCTTTGCCGCATGCAATAACTGTTGCTTTGCCGGTTATTTGATGTGGCGCAAGCGCCCAACCAATCCAATTCATAATAGCCGGTCATCGCCACGTTATCGGCTTTCCCTTGAAAGAGGAAGCTCAAGCGTGACTGACGGCCGGTGCCGTTGAACTCGGACTCCTTGCTTAGACCGTTTCCGGGAAACGGAATGTTGGTAAACGGGGTATTGATATCCGAGCTTGTCGCCCGAGTTCGGTAGACCGATTCTGCCGCTATGAATCCACCGGGCGTGATTGTGATTCCCTTGATGTGGATGGATGCCGGTGCTTCCTCGGCTCCGGGGCTGCCTGCACCGGAAACTTCGCCTTTGAGAGCGTCGTTGCTGGCCTTGAGGTCAGCCACCGTCGTGTTCAATACCGCCGTGGATGTTTCCGCCTTCGCCGAAGAGGTAATCGCCTCGGAAGCTTTGGCGGCCGCCTCGGTGGCATGCGCGTTCGCTGAAGCCGCAGTCTCGCGGGCTTCGTCAATTTGCTGATCACGCTTGGCCAGCGCGTCTTTCAGTTGCTGGATCTCTTCCTGCTGCGATTGCATGGTCTGTCGCAGCTCTTCGAGTTCCGCGGCGATCGCTGCCGCATCTACGGCCGCAGGCTTCTTCGCGGCCTTGGGCTTTGCAGGTTCCGCAGGTTTGGGGTTGGCGTCCTTCGAAGAATCCGCGAAGGCCACGCCCATGATTAGGAAAAACGAAAAAATCACTGTTGCTAGTTTTCTCATCGCCTCTCTCTTTTTGCTGCAGTTTCGAAAGCTAACGGAATGTGTGCGAACTTACCCCGCGCCGAAAGTAGCGGCGGCGTCTTACTGCCACGTCAACTCAATGTGAATATCCTGTAACAGGATGCGTCCGCCACAGGGAAGTTGTTAACTTGCCGGAGTTTAGAGGTCCCGAAGGGGCATCAACCACAGGTGGGGACGAGTCGCGCACGAAAGGACATGCAAGCCTCTTTTTAATGGCCTGGCCGCTTGAAAATGCCGATCACCCAAAGCACCGATGTCCGGCTTTTCCTTCAAGATCCCGGGAAAGTACGCACCTCGGTCCGGTCTACCTTCAGGCCAATATAATCCTGGCCAGATCTCAAAAGTAAGGGGGAGTGGGGATCGCTGCCAGGGGTGCAGCGATCCCCGGGGTGGGTTCTCTCAGAAGATCAAACGTCCTTAGCATCGCAGACCGCATTCACTGCCGAATGAAGGGTCTGTGAATTCTCCGTGACCTGCGGGGCCTCTCCTGGCGTGTTCTTCGAGTCGCCCGGACGCAACACCAAGCCTCTTCCGTGCCGCACATCCAATCCGCGCACCCAAAAAATGATGTCTTCGGCGATGTTCGTCGCGTGATCCGCAATCCGCTCCAGGTGCCGCGTCGCCAGGATGTACTGCATCCCCGGGCTCACATGTTCCGCCTGCTGTGTCATGCGGTCGAGAAGTTTCTCGAAGATGCGGTCGCGATACTGGTCCACCACGTCATCGCACTGCAGAACCTGCGAGGCCATCTCCGCATTGCGGAAGATCAGCGCTCCCAGGCTTCCTCCCACCATGCCGCGCACGGCCGCTGTCATCGGTTCCAGCTCGTCCGGCAATTCCGCCGACGGCATCTCCCTCAAGGAGGTGACGCACTGGGCCAGGTTCACCGCCAGATCGCCGATTCGCTCCAGGTCGTTGGTGATCTTCAGCGCCGCCACGATCAGGCGCATTTCGTCGTCCGAAAAACCTCCGCGCCTCAGCAGCCGGATCGCGTGTTCGTCAATCACCACTTCCATCTCGTTGATCCGCGGCTCCAGCAGGAAGACTTCGCCGGGCAACGAGGCCGTCCTCGGGCTGTCCTTGCTGACGATCGCGTCCAGCGCGCGATTCATGGCTCCTTCGACCGTCCGGGCCATCGCAATCAGGTAATTCACCAGCGTGTCGTAGAGCACTGTCTCCGTCAGACCCGCGGTAGCAGCCATGATTCCCCTTCCCGAGCGAAGCTGGTCGTCACACACCTCCGCTCGTAAGCGACATTGATACAGAACCGGGTTACGCGCTCGTCAAATGAATATGAATAAGTTGAAAAAGTCCTGCGCGCGGCGGGCTACTGTGCCCGAACCGCGTCGCCGGCGCCCCGCGTCATTACCCGTTCCGGATCGAAGACCGGCACTGTGAAATAAAAGGTGGATCCATTCCCCACTTCGCTCTTGACCCAGATGCGACCGCCATGCGCCTCCACCAGATGCTTGGCGATCGAAAGCCCCAGCCCCGTGCCGCCCACTTCCCGTGAACGCGCCACGTCCACACGGTAGAATCGCTCGAAAATGCGCGGGTGGTCCGTTTCTGGTATTCCGATTCCCGTATCCGCCACTGCCAAGACGACTTCGTTCTCCATGTTTTCCGCGCTGACCGTGATCTTTCCGCCACTCGGGGTATATTGCATGGCATTGTCGAGCAGATTCTGCAAAACTTCCGTCAATCGCCGCCGATCGCCCGCGATATCCGGCACTTTGGAAGCCACATCAACGGACAGTTTAAGATTCTTTTCTTTCGCTCTCGGCCGCGATGTTTCCATGCAACTATCCACCAGCTGTGCCACCGGCAGCCGCCGGATTTCCAGCTCCAGCCGTTCAGCATCCATCTTCGAGAGCATCAGCAAGTCTTCGGTCAAGCGTCCGAGTCTCCGCGCATGCTCGAGAATGATCTCCAAAAACCGCCGGCGGTTCTTTTCATCGTTCATGGCCCCGCCGAGAAGCGTCTCCGCGAATCCCTGGATCGCAGTCAGCGGCGTCCGAAACTCGTGCGAAACGTTAGCCACGAAATCCCGCCGCACCCGCTCCAGTTTCCTCAAATCCGTGATGTCGTGCAGCACGATCACCGCGCCGTTCGCCTCCGTGGTTCGAACCGCGGCCACCGTCGCCGCAAAATGCCTCGGCCGCAACGTCCCCGTGACGATCTCCGATTCCACCTTCGTTTCGCCGGCAAGCACCTTTCTCGCTGCTTCGATCAGCTCCGTCTGCCGTACCACTTCCACCAGCGCGCTCCCCGGCCGCGGCGGAAGATCGCTCCCCAGAATTTCGGCAAACCCCGGATTCGCGAAGGCCACACGTTCCGCCCCATTCACCACCAGGACGCCTTCCACCATGCTTCCCAGAATCGCCGAAGAAAGATTGCGCTCCTCGACGAGGGTTCGAATCGTGCTGTCCAGCCGCGCCGCCGTCTGGTTGAGCGAGCGGCTCAACGCGTCGAGTGCGTCCCCCGAACCTTCCGGCGCTTGCGGCCGGAAATCTCCTTCGGCCACGCGTTTTGAAAACTCCGTCAAACGCTCCACTCGCCCTGAGAATTTCCTGGAAACCAGCAAGGTCGCAGCGCTTGCCAGCAGCAAAATCAGAAGCGATGCAATCCACAATCTTTTGCGAAACGACCACAACACCTCGTCCACAGTCTGTTCGGGTGCCGCGAACCGCAGCGCGTACGGCTGCCCGGCGGCGTCGTACTGCCGCACCGCGTAATAGAGCTGGTCGCTCCCTGCCGCGTCCCCCGGCCGGGCGGAGCGGCCTTCTCCGCGCTCCATGGCCTCTGCCACTTCCGGTCGTTTCGCGAGGGTCTCCCTCGTCTGCAAGCTTGTTTGCGAATCCGCAATCACGCTGCCGTCTGCCGCAATCACCGCGACGCGAGCGCCGCTTGCCGCCATCTCGCGCACCCACGTTTGCAGCGCGGCCGTTTCTTCGGGTTTTAAGGGAGAATACGAACTGAGTTGCGGCGGGTGCGCCTGCGCGATGCGCGCGATGGCGATGAGTTCCTCGAAACCTGCCCGCTCATAATCGCGGCGGAGCGCGCGTTCCGCGAAGAAATCCACCGCGAGCAGCACGCCCACGAGCAGCGCGAAAAACGCCAGCGCGAGTTTCCAGAAGAGATTAAGCCGCACGAGTTTCGAACAAATACCCCGCGCCCCGCACCGTCTTCAGGTGCGCGGGATTCTCCGGGTCCGCTTCGATTTTTTCCCGCAGCCGGCGCACGTACACGTCCACGCTGCGCGGCGTCACGAAGCGATCCGTTCCCCACACGGCATCCAACAGTTGATCCCGCGTAAACACCCGGTTGGGGCGCGAAGCAAGATAGTAGAGCAGCCGGAATTCGAGCGTGCTGAGCGGCACAGCTTTCCCGCTTTGACTCACGCGATAGGACGCCGGATCGATCGCCAGCCTGCCCACTTCGATCACCCGCGGCGCTTCCGCCGGCGGCTCTGCGCGGCGAAGCAGCGCCTTCACCCGGGCGATCAATTCGCGCGGGCTGAACGGCTTCACCACGTAATCGTCCGCTCCCATCTCGAGTCCCACCACGCGGTCGGCTTCCTCGCCGCGCGCTGTGAGCATCAGAATGGGCAAGCGGCTGAGCGATTCATCCTTGCGAACCTCCCGGCAGATATCCAGCCCGGAAAGCTTCGGAAGCATCAGATCGAGCAGCAGCAGATCGGGAGGTGATTTCTTCAGCGTTGCCAGGCCCGTGCCGCCATCGTATGCGGCGCTGACCTGAAAACCCTCGTTGGTCAGGTTGTAGCGTACCAGTTCGACGATATCGCGGTCGTCTTCGATAATCAGGATGCGTTTCATATTGACGGTTCTGCGGTCACCTGCAGAGAAGTTCAAGCGTACCGCCCGCCGGCTTGAGGGCAGTGTAGCGTACCCGGGGGCGCTGCGGTAGCTCGTGGACGAGTTAGAGGCACCATGAACGGGCCGTAACACGCCCGAAGTGTGGCAAACATTCGTTAACGGGAGGTTTACATTCATGTGAACGCGCGATGAACAAATCCTGCGCGGAGAAAAGCCGCTCACGCACCCGCCGCCGTCGTAAAGGCAAGCGCTAGGAGCGTTTTCTGTTCCATTTCATGGGCCTTCGCCGATCCTGTCGCGGGGCTGGCGCTGGCGGAGCGCTTGACCGAGCGCAGGCTGAGTCCGCGGGCTTGGGCGATCTGCATCAGGCGTGGCATAACGTAGAAAAACGGCCCCATGTTGCGCGGCTCCTCCTGGACCCACACGATTTCACGCGCATTGGGATGCGCATCGAGCAGCGCGTTGATCTCTGGGCGAGGCAGCGGATAGAGCTGATCGAGAAAAAGGATTGCCGTGGTGGAGTCTTTTCTGCGGCGGCGCTCGGCGCGCAGCTCGTGGCCGACTTTGCCGCTGGCGATCAGGATACGGCGAGCATTCGTAACTTCTGTGTCCGGAACGATGGGGTGAAACCGCGGGCGCGTAAATTCCGCGATGGGTGAGGAAGCGTCCGGATGGCGCAGCATGCTCTTTGGGGTGAATACCACGAGCGGTTTGCGCCAAGGGCGCCGCGCCTGGCGCCGGAGCAAATGAAAATATTGCGCCGCCGAGGAAGGCTGGCAAATCTGCATGTTTTCTTCCGCGGCAAGCTGCAAAAATCGCTCGATGCGCGCGCTGGAATGCTCCGGCCCCTGGCCTTCGTAGCCGTGCGGAAGAAGCAAGACAACGCCCGAGGGCAAATCCCACTTATCTTCTCCGGCGCTGATGAACTGATCCGTGATCACCTGCGCGCCGTTGGCGAAATCGCCGAATTGCGCTTCCCACATCACCAGCGCCTCGGGATAGTCGCGGCTGAAGCCGTACTCGAAGCCGAGGCAGCCCGCTTCCGATAGCGCGGAATTGTAGATCTCGCAAAAAGGCTGCGCTTCCGCGGAATGAGCGATGGAAGCGAGAGGAACGTATTCCCATTCCGTCTCCGTATCCACCAGAACCGCGTGGCGCTGGTTGAACGTCCCGCGCTGCGAATCTTGTCCCACGAGGCGCACCGGCGTGCCCTCGGAAAGAAGCGTGCCAAAAGCTAGGGCCTCCGCGAATCCATAATCCACGGTGCGCTTTCCGTGGCCCATCTCCGCGCGCTGCTCCAGCAGTTTCGCAATCTTCGCGTGAAGGTGAAAGTTGGCCGGAACCCGAACGAGACTATCGGTAATCTCTGCGAGCGTTTTGAGCGAAACGCCCGTGTCCGCTTCATATTCGGGTCGGAATGCTCCGCGATGAAATGCCGACCAGTATTCCGGCAGCTTGCGCAGGTGCGGAGCTTTCTTGAGCTGGCCGGCTTTCGTCTGCTCTTCCTCGTACTCCGCGCGCACCGCATCCACGGTTTGCGTGGGATCCAAACCGGCGTGCACCGCATAAATCTTCCAGAGCGGCGGATGTTCCTTGATGCTTGCGTAGAGAAGCGGCTGCGTGATCGTGGGATCGTCCACTTCGCTGTGGCCGTGGCGGCGATAGCCGATCAGGTCCACCACCACGTCGCTGCCGAACGTCGCGCGATATTCCGCGGCGATGCGGCCCACGCGCACCACCGCATCGGGATCCTCGGCGTTGACGTGGAAGATGGGAATGTTCTGCCGCTTGGCAAGATCGGCGGCAAAGCGCGAAGAGTGCTCCTGGATCGGCCGCGTGGTGAAACCGATGAGGTTGTTCACGATGATCTGAACGCTGCCGCCGACGGTGTTGGCTTCGAGGTCGCCGAGATTCAGCGTCTCCGCCCAAATGCCCTGGCCTGCGAATGCGGCATCGCCGTGCATCAGGATGGGAATCACCTTGTTGATGTTCTCGCGGTCGAAGCCATGGTCGTAGCGCGTGATCTTGGCGCGCGCGCGGCCCATGGCGACGGGATCCACGGCTTCCAGATGGCTTGGATTCGAAACCAGATGGATGCGAATCTCTTTTCCGGCTGCAGTGACGTACGTGCCGGTCGCGCCGACGTGATACTTCACGTCGCCTGCGCCGAGCACGCTCCGCGGATCAACGTCTTCGAAACCCGCCACAACTTCGTGGGGCGTTTTGCACGCCGTGTGCACCATGACGTTCAGACGCCCACGATGGCTCATGGCCACAACGGCTTGCTCCGCGCCGCTTTCTCCCGCGGTTTCCAGGACGGCGTCGAGAAGCGGAATCAGCGAGGTCACCCCCTCGAGAGAGAACCGCTTGGTGCCGAGATAGCGCGACTGCAAAACCTGCTCGAAGAGATCGGCGCGCACGAGCCGCTCGAGAATCTTTGGGCGGTCCACCGGCGCGGGGGCGGCTTCCATGCGCTCGGCAATCCACTGGCGGCGTTCCGGCTGAAGCAGATGCATGAAGTCCGCCCCGACCGTGCCGCAGTAGAAGCGGCGGGCTTCTTCGGCGATTTCGCCGGAAAATTCGAGATCGGGCGACTTGAGCGGCTGAAGGAAGCCAAGAGGATCGAGTTCGGCCTGCAAATAGCCCCAGCGCCGGAATGCGTCGAAGACTTTTTCGCGATCTGCGCCCGCAGCCGCGCCCGCGCTGTTCGCGGATTTTTTCTGTGCTTTGCCTGGTTTTGCGGGACGCTCGGGTTCCAAGGTTACGCGGTGTGCCATGGCCTCAGCCTTCCAAACACCCATTTTGCCACAGAACGCGAGGCGGCAGCCGTGGGACCGCGAGACGAGTTTACAACTCCAAGAGATTGCGGGAGATAGCGGCGAATCCCATTCCGCGGCTTTAAGAGCCCTGAATCCAAAGTGTGCAACGATGCATGAACCCAGCGTGCGCCAGTGGCGCCATTGCGTATTGCATGGCGACGATAAGCAGCGATCCCAAAATCGTGACGCGATGGACTTTTCGGCGCGACCAGAAGTCATAAAGGATCAGGAAAATCAGATACGAATCCAGGATCCCGAAAAAGGCCCACGCGCTGGAAAATACGAATGCGTATGGCCACCGGCTGAGCGCCGGACCTAGCAATGAAACTGTCGCAAGCAGCATGAGGCGCTTGTGGGCCGCGCCATCAGCACGGACCAGCAGCGCCCAGCAAACGAGCACGGCGAAAAGCGATAATTGGAGCACATCGTCGGCAAAAAGCGATTCGGGTCTCATCCCGAGATTCGCGTGCCTGCGCAAGGCCGCAACCAGAGTGGCAAACCCGACGATTACCATCGCGCCCCCGAGAACCGCTCCAAAGACGCCGAGGCGCTTGTGCCATTCAACATGGTTCGCCAAAACTAGGGCGGTTTGTGCAAAGAGAAGAAGAATCCAGCAGGAAAAGATTGCGCCATGCACGTGAACGAGCAGGCTGGGCAATTTAGCGTGGAAAATGCCGGCTAGGTAATACGTGTGTGCGAAGCCGACGAAGACGATCACCAGAACCAGCAGAAACATGGCCATAAAGAAGAGATCGTCGCGATGCTCACCCAGCACATGAGCTCTCTCCTTCTCCATAGCCGCTAAACTCCAAAATCGAACTGGAATTTCCCGTTGGTGACTGCAACTTGATCGCGGATAAGACTATCACAACAAACTGTCCTGGAAAGGAGACGGCTGGGAGGCTACGGATTCGAGGGCGCTAGAACCAGTCGCTGCGGTAGGCGACCCACCAGCTCAGCGCGAGGACGGGAATCGTGGCAGCAACGGCCCACCAGAAGGGCAGGATGAGATCGGTAACCAAGCCGACGGCGCTGAAGGTCAGCCAGAAGATTTTGCGCTGCATGAGGCCTCAGGAAAAGCTTAGCGCCGGGAAATGCTCACAGGAAGAAGGTTTTGCCGGGAGTGTTCGCGGCAGGAAACGGAAATAGGCAAGCCGCCGGTAGCTCACGGGAACTGCTTGAGGAAGCGGACGTCGTTCTGGAAGAAAACCTGGAGATCATCAATCCCGTATTTCAGCATTGCCAGGCGGTCAATGCCCATGCCGAACGCGAAA
>Ga0335081_10021190_pt1 | contig 10522 bp, 14 predicted proteins | sample Lox_Sample_35_FD_206713 | JGI IMG/M metagenome (GOLD analysis project Ga0335081, IMG submission 206713) | Soil microbial communities from Loxahatchee National Wildlife Refuge, Florida, United States - Lox_Sample_3.5 | ecosystem: Environmental > Terrestrial > Soil > Wetlands | place: USA...
TTTCCAATTTGATATTCTGGAAATATAGGCAAATGAATAGGCGCGGGCACTGAGCTCGCGCCTTTTTTGTGCCCGCACGGGCGAGGACGCCCGCGCCTACATCTAATTTTGAGGAAGGACCGAGCGCCGGCGCGAGCTGGCGCTTTCTTATTTATGGCAGAAGAAGCGTTGGAATCACAGCGGCAGGGTTTCGACAGGAGGCAAGAGTTGGTGCAGGTCAGTCGCGGCACCAAGAAGCGGGGCGAACTGGCGGAACTGGCGTTCGTCTACAAGGCTGCGAGTCTGGGATTCGGGGTGGCGCGGCCTTACGGAGACAGCGACCGCTTCGACTTCATCGTATTTTCAAAAGAGCGCTTCTGGAAGGTACAAGTGAAGTCATCGAGCGCGATGCAGTATGGGGCGTATCTGGTGAACGCGCAGCGGAATGCGAATGGCAAGGCCATCCCGTACACGGCGGAGGAGATTGATTTCCTGGTGGCACATATCGTGCCGGAGGATGGGTGGTTGGTGATCCCGGTGCAGGCATTTACGCCGCGAAAAAGCATACGAGTTTATCCGAAAGGAGATACGAGGGTCGGGCGGTATGAGAAGTATCGGGAGGCATGGTGGTTGTTGGAGTGAGACTTCTCGCCGCGGATTTACGGGAACCGCAGTGTTATCCTAACCTTGGAGCAACCTATGACCGGAAAGCAACAGGTTGAGTCGCTGCTGCACAAGCTACCTGACAATTGTTCGCTGGAAGACATCCAGTATCGCCTTTATGTGCTGGAGAAGGTGCAGCGCGGGCTGGAAGCAGCCCGAACGAGTAGCACGCTTTCGCATCAGGAAGCGGAACAGCGGCTCGGAAAATGGCTCACCGAGTAACCTGGACAGCGAGCGTATAATCCCCACAGGGCTACCCATGGCAAAGAGAGTACGGATCAGTTTCCCGCTAAAGACCACTGCACAGATGGCGCAGAGGCTGGGCATTCCCGGCTCGCGGCTGGGACGTCTTCTTTCCATCGCCCGGGATGCCTCGGGCAGCAACGGCGGAGGATCGACCCAAGTGAGGTTCAACTCAAAGGGCCATGCTGTAAACTCCCGCACCGCACGACGCAGCAATGCCAAACGCACGCGTTGAAAAAGACGCGGTTTTTCTTAACATTCCGTACGATGCGCAATTTGAAAGGCTATACCTCGCCTACATCGTGGGATTGACCGTCTTAGGCTTTGTTCCTCGCGCCACCTTAGGAATTCCTTCCGGTGCCCGTCGGCTTGAGCGCATTCTTAATCTTATTCAGTCTTGCCGTTAATCCGTTCATGATCTATCGCGCGTGCAGTTGGACCGGCGTGCGCCACGCACGCCCAGATTCAATATGCCATTCGAGCTGGGCCTCGCCGTAGCCTGGTCGGCGCAGAATCCCTCAAAACATTCCTGCTTCGCATATGAAGAAGATTTGTACCGGCCTCTGAAATCGATCAGCGATCTCAATGGCACGGATTTTCACATTCATCACGGCAGGGTAGAAGGCGTGATGCGTGAACTGTGCAATGCATTTATTCGTACGCGCCAACGGCCCTCGGTGCCATTCATCATGAGCATTTATCGCAAGCTCAGACGCCGTGTGCCGCTCATTTTGCGTGACGCCGGAACCAGATCGGTATTCGAGGCCCGCGTCTTCGATGACATCTGCGCCGTGGTGACGGAGTTGGCGCGAAGGTAGCGGCGGAGCGGTCGAGGGATTCTGCCATCGCCCAGGTTAGCTCGCTTGCGCTACGCGGAACCTGGGGCACCGGGCTGGCGCACCAAAACCGACTTGCCTCCACAGGAGGCGGCAGGGTAGCACCGCCGAAAGTTTCGCCACAGCCGCACGCGGCACGTGAAAATGTCGGGCGATTGTATAATGCCGACTGTCAACGCCACTTCTCATCGAGCTAGGAGGGACATGATGCAGACCGCAACGCAAGATCGCATTCTCGGCTTGGCTCCATGTGAGGGCGAGGCGCTCTGGTGGTTCAACGGGTTGGCTACGCTAAAAGTTACAGGCGAGCAGAGTGGCGGACTGTTCTCCTTGATCGAGATACTGTACCCAGCAGGCGGTATGGTGCCGCGGCACGTTCATCACCGGGAAGACGAGCTTTTTTATCTCATCGACGGAGAGCTCGAAATGCGTATCGGCGAACGGACGATCAAGGCAAAACCCGGAACCACTCTCTATGCACCGCGTGATATTCCACATGGTTTTCAGGTAGGACCAAAAGAGCCTGTCCACTACTTGATCCTATACACGCCCGCCGGGTTTGAGGGGTTCATCAGGGATACGAGCAGGCCGGCACACCGCTTAACTCTGCCACCGCCTCCGGACGCACCGCCGACTCCAGCGCAAATGGAGGCAATCGGTGAGATGATGCGCCAACGCTACGGCTGCGAGTGGGCTACTGACTTCAGCGCGACGTAGGAGAAAGTACGGGTAACGACAACCTAGTCCTGGACGGCTACTTCCGTTGGCCGGTGATAATCGTTGGCCGCTTTTGAAGTGATCACTGAGGTCGATATAAACCTCTGCGTCTGGAACCGAACTAACCACCTGTAGCCTTCCTCGGTCAGACTGCACGGGCTGCGGCTGGGGGAAGAATCGCTGCCCGACACTCAGGATGTCTTGTGCGCTGAGGGCGAACCCAATTCCCTGCACCCTATTTACGGAGGCGCTCGTGGAATCCCACTTCTCGCGCAAAGAACGCGCGAGAAATGGAGCACCCCCGTCAATACTAACGCTTTACAGTAGTATTGCGATGCGTTAGTATAGGCCATGATCGTTAGCTTTCGGGATGGTGAGACGGAGGCTTTATGGCTGCACGGCAAGAGCCGGCGTCTTCCGCCAGATCTCCAGCGTAGTGCATTCAAAAAGCTCGCGATCTTGAATGCGGCAGTTGCACTTGACAACCTTAAGGTCCCTCCCGGCAACCGTTTGGAGGCGCTTCGAGGAACACGCGCGGGACAACACAGCATTCGAGTCAACGACCAATATCGCGTGTGTTTTCGGTGGCAGGACGGAAATGCATTCGAGGTAGAGATTGTGGATTATCACCGATAAGGGAGTTACACAATGGCGAGGAAGAAAAACAAGGTGTTTGCGGTTCACCCAGGAGAAATTCTCAAAACAGAATTCATGGAACCGATGGGCTTGAGCAGCTACGCGCTGGCCAAGGCCCTGCTCTTCCCTGGCATTTATGAGATTGTGCGAGGCGATCGGGCCATCAGCGCGGACACGGCCGTGCGCCTGGGAAAGTACTTTGGCTTGCCAGCGCAATTCTGGCTCAACCTGCAAAATGACTACGACCTGCGAATTGCCGAGAGTACCGGCGTGGGCAAGCGCATCCGCCCGAGAAGTGCAGATCACGGAGTTGGCGCTGCACACGTAGGAGCATAGGAAGGAGGCCCGGTTCGGCGCACCCTGCGGAGCTTCGCTCCGCAGGACGGGCGAGGGCGCCCGTCCCCACACGAGCTACTTATCCAGTCCCAGCTCTTTCCACTTCTTATCCACCAGCGCCTTGGTTTTTTCGTCCATGAGGATTTCGTCGGGCCAGGGACGGGTGAAGCCTTCGCTCGGCCACTTACGGGTGGCGTCGATGCCCATTTTCGATCCGTAATTGGGCAGGCGGGAGGCGTGGTCGAGCGAATCGACCGGGCCGAGGGTGAATTGAATGTCGCGTTCGGGGTCGATGTGGTTGAGGGCTTTGAGCGTGACTTCGCCGATATCCTGCACGTTGACGTCTTCATCGACCACAATAATGCACTTAGTAAACATGGCCTGGCCGAGCGACCACACCGCGTTCATGACTTTGCGCGCCTGCCCGGGATAGGACTTCTTGATGGAGACGATCATCAGGTTGTGAAAGACGCCTTCGATGGGCAGGTTGATGTCGACGAGTTCAGGAATGGTGAGGCGCATGAGCGGAAGGAAAATGCGCTCGACAGCTTTGCCCATCCAGCCGTCTTCCATCGGGGGCTTGCCGACAATCGTGGTCGAATAGATGGGATCTTTGCGATGGGTGATGCAGCTGAGGTGGAAGACGGGATAAAGATCTTCGAGCGAGTAGAAGCCGGTGTGGTCGCCGAAGGGGCCCTCGGTGCGGAGTTCGTCGAGGTGAACGTGGCCTTCGAGAATGATTTCGGCGGAGGCGGGGACTTCGAGATCGACGGTCTCGCATTTGACGAGTTCGACGGGCTTCTGGCGAAGAAAGCCGGCGATGAGATATTCCTCGACGTCCGGCGGAGCGGGAACGATGGCGGAGAAGGTGAGGGCGGGGTCGGTGCCGATGGCGACGGCGACTTCCATTTTGCCGGAGGGAGTGTGGTCGGCGAGAACGGAGCCGCCGCAGGAGCGAGCCATAAGATCGACGGCGGCGCTTTGCCCACCCAAGCCAACACCGGGCTTGGATGGGGCACCCTCGAAATTTGATGAGGCCCGGCGTAGCATTTCGCGGTAATGTTCGGCGCCGACTTTTTGGCGCTGCCAGTGCATGCCTGTGGTTTGTCCATCGTAGACCTGCATGCGGTAGCATCCGACGTTGCGCTTGCCGGTATTGGGATCGCGGGTGATGACGCAGGGCAGAGTGATGAAGCGGCCGGCGTCCTGCGGCCAGCATTGGAGAATGGGAAACCAGTCGAGCGAGAAATTGTTGCGACGGATGACTTCTTTGCAGGGGCCGGTGGAGACGGTCTTGGGAAAGAATTTGCCCATTTCGGCGAGCATGGGCAGCATTTTGACTTTGTCGAGGAAGCCCTGCGGGGATTTCACGTCCATGAAGGCGCGGATGCGGTCGGCGACTTCGTCGAGTGCGTCGACTTCGAGCGCGAGGTTCATGCGGCGGGCGGAGCCGAACTGATTGATGAGTAACTGGTGGCCGGGATGGCCTTTGAGATTTTGGAAGAGGAGAGCAGGGCCGTTGCTTTTGCTGACGCGGTCGGTGATTTCGGTGACTTCGAGGACCGGGTCCACTTGGGTGCGAATCTTCTTCAGTTCGCCGGCGCGGTCGAGGGCGGCAATCCAGTCGCGTAGGTCGTCGTAGGCCAAAGTTCCTCCGGAGAATGAGAATTATACAGTTCAGGGCGCAAAGCATTAACCACAAAGGACACAGAGGATCACGAAGGAAAGCCTTCAATCGCCGCCCGGCTGGGTTACCAAAATTGGGATCACCGAGATGACAAAGTTTTGACATCAGAATGCGGGGGAGTGGAGGATTTGCCTGCTACACTGCTTCTTAATTTGGCCATGAAACGACGAGTGGTTATTACCGGTATGGGGGTGGTGAGTCCCAATGGTGTAGGGACGGCTGCTTTCTCTCGAGCGGTGCTCGCCGGCAAGAGTGGTGTGCGGCGGATTTCGCGCTTCGATCCGGCGGAGATTCCGGTCCAGATCGCGGGAGAAGTGCGCGACTTCGATGAACTGGCGTGGGTGGAGAAGCGCGACCGCAAGCATGTGTCGCGTGTGTTGCCGCTGGCAATCGCGGCAGGTGCAGAAGCCCTGAACGATGCCGGGATGGATACTGCTTCCCTGCCCATCGAGGAACGCCGCCGGTTCGGCGTCATCATGGGATCGGGCGGCGGATCGCAGGAATTTACTGAAGATCAATACCGTTTGTTCTTTCATCACCAGTACAACAAGATGAGCCTGTTCTGCGTGCCGACGGGAGTGATGGGCTCGCTGTCGAGCGAGCTCAACGTACGATTCGGGTTGCGCGGGGCGAGCCACGTGATCACGACGGGATGCACGTCGTCGACCGACGCGTTTGGCTATTCCCTGCGGCAGATTCAATCGGGGCGGCTGGACATGGTATTGAGCGGTGGGGCGGACGCTCCCATAGCCCTCGGCATCGTAAAGGGATTTATTTTGATGAAAATTTTGACGGATTCGTGGAACCAGGCTCCGGAACGGGGATCGCGGCCGTTTTCGGTGGATCGGGACGGCTTCGTGCTGGCGGAGGGAGCATGGATGTTTGTGCTGGAAGAATACGAGCATGCGCGGGCGCGCGGCGCGAAGATGCTGGCGGAGATTTGCGGATACGGCTCGACTTGCGAAGCATTCCATCGAGTGCGCTTGCAGGAGTGCGGTGAAGAACCGGCGCGAGCAATTGGGCTGGCGATGAAAGAAGCCGGTATTTCAGCCCAGGATGTAAATTACGTCAATCTGCACGGTACTTCGACCCAACTGAATGACCGGATTGAGACCCGGGCGTTGAAGCTGGCGCTTGGCGATGAGGCGAAGAACGTCCCTATGTCCGCGTTGAAATCACAGATCGGGCATCCGCAGGGAGCGTGCGGGGCGGCGGGCGTGGCAGCGACGATTGTAGCCATGCGCAGCGGCCAGCTTCCGCCGACCATTAATCTGGACACGCCCGATCCGGAATGTGATTTGGATTATGTGCCGCAAGCCGGACGGAGGCAGGAGATTGAACATGCTATCTGCAATTGCATCGCGTTTGGGTCGAAAAATTCGGCGCTGGTGCTGAGGAAAGTGGCCTAGGGACTCAAGGCCGCTCGATCTGTCAGCGACCCGAGATGGACGTGGCAATGCCGCCAAGGCGAAAAATCATCGTCAATACTGCGACCAGCGCGGACGAGTACATCGCTCGCACCGATGGCAATCTCGATTGGCTGACGAGACGGCGTTCCTGGATGTGGACGCGATTGACGAGTTCATCATCACCGTCGTGCCGACGTTCATCGGAGAGGGCATTCCCCTGATTGCAGCCAGGCAGCGTGATATACCACTGGGGCTGCTATCTGTGCAGAAATTTTCAGACGGAGTTGTTCAGCTCCATTACAAGGTGCGGTGAGCACCCGAAGGAAAGCCTGAAACCACAAAGGGCACGAAGTTACACAAAGAAAGAATCCCGCACGCCCAGCACAATAGCGAAGAGCGTTAACCGCGGAGAGATGAGACTGTGACTAAGCCTTCTTGGGAGTCATGAAGGCCATAACTGCGTCGACGTTTCTGCCTTCTTTTTCCTGGTCAGAAAGATCAACCCCCCAGAAATTGCTCTGCTTTTCGACTGCCTGGACTCCCGCCTGGACTTCGTTGGGGCTGAGTTGCTGCACCCAGACGACGCGAAAGTTTGCCTTCTTGGAGCCGCGCTGCAGGGAGATGATTTGATCGGGCTTGAGTGCGGTGTGAAGACCGCCGATCCGGGCCCCGACGTAAGTGAGGTCGAAGGTGTGGGCAAGATGAGTGGCGCCGGAAATGGACACTTTTACCGGCAGGACCATCTTGGTCCGTTTGTTTTTGCGCTGCTCAGCCATGGCTGCTTACATTATGTTGGCCGACGGGAGGGGCGAATAGATTACCAAGGTCATGGGGGTTCGGAAAAGTCGGCTCCCCCACCGGGATCACAGAGGGACACAGGGCGTCACAGGTCCAAGAGATGGAACACGGTATCCTGCACCTTCGGCCAGGCTTGTGAGCGCGGGTCGATCAGGTCGAAGTGGCCGGCGGTAGAAATCTCCAAATAGTGGACGTCCTCACCTTTGGTCTTTTTCTGTTGGGCATAGTTGCGGCTGAAGGTCGAGGGAACCACATCGTCGCCAGCCCCGTGGATGAGCCACTGGGTAGTGGAATGGTCGATTGCTGACTGCATGGGGTCGGCTGCGCGGTAACGATCGGGTACCTCTGTGGGTTTGCCGCCAAGAAACTCAACCACGGCATTGTCGCTGAGATGCAGGTACCAGGCTTGTTGCAAATCGAGGACTCCGGCGAGCGAGACTACCCTTTTTAGTGACGCCTCGTGGGAGGCGAGGCAGAGCGCGAGTTGTGCGCCGGCGGAGTGACCCATTACTACGACTTTATCGGTATCGCCACGGTAGCGCTTTGCGAGCTGGGGAAGAAAGCGATAAGCGTCGCGAACGTCTTCAAAGGTGCCGGGCCAGCCGCCACCGGGATTACCGACGCGGCGATACTCAATATTCCAAGTGGCCAGTCCTTTCGCGGTCAGCGCGGCGCACAGGTGCCCGGCGTGAGCCAGACCGTATTTCGCCCTCCAGAAGCCGCCGTGGATGTTCATCACCAGCGGGAAGGGACCTTTCCCCTTGGGCAGGCGTATTTCGCCGAATTGATTGGGATCGGAGCCGTAGCGGACGCGGGCATCGGCTGGAGGCAGCGGCAGGGTCAGAATGGAATCGGAGGACATAGCGAATGGTTGGGCGAAAGAGGACAGAGGGACACTCAGGCCGAGACAAAGCAGTTGCAAGGCTTCGCGGCGGGTGTGCATGCTGTCAGACCAGTTATCCGTTCCCGGTTCTCAGTTCTCAGTTGTGATCACTGACCCTTGAGTTTGAGCTTCGACTTGTTCTCTTCCAGGAATTCGCGAAGTTTGTCAGACGCTTCGAGCAAGCGCTGCCATTGTTCGTAGTAGAGGGTTACGGGAAAGCGGCCCAAGCCATAGACGCTGACACCGCCTTTTTCGCCGACGCGGAATTCCAGACTGCCGGCGCGGCGTTGGCCTTTTTCCAGTTCCGCCAAGCGGGCTTTCAGTTCCTCATAAGTTGGTTCTGCCATGGGATTGCCTCGAACCCATGATAGGGGATCAGGAAAGAGTTCGTCTAATCGAGGAACGCCTTCATGCAGAAGGCGCTGCCGCCGGATTTTTCGAACTCGGAGGTATCGACGACAACCGGGGTCAAGCCCTCCTGGGTGAGGATATGAGACAGGTTTTCACTCAGGCGTGGAGTGAGGTAACGGCCGTTGGCCACAATGCCGTTGCCCATGAATTGAACGGCTTCGTCGCGGGTGAGTTCGTGGATGCGGGGAAAGCCGGCACGAATGGAGGCCAGAGACGGCGGCGAAAATGCTCCCGGATAAATGAGAGCGGCATCAAGGTTCAGGGGGCAGAGGCAAGTATCCAGGTGATAGCAGTAGGGGTCGACCAGCTTCAAGGGAGTGACTGGAAAGCCCATTTGCGCCATCGCGGCGGCGAACTTCTCCACCCCGCCACGGCTGGAACGAAATCCGTACGCCGCCCAAACGCGGGAGCGGTCGGGATGCCAGAGGAGATCGCCATGGCCTTCCAGATATTCTTCCCGCAGCAGGTCCAGATCGATGACCCTGTATCCGCGGCGGCGAAACCAGTCCACGTAGAAGGGCACTTCGTGGTGGCGGGAAGGGTAACGCATGCGGCTGGGAACGATGAACTTTTCTCCGCTTCGGGCCTCGCCGATAAAAACCTGGTTGGCAGCAAAGACCATGTCTTCAAGGTCTTTCACCGGATCGATCAACTCCACCTTAACTCCGGAGTCTTGCAACGAGCGCCGCAGTGCTTCCCATTGCTGCTGGGCTTTGGCGCGATCGATGATTTGGCCCGCATAGGGGTTCTTGGCCTCACGCACATCGAAAAAAGTCGGCGGGCACATCAAGACGGTCTTGTTCATACAAAGCTGGGCATACAAAAACGATGATAGCGGTTGGCGACGGAGTATTTCCAGCTTTCGGAGAACCAGGTAAAGATGCCGGGCTTTCGGCAGTTTTGGGTGGTTTCGTCATGGCGTGGCCAGGATTCGCCTTCCCCCCGGGAGGCAAACCCAAGGATTCCCAACAGCTTGCACCCTTGGTGGGCCTGCGCCCTTCTGGCATTGGACATGCAGTGGTGCGGGCAAAGATGGTTGGGCAGGCTAAACCAGGCCATGCTGAATAAGTGTGCAAATCCGGGATGCGCCAGACGCTTCCGCAAGCTCGAAGACGGCAAGTTGTTTCTGGTGGAAGTCGATGTGGCTGAGGCTTCGCTCTCTGCCCGTGGGGCCGGGTCTGGGAGGCTCTTCCGTCACCTGGAACACTACTGGCTGTGCGATTCCTGTGCCTCGGTGCTGACGCTATCGTTTGAACCCGAGCGAGGGATAGCGGCGGTACCGCTGGCGCGATCCCTGAGAAAAATGCCGGCGGCCGCGGTAGGCTCGAGCGAAGTTGCCGGCACTCCCCCCGCCGGAATCTGCGACCGATCCCAAGCCGGAGGGGCCAATGAGGCGTGATGCTCGCGGGTATGACTGGCGAATTCAGGCGTGTACCATTTGCGGGGAAGAAAGATCTCCCGCGCAGGTGTGGTTTCTGGTGGCCGAGAGCCGCTGCGAGGACAAAGTAAAGATTCTGCAATGGCAAGATGAGGTCGCGGAGCGGGCAGGAATCTATCACGCTTGTTGCCCAGCCCATGTGGAAGAACTGGTGATCCACTGGATGACCACAGGAAGCCTGGATTTCCCATTTGCGACCACCGCAACCAACCCGGCGCGGCTGGGACGCCGAGTACGACTATCTTCCCTGCCCATGACGGTTGAGGCGGATACTCGAGGGGCGCGCCAGATCGGCGAACTAGCGGTGCATCGCGAGAGTATAGGCCGACTGCTCAATGAAAGTCCGGATTCGCTGCAGCTTATCCTGGATGAACTGACCCGGGCATTGCAGCGCGAGAGCACCAGTGATGCCCGCTTCGCATCGTCAGACTACGTGGCCTCGGGGGTGCTGAGGCCGGCGTAGAAGCAGTCGTAAAACCTTTCTTC
>Ga0335081_10021191_pt1 | contig 10521 bp, 3 predicted proteins | sample Lox_Sample_35_FD_206713 | JGI IMG/M metagenome (GOLD analysis project Ga0335081, IMG submission 206713) | Soil microbial communities from Loxahatchee National Wildlife Refuge, Florida, United States - Lox_Sample_3.5 | ecosystem: Environmental > Terrestrial > Soil > Wetlands | place: USA: Florida...
CGTTGGCAACAACGACAATCGCTCTTGCAACAGATCCTGAGTACATAGCGGTAAACGAAGTCACGAACAAAATTTACGTTACTGGAGGGCGAAGTCTCACCGTCATCGACGGTGCAACAAACTTGACGACAACAATTGCCCTGCCCGACGCACCTGGGCAGGTAGTCGTCAATCCGGTCACAAATAAAATCTATACAATCGCCAACTCTGGTCTCATTGTCATTGACGGCGCCACTCTCTCCGCTCAGACGGTCCCCGTCGGTCAGATTCCAGTTGGGATCGCTCTTAACACTGCAACGAACAAAATCTACGTTATCGATCAGGTGGCGAGTATGTTCGTTGTGGATGGGGTGACCAACAACACCACTACCGTCAGCCTTCCCGGTTCTTTAGGGCAGGTCGTGGTCAACTCTTACACGAACAAGATTTATGTTACGAGCAGTTATTTCTATAACAACAATTGGTACCAGGTTCTTGATTCCGTCGACGGAACAACTCTTTCAATCTCGACCTTGTTTCTCGGACAGGTTGGGGTTCGCGTTGCGATGGGACTTAATCCGCGGACTGACAAGGTTTATGTGAGCGTGAACATTAGTCAGTACACCAACTATTTGGCCATCATAGACGGGGGTACGCTATCTTTAAACGTTCTCCAGTTGGGTTTGGACGCGCCCGGTTATCTGGCGGTTGAACCCGTAAGCGACCGTATCTATATCACCTACTTAAACCCAAATTATGGGGATATTGGCGGACTGCTGGTACTGAACGGAGCAACCAACTCTCTGGCAACGGTTTTTACCTCACAGTTTAATCTGGGCGTTGTGACGGCGGACTCCGTTACCGACCGCGTCTACATCGCGTATACTGCGGAGTCCCTTGTCTGGGTAGTTGCCGGGCCCTTGCCTCTGAAGTTCGTTCCCGTCCCGCCCTGCCGGGTTGTGGACACACGTGGTCCGGACGGACAGTTCGGCGGCCCGCCCATTCAGGGCGGAACCTATCGCGACTTTCCCCTCCCGCAGGGCGCCTGCAATATTCCGCCCAGTGCAGCCGCATATTCGCTGAACGTCACGGTGGTGCCGCAGGGCCCGCTGGGCTATCTCACGGTCTGGCCAACGGGCGAGGGTCAGCCGGCGGTTTCCACCATGAACTCGGTGGATGGGCGGGTGAAGGCCAATGCGGCTATCGTGCCCTCGGGCGCCAGTGGCGGCGTCAGCGCCTACGCCAGTAACACGACAAACGTCGTGCTGGACATCAACGGCTACTTCATCCCGTCCTTCACGTCAGCACTGGCGTTTTATCCCCTGACCTCGTGCCGCTTGGCCGATACCCGTGGCCCGCAAGGCCCGCTGGGAGGGCCATACCTGGCCGGCGGCCAGGAGCGCGACTTCCCTGTCCTCGCTGGCGGTTGCGGCATACCTGCGACAGCCCAGGCCTATTCGCTGAACATCACCGCGCTGCCGCACGGCGCGCTGGGATATCTGACGGTCTGGCCCGAAGGGCAACAGCGGCCTGTGGTTTCCACCCTGAACGCCCCGACGGGCACGGCGACCGCGAATGCCGCGCTGGTCACTCCGGGAACCAGCGGTGGGATTGCCGTCTATCCCAGCAACGACACCGACCTGCTGATCGATGTGAACGGCTATTTTGCGCCGCCCGGGCCCGGCGGCATGTCCTTGTATACCCTGCTGCCCTGCCGCGTGCTGGACACCCGCCAGGGCCGTGGCATGTTGTGGGGAACGATGCTGATCGATGTGGCTGACAGCGGCTGCGGGCTGTCCTCGGCCCAGGCCGTCGTGCTGAATGCGACGGTGGTGCCGCAGGGCTATCTGGGATATCTGACCATCTGGCCGGTCACCGAGTTCCAGCCCTCCATCTCCACCCTGAACGCCTGGGACGGTGCGATTACCTCGAACATGGCGATCGTCACCAACATCGACGGCTGGCTCGAAGCCTTCGCGCCCAATCCCACGCATCTGATTCTGGACGCCTTCGGCTACTTTGCGCCGTAACCAGCCGGCACTTACGGCCCGAAGTAACTGGAGATGTCCAGCACCAACTGCGTCGCGTTGGAGGCGTAGGCATTGATGTTGCCGTGCGTGTCTCCCAGCACGATTGCCATGTTGGAAGTCACTTGCCCATCCAGCGCGTTCAGTGTGGACGCGTTCGGCTGCTGCTGGCCCGAGGGCCACAGGGTCAGGTAACCCAGCGGCCCCGGCGGCACCACGGTTGCATTCAGGACGAAGGCTTTCGCGCTGGTCGTAAGCCGGCACGGACCCGTGTCCATGGCAATCGGTATCGTGCCCTGGAATGCGCCGCCGCTCCCGCGGGTATCCAGCGCGCGGCAGGGAATCAGCGCGTACAGCGACAGGGGCTGCTGTCCGGAGCCTGGACTTGCGAAGTAGCCATTGATGTCCACCACCAGGTCGGTGTCGTTGCTGGGGAAGGCCGCGATCTTCCCGCTCGTACCGGCCTGCACAATTGCCCCATTTGCCGTCACCGTTCCGGTCGGCGCGTTCAGCGTGGAAACATTGGGGAGCTGCTGGCCATAAGGCCATATCGTCAGATATCCCAGCCGCGTGTGCGGGACTGCCGTCACATTGAATGAGTACGCCGCAGCGGAAGCCGGCAGTTGGCAGCTACTCGAGAGCACCGGGAAGTCGCGCTCCACTCCGCCTGTCAGGTAGGGACCGCCTAACGGGCCGTTTGGCCCGCGCGTGTCGATGACGCGACAGGGATTCGGCAGGGCGAAGAACGCCAGCGTCGAGCTGCCCGGCGGGATGAAATAGCCGTTGATGTCGAGCACCACGTCGGTTGTGTTGCTGGCGAAGACGCTGACAGAGGCGTTCGGGCTGCCGGCAGGCACGATGGCCGCGCTGGCTTTCACCCGCCCGTCCAGTGAATTCAGTGTCGAGACCGTGGGCTGTGGCTGACCTGCCGGCCACACGGTCAGGTATCCCAGCGCTCCATGCGGGACCACGGTCACATTGAAGGAGTACGCTGCCGCGCCCGCCGGGATGCCCGTGCACTGGGGACTTTGAGGAATGGGGAAGCTCCGATAGGTTCCACCCTGGATTGGCGGGCCGCCGAACTGTCCGTCCGGACCACGCGTGTCCACAACCCGGCAGGGGGTGGACAGGGGAACAAACTGCAGCGCCACTGCCTGGTTGAATGTCGCCGTCACCGTCGTGGGATTGTTCAACACCACGACGTAGCAGTCATATCCGGGGTTTGATGTGCAGCCGCTCCATCCGGCGTATACCGAGCCGGGACTTGGAGTCGGCACCAGGGTGACCGGAGTTCCTACGTAATAGGAAGCATACGAACATGTATTGCCGCAATTGATAAGGCCGTCCGTGCTGGTTACCGTACCACTCCCGTTACCCGCCTTGCTGACCGTTAACGTCGCCATCTGGTTGCTGACGACCACGAAGTTCACGGATTGCGGCGTTTCCATGTTGCCGGCATTGTCCACACTGTAAAACGTAAGCGTATGCGGCCCTGGAGTCGAGATGTCGAAGGGAGCGCTGTACCTTTGCCGGCTGCCCGAATCGATCTGATAGTACGTGGCGGCCACTCCGCTCAGGTCGTCGATGGCCGTCAGGGTGACAAGCACCAGGGGCTGGTAATACTGCCCGTACATGTTGCCGCTCAGTGCGACGCTGGTTATCGGCGGAGTGTTGTCGTAGCAGAGGGGACCATAAGTTGCGTCAGGGCTGGGCTGACCGGCATTGTCCCAGGCGCGCACGTTGACGGTGTGACAGCCAAAGCCGGCCGAGGCCAGCTCGATGGAGCCGGCGGTGCTGTTGGCGACTTGCGGACCGCTGTAGAACGAGTTTCCCGAACCCGGGGTTGATTCGGCGTAAACATCTCCCGGATCGGTATCCCACAGGGCGCTGTATCCCGCGATGCCGTTCGGAGGATGTCCGGTGACCGTCGTGGCGGTAATGTTCCAGCTGACAAGCTGGTTTGAGTTGTACCAGCGGTTGGTGGGTGGTCCAGACAGGTTAATGACGGGGGCGCCATAAGCTCCCGCCAGAAACGTGTTCACCGTCCATGCCAGTTGCAGCATGTTTGCCGAGCCCCATGCCGTGACCTGGTCGAATCCCGGCCCCGCGCAAAAGGGGTTCAGCCCATATTCCTGGGTGATGTCATTGCTGTTGCATCCCGAGGTGATGTCATAAAACGGATAATGGGCAGCGATGGGCTGGTGCAGCGCTTCCTGATAAATATAGGAGTTGGCTGGTCCCAGAGGCGCGCAGGGCGCCGACAGCGAAGGACCGCAGGTGTCACCGACGATGCTCTGAAGGTACAGCAGGTAGGCGTTTTCCTGGGCGAAGAAGCCGGCCATTTCGGGGGCCGCGATACTGGTGCCGCCGACGTAATACAGATAGCCTTCGTAATAGAAAATTTGCGGCTCAAAGTAGCCGTCGGAGTTCAGCGCGATATCGGGGACGCTGCGACTGCCGGAGCCGCAGACCGTGGGCCCCTGGTACCAGGGAGCAGTGTAGGCTACGCTACAGCCACCTCCACCGCCGCCGTCGTTGGTCGAGCAGCCGCCGGGTCCGCCACTCCAGGTGACTTCGCCGATATAGCTGCCATTGGAGACACTCAGCGAGGTTCCGCCGACCCCGGTGATGTCCGGGTCTGACGCCGGATAATCAACGGCCACATGATCGCCGCAATCTCCCGTGGCGCCCGCGTCACCGGCGGCGGCAACAAGGGTCCAGCCCTCGCCGATCAACTGATCGAAGACCGCGTGATAGGCATTGATGTAGCCCTGCGGGACCCCGTAGTGCTCGGCATTGCCCCAGCTCATGCTCAGCACCCGCGCGTGCCCATCCGAGAGTATCTGGCTCAGCACATCGATCATTGTGGTCAGGTCGTTGTGATAGCCCTCATAAACGTGCACTGTCGCTGTAGTGCCCGCCCAGTTGAAGCTGTTGGCCGTTGCCGTTGCCCATTCCACATCCAGCGTGGTCTCGTCGCCGCAGCAACGCGCGGGCCCATCGATGAAATATCTCTGCACGTTGTATGCGAGGTAAGGATATGTGGTCACGAAACCGAGGAGGTCGGAATCGGCAAAGTCTTGCCAGATGGCAATGGCAATGGAGGCTTCGGGCGGGGACCCTCCGGGATTGCCCAGCGGGTTGCAACAATGGCCCAGATTCTGGAGCGCCGCATAATCGTAAGCCGTCGGGGCGTATATATCGGTGGGCGCGTAAGGAGTCCAGTAATCGGCGGGCCCGGACTTGTGCCTGGCCATCGCCTCATCCAGCTTCCCGCGATTGCCATCTCCCCTGACCGCCGGTCCCACCGAATACGCCGGGCCCGGCGCGTAGTCAGGTTCCGGTGGTTGCTGACGGGCGCCTCGCCGGTTCATGAAGCTGTGGACGACCTCAATATTGTTCAATCCCAATATCGCCTGAACGACACCGCTGAACCGGGCCGGGATGGAAGGATCGCGATCGTTGGAAAAATAAGTGCGTTCCCCGATCTGGTAGGAGTTGATGGTGACCTGAAGCGCCTTCTCGATGACCCCGGCGGGCGCCTCCACATCGACAACCAGGCGATGGGAGAAGCGCTGGGTGATCGTCATCCCCTGGCTCTGCAGCCAGTTTGCGACGGCCTGTTCATCCGCCGCGGACGGGGCGAAACGCTCATCCCACTCCTTTGCGCTCAGATATTTGTGGAAGTTCGGCGATTGCATGTCCTGCAGCTCGCGCAGAAACTGCTCTTCCTCCTGCATATGCGGCGGCTGCAAAACGACGGCCAGGCGCAGCATCCGCTCAGGACTGTAATGCCCGACGGGACGCGCGGAACCTTCCTGTACGGCCCGCGGCGTTCCGGGCAATGAAACCTGTTGCTGGCCAGGCAGGTAAGCGGCCGACGCCAGCACAAGACCCATGGCCAGCGCGCACCTTCGCGGAAATGGCAGCAGTCCGCCTGTTAAGGAAAGAAAGTCAAAGAAAATATTGCGAAAAGGACGGCGCATCAGGCCCAACTCCATCGGGGTCTGGAGGAAACTGTATGGGCGCACCCAAGGGTAGACAGTACGAGAGTACCACAACGCACTCAGGATGAAAGTCGCGAAATGGCGTTGTCCCGAAATGGGCACAGGAACTTGCGTTTGCCCGAGCGACGGCCGGCTGGCGGATAGCTACCGCCGTCAATAGTGCCAGATAACGTCGCCGGCAAGGCTGAACTGATTCTGTTTTGTCCCGTTGTTGTAAGCGCGGGCGTTATAGGCCCGCTCGAACAATGAGTACTCCGACCAGCAGGCTGTAGAGCATCCAGCGGGGATAGTGTCGCCGAACGGCGGCAAACAATCCCTCGCCGCAGACCTGCCCCAGCCTGGAGCACAGATAAACCACGCAAACATCATCGGGAAGGTGACCGGCGCAGTCCACAGCAGGGATGGACCGAAGCTCGCTCCGGCGATCGCGCTTATAATCGGAATTCCGCATGCATGTCACGGTTCCCGCCGTACGCAGCTCCAGATCACGGGTTGCCTTCCGCGCGGTAGTTGTCATCCTCGTGCTGCTCCTGATCGCCTTCCTGGGTTTCGACTTCTGGTTCTATCGCGCGGTGCGCGCCGCATTACCGCAATGCGATGGAACAGTGCGGCTGGCCGGACTCAAAGCTCCGGTTCTCGTGACCTTCGATCGCCTTGGGGTGCCGAACATCTCCGCTTCCAATCTGCCCGACCTGTTCTTCGCGCAGGGCTACATCACGGCGCAGGACCGCCTCTGGCAGATGGACATGACCCGGCGCTATGCATCGGGGGATCTTGCGGTCATACTCGGGCCGGAATACGTCAAGTACGATCGCGAGAACCGGATCCTCGGCCTGCTTCAGGTTGCGCAGCGGGCGGCGGCCGATATGGACAGGCAGCAGCGGGCGCATTTTGAAGCCTATGCCGCAGGAGTGAATGCCTACATCGAGCAGCATCGCAAAGCCTTGCCCCTGGAATTCCGCTTCCTCAGATATTTCCCTCATGCATGGACAGTGCAGGACTCATTACTGGTCGGGCTGGCCATGACCGAGTTTCTCAATCATGGGCTCTACAGGGACAAACTCGAGAAAGAGAAAATTCTGGCGAAGCTCGGTCCCGAGCTGACATCGGACCTGTTCGTCAATACATCCTGGCGCGATCACCCACCGGCACAGGACAACACCTCCCTCGAGAACGAGGTCCCGGAAGAGACATCTCCAGACGAAGAGGAAGATCGGGAACGGCAGAATCCAAAGCAGCGTGGAAAAAGGGCTCCCGCGCGTGGCGAGGATCGCAGTGCATTGTTGCCATTCTTCTCCACCCTCCCCCTCCGCGATGGGCCTCTCCGTCCCGGTTCCAACAACTGGGTCCTCTCGGGTGCGCACACCACCTCCGGCAAGCCGCTGCTGTCCAACGACATGCATCTGCAGCTCCAGATTCCCAATGTATGGTATGAAGCGCACCTGACCGCAGGCGATTTCGATGTGGCGGGCGTGACCCTTCCCGGCATGCCGTACGTCATTGTCGGGCACAACCGCCGTATTGCATGGGGCTTTACCAACCTTGGACCAAACGTCGAAGACCTGTACATCGAGAAATTCAACGATAAGGGCGAGTACCTGACGCCGCAGGGCTGGAGACAGCCACTGCATCGCAAAGAAATCATTCGCGTGAAAGGCCGGCCCGAGATCACCCTGGACGTTGTAACGACACAACATGGTCCCATCATCAGCGATCTCGTACCGGGCGAGCAGCGCAAGCTGGCTTTGAAATGGACGATCTATGATCCCCTGGTGGAAGGCATACCTTTTTTCGCTGCGGATTCGGCGCAGAACTGGCCGCAATTCCAGACAGCCTTCTCGCATTTCGGCGCCCCCGGTCAAAACGTGGTTTATGCCGATGTGGATGGACACATCGCCTATCAGGCAACAGGACTGATCCCCATTCGGGCGGCGGGCGATGGATCGGTACCGGTGCCCGGCGATGACGGCTCACACGAATGGACCGGTTACGTTTCTTACGCCCAGCTTCCCAGCGTCTACGATCCGCCCTCGGGAATCGTCGCCACGGCCAATGCCCGCGTCACGCCTGATGGCTATCCCTATGAGCTGAGCATCGAGTGGATGTCTCCGTACCGCACGCAGCGGATTTACAAGCTGCTAGGCGCGGCGAAAAAATTCACGCCAGCCGACATGCTCGCCATCCAGACCGACGTCGTCTCCCCGTTTGACCGCTTCTGCGCCGAACGCTTTGTCTATGCCGTCGACCACACGGCGAAAACTTCCGCGCGGGCCAAGGCGGCTGCGGACCTGATGCGGAACTGGGACGGCACCATGGATACGGATTCGGCCGCCGCAACCGTCGCGGTCTTCTCGCGCGACAAGCTGGAAGAGTTGCTGCTGAAAGCCAGGCTGGGGGAGGAGTGGAAGAACTATAGGTGGTTCCGGAGTTCCGTGTGGCTGGAGAACGTGCTGACGCATCAGCCGCCGCGCTGGCTGCCGCAGGTTTATCGCAACTATGACGAGCTGCTGACCGCGGCAGTCGAAGCCGCTGTTTCCGACGCCAGCGCCACTCGTTCCCTCGCAATGTGGAAGTGGGGACGCGTACACCGCATCAATATCCAGCATCCCTTCTGGAGCCGCTTCCCTATCCTGAAGAAAGGCGCCGGAACCGGAAGCCAGCCACTTTCCGGCGACATGGAAACCATCAAGCAGGTGGGACCGAACTTCGGACCGTCGGAACGTCTGACGGTCGACTTTTCCGACCTGGACGCCACAACGCTGAATATCGTGAATGGCGAGTCCGGCAACATCTTCGACGAACACTTCAACGACCAGTGGGATGCGTATTACCACGAACGAACATTTGGGCTGCCGTTTTCCGATCAGGCAGTACAGAATGCCGCCGTTCACCATCTGGGGCTTGAACCACGGTAATCGGCAGGTACCATGACCGGTCGCGTGGACGGCTGGCCGAAAACTGCCCAGACGAAGCGCCAGGTACATGGATGTCCGAACTGAAAATTGAAACATTCTGCCTGTGCCGGTGTATATTCCGAGAATCCAGAAGACGCCCGCGAACGTGGAGCTTCATGAAACAGTTCCTGGGCCGACATTTCGAGATCGCGGGGACAGGTGAGCGCGTCCTGCCAATGGAGGGGCTGCGGGCGTTGGCTGCGCTGCTGGTATTTTTCGTTCATTTCTACGCGTTGTTCCACCCATACATTGCAGATGGCAGCTGGGCACTCGTGGTATTCGGGACGGCAGGCGCGTTCGGTCACACCGGGGTCGATCTGTTCTTTGTCCTGAGTGGGTTCCTGATATACGGCATTCTTTTCGAGAAGAACCCCAAATACGAAAACTTCATCCGGCGCAGGGCGCGGCGCCTGTACCCGGTATTCCTTGCCGTCTTCGGCATGTACCTGGTTCTGTCGCTGGTCTTTCCCGGCGAATCCAGGCTACCGCACGGGCTCTCGAAGTTGCTCGCGTACATCGCAGCGAATTTGCTGATGCTGCCGGGCATGACCAGCATAACCCCGATGATCACCGTGGCCTGGTCGCTGAGCTATGAGTGGTTTTTTTATTTGGCCATGCCGCTGTTGATTGCGGCGCTCGCGTTAAGACGGTGGTCCAGTGGACGGCGGATCGCGCTATTCCTGCTTTTGCCTTCTCTCTATTTTGTGCTGGTTTCATTCGGCATTGTCGGGCGCGTCAGACTCGTGCTGTTCGCAGCCGGCATTGTTATCTGGGAACTGGTCGACCGGGGAGGCTTGCATCGGCTGAAAGCATGGGCAGAATACCTGGTCGCCGCCGCGTTCCTCATCAACATTCTCGCCATCGGGCTGGCCGGCTGGCAGCGCGGTGACAGTGGACTGGTACTGCTCGATATTCCCTGGTGGTACACGCCATCGCTCTTCGTTACGCTGCTTCCATTCTGCCTGTATTCAATGTTCTACAGTGGTTTCCTGCAGCGCCTCTTCTCGCACGATTACTTGCGTTGGATGGGAAACATCAGCTACTCGTACTATCTCATCCACGGCTTGGCGCTGCATGGAATGAGGTTGCTGGTCAACCGTCTGTTTCCACCCGCGCCGCGGTCGTCGATATTCGATGTTCTGCTGCTAATGGCTTGCCTGTCTTTCTCCATCATCTGCGCCGCACTGCTCTACCTGGTGGTCGAGAAACCTCTCTCCTGGTCAGCGCACGCCCGCCGTCCACGGTCGGTAACCGTCAGTGATGTTTCGCCGGCCGGGTTGACTCCGGCTCCTGAGGCGTCAGCAGAAGCTTCGGCCAGCCTGGAAGCGGGGCAGGTGCGCGCTGCATCGTCAAACTAGCGTTGGCTCGGCGTCTACGGATCCACCTGCACGATGCCGGACAGTGCTCCGGTGAAAGTGAGTTGGTTCGGCTGGAGAGTGTCGTTCGTTGTGTTGTAAATGTGCAGCAGGCCACCTTCGATCGCATACATCACGTTGCGGTTCTTGACCGCCAGCAGGCTGGTAATAGCCCCTCCGCCGGGCGGCAGGGCAGGAT
>Ga0335081_10021193_pt1 | contig 10521 bp, 6 predicted proteins | sample Lox_Sample_35_FD_206713 | JGI IMG/M metagenome (GOLD analysis project Ga0335081, IMG submission 206713) | Soil microbial communities from Loxahatchee National Wildlife Refuge, Florida, United States - Lox_Sample_3.5 | ecosystem: Environmental > Terrestrial > Soil > Wetlands | place: USA: Florida...
GCGGTGATGAGGATCGGGAGCGTGAAGTCGGGCCGCGCGCCGCCGGAGGCGACCTCCGGGCCGTGCCACTCGCTCGCGGGCGGCAGCAGCTCGTTGCCGCGCCGGAGCCGCACGAAGCAGCGCGACGCGCCGAGGGCGCTGCCCAGCTCGCGGACGGCGGCGTCGAGCGTGGTCTGGAGGTCGAGCGACTGGCGGATGCGGCTGTTGACCGCGTTCAGCAGCTCGGCGCGCCGCTCGCGGTCCGCCAGCTCCCCCACCGCGCGGATGCTCTCCAGCACGAGGCCCGTGTGGTCGGCGAGGTTGCGCAGCAGGTCGGTGTCGGCGTCGGTCAGCAGCCGCTGGTCCTTCGGGTTGTCCACGCCCAGCGCGCCGACGCAGCGGCCGCGGACGATGAGCGGCAGGGCCACCGCGCGACGCAGCGTCACGCGCTCGTGGGGCGAGCGGAAGCGCCGCGCGTCGCCGGCGGGGTCGTTCACCAGCAGCGCCTGGCCGTGCGTGACGACCCAGCCCGAGGTGGTCGCGTCGAGGGGAACCGCCGACCCGATGAGGGGCGCGAGCGGGCCGGTGCCCGCCTCGAGGACGAGGTGCTTGCCCTCGGAGTCGAGCAGCGCCACGTGCCCCATGTCGGCCTCGAGGAACCGGGCGGCGGCTTCGGCCACCAGGTTCAGGACGCCGCGGCGGTTGCGCTCGGTGAGGAGCACGCGGCTGATCTGGTTGAGGGCCTCGAGGCTCGAGGCCGCGCGCTCGAAGCGGGCCCGCGCCGCCACCGCCCGCGCCCACAGCGCGGCCACCACGATCAGCGCGGCGGCCAGCACGACGATGACGGTGGCCGGCGCCGTCATGGGGTGCTACGGCTCCTGCATGGCGTTGACCATGGTGATGAACGGCTCGACGAGCGCGGGGTCGAACTTCGTGCCCGCGCCGCGCCGCAGCTCCGCGATGGCCTGCTGGGCCGAGAAGCGCGGCCGGTACGGCCGCACGGAGGTCATCGCCTCGAACGTGTTGCAGATCGAGAAGATCCGGGCGGCCATCGGGATCGCCTCGCCCCGGAGCCGGTCGGGATGCCCCGCGCCGTCCCAGCGCTCCTGGTAGTGCCGGACGATCTCGAGCGCGCGCCCGAGGCCCGGCACGTTGCGCAGGATGTCCGCGGCGATGGCCGGCTGGCGGAGGAACTGCGCCTTGTCGTCGGGGGTCAGCGGCGTCGTCTTCCGCAGCAGGCCCTCCGGCAGCATCAGCTTGCCGATGTCGTGCAGCAGGAAGCCGCGGAACACGTTGGGGTCCGCGGCGAGGTGGGGCGCCACGCGCTCGCAGAACAGCAGCGCCAGCCGCGCCGGCCGCTCGGCCTGGATCGGGTCGGTGCCCTCGCGCTGGGCGAGGGCGAGCGTGAGCGCCGCGACCGTGCCCGTGTAGGTGTCCTCGAGCTGCACGAGCGTGCGGTTCAGCTCGGTGACTTTCTCCTGCAGCTTGGCGGCGAGCCGGTCGGCGTAGGCGGTCGCGAACGTCTCGCGGAGGTTCGAGCGGGGCTTGAGGACCGGCACCGGCTGGCCGAGCGCCTTCGCCACCGCCGTCAGCAGCTCCTTGGGCTCCATCGGCTTGGTGAGGTAGGCGGCGGCGCCCAGGCCCGTCCCGAACTCGCGGTCGGCCGACTCCGTGTAGGAGCCGGTGTAGAAGATGACCGGGATGCTGGCGAGGGCGGGGTCGGTCTTGATCGCGCGGCAGAGCTGGAAGCCGTCGAGCCGCGGCATCAGGATGTCGGTGATGACGAGGTCGGGCCGCCGCACGCGGAGCGCGTCGAGCGCGGCCTGGCCGTCCGGCGCGCTGTCCACGTCGTAACCCGCGCTCTGGAACACGGCACGCAGGGTCCGGACGTTGTACGCGAGATCGTCGACGACGAGTACCTTCACGCCGGCCCCCTCCGCTGCTTGGATGAAATAGCGTACCCTGTCCGGGGCGGCAAGCGCGCCGTAGCTTGACTTCCGTGACCGTCACCGTCCACGTCGTCCCGCACACCCACTGGGACCGCGAGTGGTACCACCCGGCGGCCGTGTTCGGGCTGCGGCTCACGCGCCTGGTGGACGACCTGGTGGACCTGCTCGGCCACCGCCCGGACTTCCGCACCTTCCTCCTCGACGGCCAGGCCATCGTCCTCGACGACTACCTCGCGGCCCGCCCGGAGCAGGAGAGCCGGCTGCGCCGGCTGTTCGTGGAAGGGCGCCTGGAGGCCGGGCCCTGGTACGTCCTGGCGGACGAGTTCCTCGTCTCGGCGGAGTCCCTCGTGCGCAACCTGTTCGAGGGCGCGCGGACGGTGCGGCGGTGCGGCGGGCGGCCGATGGCCGTGGGCTACTCGCCCGACGCCTTCGGCCACCCGGCGGGATTCCCGGCCGTGCTGCGCGGCTTCGGCATCGAGATCGGCGTGCTGTGGCGGGGACTCGGCGGCGAGCCCGGGCAGGAAGGCGACCTGTATCGCTGGCGCTCCGCCGACGGCTCCGAGGTGCTGACGGTGCACCTGCCCGCGCCGGGCTACGAGAACGGCCAGAGCCTGCCCGCCGAGCGCGGCGCACTCGCGGAGCGCTGGGAACGGCTGTGGGCGCAGCTCGCGCCGCGCGCCCGCACGCCGTACTGGCTCGTGATGGCGGGGGCCGACCACCACGCGGCGCAGCACGACCTGCCGGACGTGGTCGCCGCGCTGAACGCGATGGTGCCCCAGGTGCGGTTCTCGCTGTCGTCGCTCGAGGGCTACACGTCCGCGGTCCTGGCGTGGGCGCGCGAGCGGGGCGGCAAGCTGCCGGTCCTCACGGGCGAGCTGCGGGCCGGCCACCGGCACGCATGGGCGCTGCAGGGCACCCACGGCTCTCGCCTCTATCTCAAGCGGGCGAACGCGGAGTGCCAATCCCACCTGGAGCGCTACGCCGAGCCGCTGGCGGCGCTCGAGGCGCTGCGCGGCGGCGCCGACCGGCGCGCGGAGCTGCAGGCGGCGTGGCGCACGCTGCTCACGAACCATCCGCACGACAGCATCTGCGGCACGAGCGCGGACCCGGTGCACCGCGAGATGATGACGCGTTTCGAGCGCTGCCGGCAGCAGGGCGGCGAGATCGTGGCGCGCTCGCTCGAGGGCGCCGTGGGCCACGACGCCGTGCGCGCCCGGCTCGCGGGCCGCCGTGCCTGGAAGCCGGGGCTCCTGATCTTCAATCCGTCCGCCGCCGCGCGCGACGCCGTCGTGGAGGCGGAGGTGGCGCTGTTCGAGGCCGACGTATCGGTGGGCCAGCAACGCGTGCCGCCGGCGCCCCCGGTGCGGCCGGCGCCGCTGCGCCTCGTGGGGCCCGGCAACCGGCCGGTCGCGTTCCAGGAGCTCGACGTGCGGCGGGGCCACGACCTGGTCGAGAGCCCGCTGCGCTATCCGCTGTCGGCCGCCGTCGAATGGCACCGGGTGGCGCTGCGCGCGCGCGACCTGCCGCCGCTGGGCGTGGTGGCCCTGGCCGTCGAGCCGGCGCACGCCGCCCGCCGCCCGGCGGAGCCGCCGCAGGCCGAGTCCGATCCCGCGGATGTCGCCGTCGCAGGCAATGCGATGTGGAACGACCGCGTGGTCGCGATCGTGGAGCCCGCGGGAACGGTCCAGCTCGTGGACCGCGCGGGCGGCGAGCACTATCCCGGCCTGGCGGCGCTCGAGGACAACGGCGACGCCGGCGACAGCTATACCTACTCCGCGCCGCGGCCGGACCGGGTGGTGAGCGAGCCGGACGACGTGGCGGTGCGGGTGATCCACGCCGGCCCGCTCCGCGGCGTGCTGGAGGTCGTCCGCCGCTACGACGCGACCGGCCTGGTCGCGACGACGCGGCTGATGCTCGACGCGGGCAGCGACGTGGTGGAGATCGCGATCGAGGGCGAGAACCGGCGCACGGATCACCGGCTGCGCGCGGCGTTTCCGCTCGGCGCGCCGGCGCGGCGCGAGGTCGCGGACGGCCTGTACGGCCCCGTCGAGCGGCACGGCGTGCGGCGGCCGGCGATGCCACGCGGCGTCGAGCAGCCGGCGCCCACCGCGCCGATGCAGCGCTACGTGAGCGTCGCGGGCGGCGCGCGCGGCCTCACCGTGCTCGGAACCGGCCTGCCGGAGTACGAGCTGCGGCGCGACGGCACCGTGCTCGTCACGCTGCTCCGGGCGTTCGGACAGATGTCGAGGGAGGACATGCCGGAGCGGCCGGGACACGCGGGGTGGCCGACCCCGACGCCCGACGCGCAGTGCCTGGGGCCGTTCGCCGCGCGCCTCGGCGTCAGCGTGCACGGTGGGCGCGCCCTGGACGACTTGGCTGCCGTCGAGCGCGCGGCCGAGCGGTTCCACGCGCCGCCGCTGGCGGCCATGCGCCGCTCGCTGCTCGAGCTGCCGCGCCCCGTGGCCGGGCCGGAACTGCTGGGTGAGGGCCTGGTCTTCTCCGCCATGAAACCGGCCGAGGCCGGGCGCGGCATCGTGCTCCGCTGCTACAACGCCCTCGCGAAGAGCGTGGCCGGCGCCTGGCGTCTGTCCGCGCGCCCGCGCTCGGCGCACCTCGCGCGCCTCGACGAGTCGCCGATCGCGCCGCTCGCCGTCGCGGCCGACGGGAGGATCCCCTTCGAGGCCGCGGCGCGCGCGATCGTGACGGTCCTCGTCCGCTAGGCGCGCCCCCCGGCCAGTGCGCTCTCCAGCGCATCACCCAGCCAGCTGAACCCGAGCACCACGAGCGCGACCGCCGCGGCGGGCGCGAGGCTCACCCACGGCGCGATGAGCAGCGCGTCGCGTCCCGAGGCGATCATGTTGCCCCACGACGGCGTCGGCGGCTGCACCCCGAGGCCGAGGAACGAGAGCCCGGCTTCCAGCATGATCGCGCTGCCCACGCCGAGCGCGGCGGCCACCAGCGCGGGCGCGAGCGCGTTGGGCAGGACGTGCCGGAGCAGCACGCGCAGCGGGCGGATGCCGAGGGCGCGCGCCGCCTCGATGTAGGGCCGGGTGCCGATGGCGCGGACCTCGCCGCGCACCAACCGGGCGACGGTCATCCACCCGGTGACGCCGAGCGCGAGCACGGTGACCCAGGCCCCGGGCTCCACGAGGGCGACGAGCAGCAGCAGGAACGGGACGCGCGGAATGGCGAGGGCCGCGTCCGTGACGCCGACGATGAGCCGGTCCACCGCGCCGCCGGCGTACCCGGCGACGGCGCCGGCGCCGACCCCCACGGCGGTGGAGACGAGCGCCGCGAGCGCGCCCACCGCGAGCGAGACGCGGGCGCCGGCCAGCAGGCGCGCGAGCACGTCGCGCCCGAAGCGGTCGGTGCCCAGCAGGTGCCACGCGCCGTCCGGCGTGCGGGAGAGCGGGCCCGCGAAGCGCCGCGCGACGATCCCGGCGAGGTCGCCCGCGGCCTGGCCCGGCAGGAGGGGAGCGACGACCGCCCCGGCGACGAAGGCGGCGACGAGCGCGATCGCCAGGCGCGCCCGCGGATCGCGCCAGGTGCGCGCCAGGACGCCGCTGGACGCGCTCACGCCGCGCGCCCCGGGCGCGGGTCGGCCAGCCAGGCGAGGACGTCGGCCAGGAGGTTGCCGGCCACCACGAGCGCGGCGAAGATCGCCGTCGACGCCATCACCACCGGATAGTCGCGCGACAGCACGGCCTGCACGGTGACGCGGCCCATGCCGGGCCACGCGAAGATCGTCTCGACGAAGACCACGCCGGAGAACAGGGCGGGGAGTTGCAGCCCGAACAGCGTCGCGACCGGAACCAGGGCGGTACGCAACGCGTGGCCGAGGAGCACGCGCGTCTCGCCGAGCCCCTTGGCGCGCGCGGCGCGCACGAACGGCTGGCGCAGCGCCTCCAACATCGCACTGCGGACGAACCGCGCCGTGCCCGCCACGCCGACGAGGGCGAGGGTGATCACGGGCAGCACGAGGTGGCGGAAGGCGTCGACCAGCCGCGCGCCCGGTGGCAGCAGGTCGGCGCCGAGGCCCGCCGCCCCGAAGGCCGGGAAGCGCAACGCGGCAGGCCAGCCCCACAGCGCGGCCCCGTAGGCGAAGATCGACACCAGGCCGAGGGCCACCACGTACGAGGGCAGGGCGTAGAGCGTGGCCGTCAGCGCGGTCAGCGCCGCGTCGGCCCGGCTGCGGCGGCGCGCGGCCTGGTACGCGCCGACGAGGACGCCGCCGGCGTAGGTCAGCAGGAGCGACGCTCCCACCAGGAGCAGCGTGGGCCCGAGCGCGTCGCCGAGCACCGCCGCGACCGGGCGCTGCTGCGCGATGCTGGTGCCCCACCGTCCGGACACGAAGCGCGCCAGCCAGTTCGCGTACTGCACCGGCAGCGGGCGGTCGAGCCCGAGCGCGTGGCGGGCGGCCGCCACGGTGGCGGCGTCGGCGTCGGGTCCGAGGAACAGCCGCACGGGATCGCCGGGCATCAGGTGCACGGCGACGAACGTCAGCGTCACGACGAGGAGCACCGTGACGCAGGCGACGAGGAGCCGGCGCGGCAGCGCGCTGCGCACGGCCCCAATCTCGCGGCCGGAGGCCGTTTTCTCTAGCTTCCCACCGTGCGCGCGTGGTGGGGGCTCATGGCGTTGGCCGCGGCGGGATGCGGCGGGCCCGCACCGCAGGCCACCGTCTTCTTCGCTTCCGGCGCCGATCTCCAATCCATCGATCCGCTCCTCACCGTCCATCCGCTGGCGCGCGAGGTGCAGCGCTTCGCCCTGTTCACGACCCTGGCGCGCTACGACAGCGCGCTCGTGGCGCGTCCCTACCTCGCCGCCGCGTGGCGGTGGAGCGCGGACCGGCGCACGCTGGATCTCGACCTGCGTCGCGACGTGCGCTGGCACGACGGTGCGCCGACGACGGCGGCCGACGCGGTGTTCACGCTGGAGGCCGCGCGCGATCCGGCGACCGGGTATCCGCGCCGGGCCGACCTGGCGTGCTTGACGGGAGCGCGGGCGACGGGCGAGTTCGCGCTGCGGCTGGACTTCTGCCGGCCGCAGGACGCGTTTCCCGACGTGCTGACCGATCTCGCGGTGCTGCCGGCGCACCTCCTGGGTGCCGTGCCGCACCGGCTGCTGCGCGAGGCGGCGTTCAACGAGCACCCGGTCGGCAACGGCCCGTTCCGCTTCGTGTCCTACGCGCCCGGCGCGCGCTGGGTCTTCGAGGCCGATCCGGGCTTTCCCGCCGCCCTGGGCGGGCCCCCCGCGATCCGGCGCCTCGTGATCGTGGTGGTGGACGAGCCGGCGACGAAGCTGGCCGGCCTGGTGACGGGCGAGCTGGACGTGGCCGGCATCCTGCCGATGCACGCGGCGCTGGTGCGCCGGAATCCGAGGCTCGCCGTCGTGGACTACCCGATCCTCCTCACGTACGGCCTGGTCTGGAACACGGCGCGGCCGCCGTTCGACGATCCGCGGCTGCGCCGGGCGCTGACGCTGGCGCTCGACCGCCGGGCGATGGTCGAGGCGTACCTGTACGGATTCGGCGTCGTGGCCGACGGCCCGGTGCCGCCCTGGCACCCGCTCGCCGTCCCGGTGCCCGGGGTGCCGTTCGACCGCGCGGCTGCGGCGGCGCTGCTGGACTCGCTGGACTGGCGGACGGGTGCGGACGGCCTGCGCCGGCGGGCCGGACGCCCACTGGCGTTCACCATCCTGACGGTGGGCGCGGCCGACAACTCGCTCGAGCAGATGATCCAGGCCGACCTCGCCGCCGTGGGCGCGAGGGCGCGGATCCGCCAGCTCGAGCTGGGCGCGTTCCTGGCGCGGGCGTCGGGCCCCGCACGCGATTATGATGCTCTCGTGACGGGCATCCCCGGAGACCTCGCGCTCGGGTACCTGCGCGGCCTGTTCGATTCGCGGCGCCTGGACGAGCCGCTCCAGTACGCGCAGTACCGGAACCCCTCCGTGGACCGCGCCCTCGATGCAGGCGACCTGGCCGAGGTGCAGCGCCTCGTGGCGCGGGACCTGCCGATCACGTTCCTCTATCACGCGCGCGGCCTGGCGGGCATGAACCGCAGGCTGCTCGGCGTGACGATGGACCTGCGCGGCCAGCTCGCCACGCTGCAGCGCTGGCATCTCGATCCGGCGGCGCGCGAGGGACGATGAACATCGTGCACGCCCGCGCGCCGCTCAGGATCGACCTGGCGGGAGGATGGACCGACGTGGCCCCGTACCGCGCGCGCAGCGGCGGCGCGGTCGTCAACGTCGCGATCAGCCTGCACGCCCACGTGCAGGTGCGCCGCCAGCGGGGCCGCGTGACCCTGCACGCGCTCGACCTCGGCGCGGCCGTGCAGGCCCGCCACGCCGACGAGCTGCGTCCCGACGGCGAGCTGGGGCTGCTGAAGGCGGCCGCGCGCCGGCTCGGTCCGCGCGGCGGCTTCGAGGTCCTCACCAGCAGCGACGCCCCGGCGGGCTCCGGCCTCGGCGGGTCCGGCGCGGTGGGCGTGGCGCTGGTGGCCGCGTTCGCCGCGCTCCGCGGCGAGCGACCGCTCGCGGCCGAGATCGCGCAACAGGCCTTCGAGCTGGAGGCCGGCGACGTCGGCATCCTGGGGGGCCAGCAGGACCAGTACGCGGCGTCGCTCGGCGGACTGCAGTTCCTCGAGTTCGACGAGCGCCGCGTGAGCGCGACGCGGCTCGCGCCCGAGCCCGACGCGCTGCGGGAGCTCGAGCGGCACCTGGTGCTGTGCTACACGGGGGCCTCGCGCTCGTCGGCGGACATGCACGCGCAGGTGTGGCGGCGCTTCGCCGAGGGTGACCGGACGGTCGCGCGGGCCCTGGACGGCCTGCGCGCCTGCGCGCTCGAGATGCGGGAGGCGGTCGCGGCGGGCCGGCTGGCCGGGGTGGGCGAGGTGCTCTCGCGTAACTGGGCGTGCCAGCGCGCCCTGGGCGATGGGCAGGAGACGGCGCCGATGCGCGCCCTGGCGCGGGCGGCGGCGAGCGCGGGCGCCGCGGGCGGCAAGGCGTGCGGCGCCGGAGCGGGGGGATGCATGGTCTTCCTGGCCAAGGCGGGGCGGGCGTTCGGGCTCGCCGAGGCGCTCAGGGACGCAGGCGGCCAGGTGCTGCAGTTCGGCTTTGACGCCGAGGGGGTGGTGGCGTGGGAACGAGCGGAGCATTGACGTGAGGAGCGTGCTGATCTCGCCCGACGGCGTGGAGCGGCGGCGCCGGGAAATCGCGGCCGCGCCCGATCTCGCGGCGATCGCCTCGCGCCTGGCGGCGGAGCTCTCGGACTTCGCGTCGCGGCCCCTGTACGTGCCGGCGGAGAAGGCCCTGCTCTCGCGGTGGGGCGCCGCGTGCCGCGACGACGGCGCCGAGCTGGCGTTCGATCCGTGGTCGCCGCAGTCGCAGCGGTGCAGCCGTTGCGGGCGCGTCTGGGCCACGGAGCAGAGCCGGCGCTGGTGGGTGTACTGGTACCAGCTGTGGCTGGCGGAGCGGTGCTGGCAGTGCGCGCTCCTCGGGGCGCTCGGCACGGACGCCGGGCTCACGGCGCGCGCGCAGGAGACGCTGGCGGCCGTGGCGGAGCGCTACCCCGCGTACCCGGACACCGACAACGTGCTCGGCCCGAGCCGTCCGTTCTTCTCCACGTATCTCGAGTCCATCTGGGTGCTGCACCTGGCGGCCGCCGCGACGCTGCTGGGCGAGACGGGCCGCCTGCCGGAAAGCCTTGAGCGCGATCTGGCTCGCCGCCTGTTCGCGCCCTCGGCCGCCCTCATCGCCGACTTCGACGAGCCGCGCTCCAACCGGCAGGTGTGGAACGCGGCCGCCCTGTACGCGCTCGGCACGGCCCTCGACGACGCGGCGCTCCGCGAGCGCGCCGCGCGCGGGCCGGCGGGGCTGCTCGCGACGCTGGACGAGGGATTGCTGGCCGACGGCCTGTGGTACGAGGGGGAGAACTACCACTGGTTCGCGCTGCGCGGCCTGGCGTGGGGCGCGGAGATGCTCCGCAACTGCGGCGAGATGGACCTGTGGACGAGCGGCACCGACCTCGCGCGCAAGTTCCGCGAGGCGTTCCGCGCGCCGGTGCTTACGGCGCTGCCCGACTTCACGTACCCCGCGCGGCGCGACTCTCGATTCGGCGTCTCGCTCCGGCACCGGCGCATGGCCGAGTTGTGGGAGCTGTCGCTGGCGCGCGCGCCTTGGCCCGGCGAGGCCTCGCTGCTGGCGCACGTGTACGACCCGTCGGAGCCCGTCGTCGAAGGCGGGGCCGGGGCGATCACGGAAGTCGAGCGGCACGAGCCGCCGTCGGGGCTCCGGCGCGAGGGCCTGGGCTGGAAGGGACTGCTGTGGGCCGCGCCGGCGCTGCCGCGGGAGGCCGAGGGCGCGTGGCCGCCGCCTTCGGCGCACCTGGAGGCGACCGGGCTGGCGATCTTCCGGCGGGACGCGGGCCGCACCTACGCCAGTCTCGACTACGGCGAGCCGGGCGGCGGACACGGCCACCCCGACCGCCTGAACCTCACCGTGCACGCGGGCGGCGTGCCGTGGCTGGTGGACTTCGGCACCGGGTCGTACGTCTCGCCCCGACTCTCCTGGTACCGCTCGACGCTGGCGCACA
>Ga0335081_10021195_pt1 | contig 10521 bp, 8 predicted proteins | sample Lox_Sample_35_FD_206713 | JGI IMG/M metagenome (GOLD analysis project Ga0335081, IMG submission 206713) | Soil microbial communities from Loxahatchee National Wildlife Refuge, Florida, United States - Lox_Sample_3.5 | ecosystem: Environmental > Terrestrial > Soil > Wetlands | place: USA: Florida...
CCGAAGCGCTCGACCGAGCGACCCTCGAGCTGGCCCTGCGCCTCGTGCCCGTCGAGTGGTGGGCCGCACGCCTGGGCACGACGGTCCCGACGACGCAGTTCGAGGATGAGGCCGCGGTCGCGAGCTCAGCCGATCGGTCGAGCTAGACGGGCCGAGCACACTTACCTGCGGCATCTCGGCCGCATCATGTCGATGACCGAGTGGTGCCGGATCGATCGACGATCGGAGCCAGCACGTCCAGCGCTCGCGGCGCCCTCATCGGCTGGCTCTGGAACCCGATCCCCGATCCCCGCGGGCCGCCGCCGATCGGCACCCGGTTCACCGTGGTTGCTCGCGATCGAGCATCTGGGTCACCCAGCCGGCGATCGTCGGCGCCACCGGGCCCTCGCCCATGTGGCCGCCGTCGAACACGCGGGCCGCCTTGGGGTCGCCGTGGTCGAGGCTCAGGTAGATGTCGTCGATCGAGTTCTGGACGTCGTCGCGGCCGTTGACCAGGAGCAGCGGCGCCGAGGGCTGGTCGAGCAGTCCCTGGTCGAGCAGCGACAGCGCGGGGCAGCGCGCCACGTAATCCTCGAACGTCTCGCCGCCGAAGATCCGCGCGCGCGCGTTCATCAGGTCCATCAGGTAGGAAGAGGCGTTGCGCGACTTGTGCTGCCACGCGGGCGTGAACGTGATGTGCACGCCGCCGCCCCAGTTGACCGCGCAGCCGAGCCGGTCGCGGTGGGTGTAGGCGAGCTTCATCGCCCAGTAGCCGCCGAACGAACCTCCGATCGCGGCGCACCGGGCGCCGTCGAGATCGTCGCGCCCGGCCAGCCAGTCGAAGATCGGGGTCCACTGGCGCTCGGCGTCGGGTCCCGCGAGCACCGGCGACTCGCCGACGCCCGGCATGTCGACGAGCAGCACCGCGAACCCGCGCGAGCGCATCAGCGCGCCGAGCCGGACGTGCATCTCCTCCTTCCACGTGTCGATCCCGGCCCACACCATCGCCACAGGTGGACGGACGTCTCCGGTCGCGGGACGCGCGAGGTAGAAGTGCAGCTGCGAGTCCTCGAACGGAAGCTCGATCACCTCGAGCGGCGGGTCCTCGAGCGCAGTCGCGTTCAGGAAGAACTCGCGCGCGCGGTCGTACTCGCGCTGTTTGAGCGGATGGTTGGGCACCGGGTAGCGCCCCATGAACGCGGCCCGGTAGGCCTGGAACCACAGTTCGCGCTGCGTCGCCCGATCGCTTGCCGCTCGCGCGCGTGTGGCGAACTCTTCGGCGAGTCCGCCCCACGCCGCGGTCCACGGCTCGGGATCGAGACCGGTCAGCCCGTCGATCGTTCGGCGCGCCGCGCCAGGATCAAGACCGTCGAGTGGATGTGCGCCGCGCTCGAGCCGCGTGAGGAGCCACGACTTGCCGGCGTCCAAGGTCTGACCTCCCGCAGGCATCAGACGAACAGGCCGGTCTTCTCCTGCGCCTCCCGGTCGTGCCCCGGCGGCGCCTGCACGAGCGGGAACGACTCGAACATAGAAGGCGGCATCGCCAGGTTCTTGTAGAACACGTTCGACCCCTGCTGGGGCTCGAACCGGACCGGCTCCCAATCGGGCTCGTAGTTGCGATACCCGCCGGCGTTGATCTCGACGCGCATGCCGCTCGGCTCGCGCACGTACAGGTAGTCCTGCTCGCCCATCCCGTGCCGGCCGGGTCCGAACTCGATCGCCACGTCCTGGTTGAGGAGCACGTCGGCGGTGCGCAGCAACTCCTCGCGCGAGTCGACGAAGTACGCGAAGTGGTTGATCCGGCCCGGGACCGGCGTCGGGTCCCACACGATCCCGAGATCGTGCGAGCGCTCGCACACGGTCGTCATGCAGAACACGGGAAAGTCGGGCCGGTCCGGGATCACCGTGTACTCCATGAACCGGTGCCCGAGCGTGTCCCGGTACCACTCGGCGTCGCCGCGCGGGTTGGCGGCGGTGATCGTCACGTGATCGATGCACCGCGCCGCGATCCCGCGGGGTACGTACCGCTGCGGACGGTTCGGGAACGGGGACTCCATGCCCGGCGGCGGCCTGTAGCGCTCGACCTCCCAGAACACCTCGTGCAGATGGCCGCCGGGCGCGCGATAGCGGAACGCCCGGCCGTGGCCGATGGAGTTCTCCACCCACGCCTCGCCGGCGCCCGCCGCCGACAGCCGTTCCACCGCCGTCTCGAGCTCCTCCGGGCCGGCGGCGCGCCACCCGACGTGCCCGAGTCCGACCCGGGGGCTCTCGGTGAGCTGGAGCGTGTGGTGGAACCGGTCGCCCCACGCGCGCAGGTACACCGACTGGCCGGCGCGAGCCGTCTCCTCGAGGCCGACCACCTGCGTCCAGAAGTCGAGCGATTCCTGTGGCTTCGGCGTCGTCAGTTCGACGTGGGCCAGCTGGGACAGAAGGGGCAGAGCCATCTCGCTTCTCCTCAAATCGTTACGTCGCGCGGTTGACTAATTTCAGAATCCGTATTCGGATTCGGCACGGAGGGTAACGCGTGCGCACCGACGCGTCAAGAGAAACGGAGCGGGGCTCAGACCGGCTGCCAGTGCAGGAGGTAGGCGGCGCAGGCGCCGCTCAGCTCCTCGACCAGGCGCTTCCAGCTCAGGCGCTGATCGGACTCGAACACCGGTCCGTACATGACCTGGCGGGCGAGCGTCGAGTACGCGATGCGGAACGCTACATCGAGTGCGACGGCCGGTCGCGGGTGGCGGAACTCGCCGGCGTACGGCATCAGCGAGCGCTTGAACTCCTTGCTCAGCGCGATGCTGGCCTCCGATCCGCGCGCGGAGATCACCTCGTCGACCGCGCCCAGGTGCATGAACGCGCGCAGCGCCTTGCGGTTGTCGTTCATGACCCGCGCCATCCCAGCGATCGCGGCCGCGATCGCGGCGGGTGCGCCGTCGGCGCGCGCGGCCGCGGTCGAAGCCCCCCGGTCCACCTCGGACATCGACTCCATCAGGCGGGCGTGCACCGACCGCAGCAGGCTCTCCTTGTTGCCGAAGCGCTCGTAGATCGCGCCGATCGACACCCCCGACCGCGCCGCGACCTCCTGGACGGTGAACCCCTCGAAGCCGTTGTCCTCGAGCAGCGTGTGCGCCGCGTCGAGGACCCGCTCGTAGGACTCGCGGCTGCGGCGCTGCTTGGGCGGCCGGACGGCGCTCATCCCGCCACCGACCGCAACCGCGCGCGGGGCAGTGCGTGCGGCTCGACGCCGGCGACCACCGTGTTGGTGAGCGTCCCGATCCCCTGGACGCGCAACGACACCACGTCCCCGGGCGCCAGCGGCGGATGCACGTCGCGGCCGCGCCGGCCCCACAGCTCGAGCAGGCAGCCGTTGCCGCACGTCCCCGACCCGAGGACGTCTCCCGGCAGCACCCACGTCCCACGCGACGCGTAGGAGACGAGCTCGGGAAAGCTCCAGGCCATGTTCGCGAGCGTGTCGGTGCCCAGCGCGCTCCCGTTCACCTCGGCGCGCAGCTCGAGATCGAGCCGGTCACCGTCGCGATAGGGCTCGAGCTCGTCGGGGGTGACGATCCAGGGCCCGAGCGTGTTGGCGAAGTCCTTGCCCTTGCACATTCCCAGGCCGAGACGCATCTCGGCCATCTGCAGATCGCGCGCTGACCAGTCGTTGAAGATCGTGTAGCCCGCGATCTGGTCACCGGCTTCACCGGGCGTCAGATTCCGTCCCGCCGAGCCGATCACCGCCGCCACCTCGAGCTCGAGGTCGAGCCGCCGGCATCCCGGCGGAACCGGGATCTCGTCGCCGGGCCCGGTCACGGCATTGGGGTTGGTGAAGTAGCAGAACGGCGACTCGTACCAGACCGGCGGGACGGTCGCGTCCGGATTCGCGTCCTTGATCACACCCTCGATGTGCTGCTCGAACACCGAGAAGTCGCGCATCGTCGGGGGCAGCACCGGCGCCAGCAGACGCGCTTCGCTCAACGGCAGCTCCGCCTCGACCCGCTCGGCGACTCGCTCCCGCTCGACGGCGTCTCCGCCAAGCACCTCGACCACTTGGACACCTAATTCCAAAATCCTCACCGAATCGCTGTCGATCACCGCCGTGTGCGGCTGCCCGTTGTGCTCAACTCGTGCGATCTTCATCGTTCACCCCTCAGATCGGCGCCGAAGCGGTCATGATCACAGCGTTGCGGGTCGCGTCGGGGTCGATCGGGAGTGAATGATCCTGCTCCCACTGGCCGACCTTCTCGGACCCCTCGACGATCGCACGGCACCGCTCGTAGCGTCGAGCCGTGAAAGCTTCCAGCGCGTCGCTGACGGAGGCATCCTTGGCCAGTTCCTCGGCGAGCACGATCCCGTCCTCGATCGCCTGCGCCGCGCCCTGGCCGCAGTGCGGCGTCGCTCCGTGGGCCGCGTCCCCGATCAGCACGATCCGGCCGTTGTGCCACGGCGCCGGCATGATGATGTTCTCGATCAGCCGCACGACGATCGCTTCGTCGTCGACGATCTGCTCGCGGACGTCCGCCACCGGTCCGGCGAACGGGGCCAGACGCTGTCGGTACACCGCGGCCGCCCCGTCCCGCTCGATCGCGGCTCTCCAATCGGGGATCGGCGTCTCGATCGTCAGGATGTACATAAGGTCTTCGCCGAGCGGGACGAAGCCGGCGCTCCCATCGGGCCCGAAGAACATCCAGATCTCCTCGAGCCCCTCGATCCGCGGAAGGTTGCAGCGCCAGCACACCTGCCCCGTGAACCGCGGCCTGACCTCCGCACCGGGCAGCCGCTCGCGGACCTTGGAGTACAGCCCGTCCGCCCCCACTACCAGGTCATACTGCCGCCGCTCGCCGTCGGTGAAGACCACGTCGACGTGGTCGTCAGCGGACTCGATCTCGGTGGACGTGACGCCCGTGCGAACGTCCGCGCCCGACGCCAGCGTCCGGGAGGTGAGGATCTCATGGAGCTTCGGGCGGGTGAGTCCGTTGCCGGGCGGCAGGTGCTCGACCAGCGCCGGCCACTCGTGCGCGGCGATCGGCGTCTCGCCGTCGGCAAGCCAGGTCCGGTCCCCGCGGATCGGCGATCCGGCCTCGACGCACGCCTCGGCCAGCCCGAGCGAGTCGAGCGCCCTGAGCGCGTTGCCCGGCTGGATGATGCCGACGCCGTACACCCCCCACTGGGGATCGCGCTCGACGACGTCGACGTCGAAGTCCTGGCGGCGGAGCGCCAACGTCGTGGACAGCCCGCCGATCCCGCCGCCGATCACAAGAACCTTCATCGTCTCCACCTCGCCGCAAATTCTCCGTATCCGAATACTGATTCGGATAAGCTAACGGCCGCGGATGCGAGTGTCAAACCGATGACGCGGCTCGAGGACAACAGACCGGGGCAGCGCCGCAGCGCTGCGGTTCGCCGCGGCGGAGGGCGCGAGCGTGGCCGGGGGAGATCCGCTCGAGGCGCAGGCGCGCGAGACCCTCACCGTGATCGAGGCCGCGGGGGGAACGGGCTCGAGCGCGCGGGTCGACGTCACCGACGAGCGCTCGGTCGACGACTGCGCGCGATCGCCGGATCGATCCCGCTCGGCCGCCTTGGGACGCCCGAGGACGTGGTCGCCGCCGCCGTCTTCCTGGCCAGCGACGAAGCCGCCCGCATCGCCGGCGCCAACCTCCTCATCGACGGTGGCTGGTCCTCGGTCCTCCCCGGGTGAAAGGCATATGAACGACGAACTCAAGGAACTTCGTGTCCGGCGCATCGTCACCGGTCACACCGACGCCGGCCAGGCCATGGTCGCGGCCGACGAGCAGATCGCCGGCACCGGCCTTGCCGAAGACGAGGGTCGCACGAGCGCGTCGCCGATGCACGGACCGAGAGCCTCGACTACGGCATCTGCCTCGAGGGCGGGAGACGTCGTCGTTCAGCTCGGCCGCGATAAGGTCGTCGCGGACATGGGCAACGCCGATCCGGTCCCCGACGTCGCGGAGGTTTCGCGCACCCTGGCTTCGCAGGGCGTGGTCGGCGTCGCGGCCTCCTATGTCGACAACAGCGGCATCGCGCGGGTCAAAACCGTGCCGCTCGCCCGGCTCGAGACCGCGGTCACAGACGGGATCGGGATGTCGCCGGTGTTTGACGTGTTCATGTTCGACGACGCGATCACGTCCAGCCCCAGCTCGACCGGCCCGGTCGGGGACCTGCGGCTGTTCCCCGATCTCGAGCGGCTGGTCGTGCTCGCGGCTCAGCCTGGCTGGGCGTGGGCGCCGCTGGACCGCCGCACTCAGGAGGGCGAGCCGCACCCGGGCTGCCAGCGCACGTTCGCCAAGAGCATGGTCGAGCGTGCGACCGGGCGCGGGCTGCAAGCGAGCATGGGGTTCGAGGCCGAGTGGGTGCTCGACGCGGGCGCCGGGGACGGGTTCGTGCCGGCGACCTCGGGTCCCGCCTACGGAATGGATCGTCTGATCGAGGTGTCCGACTACTGCCGCGGGCTGCTCGCGGCGCTCGACGCCCAATCGATCGAGGTGCTTCAACTCCATCCCGAGTACGCGCCGGCGCAGTTCGAGCTGTCGGTCGCGCCGGCCGACCCGGTCGAGGCGGCCGATCGGATCCTGCTCGTGCGCCATACGATCCGGGCGGTGACGGGCCGGGCGGGCATGCGCTGCTCGTTCGCGCCGGCGATGACGCCCGGGGGGGTCGGCAGCGGCTTTCATTTGCACACGAGCCTCTGGCGGGATGAACGGACGTTGATGTCCCGGGGATCCGGTCCGCACGGGCTGTCCGACGAAGCGCAGGCGTTCGTCGCGGGCGTGCTCGACGGGCTGCCGGGGCTGCTCGCGATCGGCGCTCCGAGCGCGGCGAGTTATCTGCGGTTGATCCCGCAGCGATGGGCGGCGCCATATCGCTGCTGGGGGCGCGAGAACCGCGAGGCGGCGGTGCGGTTGGCGGCATCCGGAGATCAGGCGAACGCCGAGGTGAAGTGCCTGGATGGCGCGGCGAACCCGTACCTGTTGGTCGGCGCGGTGCTCGCGCTCGGACTCGACGGCATCGAGCGCGGACTGGAACTGCTGCCCGAGGTGACCGTCGATCCCGCCACGCTGTCCGATGCGGAGCTCATGGCCGGGGGAGTGGCTCGGTTGCCGTCGAGCCTCGCGGACACGCTCGAGCACTTCCGCCGGTGCGAGCCGCTTGCGAAGGCGATGGGACCGGCCCTGTTCGAGACGATCGTCAGCGTGCGCGAGGCCGAGATCGAGCGTTTTGCCGGCGCCTCGGACGAGGAGATCGTGGCCGCGACGCGCTGGCGCTACTGAGCGTGGATGCCGCGCTGATCGACCACCACTGCCATCCGGTCGCGCGCGACCCGCTCGATCGCGCCGAGTTCGAGTCGTTCCTGACCGAGTCGGACCGCCCGCCTCCGCGGGGCTGCACGATGTTCGACTCGCTGCTCGGCATCGCTGTGCGGGAGCGATGTGCGCCCGTGCTCGGCCTTGCCGCCGGCGCCGATTCCGACGAGTACGTGGCGCGGCGCGCGGACCTCGGTGGAGCGGAGGCCAACCGGCGGTTGCTGGGAGCGGCCGGGCTCGAGGCGCTGCTCGTCGACACCGGCCTGGCCGGCGAGAACCTGCTTGACATCGCCGAACTTGCCTCGATGAGCGGCGGCGCCGTGCACGAGGTGGTGAGGCTCGAGTCGGTCGCCGAGGACGTCGCGGCCGGCGGCGTAGCGGCGGGAGAGTTCGAGGCCGCGTTCGGCGAGACCTTGCGCGGGAGGGCGGCCGGCGCCGTCGCGGTGAAGTCGATCGTCGCCTACCGCCACGGCCTCGACTTCGACCCGCGCCCGCCGTCGTCGGCGGAGGTGGCGAAGGCCGCCGACCGCTGGCTGGCGGGCGGAGCGGGGCGGATTCAGGACGAGGTGCTGCTTCGCCACCTGCTGTGGGTGGGCCTCGGGACCGGCCTGCCGCTGCAGGTGCACACCGGGTTCGGCGATCCGGACGAGAACCTTGCGCGCTCAGACCCCGCGCTGCTCACCGACTTCCTGCGGGCGTGCGCCGACACCGGCCCGCCGGTGCTGCTGCTCCACTGCTACCCCTACCACCGCCACGCCGCATACCTCGCGGCGGTTATGCCCCATGTGTATCTGGACGTGGGCCTGGCAATTCCGCATGTCGGGCGGCGCGGCGCGGCGATTCTCGCCGAGACTCTCGAGCTCGCCCCGTTCCACAAGCTCCTGCACTCCTCGGACGCCTACGGCCTGGCCGAGCTGTATCTGCTGGCCGCGCTCAGCTTCCGCGAGAGCCTGGCCGAGGTGCTGGACGGACTGGGAGTCGGTGTGGCCGACCGCGACCGGATCGCCGCGATGATCGGGTCCGGCAACGCGCGACGGGTGTATCGCCTAGCGGAGCTCTGATGTGAAACCGGCGCCGTCGACACAACTCAAACGTACGTCGACGGGCACCAAATACGAGGACGCTGCCGGGGGCTGAGCTCGCCCGGCGCAACCGCGAGCGGGACTGACCAGCCGCGACCCCGGCGTCCGTGGGCGACGGCGCCGCCCACGGACAGATCCACGACGGTTACGACACCGAGACCGGCTGGCTCGTGCTCGCGTTGTAGTAGTTGTCGCCGCTGTACGCGGCGGTCACCGAGCCACTGACACCGAACAGCGGCAGCAACGCGCGGCCCCGCACCAGACGCCGGGGACGCCCGACCCGCTGGCCGTTGGCGTAGAACTGAACGGTCCCGTCGGGCGGCACCGGCTCGGTCGTGTCGCCGGTCACGGTTGCCACGAGGACCGAATGCCGGCGCGCGCTGGCCGCCTGAACCGACGTCGTGGTGTGCCGGAACGCGACCGTGGTGGCGTAGTCGTACAGGAGCTGGCGCCACGTGTACCACTCGTGCCCGGCGTCTAGCCGCGCGTCCGTGAACGGGATCCCCGACGCGGTGAAGTCCGCCTCGTACGAGGTGAGCCCCGGGATCGTCAGCGAGTCGAAGTTCCCGCCGCCCAACTCGATCCCGAGCCGCGTCTTCAGCGCGGGGTTCTGCCACGGGCTCGAGGGGTAGGCCGGGGCGCCGATGTCCGCGATGCTCCAGCTGCCGAAGTAGCCGAACAACGTAGTGTCGTTGAACAGCAGGTAGTTGGCCATCAACCCGCCGAGCGACAGGCCGGCGAAGGCGCGTTCGTTCGCATCACGGGACACGTTGTAGTGCGCGTCCACGTACGGGATCACGTAGCTGGAGACATCCTTGGCGTAGCAGGAGGCATCGAAGCCGGGGAGCACCGAGCATGTTCCGAGGCTGTTGAAGTCGGTCATGACGATCACCATCGGCTGGACCATGCGTGCCGCGATCAGGTTGTCGATGATGCGGTTCGCGGATCCCTGGGTGGTCCAATCGACCTCGTTGCCGCCGCCGCCGTGACTCAGGTACAGCGTCGGATACGGCGTGCGGCGGTGCCGGTCATACCCGGGCGGGAGATAGATCGCGAGCGGATGGCTTCCGACCGGGTCAGTCGATTGCGGGTCGGGATAAGAGACGTCGAAGAGCGAGCCGTGGACGTACCGATTCGGCGCCTCCCACGACATGTCCGGCGTTCCAAATCTCGGGTCCGAGGGCATGTACACCTGGCTGTCGGGCTCGACCGAACCGCTGGTGTTCCACGGCGGATTGCTCGGATCGGCCAGCTCGTTGCAGCCGGTCAACGTCGGCGGTGGGCTCGTGCAGTTGACGTAGAACCCGTACGTGAACGTGCCCGACGGAAGCGGCGTGGTGTACGACCACACGCCGGTCGACTTGTCCATCGTCATCTGCGCCACGGGCCAGTTCGCGGCGGGGCCTTGATTGGGAGACGCGATCGGGAAGTCGCCCGGCGCCCACTGCGACGGGAGTAGCCCAAGTGACGACGACGTCGTCGTGTTCGCGGCGTTCGAGAAGAACCACTCGCCTCGGACCTGCACCGTGGTGGCGCTCGGATCGTAATAACGGAACGTGACGTCGTACCCGGTGGGGTCGGTGCCGGTGTGGATCACCTCGGGTGAGAACGAAGACCGGTGCGTCGACCGGCCGGGTGAGAAGCGGTGCATCGACCGGGCGCCGGCCGGCGGTGCGGCGGTGGCGGTGACGCCGAGGGCGACGACGGCGGCGAGCAGCCGGCCGGTGGGCAGCAGACGACGCATGGTGGACAACCCTCCTTCTGGGGGCTCGGACGTGGCGGATCCGGTCCGAGCTGAGCCGCGCAACATCGCCGGTGGCGCCACCGAGCTACAGACCTCCCATCCCTCTACCGCCCGAACCTTACGCTTCTGCTGGCTCGTGTCAAGCGAGGAGGGCGGGCCCACAGCCGCCGGGATCGTCCGGGCGCGCCGGCGACCGAGGTCGGCGGCCGAGAGGCGAACCGCGGACCGCCGACCGAACCGTGGACCCCCGTCTCAGGGCGTGAAGCCATCCAGCAGCGCCCTCAACCCGATGTCGTAGCTGTCCCGCCCGCGAGCGGGCACCCAGTGCGGGGCGAGCGCGGCGAGCGTGGGCAACTCCTCAGGATCGACGCTCGTCAGCACGCGGACGACGAACGGGGTG
>Ga0335081_10021196_pt1 | contig 10521 bp, 8 predicted proteins | sample Lox_Sample_35_FD_206713 | JGI IMG/M metagenome (GOLD analysis project Ga0335081, IMG submission 206713) | Soil microbial communities from Loxahatchee National Wildlife Refuge, Florida, United States - Lox_Sample_3.5 | ecosystem: Environmental > Terrestrial > Soil > Wetlands | place: USA: Florida...
AGACGCTTACGTTCATGCCATCGTCCGGCTACCCAAAGCAGAAAACAGATCACAAATAGCGCTGAAAGTTGAGGCTTAATCGTCGCCAACGCAAGAAGAAATCCGCTTACGGCGAACCAGTTACAAGCGGCTGCGGCTGCAGACAGCGCCAACAGAAGTGCAACCAGAGCTGCGAGATTCTGCATGTGAAACTCAAGCACCGCTGGGTAAGTGCCAATAGCTAGAACCGCGGCCGAGACCTTCCATACACCGCCTTTTCGCAGCCCGACGGCGTACATCCACGCCGGTACGGTCGCGGCAATGCCGAATAGGAGCGACCAGCGAAATATCGCCTGCACGGTTACGAATGAAAGTTTCACAAATGGGGCAAGCACAAACACAACCGATACCGGATACACGAACGCGGCCTGATCGCCTGGGTCTCTTGGGTTGCGGGGGTTGATTTCGCGTCCGTAAAAGCCTCTCTGAATATCACGGGTTACCTCAGGGCTGTACGGATCACGATGATCTAGCAACAGCTCGCGGGCACCGAGCCATCGGGGGTATAAATCCGAGTTGTTGCCAATCGGAGCTCCTTTGGCTTTAGCGGCGAGAGTGTTCGCGGGAATGAGGATGCGCTCGGCCCAGCGCCAAACACCCAAGCAAATCAACAGGCAAGCCGCAAGGAAGCACCATTGACGCATCAACGTGGGCCGATAGTTCACGAATGAATTTAAACACCCACTGATTTACCTGCGCAATCGCGTCTTCGCGGCTTCAGGGGAAGCAACCAAGAGCGCGAGCAGCGTTATAGGCCACAGTGGAATAAACGTGTAATCTGGAAGGTGTGCCACCGAGTGCAGCCGCAATGCCGGAAGCACAAAGGAAGTGATTGCAAGGATTGCGGCGGCGAGCCATTGCCAGAGTTGGCACGCAAATACAGCCCTGGTGAGTGCACGGCTAATAATGCTGCGAGCAGCAGAGCGTGCGTACCAATCAATCAGAAGGAGAACTCCGGGAAAGAGGAGCAGGGCGTTGTAGCCGGCTAACTTTGGCAGAGTTACGAGGGTCGTCGCTCCGATGACGGCAATGGCCCAGCCGAACTGCTCCGAATCAACACCAGCGGCTTTCCACCTCCAAACTAGAACCAAAACGTATGCAATCAGCGCGACTGCGACTGCCACAGCTACGGGTCGGGGAAAAAGGACCTGGATTACGGACGGATCTGTTCCGTAAGCAGGATATTCTCTGATTGCTGCAAGAAAGCGTCCGATCCAATGAGGAGAGTAGAATTCGCCTCCCAGTATTAACAAACCCATGCTGCCCAGAAACCACCACAACACGGCGCCGCGAGTTCTGATACGTGCTGCAGACCAGACCAGCAACCAAGCTACAATTGGCGCAGTTGTGTCCGGCTTGATCGTAGAGAGGGCAAGAAGAATCCCTGCGAGGGCCGGCTTCTCGCCAACAATCGCGGCCACACCGCCAGCCATGAAGAGGACCGCTAACGCCGCAAGATTATGCTGGAAATATTCATACATAGCCGGCGAGGTGCTGGTTGCCATGAGCATGCCAGCCGCAATCACTGAGACCCTGGCACGGAGCCCGAAGGCATACATCCATAACGGGACACTTGCGGCCAGAGCCCCCAGCAGAATCCAGCGAAAGACGGCAGCTACAATGTGAAAAGGCACACCTATCGTAGGAGCCAGCAAAAACGCAACGTACACAGGATAAACGAATGATTCCTGAGCAGTCGGGTCCGAGGGATTTGAGGGATCTAATGGACGACCGTAGAAGCCAATTTGAATCTCTTGGGTAACTTTCGGACTGTAGGGATCGCGCCTATACAAAAGCAGTTCACGCGTACCAAGCCATCGCGGATACAGATCAGAGTTGTTACCAATAGGGCGGTGTGCGGCAAAAACAACCGCTGCGTTGGCAGGGGCGAGAATATGGAATACCCAATACCAAAATCCGATAGAGATCAGGATCGAGGCAATTATCCACCGTACATCCCCCAAGCTCTGCTGCGGTTTCACCTTACCATTCTACTGACCAGCGGCCCACAGCCATCTTCGGCCAGGAATACCGGAACAAAGAGTGTTTGTGCTGCGCCTGCACGCGCATGATATTTTTGATGGAAACTCAGCCTTGCACCATTCATGAAACTTAGCTTGAAAATGTTCCTGCTCCTGGTTCTGGTTTTGTACACGGTACTGGCTCTCGCCGCGGAATCCGTTGTTGAGCCCTTGCCAGAACCCATTTCTGATAACGCGGTTGCCATCCTCAAACTTCATGGGCAATTTGAACTGTTTTCGCTGATGGGCATTGGCCCGAAGAAAACCTGGGATGCGGTCACGAACGTGGCATATCAGCTCGATGCGGTTTCAGGTAAGGCGCACACAATCCATTCCGTGCCGGGTACAGTGGGACGAATCGCCGCTATGGCAATTGGCGCGTCCGACCACATATTCCTCTTCGGAGGCTATGTCTTATATCAGGGAGGCGGAATGGCCGTGCCTGATGCGAACCTCTACGATCCGCCGAATGATCGTTGGGTAAGGCTTGCCGACCTTCCCACCCCAGTCGGTGATGCGGTAATCGGCGTTTATCGCGAGCGCTATATCTACCTCGTTGGGGGACGTAGTAATGGCCGAGTGGTTTCGGATGTGCAAATCTATGACATACAGAAAGGCAAGTGGATCGCGGGCACCCCATCGCCGGGACCCGCGGTGTTCGGGCACGCCGGCGCTTTAGTGGGCAACACGATCGTTTACGTCGATGGCGCGAAGGCGAACGCCGGTGGCGGTCCAAGATTTGTGGCTTCCGATGAGTGCTGGATGGGCAAAATCGATCATCATAATGCGGCCAAAATCGAATGGACAAAGTTGCCCAATCATCCTGGGAGCGGACGCTTTCGAATAGCAAGCGGTGGCTCCGAAAAGGATGAAATGATTTATTTTTCCGGAGGGTCAGATAATCCGCACGACTATAACGGCATCGGATTTGATGGCAAGCCTGCAGAACCCTCGCCCGAGGCGTTCGCATTCAACATGCACTCTGGCAAATGGGAGACACTCGATGACAACACACCCGATCCCACGATGGATCATCGCGGGTTGCTGGTGACGCCTGAGGGATTAGTAATAATTGGCGGGATGGGAAAAGGACAGCAAGTAACCGGAAGTATTGAGGTGTTGTCGAAGAAACCGAAGAAATAGCTAAATTGGGCTTGCCTATCGTGCCCGGGCCAAGACCAGCGTAATGTCGTCGGGCTGTTCCTTGGCGCCGATCCAGTCCTCCACGGCAGTGGTAACAATTTCAGTGATGCGTGGCAGCGGCAGGTCGCAATTATCTCTTACCAGGTCAATGAGCCGATCCTCGCCGAACTCGCCAAAGTCGTTTTCGGGCTCGGTAACACCATCGCTATAAGCGATGAAAATCTCGCCCGCGTTAAGCGAAACCGACGCTTCGTCGTAACTCATATGATCGAACAATCCGACCACCGTTCCGCCACAATCCAAACGCCGTACCGAACCGTCACGGCTCAAAATAATGGGTGCGAGGTGCCCCCCATTGCTGTAGGTGAATTGATGTGTGGTCCCATGATAGATGCTAAGAAAAAGAGTCGCGTACTTTTCTGCCGGTGTGCTTTCGTATAGCTGGTGATTTAACAATGCCAACAGCGCGGCCGGCGAGACTTCTGGGCCAGGAAGCTTCGCGTCCACCACTCCTCCAGATCCCGGACTGGCTCCGACCGCGACCGGTTCGCGCAGCGCAGGAATGTCCTGAAGGCTGTACGCGCGTACCGCCGAATGAATGGTAGCCATCAATAGTGCCGCCGAAATTCCTTTGCCACTGATGTCGCCCACCGCTAGAACCAGTCGGTCCGAATCCAGCTTTAGGAAGTCATAATAGTCGCCACTGACGGTCCTAGCGGGTCGACAAAAACCGTGGACTTCAAGCGTAGAAAGCTGAGAAATCTCCCTGGGAAAAAGCTGCGATTGCACTTCTTGCGCGATGACCAACTCGTTCTCGAGTTTCTGTTTTTCTTTCTGTTCCTCGATCAATTGCTCCAGAGATGCGGTCATGGAATTGAACGAGTTGGCCAGAGTTGCGATCTGATCATTCGATTTCACCGGAATGCGGTGACGGAAATCCGCACGATTGATGTGCTCGGTCGCATCGTACAGTTGCGCGACTGTGCCGGTTACAGTCCGTGTGAGGCGCGTGCCGATAATCAGAGCGATGATCTCGATCACACAAAAAACAATGAAGACGAAAAGCAAGAACACCTCGATCGCCGGAGCCAAGTAGCCCAAAGCCGCAAAGAGTTGGTTGTAGAGTTTGGAGATCCGCGTTTGCACGACTATAGCGGCAGGATTTGCGGTATCGCCGGTGTCCCAGTCCAGTACTGAAATGGTGGTGGGAAAAGTAACTTGACGATCCATGCTCCGGACGGGAGGTGGCAAAGAACCGACACTGTAAGTGGGGGGGCCGAGCTTGCTCAAGTCGAGAACATATTGCCCTTCGGGTCTGATGACTTCGATCGTGCTCCCTTCCTTGGACTGCGGTGGTTGGTCGGCATTTAGGAGCCGCAGCCCCGTGGCATACAAGGTGACTTCTCCGAGGTTCGCCGCCAAGCTCTGCAGCATGTGCTGGTCGAACGGCTTACTGGAGAGCACCAACAGCTCTTTGCTGTTAACGGTCGTTTTTTCCAATGCGCGCAGATAGAGCTTACCGCGATCGCGAACAACACCCTCGAACCCTGGTTTTAAATACGTCGGAAGGGCTGGCAGGGTGCTTCCACCAGATGGAGTGCTGTCCAAAATCAACTTATTGTCCACCCACAGACAAACCTCTTTGCCAGCCCAGGATCTGTTGCCGCGCCGGACGCTTTCAACGAAGGCGCTACTGTTCGGAGTTCGCTCAAGCTCGGAAGTAAAGTTGTGAGCAATGGCCGTGTTCGCCGCTTCAACGCTTTTTACTTCCGACTCCAGGCCCTTGGTGACGATGAATGTGGCGAATTGACCCGCAAACAAGTAGAACGATCCCAGTGCCAGCGTGACCAGCAGCACAACCGGAACCACACCAATAAACATGTAGGTGACAATCAGACGATTCCGCAAGCGCCAAAGGAGCTTCGCTTTCGTCCAGCGAAACGCGAGAACGGCAAGAAGGACAGCGGCTGCGAAGCCGAGGAACTTTACCCAGCCCATCAACCCTTCACTCCAGGAAGGTGCGAACATGCCCAGCAGTTTCCTGAGGACGAAGAGCAGCAGGTCGAGGCCCAGCAAGTAGCAGGCAATAAGCGCTACCTTGCTGGTGGGCCAAAATCCCCTCTCAGCAAGGCGCATTCGAAAGTAACGGTAAGAAGCCCTCATGATGCTCGTTAAATTATAGATGGCAGGTAGGGGATATAACCCCGACCCCGCTCCGGAGTCTTTCAGTTAACGAAATTGGCGGGAACCCACCCATCAGTTTGCAGTTGGAGCACTCCTGCTAGAATGCCCTGTGCTGCTCCCCAAAATGCCATTGATTTGTCACGCGGCTCTGTTGTTAGCCACAGGAACGGTTTTGGCGAACAGGTGCTATTCCCAGGAGCAGCCCCAGATTAAATTGAACGTGCTGAACGTGTGCTCACCTTCTCCGGAAGAGCAGCAAGAGATCGCTTCGGGGTTGGCCAAGGTTCCTCAGAAAGCATCTTTCAGTCAAGACTTCGAAATTGATCGCGGACGCTCGATTCCGGAGCAAAGTACAAACGTTCTGCCGGGCGGACTAGGTGCAGAATTACCCTCGGATGCGGGTCCTGCTGACTGGGTCCGCATAAGGCGAGAGTTTGCAGGCTCATCACCATTCTCGAGCGTGCAATACTCGTTCAGCCGTGATGCCAAGAGTATGGTTGAGACACTGGTGTTTCGGATTCGCGAGCCAAGAGATGTGATGCAGATTGCTCTGGAAGACAGCGCCTCCTCTGTCACTACGGCTGCCAGTATGCTTTCGGCTGACACGCCATCCAGTCGCATCAAGCTGGAGCGGTTCGGAAAATCATCCGTCATACTGGCACGTTGCACCGCGTCCGAATCCGGGCCCGCTCCTGACCAAAGCGCATACGAGCCACTATTTCACCATGCGTCGGAGATTGTCGATAATTATCGGAATTTGCTGCACGTTCGTCGCACAGTCGCCGAGGAACTGTCGCGGATCAGCATGCCCTCCGGCGAAGGGCGAAACGGCGCACGGGCCGGACCCAAGAATGCTGCACAGAACAAATCTCATTAGCAGCTGAAGCGAAATTGCGATCTCGTCAATCTAATTGATTTCTTATGGAAAACAATGTTCGCAACGTGGTGATCATTGGCTCCGGCTGTTCCGGTCACACGGCGGCGCTCTACACAGCCCGTGCCAATCTCAAGCCACTTGTGGTCGAAGGCCATGAGCCCGGGGGCCAGCTTTCACTAACGACACTGGTCGAAAATTTTCCTGGGTTTCCAGAAGGAATTCAGGGACCGGAGTTGGTTGAGAACATGCGCAAGCAGGCGTCGCGCTTCGGAGCGGAATACCGCCTGGGACACATCACGAGCGTAGACCTCAGCGTTCGGCCTTTTCGGCTGCACGTCAGCCACGAGGTGGTGTACGCCCAGACCCTGATTATTGCGAGCGGAGCATCGGCCCGCTGGCTGGGAGTGCCGCATGAGCAACAGCTCATCGGCCGTGGTGTGTCATCGTGCGCTACCTGCGACGGGTTTTTCTTTTCAGGGAAGGAGATCGCGGTGATTGGGGGCGGAGACTCCGCGATGGAGGAGGCCATCTTCCTGACCCGTTTTGCCACGAAAGTGACGCTTATCCATCGCCGCGATAGCTTTCGGGCTTCGAAGATCATGCTGGAGCGGGCCCAGCGCAATGACAAAATCCACTTTCTTACCAATACGGTGGTGGAGGATGTTCACGACGTCAACAAAAACGAAGTCACGGGTTTAAGGCTGCGCAATGTGAAGACAGGAGACGTTTGGGATTTCGCAACCAGCGCTATGTTCCTAGGCATCGGCCACATTCCCAACACTAAGGTTCTCGAGGGGCAGCTAGACATGGACCAAGATGGATATCTCGTGACAAAATCTTACGTACACACACGCGTGCCCGGGGTTTATGCCTGCGGGGATGTACAGGACCGGCGGTATCGGCAAGCGATTACTGCTGCCGGGACCGGATGCATGGCCGCTCTGGAAGCAGAGAAATACCTCGAAGGGTACGGCGGCTGAGTTGGTTATACGGAGGTCGACTTCTGGCCTAGGTTCCCGCTTAGCCGTGGCAGATTCCACATGCCTCAGTGATCGCCGTCATATCCCTCGACTAACCCAACTGTGGTACAAAGTTGTGTGCAAGTCACGTTCGATTACATTGCCTGCTCTGATATGGAGCGTCGGTGCTAAGGACGCTCTTTATCTCCCTTGCCGAAAACCGGGCTTTGCGCGGGATTGCAGAGCGCTCATCCGTTGGCCAGAAATTCTCCAGCCGGTTTGTTGCGGGAACGCAAGTCGGTGACGCGCTTCAAGCTGCCCGCAAGGTGAACCTTTCCGGTTGCAGCGTTTCTATCGATAATCTCGGGGAAAACGTCACCAATGTTGACGAGGCGCGTGCCAGCGCAGCTATATACCACGAGTTGCTGGATGAGATTGGCGCCGAAAGGCTGAACGCAAACATTAGCCTCAAACTGACCCATATGGGCCTCGATGTCGATGAAAAACTGGCTCATGATCAGGCTGCAGGCCTGGTTACTAAGGCGGCCAGCATGAATCCACGCAATTTTGTCCGAGTGGATATGGAAGGTTCTCCCTACACCTCTCGTACGCTTGACTTGGTCCACGAACTGCACCGTCTGCCGGGCAATCAGGGCTGTGTTGGCGCAGTCGTTCAATCGTACATGCGCAGGTCGGAAAAGGACGTGGAGGAACTCCTGGCGGACGGCATTCGGATCCGGCTCTGTAAGGGAGCATATAAAGAACCGCCAGATGTTGCGTTTCAGAAAAAATCAGAAGTAGATACCCATTATGTGAAGCTGATGAAGGTTCTGATGAAAAGCGGCATCTATCACGGCCTTGCAACTCATGATGAAAGGATCATTCGCGAGGCTCAGGCCTTTGCTAGTCGCGAAGCTATCCCACGGGATACCTTCGAGTTCCAGATGCTATACGGCATCCGTCGCGATCTGCAGCAGAACCTGGTAAAAGAAGGGTGGAGAATGCGGGTATATATTCCCTTCGGTTCTGAATGGTATCCCTACTTGATGCGTCGCTTAGCCGAACGACCGGCGAACGTGTTTTTTATCGCGAAGAACATTTTCCGCCAGTGACCGACAGGATCAGAATGTTGGAATGGGTCGGGTTTCCAATATGGATGCGCGCCTGACGCGCGTTTGTACCTCGCAACGAACGCAAGGTATTCGCATGGCGCGTCCAGATCCCTCGCTGCGCAAAAGCGGCTTGCTCGGGATGACAACGGAAAAATTGACGATGCGGGAATCATCTACAGACTAGAAACCGAGCACCGGGACTGCTACTATCCGTCAGTGGCCACGCTCAGAAATACACCAAAAATTCCGCAGGAACACGAGCGGCTTGTTTCGGCGGCTTCCGTCGAGGATGATTCTTCCTTTGAACTGAAACTCCGGCCGCAGCGTCTCGCCGAATTCATTGGTCAATCCAAAGTCAAAGAAAACCTGGCGGTTGCTATTGAAGCAGCTCGGTCACGCGACGAAGCGTTGGACCATGTCCTGCTATATGGGCCTCCCGGCTTGGGCAAGACAACACTGGCCAACATTATCGCCAATGAACTGGGGGTGCCGTTTCAGCCCACCGCCGCTCCGCTGTTGCAAATCAAAGGAGACCTCACCGCTATCCTGACAAACATTCGCGATAAGCAGGTCTTGTTCGTCGACGAAGTTCACCGCATGCAGCCCGCGCTCGAGGAGATTCTTTATCCTGCGCTGGAGGATTACAAGCTAGACATCATCATCGGTCAAGGACCGGCCGCGCGTACACATACCCTCGACATCAAGCCCTTCAGTTTTATCGGGGCGACTACGCGAGCCGGGCTAATTTCAGCGCCCCTTCGCTCGCGTTTCGGAATCGTACTAAGGCTAGAGTTTTATAATCACGAAGATCTGCGGGTCATCATCGAGCGCTCCGCAGAAATCCTCGCAGTAAAAATCGATCGCGAGGGCGCTTTAGAGTTAGCGCGGCGCTCGCGAGGCACGCCAAGGATTGCCAATCGGCTTCTGCGACGCGTTCGCGACTACGCGCAAGTGCGCGGTGGTGGACACATTGATCTGGCAACGGCTCAGGCGGCGCTGCAAATGCTCGAAGTGGATGGTTACGGCTTCGACGAAGTCGATCGCAAGCTACTGCTGACCATCATTGAGAAGTATCAGGGAGGCCCGGTAGGCGTAAACACGTTGGCAGCAGCTTTAGCCGAGGAAGCGGATGCGATCGAAGAGATCTACGAACCATTTCTTATGCAGATCGGATTTTTGAATCGCACACCGCGAGGACGAGTCGCGACCCAGCTTGCGTATGAGCATTTTGGAATTCCGCCCAATCGCAGGCAGAGTTCGCTGTTTTGAGTTCGCTGCGGAGCTTCGCTGCGCCCGGACGGCCGGGGACGGCCGGCCCCCACAATCTTAGATGATTGCTCATCTACGCGGACGGCTTCTAGCCAAGCACCCGAACCAGGCGATTATCGAGACTGGTGGTGTTGGCTATGACGTTGTCATCAGTGTTCCCACATTTTCCGGCCTGCCGGCCATCGGCAGTGAATTAGCCCTCCACATCCACACTCATGTGCGGGAAGACACGATTGCTCTGTACGGATTTCTTCGGCAATCAGAGAAGCAATTATTCGAAAAGTTGATCAGCGTGAGCGGAATCGGCCCAAAACTCGCTATCACGATTCTGAGCGGCATGCCAGTAGAAGACATGGTTGGCTCGATCCGGGGCAATGACGTCGCCAAGCTTACCCGAATCCCGGGAATTGGAAGGAAGACTGCAGAGCGACTGGTCCTGGAACTGCGTGATAAGCTGCCGCCGGTCAGCGGAGCCGAGCCAACCGTCGCGACAACTGTGAAGCCTGAAGAAGAAGACGTATTATCAGCACTCATCAATCTCGGGTATCAGCGTGCGGCGGCCGAAAAAGCACTTGCGAGCCTAGGCAGGGCAAAAGAACATTCATTCGAGGCCCTGTTTAGGCAAGCGCTCAGTACTTTGTCAAAGTAACCTGAATTGCTATGTGCGTTCCCGCGGTTCGACCACCTGGTTTCGCCGCCGGGAACGAATCCGCCTAATTTCTTCGATCCGTTCACGAATGCGTTTCTCGACACCTTCATTCGTCGGCTGGTAGTAGATTCGGTCGCGCAAGCTATCAGGCAGGCATTGCATATCCGTGACCTTTTCCGCGACATCGTGCGCGTACTGATAACCGCTCCCATAACCCAGGCCCTTCATCAGACCGGTCGGAGCGTTTCGCAGATGCAGAGGCACCGGT
>Ga0335081_10021197_pt1 | contig 10521 bp, 10 predicted proteins | sample Lox_Sample_35_FD_206713 | JGI IMG/M metagenome (GOLD analysis project Ga0335081, IMG submission 206713) | Soil microbial communities from Loxahatchee National Wildlife Refuge, Florida, United States - Lox_Sample_3.5 | ecosystem: Environmental > Terrestrial > Soil > Wetlands | place: USA...
CGATTTTCGAGAGAGTGATTTGGTCGGCAGGTCGCCAAAAGTCGCTCAGCGTCCGTTCTGGCGGTGCCGGTTTTGGCCGATTTCGCCACGGCGCGCGAAACTGCCCGTTCGACACCAGCCACCTAGCGACTCCGGGCCGTGGTTTTCATCGCCGGATATTCCCAGCGTTCCCAGTGCGCCTTCCGGTCCGTCGATCCAGATTCCTGCCGGTCCAACTGGTCCTCTTTCGGACCTGGCTGGACCCGGTGGTCCCGGTGGGCCGCCGTCGGGGCGGGGTCCGGGTGGTGCGGGTGGTCCCGGTGGGCCGCCGTCGGGGCAGGGCCCAGGCGATCATCCGCCGCGGCATCGCCCACCGCCCCCGCCGTCGCAGCCGCCCTGGTGGTGGTGGCAGGTGCCGGAAGACTCGTCGGTTCCTGCGCCGTCGTGTACGGGCGCCCCATTGCCGCGCGATGCGCAGCCTCCGCCTCCATTCCAGTACCAGGGCCAAACGGTTGACCCGCTGTTCGACCCCGGCCCCCGGCAATGGGGATTCTGGTTCAACGGAAAGTGGATCCCGCTTTACGAGTCCGGGTGTTAGCTGGCCGACGACAGGGGCCGCCTCTAGGCGGACTGCCGCGCCCGCAGCACCTCCAACGCCTTGTCGGCATGCACGTTCATGTTGACCTCGCTGCCGATGACCTCGAGGATCGTGCGGTCGGTGCCGATGACGAACGTCTTGCGCTGGACCGGGATGAACTTGCCGAGCAGGCCGCGTTTGACGCCGAACTCCGACGCGATTGTGCCCTCGGCGTCCGACAGCACCGGGAAGTCGAAGCCGTGGTCCTGGGCGAATTTGGCCTGCTTGTCGACCGGGTCGCGACTGATTCCGACCCGGGACGCGCCGACTTTGGCGAATTCCTTTGACAGATCCCGGAAGTGGCACGCCTCGCGGGTGCAGCCGGGGGTGCCGGCTGCGGGATAGAAGAACAGCACGACGGGTCCGTCGGCCAGGAATTCGCTGAACTCACGTGGCTTGCCGGTCTGGTCGGGGAGGACGAATTCGTCGACGATGTCACCGCGTTTCATGGAGCACTACGCTACGCGCGGCCCACGCCACGAAACACGAGATGGGAAGATGAACAGGTGCCGTCGACCGCTGATCTCGCCTTCACGACCAGCCGCGAGGAGTTCCGCGCGCTGGCAGCCGAGCACCGGTTCGTGCCCGTCACCCGCAAGGTTCTCGCCGACAGCGAGACGCCGCTTTCGGCGTACCGCAAGCTGGCCGCGAACCGCCCGGGCACGTTCTTGCTGGAGTCCGCCGAGAACGGCAGGTCGTGGTCGCGGTGGTCGTTCATCGGAGCGGGTGCCCCGTCGGCGCTGACGGTGCGCAACGGCGAGGCGGCGTGGCTGGGTGTCACGCCGCGGGACGCGCCCCACGGCGGGGACCCGTTGCGGGCGCTGCGGGTGACGATGGACTTGCTGGCCAGCGTGGCGGTGCCCGGGCTGCCGCCGCTGTCGGGCGGCCTGGTCGGTTTTTTCGCCTACGACATGGTGCGGCGCCTGGAGCGGCTGCCTGAACTGGCCGTCGACGACCTCGAACTGCCCGACATGGTGCTGTTGCTGGCCACCGACGTCGCGGCGGTGGACCACCACGAAGGCACCATCACGCTGATCGCCAACGCGGTCAACTGGAACGGCACCAACGAGCGCGTGGACTGGGCGTACGACGACGCGGTGGCCCGGCTCGACGTGATGACCGACGCGCTGGGGCAGCCCCTGCCGTCCACCGTCGCGATCTTCGACCGGCCTGCGCCGCTGCACCGCGCCCAGCGCACGATCGAGGAGTACGGGACGATCGTGGCGAAGCTCGTCGGCGACATCGAGGCGGGGGAGGCGTTCCAGGTGGTGCCGTCCCAGCGGTTCGAGATGGACACCCAGGCCGACCCCATCGACGTGTACCGGATGTTGCGGCTGTCGAATCCCAGCCCCTATATGTATCTGCTGCATGTGCCGGACGAGCAAGGCGGCGTGGACTTTTCGATCGTCGGCTCCAGCCCCGAAGCGCTGGTCACGGTGAAGGACGGGTGGGCGAGGACGCACCCGATCGCCGGCACCCGGTGGCGCGGGGAGACCGAGGAAGAGGACGTCCTGCTGGAGAAGGAGCTGCTGGCCGACGAGAAGGAACGGGCCGAGCACCTGATGCTGGTGGATCTGGGCCGCAACGACCTTGGCCGGGTCTGCCGGCCCGGCACCGTTCGCGTCGACGACTACAGCCACATCGAGCGCTACAGCCATGTCATGCACCTGGTGTCGACGGTCACCGGCCAGCTCGCCGACGGCCGCACCGCGCTGGACGCGGTTACCGCGTGCTTCCCGGCCGGGACGCTGTCGGGTGCGCCGAAGGTGCGCGCGATGGAGCTGATCGAGGAGGTCGAGAAGACGCGCCGCGGCCTTTACGGCGGCGTGGTCGGTTATCTGGACTTCGCGGGCAACGCCGACTTCGCGATCGCGATCCGCACCGCGCTGATGCGTGACGGTACCGCGTACGTGCAGGCAGGTGGGGGTGTGGTTGCCGATTCCAACGGCCCGTACGAGTACACCGAGGCCGCCAACAAGGCGAAAGCCGTGCTCAACGCCATCGCCGCCGCCGAAACGTTGACCTCGCCGACGCCATGATCCGCGTCGCCCAGCTGCTGCTGGTTGTCGCCGCGGTGGGGCTGTGGGTGGCGGCGCGCCTGCCGTGGGTGGTACTGCGGTCCTTCGACGGGCTGGGCCAGCCGCGGACTGCGACGCTGTCGGGGGCGTCGTGGTCGGCGGCCCTGCTTCCGCTGGCGGTGTTGCTGCTGGCCGCGGCGGTCGCCGCGTTGGCGGTGCGGGGCTGGCTGCTGCGGGTGCTGGCGGTGCTGGTCGCTGCTGCCAGTGCCGCCGGCGCGTATCTGGCGATCAGCCTGTGGGTGATCCGCGATGTCTCAGTCCGTGGCGCCGACCTCGCACAGGTTGCGGTCGCGTCGCTGGTGGGCAGCGAGCGGCGTGACGCGGGCGCGGCGGTGACGCTGGCCGCCGCGGTGGTGACGTTGGTGGCGGCGGTCTTGCTGATGCGCGGAGCGGTCAAGGGCACCGGCGCCGCGGGGAGGTATGCGTCACCCGCTGAACGGCGTGCCTCGGCGGTACGTGGTGATTCAGGGGGGACGATGTCAGAACGGATGATGTGGGATGCCATCGACGAGGGCCGCGATCCGACCCGGGATTCGGACACCGAGGGTCGGTGATGGGCGGCACGGTCGCGGCGGCTACCCTTTCGGTGACGTTCGACCGCATGTCGGCAGGCGAGCTTCAGGAAGGAGCCGAAGGGCGATGAGTTCGGCACCCGTGCTCGACTCCATCATCGAGGGAGTGCGTGCCGACGTTGCCGCCCGCGAGGCCGTTGTGCCGTTAGCTGAGGTCAAAGCCGCCGCCCGTGATGCCCCGCCGCCCCGAAACGTCATGGCGGCGTTGCGTGAACCGGGCATCGGCGTGATCGCCGAGGTGAAGCGCGCTAGCCCGTCACGCGGTGAGATGGCGCCGATTTCGGATCCTGCGAAGCTGGCCCGCGCCTATGAGGACGGTGGCGCGCGCATCGTCAGCGTGGTGACCGAGCAGCGACGGTTCAACGGGTCGCTGGCGGACCTGGATGTGGTCCGTGCAGCGGTGTCGGTGCCGGTGCTGCGCAAGGACTTTATTGTCCGGCCCTATCAGATTCACGAGGCCCGCGCGCACGGCGCGGACATGCTGCTGTTGATCGTCGCCGCGCTCGACCAGTCCGCGTTGGCTTCGATGCTTGACCGCACCGAGTCGTTGGGTATGACGGCGCTGGTCGAGGTGCACACCGAAGAAGAGGCCGACCGCGCGCTGCAGGCCGGTGCCAAGGTCATCGGCGTCAACGCACGCGACTTGAAGACGCTGAAAGTGGACCGCGACTGCTTTGCGCGGATCGCTCCGGGATTGCCCACTAACGTGATTCGCATTGCGGAGTCGGGCGTCCGCGGCACTGCCGATCTGCTGGCCTATGCGGGTGCGGGCGCCGACGCCGTGCTCGTGGGTGAGGGGCTGGTCACCAGTCGCGATCCGCGCAGCGCAGTGGCCGATCTGGTCACCGCCGGCACCCATCCGTCCTGCCCGAAAACCACGCGCCAGTAACGTGCCTGAGCTCGCCGGCAGCGAACTTCCGCGTTCGAGCGCGGGCATTGCGGAACCCACGAAACACGACCCCGACAGCCGGGGGCACTTCGGCGTGTACGGCGGACGGTTTGTCGCTGAAGCACTGATGGCGGTTATCGAAGAAGTCACCGCCGCCTACGAGAAGGCCCGCAGCGATCAAGTATTTCTCGACACTTTGGACAGACTTCAGACGCACTACAGCGGTCGGCCGTCGCCACTGTATGAGGCCGTCCGGTTGAGCGAGCACACCGGTGGTGCGCGGGTCTTTTTGAAGCGGGAAGACCTGAATCACACTGGGTCACACAAGATAAATAACGTTATTGGCCAGGCGTTGCTCGCGAAGCAGATGGGCAAGACGCGGGTGATCGCCGAGACCGGAGCCGGTCAGCACGGAGTGGCCACGGCGACCGCGTGCGCGCTGCTCGGGTTGGAATGCGTGATCTACATGGGTGCGGTCGACACGGCACGCCAGGCACTCAACGTCGCGCGAATGCGGCTGCTCGGCGCCGAGGTGGTGTCGGTGAAGGCCGGGTCGCAGACGCTCAAGGACGCGATCAATGAAGCGTTCCGTGACTGGGTGACCAATGCCGATCGGACGTACTACTGCTTCGGCACGGCCGCGGGACCGCATCCGTTCCCGATGATGGTCCGCGACTTCCAGCGTGTGATCGGTCTTGAGACACGCGCCCAGATACTGGCGCAGGCCGGGCGACTACCCGACGCGGTGACGGCATGCGTCGGCGGGGGTTCGAATGCGATCGGCATCTTTCATACCTTCATCGATGAACCAGGTGTGCGGCTGGTCGGCTTCGAGGCCGCGGGCGACGGCGTCGAGACGGGGAGGCATGCGGCGACTTTCACGGGCGGCTCGCCGGGTGCCTTCCAGGGTTCGTACTCGTATCTGCTGCAGGACGAGGACGGCCAGACCATCGAATCGCATTCCATTTCGGCCGGATTGGATTACCCGGGCGTGGGACCTGAGCATGCCCTGCTGAAGGACATCGGGCGGGCGGAGTATCGGCCGATCACCGATACCGAGGCGATGGACGCGTTTCGGCTGCTGTGCCGGACAGAAGGCATCATCCCGGCGATCGAGTCGGCGCATGCGGTTGCCGGCACGTTGCAGCTTGGTGCTGAGCTGGGACCGGGCAGCATCATCGTGGTGAACCTGTCCGGGCGTGGCGACAAGGACGTCGCCACCGCGGCGAAGTGGTTCGGCCTCCTGGATGACGAAGGCGATGCGCGTGGCTGAACCCGCTCGGCTGGCCGAGCTTTTCGCGTTGTGCCGGCAGCATGACCGTTCTGCGTTGATCGGGTACCTGCCCACCGGTTATCCGGACGTGCCGAAATCGATTGCGGCGATGACGGCGCTGATCGAATCCGGTTGCGACGTCATCGAGGTGGGTGTGCCGTATTCGGATCCAGGCATGGACGGGCCGACGATCGCACGGGCGACCGAGGCCGCGCTGCGGGGCGGTGTGAGGGTGCGCGACTCGTTGGCCGCGGTCGAGGCGATCAGCAACATCGGTGGGCGTGCGGTGGTGATAACGTACTGGAATCCGGTGCTGCACTATGGCGTCGACGCGTTTGCCCGTGATCTGGCGGCGGCCGGCGGCCTGGGCATGATTACCCCGGATCTCATTCCGGACGAGGCCGGGGAGTGGTTGGCTGCGTCGGATCGGCACCGATTGGACCGGATTTTCCTCGTCGCGCCGTCGTCGACGCCGCAGCGGCTCGCGGCGACGGTCGACGCGTCGCGCGGTTTCGTCTATGCCGCGTCGACCATGGGGGTGACGGGTGCGCGGGACGTCGTATCGCACACGGCCTCCGAATTGGTGAGCAGGGTCAAGGAGGTGTCCGACATTCCGGTCGCCGTGGGCTTGGGTGTGCGGTCCGGCGAGCAAGCCGCCGAGATCGCGGCGTATGCAGACGGGGTGATTGTAGGGTCGGCGCTGGTGTCGGCGCTGGGCGATGGCGGTGCGGCCCGGGTGCGCGCCTTGACCCAGGAGTTGGCCGACGGGGTGCGACAGCGGGTTTCCGCGTGACGACAACGTTGGCGTACATACCAAGCCCGCCGCAGGGGGTCTGGCATCTCGGCCCGGTGCCGATCCGCGCGTACGCGCTGTTCATCATCGCCGGCATCATCGTGGCGTTGATAATCGGCGACCGGCGGTGGGTGGCCCGCGGCGGAGAGGCGGGCGTGATCTACGACATCGCCTTGTGGGCGGTGCCGTTCGGATTGATCGGCGGCCGCCTCTATCACGTCATGACTGACTGGCGCACGTATTTCGGGCAAGGTGGCGCGGGGTTCGTTGCGGCGTTGAAGATTTGGGATGGCGGCCTAGGCATTTGGGGGGCGGTAGCGCTCGGCGGCGTAGGTGCCTGGATCGCGTGCCGCCGACGAGGCATCCCGCTTCCGGCGTTCGGCGACGCGATCGCGCCGGGCATCGTGCTGGCCCAGGCGATCGGGCGGCTGGGTAACTACTTCAACCAGGAGCTCTACGGCCGGCCGACCACCCTGCCGTGGGGCCTGGAGATCTTCTACCGGCGGGATCCGTCGGGTGTGATCGACGTGCACTCCCTGGATGGGGTTTCCACCGGGCAGGTGGCCGCAGTGGTGCATCCGACGTTCCTCTATGAGCTGATCTGGAATGTCCTGGTTTTCGCGGCGCTGATCTACGTGGACCGCCGGTTCAAGATCGGTCACGGCCGTCTGTTCGCGATGTATGTCGCGGGTTATTGCGTTGGTCGGTTCTGGGTGGAGCTGATGCGTAGCGATCCGGCCACGCATATTGCCGGCATCCGCATCAACTCTTTCACGTCGACGTTCGTGTTCATCGCTGCGGTGGTGTACATCATGGTGGCCCCGAAGGGACGCGAGGCTCCCGAGGCGCTGCGCGGTAAGCCCGAGAAACCGGAGGAAGAGGAATCGCTTGTCACCAAGGTCGCGAAGGAACTCGCCGCGGTTGGGGCGACCAGTGGGGTGGTGGCGGCAGCGACGGTCGTTGCGGACGAGGACAAGGCGGGCGGCGACGAGGCCGAAGGTGGCGGCGGGGACAAGCCTCCGGAATCCGGTGAAAAACCAGAGGTCGGCGAGGAACCGACCGAAGGCGAGGCTGTTGAGGAGCCGGTGGAAGCCGCCGAGCCCGCAGAGCCCGGTGCCGAGGCGGCCGCTGGGGTCGAGGAAGCGGCTGAGGTCGAAGCTGTTGAGCCGGAGGCGGCCGCGGGCGAAGAAGCCGCCGAGGCCGAAGAGCCCGGAGCCGAGGAAGCCGTGGCTGGCGAGGCCGTCGAGGAGCCGGTCGAAGCTGTTGAGCCGGAGGCGGCCGGCGGTGAAGAAGCCGCCGAGGTCGAAGAGCCCGGTGCTGAGGAAGCCGTGGCTGGCGAGGCCGTCGAGGAGCCGGTCGAGGCTGTTGAGCCGGAGGCGGCCGGCGGTGAAGAAGCCGCCGAGGTCGAGGAAGCGGCTGAAGGTGAGACGGTGGAGCAGCCGTCCGAAGCTGTTGTGTTGGACGCGGCCGGCGCAGACGCCGTGGGCATCCCTGCGGCGGCCGCGGCCGAGGAAACCGCTGAGGCGCCGCCCGAAGTCGCAGAGCCGGAGGCGCCCGCCGGTGAAGAAGCCGCCGAGGCCGAAGAGCCTGGTGCTGAGGAGGCCACCGAGGTTGAGGCCGCAGCTGAAGGTGAGGCCGCCGAGGAGCCAGTGGAAGCCGCTGAGCCCCAAGCGGTCACGGGTGACGAAGCTGTGGGCGTCCCCGAAGCGGCCGTAGCCGAGGAAGAGGAAACTGCCGAAGCACCCGAGCCCGGTGAAGGCGCAGGCGCGGCCGAGGAGCCCGCTGGCACCACAGAGGTCAAGGAAGCACCAGAAGGTGCCACCGAGCCCGTCGAGGCTGCGGAAGCCGAGGAAGCGGCCGCAGGCGAGGAGACCGCTGAAGCCGCGGAGCCCGCAGTCGAGGCGGAGGCCGAACGGGCCCAACCGTCCGAGGAGGCGCCAGAGGAGGCACCTGCCGAGGGCGAGAACGAACAATCCCAGCAACCGGCAGAACTCACGCCGATAGCCGGCGATGCATCAAATGGCGGCGGTGCAAAACAACCCCAGGAGTCGGGGAGTCGCGCCGCTCGCTGGCTGCGAAGCTTCAGAGCCGGTCGGCGCCGAGGTAACTGACCGGGCGATCAGGCCGGGGCCCACAACTTGTCGTTGGCAGGGTTTGTGCGCTGCCGCGATCTGACGTGTCGCTTCCCCGGATGCGACCGGCCGGCCCAGGCGTGCGACATCGATCACACCATGCCCTATCCCCCGACGGCGGCGTCGAACCTCAAGCTGTTGAGCCGCCGTCATCGCCGACAAAAGGGTTCTTCGGTGGTCCGGCGTTGGCTGGCGTGCTGGCGGAGATCGAGGGGTTGCCGGCTGCCACGTCGGGGCCTGGGTTGGTGGCTAGCGGGCGGGGCAGGTTGGCGATGGTGCAGGAGATGGGCAACCACTACGTTTCCCCAGGTCGCCCGCCCGTACGATCACACCACCCGATCATGTTCGTGGCTCTACAACCACTCACGCAGTCAAATGGACTGGTGAATTACCGGAAAGGTGGCGGGCTGATGAGATCGCGGAGCTGCGGGTTAGGCGTAGGCGTGCTCGACCCTGGCGCCAAATCGAGGACGACCTAGCGGCAGGGGCTTAACCGACGACGTTATTCGGCTGTGCCCGGACTCGGACACGGGCCGGGGTTAACACGGCGATGATGCTTAATAGTTCGTCCGCGGTGAGGTCGATGAGTCGAACTTCGTTCATGATGCTTCTGACTTCGTCGCGGAGTCGGCCGGTGTTGCGGTCCACGATGGCCACCCTCTTCCTGAAGGCTCTATGGGTCTCAGTGTTTGGTTGCCTGGTCGCGTGGGGCTAGTGACCAGCGTCCTGAAGTGGCGAGGCTTTGGTCCTGACCCCGACGGGGTCCTGAGTCTGAGTCGCTACCGCCGACATGCGCGGAGGGCATCCCCGTGAGTTTGAATCTGTATCGTTTGTGATTAAAGGTGTTCTTTGCGTATCCGGTATCACCGTCGTCACAGGACTCCTAAAAGGTGTTTTAGGGGCCGCCGGTCCCCCCGAAGCTGTGGGGTCCGGCCGCCAGCGCATGGGCGGCCCCCACAGGGTTGAGCGCCAGCCGGCCGGCTGCTCCCTCGCCAGTTGGCGCCGACCCAACGACTGAACCCGCGTCGGGTTCACCGCCCCTGCGACAGGAGTTCGGCAAGCTACCCTCCTTCAATGCAGGGGAAGAAAACTGCTATCGCTGGAGCGGCGATAGTTCTCGCAGGTTGCGGCGGGTCAAGCCAGACAGCGGTGACGCTGACGTCCACACTGGAAATCACTAAAACAGTGACGGTGACCGACCCGCCGCCACCATCTGTCCCCAGAACGACCATGGAAACCGATGGCACGTATCGAGTCGGCACCGACATCGTGCCCGGCACCTATCGCTCGGCCGGTCCTAGCCCTGAAGGAGCATCCGATTGCTATTGGGCGAGGCTGAACAGTCTCAATGAAACCCACATCATCGATAGCAACATCAGCACTGGTCCTCAGCTCAGGTAGTGATAATCCAGCCGAGTGACACGGCGTTCTTGACGCATAGCTGCCAACCCTGGCAGAAGGCTGACTGACCAACAGGGGCGCATTCTGTCCGCCAACCGCACACCCTCAAGCCAAACGGTACTTCAACTAATCGGTGCCACTGTCTACTGAAGCAACTTCGCGGGTGAGCGGGTGCGGATGCCTGCTGTTGCTGCAGATCATCGAGGATGCATTGCGCCGTCTTATCCAGAGGCAAGAAAACCATATGGTTGTTCCACAAGTAATTGATCCCGACAGCATCTGCGCAGCTTTCTCACAGAAAGCACAGTCTGCCGAAACTTCGCCGCCGATAATCAGCCGCCAGGGGGCCTGGGATAGGAAAGGTCATGGCTGAGGCTGCTCTATGCACAGTTTGGGGAACGCCCGTGCACGGGCGCGAGAAGAATGCGCTCGAGGTCTACAACGAATCGATGCAGTACTGGGGACGTCTTCAAGAAGAAGGGAAAATCGAGGGCTTTGACGTGGCCGTCCTGAACCCAACCGGTGGAGATGTGACCGGCTTTCTCCTGGCGCGGGGCACGGCGGCGCAGATCGATTCGGTCCGCCGTTCCGAGGAGTATCAGCGGCTACTCAACCGTGCGCTGCTCATGATTGATCACCTCAGGGTCGCCGACGCGTTCGTTGATGAGGGACTCGCTCAACTCATGAGTTCATACATGAATGAGGTCGAAAAGCTGGGCTGACGACGCCTTCCCGACCTAACGGGCGCACGGGCCGTTTTCCGGAAG
>Ga0335081_10021200_pt1 | contig 10521 bp, 8 predicted proteins | sample Lox_Sample_35_FD_206713 | JGI IMG/M metagenome (GOLD analysis project Ga0335081, IMG submission 206713) | Soil microbial communities from Loxahatchee National Wildlife Refuge, Florida, United States - Lox_Sample_3.5 | ecosystem: Environmental > Terrestrial > Soil > Wetlands | place: USA: Florida...
ATTCAGGATACTGCGAGCTTTCCTCGCAACCAAACGGCTGCCCGACATCTCTCGCTTCTAGCTGCGTGAATTTCTGCCATCACTTAACTGGCATATCGGGCGTTGTGGGCTCGGCGGGCTTCGGCGCCTGCTGTTTGGCCAGTGCTTCATCTACGCGTTTCTTGAAGTCACCCTGGTCGTTGTGCGCAAGCCCGCTATACATCGATACAACACTCATCTCGCACCCGGTACCAATTGGCGCCAGGGAGACGTGGTTTTTGCCCTGATTGACCGCTCCGATAACCGACCAATGAATGGAGTGTTTCACATTGTATTCGGCGGTCATTTTGGCCTCGTCACTCTGCACGTCTTTGTAATTGTCAGGATTAGCGAGGGCGACTTTTACCGCGCCCCAAAGCTCGCTACAAGGGACGGGATAGCTGTAGTTGTAAGTCTTGTTGCCGGCACCGAACCCCGGCAGAGCAAGCGCCAGCATAGCCACAACCAGAACCGCAAGTCTCACCTTCATGATGGCAGTTCTCCTTGTACGCATGTGTTTCCCGGCAGGTCAGAACGGAGCCGGAGCACACGTTTGCCGAACAAGTTGAAACTAGTCCATCGAAATATCTTGTCAGTGCGCCAAGTCACCCGAGCCGGTGACCAACGGAGTCGGAGGAGTCTACCCTGGACGGGTGGCCTAGAAGAGCAGTTCATGAGCAGAAAAGTACACGCACCGCTACTGCCGAGCCCGGCCCGGTCTGCCTGCTTGTTGAGCCCAGGTTAGCGTCCACAGAACGGACGCGAACCTGGGCCACCAGCCCTCACAACATCTCTATGCACTGGCATTGGCTGTCGCTTTCCTGACAGTCATTCCTGGGGTAACCTCACGTGCTGCGGCGCGACGCCGTCTACGAGCGACTTTGATTGCGCTCTTGTATTTTTCGCCGCTGGCTGCGGGGGCGGCGGCAGCAGTAGCAGCCAAATGCAAGCGCCCCAGCAGTACTCGGTGCAGGTGACAGCGAAATCAGACATGCTCACAAAAGGGCTACACATCCCTCTCACAGCACCGTAAGCGTGATGAGCTCAGCCGTGACTTCGTTTAATCACGGTCTCAATTGGTGAGAAATCCCGATAGCGCTCGTTGCCCAAGGACTGCTCCAGCTTCCCTCGCTCCTCCTCGCTGAGTGGGTTCAGAATCAGCGCTCAACTCTGAGCCCAGAGCACGAGCGAGACGCTCGCGTCTACACTTGCCACACCGTATCGAGCACCGTACCGTCCACCCATTTCACGATTGCAACCGGACGGTTACTCGGCTTCGGCCGTACCGGCTTGCCGCCGCAAATTCGCTCGACTTCGGCCTTGATGTCCTGGATTGGACGAATGGGAAGGCTCGAGCCTTTCAAAGCGTCGATCAAATCCTGGCGGCGAGGATTGATGGCAATTCCCCGCTCAGTGGCAACGACGTCAATCAACTCGCCGGGGCCGGTCAGCGTCGTGACCTGATCGACGATCACCGGAATGCGGTCGCGGAACGATGGCAGCGCCAGAATGGTGCAACCCGCGGCGAGGCAGTTCTGCCAGCCGCCAATACCGTGCAGCAGACGGCCATCAGAATGGGTGACGACATTGGCGTTGAAGTTTACGTCAACCTCTGTGGCGCCCAGTACCACGGCGTCGACCATCGAAGCGAAATTTCCCTTGCCGTGATAGTTGTACGAGGTGAAGGGCGAAGTGGCGACGTGGCGGGGATCGCTGCCGATCGACTTCACGCCGTCAAGATCGAAGGTCTGGCCGTCGAGGATGTAATCGGTGAGGCCCTCTTGCAAGAGCTCCACCAGAAACTTCGTCGATCCGCCGCGCACGAAGCGGGCCTTCACGCCATCATTTTTCATCATGCGGCGGAGGTAGTCGACGAAGGCCAGCGCGATTCCTCCGGCGCCAGCCTGAAACGAAAATCCGTTGCGCATGATGCCGGCTTCGCGGAGGAAGCGTGCAACGAACTCGGCAATGCGCAGGCGATCGGGAGAGCGGGTGATCTGAGTGGTTCCCGAGACAATCTTGGCCGGATCGCCAATCGAATCCACTTCGACAACGTAGTCGACGTTGTTCCCCTGAATCTGCCAGGGAACGCAGGGGAACGGCACGAGGTTATCGGTAACGACGATAACGTGGTCTGCGTAAGTGGAGTCAGCGAGGGCGAAGCCCAGAGAGCCACACGCCGATTTTCCGTGGGAACCGTCGGCATTACCGAAAGGATCGGCGGTCGGGGCGGCGATGACGGCGATGTCGATGTGAACATCGCCATCTTGAATGGCCTGCCAACGTCCACCGTGGGAGCGCAGCACGCCCATACCGCGCATCTTGCCCTGCGTACAGTAGTCGCCCAGCGGACCGTTCATGCTGCCTTCGATGTGGTGGATGACGCCGCGCTCCATCAGTTCGATGGCGCCCTTCTGCGAAGGAAATGACGCACTGGGAAACCACATCAGGTCTTTGACGCCGAGGCGGGCCGCGGCCTGGAGAGCCAGGAGCGCGACGCTGTCGCCATCGCGCAGATGATGGTGATTGGAGATGACCATGCCATCGCGCAGGCCGCAGTTGCGCAGAGCGGTTTCGAGATCGGGGACGCGCTTGTCGCCGTTCTCCGGATACTCGTTCGCTGAACGCACTGGAGGTGCGGCTTTCTGGCCGTGAGGATGGTACTGGCCGACGCCGAGATACGGCACCTGAGGCTTGCCGTTGACGATGGTCGGGACCATGCGTTCGGCAGCGTTTTGGGCGAGTTCGAGCTTTTCAGTCATTCATTTCTCTGCCGAGCTTCGCTCGGCCTGAACGGGCGAGGGCGCCCGCGCCTACACTCCCATCTGCCGGGCGCGGGCGACGAGCTTGCGGGCCCGCTCCACCACCGGCGGATCGATCATCTTCGATCCCAGGCTGACCACGCCGAGGCCTCTCTGTTGTGCCTCTTCAAAGGCCGCGACAATCTTCAGCGCCTTATCGATCTCCGCCTGTGACGGAGCGAAGGCCTCGTGAATCACGCGAATCTGGCCGGGATGAATGCATCCCATGCCCTCGAAACCCAGAGCGCGCGAATTTTCTCCCCAGCGGCGGAGGCCGTCCATGTCGGCCACGTCGCCGAAAACGGAATCGATGGCCTGAATGCCGGCGGCTTTCGCGGCATTCACAACGCGTGAGCGGGCAAATTGCGACTCTCGCCCTTCGGCGGTTTTCACCACGCCGAGGTCGGCGGTGTAGTCTTCGAGGCCGATGGTCAGCGCGACAACATTCGGGCTCGCGGTTGCGATGGCGAAAGCGTTCTCGATCCCCAGCGCCGACTCCAGAATCGGCATGATCCAGATCGGCCTGTCGATCCTGTGATCTGCCTTCAGTTCGGCAATCTTCCGGTCCACTTCCACGACCTGCTCGGGCTTCTCGACTTTGGGAATCAGAATCAGGTCGGGTGACTCCGGAATCACTTCCGACAGGTCTTCGAGACCCAAGGGCAGCTGGTTAATCCGCACCATGCGTTCACAAGCGCCGAAGTCAACCGCCCGCAGTGTGTTGCGCACCAGTATTCGCGCGGCGTCTTTCTCGGCGTGGTGAACGGAGTCTTCCAAATCCAGGATGATGGCGTCGGGCTCATGCAATGCGGCGTTGATGAAATATTTCGGCTCGGTGCCCGGCAAATAAAGCCGCGAGCGGCGCAAGCGGTCGCGAGGGGAAGGTGCAGGAAGGGCCACAGCCTCGGGCAAAGCCCGCTTCCCTTCCCCAAGCCTGGCTCGCTTGGCGGCGGCTTCGATGCGGGCGGAGATGGCAAAGGGCAGGGCGCCCTCGTCGTGGATGGCGACCCTCGCGTGCTTCACCCCGAGTGCGACGAGAACCCGCCTCGTCTGATCAAGAATCGCTTCGCCGTAGTAGAGGCTGACGCGGGACTCAAGCCCGATCTCGATGCCACCATCGTCGCGCTGTTCGATGGCGACGTGGAGGTCGGAGCGGACGTCCTTCCCCCAATGCCCAGCTTCGGCGTTTGCTTTAGAGTTCATTCAGCATCTTGAACCACAGGGGACACAGAGGAGCACAGGGAAATCCTCCGTGAAACTCTGCGTCACCTGCGGTTATTTCAATTTCTCCAAAATCGCATCGGTCATCTGCACCGTGCTGGCCGCGCCCTGACTGATGGCCTTCGGGCCTCCGGAAAGCCGCATCATATCGTAGGTCCGAACCTTGCCTTCTTTCACCACAGTCGCGATGGCCTGGCGAATGCGGTCTGCTTTGGCGGTCTCGCCGACGTGATCGAGCATCATCGCAGCCGAGAGGATCATGGCAATGGGATTGACGATCGGCGGATTCAGCTCCGCATACTTGGGCGCGGAACCGTGTGTCGGCTCAAAAACCGCAACCTCTTCGCCGATATTGCCGGAGGCAGCAAACCCGAGACCGCCGACCAGTCCGGCAAAGGCGTCAGACAGAATATCCCCGAAAAGGTTCGACGCCACAATCACGTTGTAGTCTTCCGGATTCTTGTTCAGCCACATCAACTGCGCGTCAATGTTCGTCGACCACAGCGCGATTCCGGGATAGTTCTTGGCTACTTCTTTCGCCGTCTCTTCCATCATGCCGGAGGTTTCGCGCAGCACATTCGGCTTCTCGCAGATGGTCACGCCTTTGAAGCTGCGCTTCTTGGCGTATTCGAAGGCTGCCGTCACGATGCGGCGCGCCGCCGTCTTCGTGATAATGCGCACGCTGGCGGCGAGATCGGGGCCGGGAACGTTGGCGAAGGCCTTGAACTTGGGGTGGGACGCCAGTGCCGCGCGAACGTTATCCGGCGGATTTGTCCATTCAATGCCGGCATACATGCCTTCGGTGTTCTGCCGAAAAACCGTGGTGTCGATCTGCGGCTCATCGAAGCCACCGGCAACTTTCTTGCGAATGTAGTTCAGAGGATTGCCGGCGAAGCCGACGCAAGGCCGCATGCAGATATCGAGGTTAAATTTCTGCCGCATCGTGACGATGGGGCTGTAGTACACCAGGCCCTTACCACGCAACTCCGGCTTCAATTCTTCCTGGGCGGCTTTGTTGGGCTTGGAGGTGATGGCGCCGAACAGGCCCAGTTTGTGTTTGGCCAGCAGATCCAGAGTGCGCTGCGGCAGCGCGTTGCCTTCGTTGATCCAGCAATCCCAGCCGATGTCGGCGTGAATATAGTCCGCGTCAAAGCCAACCGCTTTCAGGACACGCAACGACTCCGGCAAGACCTGATTGCCAATGCCGTCTCCCGGCATAGTGACTACGGTGTATTTAGCCATGAATACAGTCTCCTACGGTCATCCTGCAGTTACAGAGCACGCAACCAATGTGCAAGCAGAAAAAATCAATGCTCTTCCAGCCAAATAGCCCCAGTGTTTTGCAGTCTTCGGCGTCCAAATGAAAAGAGCAAGGCCAAGCAGAACCACGAATATTCCTGCTAGACGTTTGTCCGTCTGATCCATTCGTCCTTCTGCGGAGCTTCGCTCCGCCTGGACGGCCGAGGGCGGCCGTCCCCACGCAAGCCTTGCTAGTTCAATCCCAAACGCTTTGCCACCAAGTTTTCCACGCCTTGCGCGATGACCAGCGATTGCGGCACACTGCCCAGCGCCGGAAAGGCGAACTTCTCGCCCCGCCAGTGGATCACACCGGAGGTAAACTCGACATCAATTTCGTCTCCGGGGATGAGCGTCTTCTCTTTGTTCGCGTTCTCTTTGTTCGCGATCTCTTTGCCGAACTGCTCCCGCAGCCGTTTCACCAACTCCGGCACTTCCACGCACAGAAAACCATTGTTGTAAGCGTTGCGCAGATAAGTCTGCGAAAAGCTGGCGGCGATCACCATGGGAATGCCTTTGGCTTTGAGACAAGTCACCGCTTGCTCGCGGCTCGATCCGGTGCCGAAGTTGAAGCCGCTCACGATGACATCGCCCGGCTGGGTGCGCGCGGCAAATTGCGGATCGTAATTTTCCATGACCACCTTGGCCATCATCTCCGGCGTCATGTCGTCGCGATAGGTGTAGTCTTTTCCGTAAATCGCATCCGTGTTGACGTTGTCCTGCGGCATGAAGACCAGCCGTCCATGAACCCGCTCGGGGAATCCGGGAAGAATGTCGACTTTTTCTGCGGCGGTGGTTGCGGCGAACTCGGTGTAGCTGCGGGGCGGTGCCAGGTTTGCCGTTTCGCGAGGTCCGCGGATGTACCCGGCTACGGCCGACGCCGCAACCACTTCCGGACTGCCCAGGTAGCACTTGGCATCACGCGATCCCATTCGGCCCTTGAAGTTGCGATTGGTGGAGGAAATGCCGACCTCGCCCGGCTCGAGCAATCCCACGCCGAGTCCGATGCACGGCCCACAGCCCGGCGGCAGAGGATGAGCGCCGGCATCGAGCAGCGCCTGCCAACTGCCTCGCTTCTCGGCCTCTTGTTGGACCCACTGGCTGGCCGCGCTGAGGTAGAACTTCACGCCTGGAGCGACCTTCTTTCCTTTCAGTACTCGTGCGGCGGCGTCGAGATCCTCGACGCGCGAATTGACGCAGGAGATCAGGTAGGCCTTTTGAATCGCCACTTTCTTTTTCTCGATGTCAGCCAGCGACGCCATGGCCTGGACAGTGTCCGGACCGGAAACGTGCGGCGTGATCCGGGAAAGATCGAGCGTGATGCGTGCGGCGTAGGTGGCGCCGGGGTCGGGACGCGGCGGATTCTTGGCCCAGCTGTCAATGTCGCTCTCAGAGAACCGTTCGACCCCGAGGGCTTGCAGGCGCTGGCGCACGCCTTTCAAATACCGGAGCGTAATCTCGTCGACCGGGAACCAGCCCACCAGCGGTCCCCATTCCGTGCTCATGTTGGAGATGGAGAAGCGCGCGTCCATGGACAGACTGGCGACGCCCGGGCCGCTGAACTCGACGGCGGAATTCAAGACCTCGTCGTGGTTGTAGATCCCGCACAACGTAATGATCACGTCTTTGCCGGTAGCGCCGGCAGGCAGTTCGCCATCGAGGACAACCTGAATGCTGCGCGGAATCTGCCACCAGAATTCGCCCGTGGCCCAGACCGCGGCGGCGTCGGTGCGGACGATGGGCGTGCCGATCGCGCCCAGCGCACCGTACATGTTGGAGTGTGAGTCGGAAGCAACGACGAAAGAACCGGGGACAACGTAGCCGCGTTCCACCATGATCTGGTGGCCGATACCGGAGCCCGCCGGGTAGAAATCGACGCCGTGCTCTTTGGCAAAGGCCTCGATGGAACGGTATTTCTTCAAGTTGGCTTCGTCCTGGTTCTGGATGTCGTGGTCGAGAGCAAAAACGAGTTGTCCGGGATTCTGAATCTTCTTCGCGCCGATGCCCTTGAATTTGCTCATCACCGCCGAAGTGTTGTCGTGGGTCATGACCCGGTGCGGGCGGATGGAGACGAAGTCACCGGTGCGCAACGGGCGCTTGGGACCCTCGGCTAGATGGGATTGCGCGATTTTTTCAACGATGGTCTGGGGCATGGTTATCGCTTCCTGCCGAGCCTCGCTCGGCTTGGACGAGCAGAGCCGCCCGTCCCCACACGCGCTTTGCCTGACCCTGCACGGGCGTGGACGCCCGCGCCTACACGAGCTTTGACATCGGCCTTCATCAAGGTCATCAGCTTGGAGACCGAACCTATCTTCTCCAGGTTCCAGATGGCGTCTTTAAGCTTCTTCTGCGCAATCGGAGACAACACTCCTTCCGCCAGCGCAGCAAACTTCTCTTCAATCTCGGAGTCGCTGAGCGGATTGCGGGGATCGCCCTTGGGGTAATCCAGTTGCTTGCTGAAACTGCGGCCGTCGCTCGTTGTGATGTTCACGATGACACGCTGCAGCGCTGGGAAGACTTTCTCAATCTCGGGATCGGCGACCACCTCGACTTTTTTCAGCTGCGCGCGGATCACCGGATCCATGATTTTTTCCATGGTGAACTGCACTGGGGTAACTTGGCGCTCGGCCAACGCCGCCGCGATCACATAAGGCAGAGAATGGTCGGCCGTTTCCTTGGTGTGCGGATCGTATTTGCTGGGATCGGACAGGATGTCGGCGGCGCGCGCCAGCGAACGGATCTGAACCTTGGTGACGTCGTCGGGCTTGAGGTCGTTCTGTTTGACGATATCGAGCACCGCCGAGATGGGCGTATGGGTCAGCGCTTCGGTGGGAAAAGCCTTCATGCCGCACTGCGTGATGCGCCAGGATTCGCCCAGACCGTCGGTCAGCAGGTTCAGCTTCCACTCCGGCCCGAAGACATGAGTGAGGCCTTCTTTGCCGTCGATGACGTGCTCGGGTCCGGTATAGCCTTTCTCCGCCAGCAGAGCGGCCAGCACACCACTCTGCGTGGCCATGGGGTCGACGGTGTTCTTCATCATCGTCAATTTGCCGGCGGTAACTGCGCCCAGAGTGCACTGTCGGCTGGCGGAGATGCCGACGGCGTGCTGAATCTTCTCCCAGCCAAGATGGAGGGCGCGCCCCGCAACGAAGGGGGAGACGAACGCCGTCAGCGTGGCATGGTGCCAGCCGCGCTCACGCACCCCGGGAAAAGCCGCTTCGCAGAAGCGCATCTCGAATTCGTGTCCCAGGACAAGGCCGACAATCAATTCCTTGCCGTCACTTTTGGCGCGCTCGCAGCCGGCCATGGCTGCGGGGAATATATCGGAAGGATGCGAGGGGTCCTGTTTCCAGTAGATGTCGTTGTAATCCATGCACCGGATCATCAACGCATTGGCCAGGGATGCGGACACGGGGTCGATATGCTTGCCGGTGCCGATCACGCTGGCGGGACCACGGCCAGCAATTTCGTCGAGAACCTCCAGGGCGATTTTGACGTCGTGCTGCTGGTAGCCGCCCAGAGCGCAACCGACAGAATCGAGGAGAAAGCGCTTCGCCTGGTAAATGGCGTCGTGCGACAGATGCTTGTAGTTGAGTGCCGCGGCCCAGCGGGCCATTTGGGCGGTGATGGTCTCCTTTACGGCGACGGCTTCTTTGGCAGACAAGGCAGCTCCTAGGTGCTTCGCGGCTGGCGGCGCCGATCAGCGTTCTTGCGACTGCAGATTCCTCGTCGCTTCGCTCCCCAGAATGACAAGCGGAAGCACTGCCTACTTTACCTTCACGTTCTTCGGGTTCTTGAACGGCAAGAACGCCATGAAGTCGGCGTGGTGCACGATAAAAGCTTCGGTCGTGCGCTTGACCAGATCGCCCTCAGCCGCATGCGCCGCGATCACGTGGCAAACTTCATCCGGCACGCCGCATTCCAGAGCCAACGCCACGCCTGTGAACGGATGACGCAAGGCCTCGCCGCGCTCGCTTTGGCGGCTCTTGCCGTCAGGACCGATCTCGTATTCCAGCAGCTTGCCCACGTCTGCGAGAATCGCGCCGGCGATCACAGTATCCATGTCGACGGGCAGGGCGCGCCCCATGAATTCGATCATCGCTTCGGCGCTCTGGCGGGCAATGTGGACAACACAGCGCTTGTGCTCCATGAACGTGATGGGGCAGTTGGGCACGAGCAAAGTAAACGGGATCTTGTTCAGATCATCCGGCTTGAGCGGGCTGCGCTCCAGGGCTTTGATCCAGGTCTGCGTTACCTGCTCACGCAGCTTAGGCTTCTCGATCCACTGAATCTCCGGCCACAGCTTCGCTACTACCTCACGCATGCCCCGACGCCTCCCTGGGAAACGATCTAGCTTATCGCGGCGGCGGCAGGGGCGTCGAGTGGGGCAGCACAGGACTGTGCTAGACACCGCTCCGAGCCAGTTGCGGTATCATCCTTCTACGGAGACGCTCGCATGAACGGACGGACTTCAGCACGCGCCAAAACAGCAGGAAAACCGACCGCAAAAAGTAGCGGCGGGACTGCCGAGCAAGAAATCACCGCGCTTCATGCGCAGCTTATCGAGGCGACTTTGAAACACGATGCCGGTTTCTTGGAGAAGTACCTGGCCGATGATTACATAGCGATCCGCAATGACGGCAAGCTGACCACGAAGGTTCAGGAGATCGAGAATTACAAGTCCGGTGTAACTAAGTACGAATCCATTGAGATTCGCGAGGCGACCGTGCGCATCCATGGAGACACGGCGATCTACAATTCACTTAATTCCATAAAAGGGGCGATCAACGGAAAGCCATTCAGCGGCGACGTTCGCAACACCCGGGTTTGGGTAAAACAAAACGGCAACTGGAAAATTGTCACGTTTCAAGCTACGCAGGTCGCCCCAGCGAGCGGGTAAGCTCCGAAGTCCCAGCCGGGAACCCGCTGCCTTGCCCAGGTCGGAGTCGGTCGGGAATACCACCCGGTATCCGATCCCTCAAATCCTCGGCACCGTCGCTCCGCAGGCGCATCCAACAAATATGACCTACAACGTTCGTGGGATGGGTACTGCGCTGGCAGTCGGAATTTTTTCAGCTTCTGCACTTTGTTGGGCGCAGCAGGCGGCCGCAACAGGTCAGCCTTTGGTTGTCCGGACCACCACTCTGCCGAAGGCTTTTGTTCGCCAGCCCTACCAGGCACGGCT
>Ga0335081_10021201_pt1 | contig 10520 bp, 12 predicted proteins | sample Lox_Sample_35_FD_206713 | JGI IMG/M metagenome (GOLD analysis project Ga0335081, IMG submission 206713) | Soil microbial communities from Loxahatchee National Wildlife Refuge, Florida, United States - Lox_Sample_3.5 | ecosystem: Environmental > Terrestrial > Soil > Wetlands | place: USA...
TGTCGTTTCCCCTTCCCTCAGTTCTTTTTGATCAGTATCGCTTCGATTTCCGCCAGGTGCTGCCTCATGGCCTTCTCCGCTCCCTCCGCGTCCCGCCTCTTGATGGCGTTGTAAATTCTCCGGTGGCCCGCCAGCGATTTTTCCCGCCGCCCCTCCACCTGCAGCGATCGCTCCCGGCTCTCCCGCAGGATGTCCATCATCACGTCCAGCACCTTCAGCACCACCGTGTTCTTCGCCGCTCGCGCGATCGTGTAATGGAACTCCGAGTCCTCTTCGATGGCCAGTTCCTTCCGCGCCGCCCGCTCCTCGTGCCGCTCCAGGATCTCTTTCAGCTTCGCGATGTCTTCCTTCTCCGCGTTCCGCGCCGCACGCCCCGCCAGGTGCGGCTCGATCATCGAGCGCACCTCCAGCAGCTCCTGCACCAGCTCCAGCTTTCGCCCCAGCAGCCCGGCCAGCGGATTCAGCAGCGAATCGATCGACGGCGTGCGGACCAGCGTCCCTTCTCCCGGCCGCGGCTCCACCAGCCCCTTCAGCTCCAGCGACCGCAGCGCTTCCCGCACCGCGCTCCGGCTCACCTCGAATCGCTCCGCCAGTTCGCGTTCCGGCGGCAGCTTGTCGCCCGGCTGCAGCGCCCCGTCCAGGATCAGCCGCTCCAGTTGCGCCGCCACCACTTCATAGAGTTTCGTCCGTTGGATCGCTTCCAGTTCGACTTTGGTGGGAACCACCACGGCGGTGTCATTCGGTCCAGTGGTCTGACCACTGTACCCAGTCGCTATCCTAGCCCCCCGCTCCCCGCCCCTGTCAAGTACCAATCCCCCTGGTACCCGGCCCCGCTCCCTTCCCCGATTCCGGCCCATTTGCTCCGCCTTTCTCTTCCTCCCCGCTCTTCCCACGCTTTGTCCTTCCCGCCCTCTTGCTGCAAAGTAGTGTCCCACTCATGCCCCCCGCACCCAACTATTTCCTCTCCACCCCACGCCTCGGCTTCCGCCACTGGTCGGCTGCCGATCTTCCCCTCGCGCTTTCCCTGTGGGGCGATGCCCAGGTCACCCGCCTCATCGGCGGGCCCTTCTCACCGCAAGACGTCGAACAACGCCTGCGCCGCGAAATCGCCCTTCAGGATTCCCGCACTGTGCAGTACTGGCCCATCTTCCTTCTTGCCGGCGGCGACCATGTGGGCTGCGCCGGCCTGCGGCCCTTCCAGCAATCGGACCACGTCTTCGAACTCGGCTTCCATCTGCTTCCCGCCTTCTGGAGCAAGGGCCTGGCGCAGGAGGCCGCCCGCGCCGTCATCACCTACGCCTTCTCCACCCTCCACGCCTCCGCGCTCTTCGCCGGCCATCATCCCGAAAACGCCGCCTCCCGCCGCGTCCTGGAAAAGCTCGGCTTCCATTACACACACGACGAACTCTACCCGCCCACCGGGCGCATGCACCGTTGTTATCTTCTCCCCGCGCCCGCAAACGATAGCGCCCACGTCACCTAGCCGCGTGATTTCCGCCCCCCGGGGCCCTCCTTCCTGTACTCCCCGCGGCTTTGCGGCTAGCATGGACCGCCCGCCGGGCGCCGGATTCGAAATGCCCATCGAAGATCTGAACCCTCTGCTCCTTCCCATTCTCAAGAAGTGCGATCTTCCCGCCCTCGCCGCGGCCTGGGTCACCACGGACGGTCTGGCCGCTCTCGGCGCCGTCGGCGTCCGTAAATTTGGCGGCAGGGTGCGCGTCACCCCGCACGACCGCTTTCATCTCGGCTCCAATACCAAGGCCATGACCGCCACTCTGCTCGCCACACTCGTCGAACAGGGATCGCTCTCCTGGGATACCACGCTGGCCTCCGCCCTGCCCGATCTCGCCGCGGACATGCACCAGGCCTATCGCCCCGTCACGCTCCAACAGTTGCTGGCCCATCGCGCCGGTTTCCCCGCGGCCACCTGGCCCCGCGGAATAACCCCCCGCGACGTGTTCTCTGTCCTGCGCGGCCCGCGCGAACAGCGCCATGCCTATTCCCGCCGTGTGCTCCGCGAGCCGCCCGAAGTCCCGCCCGGCGCCAGGTTCCTCTACGCCAACCGCAGCTACATCGTCGCCGGAGCCATCGCCGAGCGCATCGCAGACGCCCCCTGGGAACAATTGATGCGCGACCGCCTCTTCTCTCCTCTGGGAATGGCCTCCGCCGGATTCGGCGCCATGGGCTCGCCCCGGAAAGTGGACGAACCCTGGCAGCACACGGTGGCCAAAGGCAAGCACCGCCCCATTGGCCCCGGTCCTCGCTCCGATAATCCGCCCTTCACGGGCCCCGCCGGCAGGGTCCACTCGTCCCTCCCCCACTGGGCCCGTTTTGTCACCGCCCATCTGCGCGGCGCCCAGGGCCTCCCGGGAATCCTCCAGCCCGCCACGTTTCACAAGCTGCAATCTGCCGCCACGGGCGATTACGCCTTCGGCTGGGGAGCCGCCCACCGCCCCTGGGCCGCCGGTCGCCTGCTCGCCCACGCCGGCAGCAACACGCTCAGCTTCGCCGTCGCCTGGATGGCCCCGCTCCGCGGGTTCGCCCTCCTGGTGGCCTCCAACCAGGGAGGGGAAGCGGCGGCGGAAGGCTGCGGCGAGGCTGCCCGCGCACTCGTCCAGCGCTTCGTCCCCGCCTCCTAGCCCTCCCGCTGCTCCCCCTCGCCCTCCTGTTACGCTCCGCCTACCGGTCGGCTCGCCGGCTCCCTGAACATCCTCATCCAAGCCGGCGCGCGCTCCTGGACCTTCGACTGCACCCTCCCCGCCGGGAATTGCGCGCATTCACTCTGCGACACAAAGTACTTGACAGAATTGCCCCGGCCGCCTACCCTTCTTCCCATGCCCGCTCCCGGCACCCTCCGCTCCTCCCCTCCCGAACCCGTTTCCATTGATTCCCGCGCCGCCGACCATCTCCGCTACATCCGCGAAACCATGGAGCGCGCCGGCGAATTCACCGGAGTCCCCGGATGGGGCGGCGTGGCCACCGGCCTTTCCGCCTTCCTCGCCGCCTATCTGGCCTCCCGGCAGGCTTCGCCCCAGCGTTGGCTCGGCATCTGGCTCGCCGAAGCCGTTCTGGCCACCGCCATCCTCGCTCCTGCGGCCGCGGCCAAGGCCCGCCGCGGTGGCGCCATCTTTTTCTCCGCGCCCGGCCGCAGATTCGCCCTCAGTTTCGCCCCGCCCGTCGTGGTCGGCGCACTGCTCACCTGGGTCCTCGTCCACGCCGGCCTCTATGCCGTTCTGCCGGGCATGTGGCTTCTCCTCTACGGCACCGCCATCGTCACCGGCGGCGCCTTTTCCGTCCGCGTTGTTCCCGTCATGGGTGTCTGCCTGATCGCTCTCGGCGCTGCCGCGCTGTTTGCTCCCTCCGCCTGGGGCGATTTTTTCATGGCCGTGGGATTCGGCGGCGTCCAGATCGGTTTCGGTCTGTGGATCGCCCTGCGTTACGGAGGCTAGGCAAAATTCCATGGCCAGGCACTCCACCGCACGCCACCTGCAAGCCGCTCGCGATCTCCCCGCGCCGCTCAAGAGCTCCCCGGGAGCCGCCCGCGAATCCCTCCCCCGCGATTTCGACCGCCTCATCCACGAGCGCATCCGCCTCGGCATCGTCAGCGCCCTCGCCGTCAACCGCTCTCTCACCTTTAACGAGCTGAAGTCGCTTCTGAAGACCACCGACGGCAATCTGAGCGTGCACGCGCGCAAACTCGAGGAGGCCGGCTACCTCGTCTGCACCAAGTCGTTCGACGGTCGCCTGCCCCGCACCGACTATCGCCTCGCCCCCGCCGGCCGCCGCGCCCTCGAGCGTTACCTCGCGCACATGGAGGCGCTCATCCGCGCCACCCGCGAAGGCGCCTAGCCCAATTTTTTTGGGAGGTCACTTTACGATGAAAAGTAATTTGCAGATTCCCGCGCCCCCCCCCCCCCCGCCCCTTCCCCTCGCCTTTCCCTCTCCTCCCCACGGCCTTCACCTCGCCATCATTTCGGACGGCAACGGACGCTGGGCCACCTCCCGCGGCCTCCCCCGCACCGCAGGCCATCGCGCCGGCGCCGCCGCCGCCCGCCGCATCATCGAAGCCGCTCCGCGCCTCGGCATCCGCACCCTCACCCTTTTCGCGCTTTCCTCCGCCAACTGGCAGCGCCCCGTCGCCGAGGTCGAGGGCATCCTCGCCTTGCTCCTCGAGTATCTCCGCGGGGAAACGGCCTGCTGCGTCCAGGAAGGCGTTCGCCTCAGCGTCATCGGCCGCCGCGACCGCATGCCCCCCGCTCTCCGCGAAGCCATCGTCAACGCCGAGCGCGCCACCTCCGCCGGCGCGCGCCTCCACCTGCGCCTGGCCGTTGACTATTCCGGCCGCGAATCCATCTTCCGCGCCGCCTGCCGCTATTACAAAGCCACCGTCCTCACCCCCGACTCCTTCTCCCAGGTGCTTTCCGAAGTCCAGCACGGCAGCTCCGCGGAAGTCGATCTCCTCATCCGCACCGGAGGCGAGCAGCGCCTCTCCGATTTTCTCCTCTGGGAGTGCGCCTACGCCGAGCTCGTCTTCCTCGACAAGCGCTGGCCCGATTTTTCCGTCGCCGATCTCGAATCCGCCCTCGCTGAATTTTCCCGCCGCGAGCGCACCCGCGGCGCACTCCCCCGAGAAATGACCGGTTGACCTCTCTGCCGGCCGCCGGAATTTCCTGGCCGCCACGAAAGGAAAGTCACCATGACTCTAAATCCCGGCTCTGAGCCATTCCTGGAGGCTTTTGCCGCCGCCGTACGCTACTGGGAGCCGCGCCGCATCCTCTACAACGTGGTCCTCTCCGCCGTCGCCGCCGGCTGGATTGTGGCCACCTGGCCGCATTTCCTCCCCGCCTTCGCCCTCTCCTCCGTCCTGCCCCTTACCGTGCTCGCTCTGCTCGCCAACCTCTGCTACTGCGCCGCCTATCCCGCGGAAATCGCGATACAGCTCTGCGCCGCCGGCGCCGCGCGCGCCCGCTGGCGCCTGGCCATCTGGATCGCCGGACTCCTTCTCGCCGTTCTCCTCGAAAACTATTGGATCGCCGACGAAATCTATCCCTGCGTTCCCTTTGTCCGCTAGCCACGCTCGCCCCCTCCCTCCGCTCACACAAAACTTTCCAAATCTGCCCACGGGTGTATACTTCGGCGCCTTGGGGGGCCAGGACGGCGATCCTGGTACGGATGCAAATCTCCTGCCGGTGCATGGGTAGCGAATCGCGTCTCCAATTCGGCTTCGCCGGGATGGCTCTCTCCGCATTTTCCGGATTTGTTCGGGCTCGCGGGCGGTTCTCATTCGAAGCTGCTGATACTCATAGGAGGGCGGGTGATGAACAAAAAATTAAGTCGTCGTCAGGTACTGAAAGCGGGCGTTGGAGCAGGTGCCCTGGCCCTCGGCGGGCCGGCTATCCTCGCCTTCGGCCGCAATGAGCAGCCCATCAAAATCGGCGATATCGATCCCCTCACCGGCAACTACGCCGCCGAAGGCGAAAGCCAGATCCGCGGCGCAAAGATGGCCGTTGCCGAATGGAACGCCAAGGGCGGCGTCCTCGGCCGCCCCCTCGAGCTCGTCATCGAAGACAACGCCAGCAACGCCGGCATGTCCGCCCAGAAAGCCCACAAACTCATTGACCAGGACAAGGTGGCCATGATCATCGGCACCGTGTCGTCGGCGTCCGCGCTCTCGATCACCCAGGTCACCCACCAGGCGGGCATCATTTTTATGGTCTCTGGGGGGCATACCGACCCGGTCACCGGCTCCCAGTGCCACTGGAGCACTTTCCGCATTTGCACCACCACCTACATGCTCGCCGCCGGCCTTGCCGGCACTCTCTTTAAGAAGTTCGGTAGCAAGTGGTACTTCCTGACGCCGGACTACGCCTTCGGCCACACCCTCCAGGAGTCCTACCAGAAGATTCTCAAGGGCCTGGGCGGTACCGACCTGGGCACCTCGCTCTCCCCTCTCGGCACTTCCGACTTTTCCTCCTATCTCATCAAGGCCGCCTCCACCAATCCTGACGTGCTCATCAACCTCACCGACGGCCAGGACCGCGTCAACTCCCTCAAGCAGGCCGCTCAATTCGGCCTCTTCAAGAAGTTCGCCATCGGCGGCGGTCTCAGCGAGCTGGAAGTCCTCCGCGAGCTGCCCATCGAAGCGCGCACGGGTTGGGCCACCCTGGAATGGTGGTGGGACCAGCCCGGCATTCCCCACGTCAAGGAATGGGTCGCCGCCTATCAGAAAGCCAATCCCGACGGCTCCTATCCCAGCGCCCGCACCTGGTTCGGATACGCCGCGCTCCATGCTCTCGCCCTCGGAGCGACTCGCGCCAAGTCCATTGATCCTGTGAAAATGGCCCGCGCGCTCGAAGGCATGGAGCTGCCCCCCGAAGTCAAGCTCCAGCCCCACAAGGTCTACTTCCGTCCCGGCGACCATCAGTTGATGTCTGGCGAATTTCCCGGCGAGGCCATTCCGAACGGCACCTATCCGAATCTGTTCAAGGTCTCGCAAGTCATCGCCGGCGACCAGACGGCTCTGCCGGTCACGGAAACGGGCTGCAAGCTGGACTATCCGGCCTGACCGCGGATACTCCGGCGGGAACCATCAACCACGGGCTCGCGCTTCGGTGCGAGCCCGTTTCTGAATGGCGAGGCTTTCGATGCAACTGCTCTTCTTCAACGCCTTCAACGGCCTGCTCCAGGGCGTCTTCTACGCCCTCATGGCGCTCGGCCTCGCCCTCATCCTCAGCCTCAGCTCCGTCATCAACATGGCCCACGGCGGCTTCCTCGTCATCGGCGCCTATCTCGCCTTCACCCTCACTCCCTATCTCGGTTTCTGGGGCGCTCTCATCGTCGGCCCCCTGCTCGGCGCGCTCATCGGTCTCGTCGTGGAACAGACCATGATCCGCCGTCTCTATAAACGCCCCGACCCCCTCTACAGCCTCCTGCTCACCTTCGGCCTGGCCCTCATCATTCAGGACCTGGCCCGCACCATCTGGGGCGCCCAGGGCCTTCCCGCCAGCGTCCCCGAAGTTCTCAATCAGCCCCTCAGCACCACTTACTTTTTCATTACCGGTTACCGCATGGTGATCATCGCCATCACCGCCACCGTCGCCATTGGCCTCTATCTCCTGCTCCGCTTCACCCTCGTCGGCGTGCGCATCCGCGCCGGCACGCGCGACCTGGAAAGCGTCGCCGCCCTCGGCGTCAATATCTACAAGCTTCGCGCCCTCAATTTCGCCGTGGGCTGCTTCTTCGCAGGCCTCGCCGGCGTCCTCGCCTCCGGAATTCTCGGCCTCACTCCCCCCATGGGCGATAGCCTGCTCATGCCCAGCTTCGTCGCCGTGATTGTCGGCGGCGTCGGCAGTCTCGGCGGAGCCGTGCTCGGCGGCCTCCTCATCGGCGTCGCCGCCGGCATCACCACCACCTACTATCCCGCCGCCAGCGAGGCGGTCATTTATTTCATCATGCTCGTCGTTCTGGTCATCCGCCCGCGCGGCCTCATGGGCAAGGAGAGCATTTTCGAATGACCCCCGCGGCGGCCTCTCCCCTCAGGCGTTACGGAATTCTCGCCGCGCTCTGGCTCGCGCTCATCACGCTCCCCTGGTGGATCAACAGAGTGGGCGGCTACTCCGCGCTCGGCTCCAAAATTCTCATCTACGGCCTCGCCACCATGGGCCTCAACATCCTCTTCGGCTTCACCGGCGGCCTCTCTTTCGGCCAGGCCGCCTATTTCGGCGTCGGCGCTTATGGCGCCGGCATGACCCTCAAATATCTCGCCCCCAGCACTCCGCTCGCCATCCTCATCGGCACACTGGCCGGCGGCTTGGCCGCCGCCATTCTCGGCCCTCTCGTCATGCGCCGCCGCGGAATCTACTTCGCCATGATCACCATCGCCATCGGCCAGCTCTTTTATTTCATCGCCGTCCGCTGGGACAACGTCACCGGCGGGGAAGACGGCCTCGCCGGTTTCGAGCGCCAGCCCCTCCACCTCGGCTCTTACACGCTCCCTCTCGACCAGACCCGCTTCTATTTCCTCGTCCTGCTCTGTTTCACCGTCGCTGTCATCCTCATGCGCGGCCTGCTTCGTTCTCCCCTCGGCCACACCTGGGTGGCCATCCGCGAAAACCGCCGCCGCGTCGAATTTCTCGGCGTGCGCACCGACCTCTACGTCTGGGCCTCCTTCGCCGCCGCCGGCCTCATCACCGCGCTCGCCGGCACCCTCAACGCCCTCCTCTTCAATTTCACCTCGCCCCAGGACCTCCACTGGATCCTCTCCGGCGATTTCGTCATGATGATCGTCCTCGGCGGCATGCGCAATTTCTGGGGCCCCCTGCTCGGCACCGCCATCTTTGTCGTGGCCCAGGACTATCTCTCCAGCATCACCACCAATTGGATGTCCTTCATCGGCCTGATTTTCATCGTCATCGTGCTGGCCTTCCCCAAGGGTCTGCTGGGCATGGCCGAGCGCGGAGCCAGGGCCGCGTGACCGCAGCGCCCACCTCCGCCGCCCTCCCCGGCACGAAACTGCTCCGCTTGGACGGTGTCTGCCGCCATTTCGGCGCCCTCCGCGCCGTCGACGAAGTTTCCTTCGAGATGGCACCCGGCGAGCTTCGCGCCGTCATCGGCCAGAACGGCGCCGGAAAAACCACTTTCTTCAATCTCATCAGCGGATTTCTCCCCGCCACCGCCGGCGAAATCTGGTTCGACGGCGAAAACATCAGCCGCCGCACCGTCGTCGGCCGCGTCGCCCGCGGCATCGTCCGCACCTTTCAAATCACCGAAGTGTTTCCGGACCTCACCGTATTTGAAAGCGTCCGCGTCGCTGTGGAGGCCGCCTCCGGCGTGGCCCGCCGCCCCTGGCTCCCCGCCGGCCTCCGCCGCTCGCTCGACGCGCGCGTCGCCGAAATCATCGAAGCCGTGGACCTCACCGCCAAATCCAACCGCATCGTCGGCGAGCTGGCCCACGGCGACCAGCGCGCCGTCGAGGTCGCCCTGGCCCTCTGCATGAAGCCCCGCCTCCTCCTCCTCGACGAGCCCACCGCCGGCATGAGCGACGCGGAAACCGAGCATATGGTCGGCCTCGTCCGCCGCCTCCACAAGGACCACGGCCTCAGCATCCTCTTCATCGAGCACGATATGGACATCGTCTTCGAAATCGCCCAGCGCATCACCGTCCTCGACCAGGGCCGCAAAATTGCCGAGGGCCTCCCCGCCGAAATTTCCGCCAACGAACGCGTCCGCGCCGCCTATCTCGGAGAAGCCGAGTGACCATCGCCCTCAAGGCCGCCGGTCTTCACACCTACTACGGCAAGAGCCACATCCTCCACGGTGTTTACCTGGAGGTGAATGAGGGCGAGATTGTTACTGTGCTGGGCCGCAACGGCGCCGGCAAGACCACCCTCATGCGCACCCTCATGGGCCTCACTCCCCCGCGCGAAGGCGCCATCGAAATCTTCGGCAAGAACACCACTCACTGGCCTCCCTATCGCATCGCCCAGCTCGGCACCGGCTACGTCCCCGAGGGTCGCAAAATCTTCGGCGGCCTCACCGTCCTCGAAAATCTCAAGGTCCCTCCCTCCCGGCCCGGCCCCTGGACCCTCGACCGCGTCTTCGCGCTCTTCCCCCGCCTCGCCGAGCGCCGCGCACAGCTCGCCGGGCAGCTCTCCGGCGGCGAGCAGGAAATGCTGGCCATCGCCCGTCCGCTGCTGCTCAATCCGCGCCTCATGCTTCTCGACGAGCCTTCGCAGGGTCTCGCACCGCTTATCGTCAAGGAAGTCATCCAGGTGGTCTGCCGCATGCGCGAAGAAGGTCTCGCCGTCCTCCTCGTCGAGCAGAACGCTCCGCTCTCGCTCTCCGTCGCCGACCGCGCCTATGTCCTCGACGACGGCCGTGTCGTGTATTCCGGTCAGGCGGCCGAACTCGCACGCGACACGGAACTGGTCCATCACCTCGCCGGCGCCGCCAGCAAGGCCAAGCTTCGCCCCGGTGCCGCCCCCACCGCCCCTGTCTGAAACCGGTATCGCTTCTCAGCCTCTGGAATTCAGCTTCCAGAATGGCTGAGGCACTCGTTCCGCCTCTCAACCATTCTTAGCCAGAGCTGACCGCTTCGCTGAGTTGCGCTGGTTGTTTCAGTCTGAATAGTTGACTCTTAAATATAGGTGTGTGTTGTGGTAGCCTCTGACCCATGAGGAGAGTCGTGGCTACCACTGACCAGACGTCATCCCGGTTCTGGAAGCAACTGCCTCCGTTTTTTTGGGTCTGTTGTTCTGTAAGTTGCTTCGCACTCGGATGTCTCTGCGCGCTCGTCTTCCAGCACTCGATTAACGACAATTCTATAAAGATTCAAGGCATCTCCTTTGTCCAATTTACCGACGTTCATCTGTTCGACGATGGGAAAAAACGCGGCAGCCGGGCCGAGTTTGAAGCTGATCAGAGCGATGATCGGGCAGCTTTCCGCTGGGCCATCGATCAGACCAATCACTTGGCCGAGACCGGCCAGCCTCCAGATTTCGCCGTGTTCACCGGCGACTTCG
>Ga0335081_10021202_pt1 | contig 10520 bp, 12 predicted proteins | sample Lox_Sample_35_FD_206713 | JGI IMG/M metagenome (GOLD analysis project Ga0335081, IMG submission 206713) | Soil microbial communities from Loxahatchee National Wildlife Refuge, Florida, United States - Lox_Sample_3.5 | ecosystem: Environmental > Terrestrial > Soil > Wetlands | place: USA...
GGATCGGTACTAAAACGGGTGTCACCTCAATCCGGCAAAGGAATCAAGGAATGAGTCCATCAAGTCCGCCGTGTGGTCCGCGGCACTGCGACTCCTAATCCATGGCAGCTTCGGGCTTCCCGCATTTTTCCAGCTCTGCGATGAGAGCCCGAGAGGTGAGTGACAGAATGCTTGAATCATTCCATGCGGGAGCGCGTGTGATGATATCCGCTTCAGGCATTCGCGTCTGGGACTTCACAAATGAGTTACGTGTGAATCGCCTTTAGGCCAGAGTGTATGTGAGCAGCATGTGAGCAGCATCCTGCCACATGGTTGACGCTATGGTTCGGTGCCCAAGGGAGTGGTCCCGGCAATGCTTCGGGCACCATCCCTAAGGGCCTCGATTGCCGGCCGCAGTGACGATAGCCGCGGCTTGAGGAACCCTCGCTGCGCCCACGAGAGTCATCGGCGCCACGCCGCAAAGCGCAGGGGCGTCAGTGACTGTCAGGAGTCCGGCTGCAGTTTCCTCTGTTTGTTGCGCCAGGTTTCATAGTCGCCGCGCCAGGCGCCGACAAACTTCCAAATCTCAGGATCCGGATCAGCGCCGAGGCGCGGCAACTCAGCAGTCGGGATTCCCCGCTATTTGTGGGCAGGGAAGGTGACCCAGTCTAAGCGCTCACTGTCTTTCATATTGGGTAGCGTCGCACCACTCGATCTAATGAATAGGCGGTTCGATATCTGGCTTATCGTATTCGAGCTTGGGTGACTTAGCGGAAGCGCCGAAGGTGTAGATTGCTCCAACGTAGAGTATTTGCCCGCGAGTGTAACGCGAGTATTGCTGGGTAAAGGTTGGTGTCGATAGTGATCGTTGGTAGTACTGGTCATTGAGGACGTCAGAGATGGTCGCCACAACCGCCCAATCGTGCTCGAACTGATGTTGCAGTCCCACATTGACAATATTGGTTGCTGCAACGTAGCCCTGCGAAGTGAGACTTTTGTCGCGGCGGACATAAGCTACTTGGAGTGACTCACCGGCGACGCGCCGGTATGTAAGCTTTAGCTTACCGTTCAGTCCAGTCGTCGTCCGAACGCTCGTACTTCCACCGACTTCCGGCGGGACCTGATTGTAGAAAAGGTTCCCACTCATGCTATAGCTAAGTTTCTGACCCAAGGCGCCGTCCGCCGAGAATTCAAGACCGGACGCTTCAATACGGTGAAAATTGGTAGGCGTCGTCAGTGTTAGGCCGTCGCCTAGGGCCGACACCTCAATCGTTCTCGCATCATCCGTGTCGCGGTGATACGCGGTTACTCCGTAATTTGCGTCATGGCCGGATACGTTGCAACCAAGCTCATAGGAGGTGGTTATCGCCGGTAGCAGCAGCGGATTGCCAGCGCTTAGGTTCGGGGAGTATTCACGGAATACGTACGGATTTAGGCTATCGGCATCCGGGCGAGTGATTCTGCGGCTGGCTGCAAGCGACACCGTTATAGCGTTCGACACCAGGTGCAGCACGTGCACATCCGGGAAGACGGAATTGCGCGTGATCGCCGTAACGACAGAATCCGTGATGTCGCTGCTGCGTGTCCACGCGTTTTCGCCCCTGATACCAAGTAGCCCATCCCATGTTTCCGCGGAATTCTTTGTTTCGTATGACGCATACACTGCGTTGATGGTCTGAGCGTAGGAAAATTGGTTGGTGAGCAGCGGCTCCGGTGTCGGGACGGCATTTGATGGGTCGACGTCTGATCCAATGTTGCTGTCGTAGTACGTGCCTCTTTCAGAGGAGTAGCCGATTTTCAAGATGTGGCCGCGTGAAAGGGGAAGCGAGTAATCTATGTCACCTTGGGTATCGCTGAAGGTTTCCCGCAGCGCCACCTCGGTCATTTGACTTGCCGACGGTGGCAAGAGACCCACTACGACATTGTCATACGATCCATCGGGTGACTGAGTTGATCGTGTCAATGAGACTTCCAGTTCCTCCGAGGGTCGGTCGAATTTGTGATTCCACACGAGAGACTCGTCCAAATCAGTCTCTCGATCATGTCGCGTACCGTAGCCGCTGGAGTCACTCACCACGACGCCAGTAAGCTCCGCGCCAGAATTCAGTTGGGTAAAGTATCGATGGCGCTGATGGTCGCTTGCGCCAACTGACAGCTCCAGAGAGTCGAGACTGCTGAGATCATATTTGGCATCTAGTCCAGCCGTCGGGGTCGATTGCCAAATCACTTCATCGGTTGAGCTTGATGAGTTGACGGTCGCATTTCCTGCTTCGCTATCTTGGGCCACCAAGTCGGAGCGAATTATTCGCTCCCGGACATCATGACGGTCCCCAAGGTTCAATGTGAGACTGAGCGCTCCGCTGTGATAGGCAACATTCGCACTGGCGAAAGCACGATCGTCGTCGCCCACGCTAGCCTGCACCGACATTGAGAGGAGCTCCTTGAGTTCCTTCTTTGTCACAATGTTGATAATTCCCACAGCACCTTGCGCAGAATATTGCGCCGGCGGCACTGTGAGTATTTCAATACTCTGGATCCCTGTAGAGGACATGGTAAGAACGTTTTGCGCACCCGCAGCTCCGGTTAGTTGCGGCGCCGGCTTGCCATTCACCAATATGGTTACATCGGTGCTCCCGCGTAGGGAAACGACCCCTTCGGAATCTACGTCAACAGACGGGATATTATTTAATAGATCACTGAGCGAGTTATTAAGAGCCTTCGCTGTTGCATCGAGAGTGTAGACTTTCCGATCGATCTTGGTCTCTACAATCAGGTGCTTGGCCGTTATCTGAATCTCCTGCAGTTCCGCTGGCGCGACACTTGAGGGCTGTTGGGATACGCAGACAAGCGGAGTTCCGGCCAGGATCACACTCGAAACGTATAGGGACGTACGCAAGTTCCTGGGAGTCGATAAACGAGCGTCGCGCCGGCGGGGACGCAAAAACCACATCGTGATGATCACCATGGAGATTTTTGCTTTATACGCCGCTTGAATGTCCTTGAGCAAACGTGCGGTTGTACTTCGGCTGGCGCGGCGAGGGGCTGAAGCTGGTGCGGGCCGCTGTCATCAACGGCCGGGCGTAAGAAGCTACTCCGGCGCGCCCGTAGTGTCGTCCGACTCGGGGTGCTCGCTGCTCATTCGCGCAACCAGTGCTTGGTTCGCCTCATCCTGTGGCGTCGGTCGATAGCGCCTTCGCAGCCGCTCCCACATACGTCGCCACGTGCCAAGCTCCTGCAACGGCAGAAGATACAGCGCGGCCCTCGCGTACTCGTCTGCAAAGTTCAGCACGCGGGGGATGGCGCGCCGTGCTCGAACTGCGCCTGGATCATTTGCCGGAGGCCGCTCTATCTGGCGCATATGGCTGTCGAGCGCCGTATACGCCTGATGGAAGCCAATGAGCAGTCCGGCGAGCACCGTATCGGTGCCGATTATGCTGACCATCTGGGCCTCAAACAGCGGCGACAGCTGGTGCCGGTAGAACGCTAGGTTGGTCGCCAGATTATCGCCGCCGAGAGTCGCGAGGGTTACTCGTCGGTGATACGTGAGTCCAAACACCATTCCGGTCACGTTGAGCAGATCTCGCTGCAACATTCGGGACGCGTTACGGCGTTCCCGGTTGATTGCGCTGCGCGCGACGATCAGCGCCCCGATGACTCCGAGCGTACCGCCGATGACTGCACCGGCTAGGTCCTGCCAATAGTGAAGCCTCTGCAGCCAACACCACATGCGCAGAGTCTACGCCCGCTTCCTCGCCCGTTCGACCTTCTCCGCCAGCGTCCGGTAGCGATTCCCGCCGTCAACGGACCACGGTCGCCACCTTTGCCGCTATCACGCTGCCCGTTCACCGCCATGCGCTTGAGCACCTCGCCGCCGCGTCGCTCGGCGACTTGACTCTTACAGATCATAAGAGTTACGCTCTCGGGTAACGAAGCGTGGGGTGCGTCGTGGGAAATCCATTTGCGACCGGGACCGAGCTGGCCATCCTCGGAATGCTCCGGGATGAACCAGCCGGAATGTACGGGCTCGAGTTGGTGCGCGAGTCAGGCGGCCGCCTGGCGCGCGGCACTGTCTACGTGCTGCTCGGGCGGTTGGAGGAGAAGGGCTACGTGCGCTCGAAGGTGCAGCGGAACGCCGAGCACCCGGGGCTTCCGCGGCCGCGCTACGCGCTCACCGCACAAGGGCAGCGCGTCCTTGAAGCAGCCCAGCTGATGGGGCTGCCCGTGGCGAGGGCGTAAAGATGACCCGCGACACGCCCGGCAGCTCATCGCACCAACCTAATGACGCCGAACCGGGGCAGCAAATTGAGCGTCTGCTCGTGGAGCTTAGGGAGAGTGAGAAGCAAGGCTGGGTGCATTTCGTCGGGAGGCGCGAGTTCGTCACCCGTATAGCTGCATTCGACGCCGACAAATCGACCCGCCTAATACTCGACGCTAAGAGTGTACGGTTCCAAAGGGTCGTGCCACACAACCAGCGACAACCAAAGGCCGGGGCACGGGCGACGCGCATCCGGCGACCGCCGGGGACGCACCTTGCACGGGGGGCCGCGTTCCTGCTCACGAAGGAAGCGTACCGTCGGTACGTGTACCCGGTCATCGCCGACTTGCAGCACGAGTACATCGAGGCGGTAGTGGCCGGCGAAGAACTGCGCGCGCGGTGGATCGCCGTGCGCGGCTGGCTTCAGGTCATACCCGGCTGGCTTGTGGCCTTCGCGGGTGGCCTCGTGGGCTGGGTCGTCAAGAAAATGCTCTCGTCGTAGCGAAAGTGATTCGCTACAGGCTAAGAACCCAAGGGGACCGGTCCTCATCCGTCATATACATGGCCGCGCTGCGAGCTTCTGGCGGTGCCGTAACAAACTCGATGTAACACCGGTAAGTCTGCGGGCCGAGCGAAATATCGATGAGGTGCCTTGCGTCGGTGAGGATGGTCACCTGCTCGGCCCTCAAATCTTCTGTGCCGGGCTCACTCCCCCAGACCGAGTGATAGGCCGGCCTACCGGCTCGCATGATTCTGAGACTGCCAAGTGTCAGGTGCTTCCGCTCATCTTTCGACACTCGGAGTGTTTCGGTATGCGTGACGCGGGTAGCTAGTGTCGCGCCGCCGGGGAGTAGCGTTGTAACTCGCACCGTCAGGTCCCCTGGCCCGAAGTCTTTGCAAAACTCCAACAGGCACCAAATTGAAATGCGATCCGCGTCGCTTACCTGGTCCTGATTAAAGGCCGGGACCCGGAACACTCTGCGATGTTCGCGCAGGAGTGGCCGATAGTGCCGACTCAAAGACAGAACAAACAAGATCAACCAAACGGCGACTGTCCATAAGAGGGTCCAGTCGCCCCAATGCACAACAGCACCAGTAAAAAGCTCCCTGAGTCGCGAGGCGATCCAAGGAGCGGCGCCGACGCCGACCGCTAGCCATGTGGTGCCCATGCTCGCCCGAGCATCGGCGGCGACTGCCTTGAGTAGCTTTCCAAGAAACGAAAACACGGGCAGCCAGCGCTTGAGCCTGCGGTAGTTAGGCACGCATCCGTGCGCGATCTTACGCTTTCCGGCGTGCCGCCTCGATTTTCGCTACAAGCGCCGCGTACCTCTGCGCCGCGGCTTCAATCGGCCCGCGCACGCTCGGGTTCTCCATGCGCTTCGCTCGCTCGCCCTCCTGAAACGCCATCGCGCGGCAGGCCTGTGCCGCGGTAGCGAGCTCTGCGTCGGTGAGATCAAGCGGCATGGCGCGCATCGTCGCGCCACAGGGCTGGCGCGTCCATGCAGTGCTTACGTGAGATCAGTGCTGGGTACGGGAGCAGTCGCGCTGCGTTACCCCAAGATGGCGTCCCACCCCGTCTCTTTCACCTCATAGTCCTCGATGGCTTTCATCTTCAGGAATGCGCCAGAGGTCCAACCGGCGGGGATATGCACGTCCTTGGCCACATCCCGGTTTCTTGCGATGAAATATCTGACTGGGCTCGAAGGGTTTTCGGGACCGACGAGTACGTAGACCGTTACCTGCCCCGCAGCATCGCCCTCGAAGCTGCGCGGGTTCACGTACCATGGCGCCGAACGCACGCTCTTAACTTGCACCTTTCGCATGTCCGTCGTGGCCCCGGGCCGGCCCACCAATAGGTCATAGCCCTTTGTGTTTCGGTCTGCGAGCTGCGCGTCATAGCCGCGCCGCAACAGTTCGCCCATAACGAAATACTCGCCGGCATTCCCCGTCGGGATGCCAGAGCGCCTCTTCTTCTTGCCTGGCACAGCTGAGTCCGTCATACGTTCGGTTCGCAGTTGGAGCCTCCGCGCTCGTGGACGCTTCGAGTCAATCTCGTGACCGTCCGCCGATGAACAACGAGACTACGTAGAGGCACGTAACGCCGGTCACGACCAGAAAGAGGCAGTTCGACCCGAGGCGTACCTCGGGGGGGGCGGCTTTGAGAACTAGCGCCAGCCAAATCAAGACCGTGAAGTCGCTCAGCGCGATGGTAAGCCTCGACACTGAAAAGCGTGCAGCACCCCAGAGTCCTGTATGCCTCAATGGCTCGTGATTCGAGAACAATGGGACCCCAAGAACCTCGGTCTCTACGCTCTGGACCTTGCCCTCCCATGCCTCCTGCCAATATTTTCCCCCGCGATTTAAGAGTGTCCACGCCACGCTGCAGACAAAACCAAAGCAAGCAACCACAAATCGAAGGTCATCGTCACTCTGTTTTCCATAGAGCTGTGCGTACGCCAGGAACGCAGCCGATATGAATCCCCAGAAGAAGATTGACCGGCTCCAAAACCGCTCAATCTCGAACCTGCGGACCCCGGCAGCCAGTTTCAGGATTTCCTCTTTTTGCGTCGAAGTCGACTTTGACACATCAAGTTTGGCCATTTTCTGGATCCTCCTGAATCAACTTCGGGCTGTTGGGACCGAAATACTAGCTTTGCTTCCAGTGCCGCCGCGCTCGAGGCAGCCGCGCCTGTATCTTGCTGATCGCCGCTGAACGGCCCACGCGCGCGTAACCACCCGCGTCCCAATGGGGCGCTATTTGTCGCGACGCGTCCGAAAATCTCACCGCAGACTCAATTAATTTGCGGCTACCTGCCCGCGCCCCTTTACGTAGTGCGAGGTTGTCGTGCGTGCTACTGTCAAGTCTCTGAGGAGAAGTGCGATGCATCCAAAACTTAGGCCGAGCAGCGACGCGGACAGGGAAGAGCTGCTGTGCCCCTCTTGTGGGGGCGCTTTTCTCCACCATGATCGAGTGGAAGTCTTTCAGCGAGACGAAGATCAAACGCACGGTGTGCACGTGCTTGTTGAGGATGACAAGGTAACTATCGACACGTCTCTGGAGAGGAATCCAAGCGCCAGGCGTCATGGACTTGTGATCGGCTTCTGGTGCGAGACGTGCAATTCAAGGTCTACTCTCGACATTGCCCAGCACAAGGGCAACACGCATGTGGGCGTTTCGCTGGTTAAGGCCGCCTGAGCCCGACCTTGGATTGCGCTGCCGCTCACTTCAGGTGACGGGGTTCCACAGGTTCGATCAGGCCCAAGAGGGTGTACAGACTGCGCGGAGGTTTGTTTCTCTCAGTAATCACGCGAATCTTCATCTTGGCGCGCCAAACACGCCCTACTACAGGTGTCTGGCCCGGCAGCTCGATGGAGTGAAGGTAGGTAGGGGCAATCGTGGCCGCCACTGGTCCGTGGATCGTCTCCCCCGTGCCGACCAGCCTCATCTCAAAGCGCTTTGATGCGGGAAGGATGCCCAAGAGTTCGCCCACTACTTGCTCGCTCTCCTCATCCCTAATATCAGTTGCGTCAACGCGCAATCTCCCGCGGCGAATAGCGTTTGAATCGAGCTGTGCATCGCGTTCATTCTCGACAATGCGCACAGTCGCTTGGGTGTCATCGAGGGTCTTGAAGAACTTCCGCAAGGCGACGAGCAAACGTTGATCTAACGACTCCACTGCACGCTCGAATTCTTCCTCGCTCTCCGCGCCGGTCGACACGACCACTCGTGCGATGTCGTCGATGGCGTTCTTTACAACCGTATCGGCAATGTCCTCATTGGGCGTGGACTCCTCCAGGACAAAACCGACCGAGCCTCGAACCATGTCTGTTATCGCAAGATTAGCCTGCGTGCGAAGCGGCACTGGACCGCGCGAACCGAGAGGGCCGAGCTCCTCGGCTGCGACGCGCTTTTGCACCAACTCTTGGAAGTGTTCCACTGCGGCCGAGGCAAAGGCCGCGTCTACAGATCGCGACCCCAATACCGGCAGTCCACCGAACATCAGCGCCACGGAGCCGCGCGTGACCAGAGTTCTTGACAGCTCGTCCAGTCGGCTCTCGATTGCAGACAATCGAGACTGGAACGACAGCCTGCCCAACGGGTCGGACTCTGGAATCTCCGCCAAGATGGTGCGGACCGCTTCGCGGTCAGCTAGGAGGGCTTCGCGCTCGAGCTCTTTCATGGGATGTGCAAGAGCGGCCCCGGAGAAGTGTTGAGCAGCGCATCAGCAGCGTCATCGTCGCTCACGATGGGTACCTGCAGAATGCCCTTCCACAGGCGCGTAGCTTTCTGATGAGTGAAGAGGCCGAACCAATACGTCACCTGCTGAACGATCGCAGCGGTTGGCTGGTGCAAGTCAACGAAGAACGCGTCGCAGCTGTAATGATGCTTGGTGGCGACCCTATCGAACACGCGCAGGTTCTGAGTCACCAAAGACTGCCAAGCAGGGCCACTCTCATGCGCAGGCGGTCGCCGCATCAGTGTCACAACGTCGATGTCCCCCGGAGCGCGCCCAAGCGCGGCTTCTACGTTCTCGCAGAAGCTGCCGTCAATCCATTGAACGCCTGTGGTGACGCCAAGATCGCGCAGCGCCCTGCGATGGGCCAAGAGCCCTTTGCAGAGCTTAACCCGCTCGGGGCTCGTGGCGAGAACTTTGGCGATTTCGGTCATGGTTGTGCGGTAAGGGGAAACTCCCCTAGTGTCCGCCGGCGTTACGCCGACGAACGGCGGTAGCACGCCATTCAGGCCGAACGCCGGAATCATCGTACACACCCTACGCAGCGCATGACATATCCCGAATGCTGTATGTCCATTCCAAAATAAAGACAGCTTACCGCGGGTAGCTGCATACAAGCACACGCTTCGCACTCTGCTGACGAGACGCGGTTCCCATTCCATACAGTGTCTGCTGTTTGGGAGCACTGTTGTCTTCCTTACCGCCGCACCCCGTGGGGTCCCCCTAAGCCATCGCGCCCGGCTGGGCGCGCGCGGTGCAGCTGAGATCGCCTGAGGGGTCACGACAGTACTCTGACTGGGGCGGGGAGTTTCCAAGGGTAAGTGCGGGCGAATCAAAGATGGGCTACGTTGGTCGCTCGGCGACGAGCTGCCCGAGCATCGCAACGACAATCATGGGCGGCGCTCAGCTCGGCGGCAGCGGCAACGCGAACAGCGACCCGAAGGCTGACACGCTGCCCGCCGAAAAAGCGGCCTGCGCGTTCAGGTACAGCGTCGGCGTGGCGCCGGGCAGGACCGTCGCCACGGTGGGACCGACCAGCAGGCTCTCGGTGCCGGTTGCCGGCGTCGTCGGCCCGGACGCGCGCGAGATGGAACTGAGCGAGGACCTCCCGGGCCGCACGGGTGAGGGGCCGCCCGGCGTTGTGCTCACGCAGCGCGCGGCCGAGAATTTTCGCATTTGTGTCGCTCGGAACGGCGACGCACGACACTTCGCAGAGCTCAGCGGCCGAGATGTCCATCGCGCCTGGCGCCCGGCCGCGTTCGCGCGCGTACTCCCATTGCGTGGGGATGAACGAGACGGACACGGTGTCGGCGTAGCCGGCAGGGGTCCATCGCCCGGCAGTCGTTTTCAGCGGAGCGGAGGTCCTAGTCGCCGTACTCTACAACCTGGCCGATTAAGGCGGGGTACCTGCTGTTCAAGGGCCGTCTTGAGGATGCGTTGGCAAGTCCGCTCTTGGCGCGATGAGCGCCCCTGCAATCCACTGCAATCCACGGACGTTTATCTCCCGGGCGCGCCTGATGTTCGGGGTTTTCGAGGCGAGGAGAAGCTTGCGCCAAATACCAGGCCGGGTTTCCCAGCGAGGCCGTGCGTGTCGAAAGTGCCGCTCGACGATGCGGTCGATGTCGTTTATCGACATCCTGGCTATGAGCTCCGAGACTCCGAAGTGCATACCGAGCAGCACATTCGCTGCGTGTCGATCCGCGCGCACGCAGTGCCAGGCGAGCGTCAGCACACTTCGCGCTAGTTGAATCGCGGCCGGCCGGGGAAAGGACCCGCGCTCCTCTGGCGCGGCCTCCACGCGGGCGGGGTACGCCTTGACGCGCCGCCACCAATCAGGATTAGAAAAGTGCATATCAACCAGCACGAATGCACGGCGGGCGGCTCGTGTCCGCATTTCCGGGGTCAGCTGACCCAAAACGTCTCGAAGCTCCATGGCAAGCGGCAAGGTTTCAGGAATGCCTTGGCGCGCCACGTGCGTGAGTAGCTCAACGCAGCGCAGATTCACCTCTTGTACGGCCTCGAGGGGGCTTACCGAGGGGAGAGCACGAAGC
>Ga0335081_10021205_pt1 | contig 10519 bp, 8 predicted proteins | sample Lox_Sample_35_FD_206713 | JGI IMG/M metagenome (GOLD analysis project Ga0335081, IMG submission 206713) | Soil microbial communities from Loxahatchee National Wildlife Refuge, Florida, United States - Lox_Sample_3.5 | ecosystem: Environmental > Terrestrial > Soil > Wetlands | place: USA: Florida...
GCCAGGATGTTCAACCACAGCTTCATCGGCACCGAGCACATCCTGCTCGCCCTCATCCGCGAAGGCGACGGCGTGGCCGCGCAGGTGCTGGTCACGCTGGGCGCCGACTTGAACCGGGCACGCCAGCAGGTCATCCAGCTCACCAGCGGCCAGCAGCCGCAGCCGGGTCGCTGACCGCCCCGGAAGGCCGCGGGCGCGGAATCTGGATCGTTCCGCATGATGCGATGCGAGCGGCACTATATGCCAGTCTTGGGTCATGGGGAGGAAGCCGAGCAAACGTCTCCGGTCGGCCAGCGATAGCGAGACCTGGCGGACCGGGGTAAAGACCGCGGTAATTCTGGCCATTACCGTGGCCTTGGCCCTGGTCCTTTCCTTGGGCCATCCCTCCGGGTTGACAAGCACGCTGGTGCTGTTGCTCGTGGGCGGCGGGACGCTCGCCACCTTGTATCTGACGTGGGTCATGTACCGCGATTCCCGGCGCGGGGATTCGGCCATTAGCCCGAGCACGCTGGCCGATCAACTGGCCATCGCGATCGGGCGGCACTGGGAAGCTGAGGCTCGCCTGCGCCGGCTGAATGACCCGTATCCGCTGGATGTCTCGTGGTCGGCGGCCGATCAGGCCCTGACCGACAGCTGGGAGCTGGTGGAGAGGCTCGCGCGAAGCGGGGCTGGCTGGCCTGAGCCGCCGCCGGCCGGTACCTGGGCCGCCGGCCCGGACGACCTGGCGGGCGAGGGTGACGCTCTGGCGCGGCTGCTGATGCGCATACCGACCAGGAGGCTGGTGGTGCTCGGGGCGCCGGGTACGGGAAAGACCATCCTCATGATCAGGCTGGTGCTTGACCTGTTGAAAGACAGGCAGCCGGGCGGGCCCGTCCCGTTCCTGGTGCCGCTGGCGTCGTGGAATCCTTCGGTGGAGGATCTGCGCAGCTGGCTGGCCGCGCAATTGGTTACCGACCACCCGACCCTCGGTGCGCCGAATCCGGCGGGAGACGGCAGCTGTGCTGAGGTGCTCCTGGCCTCGGGCCTTATCACGCCCATTCTGGACGGCCTGGATGAAATTCCCCAGGAGATTCGCGGATCGGCGATCAGCAGCATCAACGATGCGCTGATGCCGGGCGGGCCGGTCGTGGTGACCTGCCGGGCGGAAGAATACCGGGACACGGTCAGGCCCCCGGATGCCCGCGAAGTGACGCTCAGGGCCGCTACCGCCATCGAGCTCAATCCGCTGACCGTAGACAAAGTTGCCGATTACCTGCTCAGTGACGCGGGCGGTCCTGAGGCTAAGGAGCGATGGCAGCCCGTTATCCGGGCCATGAAGAAAGACACGCCCGTGGCGCAGGCCCTCATCACGCCGCTGATGACCGGGCTGGCCCGGGTTATCTACAATCCGCGGCCGGGCGAGGCGATCGGCAATCTGCGCGATCCATCGGAGCTGACCAGCGCCGACCTGGGTAACCGGGCCGCGGTCGAGACCCACCTCTTCGACGCGTTCGTAACGGCCGCCTACCGCCTGGCCGCACGCTGGCCGGCCAGGAAAGTGGAGGCGGCTTTCGCGTTTCTCGCCCATCATCTGGAGGAAACGATCGGGAATCCTGACTTCGCGTGGTGGCAGCTCAGGTATTCGGTTTCTCCGCCGGGCAGGAATCGGGCCTCGACGGTTATCGCCTACACGTGCTGGGCCCTTTCCATTGTCCTCATCTTCTTGCTGCCGTTTTTCGCGCTCTATGTCCCGCTCGGGTTTACCATCGCGCTGGGGATCGTGGGCGGGTTCGTGAGCGGCCTGATCGGGGTGATCGGTGTTCTCCTCACGACCAAAGGAGTCGATCCCTCACCTCGGGTGCGGTTGCTCAGGAGTCCCAGGTCCCGCGGCATCGCCGCGGTCGGTGTGATAGCCATATTCATTTCGGTACCAGTGCTCTGGTTCATGGCCGGGTCCAGGCCCGCGCTCATACTCGCGCTCGGGCTGACCCTCGCGATTGCCTCCACGGTCGCGGTCACATTGGAAGGCGTGGAGGGTGATCTCACCGCGGCGCCGAGCCCGCGAGCGGTGCTTGACCGTGATCAGCGGGCGTCATTCATGGTAGCCGCGACAGTCCTGCTCGCGGCCATCCTGACTATCGGTGTTATCGCCGTGTTCAGTTCGGGCCTGGTATTCAGTTACGGAACGCGGATCCCCTATCTGTTCTGGGCGGTCGGCTCACTCGCATTCGGGCTGACCATGGCGCTCACGTTCAGCGCTAACGAAACGGCGTGGCCGGCCTACACGATCACCCGGATCTGGCTGACCATGCACCAGCGGCTGCCGTGGGCATTGATGGACTTCCTTGATGATGCGCACGAGCGCGGCGTGCTCAGGCAAGCCGGGGCCATCTATCAGTTCCGGCACATCGAATTGCAGCGCCGGCTCGCCGCGCGCTATCAGGAACTGACCGAGAAGCCGCCTGCGCGGGGGTAACCGGCGGCGCAGGCCCGGCACGATCAGGCCCAGCACGACCAGGGCCAGGCCGGCCAGCGCGATCAGCGGGCCGGCCACGGCCCAGGTGGTGGTGCCGGACATGAAGCTGCCGCCGATGACGCCGGCGCCCTGCAGGGCGAAGACGACTCCGGCCACGGTGATCAGCGATCCCGCGCCGACGAGCAGGACCCGCGTGACCACGGTCAGGACGCGGGCAGGACGCCCTGCTGCGCGCTCCACAGCTGGTGGGTGCGGACCGAGCCGCTGGTGACCAGTTGCGCGGTGACCAGCGGGAAGCCGGGCAGCAGCGCGGTCAGCGCGTAGGGGTGGTTGAAGTTGCGGCTGATGGCCGCGCTGAGCAGCGCGTAGTAGGTGCCGGTGCTGGTCGGTTCCGGATCGAAGATCCAGATCGTCTTGACGTTCATGCCGCACGGCTCGAGCACCACCGGGGTGCCGGCCCCGGGCGCGGTGCCGACGCCCAGGCACAGGTCGGAGGGCGAGCCGCCGGGCGTGTACTCGATCTCGTACGCGAACAGGTTGCCGTAGAGCGCGTTCAGCCCGCCGGGGAGCAGGCCCGCCCGGTAGAAGTCGTGGACCCGGCCCAGGCCGTCGACGCTGAAGTCTTCGCCCTGGCTGGCGCGGCTGGCCCGGGCCAGCGCGGTCGGCTGGCCGACCTGGGCGGCCTGCTTCAGCGCGTCGAGGACGGAGCCCGTGCCGAACGCCCGGCTGTAAAAGTCGGAGCAGGCCTGGCCGCACTTGGGCGTGGCCGCGTTCGCGGTAAGGGTCCCGGCCGCGCCGAGGCCGGCGATCACGGTCAGGGCTGTGGCCGCTGTGACAATCTTGCTCTTGATGGACATCCCGGTGCCTCCCGGGCCGCAATGTAGCGGAAAACCGCCCGGCTCGTGCAGGTTTGGCGTCACGGCTGTCGCGCGGCGCAGGAAATGTCCGATATGACCGTTCCGAACGGGCCGTGGCTCTTGCGGCCGGCCGGGTCAGGAGCTTGATGACGGAACCGGCAGGGGCCCGAACCACATACCCCAGATCTGATGATTCAGCACGCCGGCGGGGAGGCTGAAGTCAAGCGGCGTGGTGAACAGCGGCAGGCCCTGAAGCAGCGTGGTCAGCGCGTAGGGGTACTGGAAGCTGCTGCTGGTGGCCCCGCTGATCAGCGCGCCCTGCAGGTCCGCGGGTATCGGCGCGTGCTGGTCGAAGATCCACAGGGTCTTGGCGGACACGCTGCAGGGCTGGAGCGTGACCGGGGTGCCGAGGCCGGGAGCGGTGGCGACGCCCAGGCACTGGCCGCTGGGCGAGCCGCCTGGCGTGTACTCGATCTCCAGCACCGGCAGGCTGCCGTAGAGCGTGTCCAGCCCGGGCGCCATGAGGCCGGCCGCGACGAAGTCGCTCACCACGCCCTGGTTGGATAGCTGGAAGTCCTCCCCCTGGTTCGCGCCGCTGGCGCGGGCCACGGTGACCAGGCTGCCGGCCCGGCCGGCCTGATTCGGCACATCGAGGACCCAGGTCGGCGGGTGGGTGATGCCGAACGCCGTGCTGTACCAGTTGATGCACGTGTTGCCGCAGGCCGGGGTGGCCGCGTTCGCGGTCACCGTGCCCGCCGCGCCGACGCCGGCGACCAGGGTCAGCGCGGCCGCGGACATGACGATGGCGCTCTTGATGGACATGCTCGTTTCCTCCCCCGCCCGCACTGCTCTGCGCGGGCCGCGGGCGGCAATGTACCGCACATCACCAGGCCCGCGCGGATTTCGTCATCGCCTCGTTATCGGGCGCTGACGTTGCGCAGCAGCAGGGCCTCGGCCAGGCAGGCGCGCTCGAACGTGGCCAGGTGCAGGCTCTCGTTCGCGCCGTGCGCGCGGGCGTCGGGGTCTTCCACTCCGGTGATGAGGATCTCGGCGGCCGGGAAGCGCTCGGCGTAGGCGGTCACGAACGGGATCGAGCCGCCGACCCCGATGTCGACGGCGGGCGTCCCCCAGGCTTCGGTCAGGGCCTGGCGGGCGGCCGCGTACGCGGGGCCGCCGGTCCGGACGGTGAACGGGGCGGCCGTGCCGCCGGAGGTCACGCTGACGTGCGCGCCCCACGGGGCGTGCGCCCGCAGGTGGGCCTTGACCGCCTCGCAGGCCCGGTCCGCGTCGTCGCCGGGAGCCACCCGCAGGCTGACCTTGGCCCGGGCCGCCGGCTGCAGCGTGTTGGAGGCGTCCCTGGTGGCCGGGGCGTCCAGGGCGATGACGGTGATCGAGGGCGCGGCCCACAGCCGGTCGGTGAGGGTGCCGGTCCCGATGAGCCGCACCCCGTCGAGCACCCCGGCGTCGGCCCGCAGTTGAGCGTCGGGCAGGTCGACCGGGTCGGCGGTGCCGCGGGTCAGGCCCGCCACCGCCACGTCGCCGCGCTCGTCGTGCAGGGTGGCCAGCAGCCGGCACATGGCGGTGAGCGCGTCGGGGACCGGGCCGCCGAACAGGCCGCTGTGGACCGCGTGGTCCAGGGTGCGCAGATCCACCGTGATCGTGGCGCCGCCGCGCAGGCTGGTGGTCAGCGACGGCACCTCGGCGGTCCAGTTCACCGCGTCGGCGAACACCACCACGTCGGCGGCCAGCCGGTCCCTGAACGTGTCCAGGAACGGGAGCAGGGTGGGCGAGCCGATCTCCTCCTCGCCCTCGATCAGCACGGTGACGCCGACCGGGAGTTCGTCGCCGTGAGCGCGCAGCACGGCCAGGTGCACGGCGATGCCCGCCTTGTCGTCGGCGGCGCCCCGGCCGAACAGCCGGCCGCCGGTTTCGGTGGGCTGGAACGGGTCGGTGTGCCAGTTCGCCCGGTCGCCGGCGGGCTGGACGTCGTGATGGGCGTAGAGCAGGACGGTGGGGGCGCCGGGCAGGGCCGGACGGCGGGCCACGACGGCCGGCTGGCCGCCGGCGACGGCCAGGATGTCGACCTCGGGCAGCCCGGCCGCGGTCAGCAGCGCCGCGACCTCGGCGGCGCTGTGCGCCAGGTGGGGCGCGGCGGCCGGGTCGGCGGACACCGACGGGATCCGGACCAGGCGCTCCAGGTCGGCGCGGACGGACGGCAGGACCTGCCGCACGGCTTGATCGAGGGTCATGCTGTGGACGCTACCGCAGGCTCAGGCCGGGACCGGACGGGCGGCGGCGGGATGGCCGGCTCAGGCGGCGTAGAGACGGAGGTCGGCGGCGAAGCGGCGGGCGATCTCCAGGGCCTGGGGCAGGTCGGGGTGGCGGATGATGACCATGCCGTCGGCGATCAGGGTGGCCCGCCAGTCGCGGCGCGGGGCGCCGACCGGGAGGAGGTCGAGCGCGGCCACGTGCTCGCCGTAGGCGGCCAGCAACTGGTCCAGGCCGGCGACATCGACGATCCGGCCGGCGCCGCTGGCGCGCTTGAAGATGCTGGCCGCGTTGTAGTGCCGCTGGATCGGCTGCGAGATCCGGCCGTGAGTGACGGCCTGCGCCCAGGCGGTGAACAGGTCGGCGTCGGTCGCGTAGTTCATCACGTCGACGGTGCGCGCGCCCGGCGGGCGGGCGCCGATCTCGCCGAACACCACCTCGCCGCCGGCCTTGCGGTACCACTCCATGTGGGTGAACCCATCGCGGAACCCGAGCGCCGCGATGACGTTCACGCCGAGCTCGCGGCCCTTGGCCAGCGCAGGGGCGTCCAGGTCGCGCAGGGCCAGCGTGATCGGGCTGATCCACTCGTGCATCTTGGTCAGCAGCGGACGGGGGTGGTACTGGCAGATGTTCTCGAACAGCACCTGCCCGCCCGCGCAGATGGTGTCGTAGGTGAACTCCTCGCCGTCGATGAACTCCTCGACGCTGACCACGGGCACGTGCCGGATCATGGGCAGGACCGCGTCGAGCTCATCGGCCGAGCCGGCCCGGTAGGTGTCGGCCGACCCCGCGCCGTCGACCGGCTTGACGATGAGCGGGTAGCCGACGCGTTCGGCGGCGGCCCACACGTCCGCGACGGTCCTGGCCTCGGCGTGCCACGGGGTGCGCAGGCCCGCCGCGTCCAGCAGCTGCTTCATCCGCTCCTTGTCCCGGAACGGGACGGTCTGCGCCACCGTCAGCCCGGGCAGGCCGAGTTCCTCCCGCAGCCGCGCGGCCAGCACCATGTACGGCTCCCACAGGCACTCGACCTGCCCGACGTCAGCGTGCCGGGCCAGTTCGCGGACGATGGCCGCAACGTGGTCGCCGTCGGCCAGCGAGCCGACGTGGACGTAGCGGGCCAGGGCCTCGCGGGCGGCGGGCGGGAGGGCGTCCGGCGCCTGGTCGCCGAGGCCGATCACGCTGGCTCCGGCCCGGGCCAGCCCGCGGGTGAAGAACGCCATCTCCGCCGGGTAGCCGGGCGAGATCATCAGCACGCTCATCGCGGTCAGCCCAGTTCGACGCGGACGGTGGTGAGGATGTCCTTGAGCGCGGCGGTGACCACGCCGGTGTCGCGGTCCCGGACGGTGATGTAGCCGTCGCCCTCGTAGCTGCCCGAGGACGGCTGGCCGGGGCTGGGCAGCCGCGAATCGACCACCAGGTCGGCGACATCGGACGGCAGCCGGTCCAGGCCGTGCACGGCCTGGACCACGCCCGAGCCCTGGCCGCGCAGGTACACGGTGCCCGCGGCCCACTGGCGGACGGGCGGGGAGAAGGCCCCGTCGACCATGAGCCTGGCCCAGGCCCGGTACAGGTCGAAGTCGTGCGCGAAGCACAGCATCGAGGTGATCTGGGCGCCCGGCGGGCGGGCCCCGACCTCTGACACCGCGACCGAGCCGTCGGGCCGCCGGAACCATTCCATGTGGGTCAGCCCGGTGCTCAGCCCCAATGCGCGCAACGCGAGCGGCGCGACCTGCCTGATGCCGGCGTACCCGGGCCCGCTGATGTCGCGGGGCAGCAGCACCACCCACTGCATCCACGGGTTGCGCAGCACCTCGAGCGGGGTCGGCAGGTAGTTCGAGACCGAGTCCCAGACGATCTCCCCGTCGATCATCACGCTGTCGTAGGAGCCCTCCTCCCCGGTCAGGAACTCCTCGATCAGCGCGGGCCGGTCCGGGGCGGGCGGGGCGACCTCCAGCCACGCGTCCAGGTCGCCGGGACCGTCGAGCCGGAACGTGCTCTTGGCCCCGGCGCCGGCCGGCGGCTTGACCACCAGCGGGAAGCCCACCTCGCGCGCGAAGTCGGCGGCCGCGGCCGCGGAATCGGCCAGCCGGTGCCGGGCGCAGGGCACCCCGGCCGCGCGCAGCACCGTCTTCATCTGGTCCTTGTCCCGGAAGTTGCGGGCCGTGGCGGCGTCCATGCCCGGGATGCCCAGGTGCTCGCGGACCTGAGCCAGCGGCACCTGCAGCTGCTCCAGCACGGCCAGCAGCCGCTGCACCGGGCCGAGCTGCGCGCCCAGGCCCTCGACGGCCCAGGCGATCTGGCCGGCGTCCAGTGGGTCATCGATCCGCCAGTGCCCGGCCAGGGTGTCCTTGAGCTGCGGCGGGAGGCGGTCCGCGGGCTCGCAGCTGACCAGGGCGAGCCTGGTGCCGGGCAGCGCGGCCGCCGCCTCGACGAACCGCACCGTGGTATCGAGCAGGTAAGGTGCGACGAACCCCGCGGTCACCATGGGAAGAACGTACCCCCGTCACCCCGGACCGGGCGCGGAGGGGAGTTCCCACCACGTATCGGTGTCCGAGGCGGGCCAGGCCGGCGCCGGCCCGGCCTGGTCAGGCCCGTCGGCCGGGTGCGCGGGGTGCGGGACCGTGGCCGGCTCCCCCGGCCCGGGAGCTGGCGCGGGTGCGGCTGGCCCGTCGAACACCGTGCGGGCCGCCTCCCGCAGGCCGCGCGCGACCCAGTCGTGGAACTGGTCATGGGCGAGCATTTTCGCCGTGGCCAGCGCGACGGGATGGAGCCCGGTCGCCACCCCGACGACGACGCCGGTGATCTCCAGGAACCTGGTCGCCTGCCCGGCCGCCTCGGTGACGGGCTGCAGGACGACCCCGGCCGCCGCCTCGGGCCCGGGCAGGCGCAGCTCGGTCCCGGTTTTCTCCAGCGGCTTTTCCGCGATGGCGGCCAGCCCGTGACCGAGCCGGTTGCAGACCTCGGCCGCCGCCGTTTCCGGGAACGTGTCCTTGGTGACCCATCGTTCGGTCACGGCCGCGAAGGCGGGATCTCCCCATTTGGCGGCCAGGTAGCCGGAGGCCGCCTCGCCCAGCCGGGCCCGGAAGCCGCCGTCATGGTCGGCGCGCTCGGTCAGGGCCGATGCGTCGCCGGGGCCGCCGAACTGGGAGACGGGCAGTTCGGCCACATCTCGTTCGACCTGGATGCGGTACCGCCGTCCGGACTGGGACACGGACTCTTCCTGGATGCGGATCATCGAGAACTGCAGTCGTTCGGCATAGAGCCGGCCGGCCACGGCCGCGGCCGCGGTGGTGATCGCGGCGGTGGCCGGCCCGGCCGGGACGCTCGCGGGAGCCTGCTGGCCGGCCCGGAGCTGCGCGACCTGGTCATCCAGCTGGTGCAGGTCCTCGCTCAGCTGGTCCTGCCGGGTGCTGATCTGCTCGGTCAGGCGCCTGATGGCTTCCATCTCGGCCAGGAGCCGGTTGGCGATGCTGCCCGTCCGGCTGTCCGCGTGATCCAGGCGGCCCTGGATCTTCCGGTTCTCCAGTCTGGTCTGGTCCCGGTCGTGTTCCAGCTCGCCGGCGATCGCGGTCAGCTGTCCCTTCAGCTCCTCGATCCTCCCGGAGACGTCCTTGGCCGCCTCATCGATCAGCGGGCCGGCACTCTGCCTGGTGCGCGAGCCGAGGGTGAGGGCCACGAACAGCACCGCGGCCGCGACGATCAGCACCGCCACTACCAGCACGATTTCCATAACGCTCTCCCAGGACTAGACCCGCCGCTCCGTGCCCGCCAGATCGCGCGCGCCGTGACCGTCACCGCCAGGGCCGCCAGGGCGATGGCGAGGCCGGACACGATCACGATGACCCAGTTCATACCCGAACCGGCGGGCCAGACCGCGGCCGTGTGCCAGACCTTGATGGCGCCGTCGGCGCCGCCGCTGGCCAGCAACGTGCCGTCCGGGCTGAACGCCACCCCGGTCACGCCGGTGCCGGCCTGCAGCGGCGAGCCGGCCGGCCGGCCGGTGGCCGGATCCCAGGCCTGGATGACGCCGTCGGCGCCGCCGATGGCCAGCAGCTTGCCGTCCGGGCTGAACGCCACCCCGGTCACGCCGGTCCCGGTCTGCAGCGACTCGGCGAGCTGGCCGGTGGCCACGTCCCACAGCCGCACCGTGCCGTCGCCGTAGCCGCTGGCCAGCAGCTCGCCGTCCGGGCTGAACGCCACGCCGGTCACGCGGCTCCCGGCCTGCAGGACCGGGCCGGCCAGCTGGCCGGTGGCCGGATCCCACAGCCGCACCGCGCCGTCACCGTAACCCGCGGCCAGCAGGTCGCCGACCGAGCTGAACGCCACCGCGGTCACGCCGCCCTCCGAACCGGTGCCAGCCCGCAGGGCCGGGCCGGCGGACTGGCCGGTGGCGGTGTCCCACAGCGTGACCGCGCCGTTGGCTTCGGCGGCGGCCAGCAGCGTGCTGTCCGGGCTGAACGCCACCGCGTTCACGCCGCTCGCGGCGTGCAGCGGGGAGGCGGAGGACTGGCCAGTGGCCGGATCCCACACCCGGACGGTGTCGCCGGCATCGGCGCTGGCCAGCATCGTGCCGTCCGGGCTGAACGCCACCCCGGTCACGGCGCCGCCGGCCTGCAGGACCGGGCCGTGGAGCTGGCCGGTGGCCACCTCCCACAGCCGCACCGTGCCGTCGCCGTAGCCGCTGGCCAGCAGCTGGCCGTTGGGGCTGAACGCCACCCCGTGCACGCCCGATGAGCTGGCCGCGGCCAGCAGGCCGGCCGGGCCGAGGGCGAGGCCCGCGGCGGCGGCGGGCCAGGCCAGGACGGCCGCGCACAGGGCGAGGAGAAGGCCAGTGATCACTGTGCGTCGCCGGTATCGGACGCGATGAGCGCGATCGGCCATGTTCTGATCAGACCACTAACCGTGCGCGGTGGCGAGCCCCGGGCCGCTTACGGCAAGG
>Ga0335081_10021206_pt1 | contig 10518 bp, 8 predicted proteins | sample Lox_Sample_35_FD_206713 | JGI IMG/M metagenome (GOLD analysis project Ga0335081, IMG submission 206713) | Soil microbial communities from Loxahatchee National Wildlife Refuge, Florida, United States - Lox_Sample_3.5 | ecosystem: Environmental > Terrestrial > Soil > Wetlands | place: USA: Florida...
GGCGGCCTCGGGCGCGCCGATCCGGCGGAGCGCGTCGAGCGCCGCGTGGCGGGCCGTGACCTCGCTGGGCTGATCGTCGTCGTAGTAGGCCGGGTAGTCCGGCTGCGCGAGCACGCCGACCAGGTCGTGGACGCTCGCCGGATCGCGGAAGTCGCCGAGCACGGCGGAGGCATAGAACAGCTTGGCCGACACGCGCTGGCAGCTGCCGGCCGGCGCATCACCGCGATCGCCGCAGTAGGTGTCGAGGTGGCGATCGCGGAACAGCTGCTCGACCGCGGCGTTGTCGCCGCGCACGGTCGCGGCGAGCGCGCGCTCGGCGGCCGGTCCGCTCGCGATCAGCGCGCGGCGCAGCTGGGCGAACAGCTCGGGCGTGCGATACAGGCCGAGCACCAGCGGCTCGATCGCGAGCGACGTGCGCAGGCTCGCGATCGCGTTGATCGCGGCGCCCGAGCTCGCGAGGTAGAGCTCGTAGTCCAGCTCGAACGTGCGGCGCTGCGCGGCGTCGGTCGCCGTGCGCGGGTGCGGCGGCGCGTCGCGGCCGAGCAGCGCGACCAGCGGGACGACGGCATGCGCCGGATCGCCGGCGAGCTGGCCGAGCGCGCGGATCGCCGCGATCTGCGCGGAGATCGTGCGCTTGTCGCTCGCGCGCTGCGCGGCCTCGGCGAGCGCGTCGAGCCCGAGCCGCGCCTCGCCGAGCGCGTCGGCGGCCTTGATCGCGGCATCGACCGAGCGCGGGTCGTCGGCGTCGAGCTCGCGCACCGCGCGCGCGAGGTAAGGCAGCGCGCGATCCCAGGCGCGCGGCTGCGCCAGGCCGATCATCACCTCGAGCATGCGCAGCGGCCGGCCGTCGCGCAGCCAGGCCTCGCCGATCGGCGCGATCGCGCTCGGATCGCCGAGGCGTGCCAGCTCGTCGAGCGCGCGGTCCTGCGCGCGCGGATCGTCGAGCTGGGCGAGCCACGGCGCGGTCGGGCTGGGCGGCGGCGGCGGCGGCGCGGGGCCGACCGCGTTGTGCGGCGCACTGGCCGGCGGCGCGCCGCACGCGACGACCAGCGCGAGCGCGAGCGCGCGCCTCATCGCCCGACCTGGCGCGCGAGCTCGAGCACCTCGAGATCGCGCGGCCACACCGCGCGCAGCAGCTCGACCAGGCCGCGCGCCGACGCGGTGTCGCCGGCGTCGAGCCGCTCGCGCGCGCCGTCGATCTGCGCGCGCTTGAGGCTCGGCGCGAGCAGCGACGCCTTGGTCGCGGCCTCGGCGCGCACCATGTCGTCGCCGGCGCGCGACGCCAGCCGCGCGACCTGCGACCAGAAGTAGCCGGCCTGCGGGTGCTGCACGCCCTCGGCGGCCTCGGCCGCCATGCGCGCCTCGTCGATCGCGCCGCCGACCTCGCCGAGCTGCTCGGAGACCCGCGCGAGATCGAGCCACGCCCACGCGAACACCGGATCGTCGGCGACGACCTGCTCGAGCTCGTCGCGCGCGGTCTCGGTCGCGCCCTGTGCGAGCACGACATGGGCGAGCCGCCAGCGCGGGCCGGGCGCGGCCGGATCGCGCCGCAGCTGCGCGCGCAGCTGGCGCTCGCGCACCGCCGGCACGATCTCGCCGTCCTCGTCGAACACGTCGTCGGCGAACTCGCCGTCGCGGTCGAACACCAGCGCGAGCGCGTCGAGCTGGCCGGCCAGCCAGCGGTCGAGCCGCGTGCCGTCGCACACCGCGTCGTCGATCGACGCGTCGGCGCGCCAGATCCGGCCGCGGTGATCGACCGCGATCGCGTCGCCCTCGGCGATCGCGAACTGCCAGCGCCCGGTCTGGGGGTCGAACCGCACGTCGCGCGCCGCGGCCAGCTCGATCATGTCGACGTAGAGCCGCGCGCCGTCGCAGCGCGCGTACAGCTCGATCAGCGGCGGCGGCAGGCCGGGCGGCAGGGTCTTGCTCGCCGGCGCGACGTCGTGCAGCCCGGCGGGCGCGTCGTCGAGCGCGGCGAAGATGCGATCGAGCGGATCGAGGTCGTCGCCCCGCTTGGCCATGATCGATCCTACCGCGACATCGGCAGCGCGCCGACCGCGACGATCGGCTCGCCGCTGGCGTCGACCCCGCGGAAGACCGCGATGATCTTCGTCCCGCTCTGCGGCGTCGGCACGCGCGCGAGCTCGACCGGATCCTTCGACTTGCGCGCGAGGATGCTCTGCACCGTGCCGAGCGAGGTGCGCACGCCGCGCTCGTCCTCGACCAGCACCTCGGTCGTGCCCACGCCCAGGTCCTTGGCCGACACCGCGACCATCGGGCCGATCGTGATCGTCAGCTCGCCGCGCAGCAGGAAGTCGAGCAGGCCGGTCTCGTACGCTGCGACCTCGGGCAGGATCTGTGTGACCTGCTCGAGCATGCAATCGTCGTCGAGCGAGAACGTCAGGATGTCGTGCTCGACCCGGTAGCGCGCCAGGCACGTACCGTCGCTCGCGCGCAGCGTCGTGCCCTCCTCGCGGGTGGCGGCCACGAGGTTGAGCCGCGCCGGCAAGGTCGGCTTGGGCCGCGCGAGCACGGGGTGGGCCTCGTCGGCGACGCGGCTCGGCCGGGGCAGCGTGCCGGGCGAGAAGTAGGTGCTGGCGATCTCGTCGGCCAGGCCGGTGCCGTCGCGGCTGGTGAAGTAGTCGCGTAGCCGGGCGCGCGTGATCACGCGCGACGGCGCGGGCACGCCGAGGCGGCCGAACGACAGCGCCGCGATCCGCTCGAACCGCGAGCCGCGATCGTCGGGACCGGCGCCGAGCGGCGCGAGGTGCGCCGCCTCGTCGCCGCGCACGCGCGACGGCGCGCCGAGATCGCCGAGCACGTGCATCATCGCGCCCGCCGCGATCAGCGCCGCCGCCATGTGGCGCGAGCGCTCGCCCGGGGTCGCGGCGCTGGCCGCCTTGGCGTACTGGTCCATGAAGTTGGCGAGGTTGAACGGGTTGTCGTTGCTGACCACCCAGTCCGGCGCCGGCACGCCGTGATCCGGCAACGCCGCGCGGCCCATCTGCTCGCGCACCTTGTTGTCGAGCGCGCCGAGCAGGCTGCGCTCGGGCTTGGTCCAGCCCTTGCCGGTCCACACGTCGTAGAAGTGGTTGGCCGCCAGTCGCGCCGGCAGGTCGGCGAGCGCGGCGCCGGCGGCGAGCCACGCGAGCGCGGTCTGCCGGCCGCGCGCGTCGGGCACCATGCCCTGGCTCGGCGACAGCAGGTGGAGGTCGGCGATCAGCGCCGGCGCGTCGGCGGGCGGGATCGTGAGCGGCTCGAACAGCCCGCCGTTCCAGCCGAGCGTGATGAGCCGGTGATCGAGCCGCGACGCGAGGGCGGCCTGCTCGGCGAGCCCGGCCTGCGTGGTCTCGGCCTCCCACGCGTGCGCGCTGCCCGCGAGCGCCGCGACGCCGATCACCGCGAGCACGCGCGTCGTCGTCATGGCGGCGTCTCCGTCGGCGCCGTGATGGTCGGCAGCAGCTGCTTGAGCCTGGCGTAGACGCCGCGTCCGAGCACGATCGCGTCCTCGTTGGTCACGCACTGGTTGACGCCGCACGTCATCAGCACGACGACGCCGCGCGGCGCGTCGAGGAAGCCGATCCCGCGGATGTCGTTCTCGTTCGCGGTGAACGATCGGCTCGCGAGCTCGTCCTTCTCGGTGATCCCGGGCAGCTGGGTGAGCAGCTCGTCGTAACGCTCCTGCGCCTGCGCGGGCGTCAGCCGCCACAGCCGGATCGCGACATCCCAGGTCTCGGGCCGGCCGAGCGCCTTGAAGTGCTGCGACGAGTAGGTGGCGGTGTCGGGCTCGTCGGACAGCGGGCCGGTCTCGAACGAGCCGTCGTACTTGGTGCGCGCCTTGATGTCGGCCTCGGTCAGCAGCTGCGCGGCGACCACGTACGGACCCTCGCCGCGCCCGGGCCGCAGGTCCTCGCCGCTCGGTTTCTTGCCCTCGAGCTCGGCGCTCGCGTCGGCCAGCTCCCACTGGGTGAGCGCGGAGACTTGCAGCCCGCTGCCGACGAACCGCAGGTGCCGCGCGTGCGACATCTCGTTGTTCCAGCGATCGAGCAGGACCTGGTTGTCGGTCTGGGCGAAGTCCATGCGCGGGCCGAAATCGCTGAACCGCCGATCGCTGCGATACGCGACGTAGCCGCGCTTGTAGATGAGCAGCGTGAAGTCGGTGAGCCGCGCGCCGGGCGGCAGCGCGCCGATCGCCGCGATCTTGTAGTTGCCGCCGGCGTCGGTCGAGGTGACCGCCTCGCGCGCGCCGTCCGGCTCGAGCAGGCCGGTGCCGCGCTCGAGCGTCCACGCCGCGTAGACCAGCGCGCCGGCGATCGGAGCGTGGGTCGTGGCGTCGACCACCCGGCCGTCGAACGGGCCGCGCAGCGAGCCGGGGTCGGCCGAGTCCGGCCGGTAGCGGAACGGCGCGGTCCGCACTCCGGTCTCGGCGCAGGCCGCGAGCATGCACGCGAGCAGGATGGCGTGGCGGGTCAAGGCGGCCGGTCTTAGCAAGGGCGCCCCCACGTTGCAAACCCGCCCGCCGCCATTCAAATCCATCGGTGTTTTCGAGAGACTCGATGGAACCGCGCCGTCCTCCGGCGGCGCTGCCCGCGGGGGCGTCCCCGCGGTCGAAGCGAGAGGGGTGCGATGCGTTGTTCTGTCTGTGGCCACGAAAGCCCGCCGGGATCGTCGTTCTGCCTGAACTGCGGCAGCGCGCTCGCCGCTGTCGCGCAGACTCCCGCGCTCCCGGGCGGGTTGCCCGTGATCTGCCCGTCGTGTCGGGGCGAGAATCCTGCAGGGATGAAGTTCTGCCGCAGCTGCGGCGCGGCGCTGCTCCAGGTCGTGCCGCAGGTCGGCGCGCCGATGATGGCGCCGGCGATCCCGCCCAAGCTGTCACCGGCCGCCGCGGCGCTGCCCGCGACCGCGCCGGGCCTGATCCCGCCGGGCGGACCCGCGCCGCTGCCGCCGCCGCCGGCCGCGCCGCGCGTCGCCCAGGGCAGCACGATCAACTGCCCGCGCTGCGGCACCGCGACGCCGCTCGGCTTCGCGTACTGCCAGCAGTGCGGCCTGCACCTGCAGGCGATCGCGCCGACCGATCCGGGTGCGGCGCGCGCGCGCTCGCCGTCGAGCGCGCCGCCGGTCGTGGTCGCGGCGCAGGGCATGGTCGACGCGCAGGCCGCGACGATCGCGCAGCCCGACACCGGGCGCCAGAAGCCGCCGCCCGCCGCCGCACCGGCCGCGCGGCCGTCGTCGGCGAGCGCGTGGGGCGCCGCGATCCTGGTCAACCGCGACGGCAGCGACGGCCAGCGCTATCCGCTGGCATCCGAGGACACCGTGATCGGGCGCGCCGGCGCCGACATCGCGTTCGACGACGATCGCTTCCTCGCGCGCCAGCACGCGCGGATCTCGCGCACCGCCGACGGCAACGTCGCGGTGCACCCGATCGACACGATCAACGGCGTCTACAAGAAGGCCGACGCGCCGGTCGAGGTGAGCGACGGCGCGCTGATCCTGGTCGGCCGCGAGGTGCTGCGGTTCGAGCGGCTGTCGCCCGACGAGAAGACCGTGCATCCGCTGGTGCGTTACGGCGTGGCGCTGTTCGGCTCGCCGCCGCGCGATCCGTGGGGGCGGCTGCTCCAGCTGCTGCCGTCGGGCGGCTACCGCGACGTCCGCCACCTGATCGGCGAGGAGATCGTGCTAGGCCGCGAGGAGGGCGACATCGTGTTCCGCGACGACGCGTTCATGTCGCGCCGCCACGCCGCGCTGACCTGGGACGGCAAGCGCGTGATGCTCACCGATCTCGGCAGCTCGAACGGCACGTTCATCCGCGTGTCGGGCCCCACGCCGATCAAGAGCGGCGACCACGTGCGCATGGGCGATCAGCTGCTGCGGATCGAGCGGTAGTGGCGGGCTCGCTCGAGGTCGCGGTCGCCGCTGCCACCGACGTCGGCCAGGTGCGCGAGCACAACGAGGATCACCTCCTGGTCGGCGACCTCGACGCGAGCGCGCTGGTCGAGCTCGGCGCCGAGCCGTGGCAGACCGTCGGTCCGCGCGGGCCGCTGCTCGTGGTGTGCGACGGCATGGGCGGCGTGGCCGGCGGCGAGGTCGCCTCCGAGCTCGCGGCGCGCACGATCTGGCGCGAGATGCAGATCACGCCGGCGACCCGCGATCCCGAGGTGTTCGCGCGGCTGCTCCGCCGCGCGACGCGGATCGCGAACCACGAGGTCCACGCGATGGCCAGGCGCGAGCTCGGGCTGCGCGGCATGGGCACGACCGTGTCGGCCGCCGGGATCGTCGCCGAGCGCCTGGTGATCGCGACGGTCGGCGACTCGCGCGCGTACGTGCTGCGCTCGGGCGCGCTGGTCCAGGTCACCCACGACCAGTCGCTCGCGTCCGCGCTGATCGCCGCGGGTCACTCACCGCACGAGGCCGCGGGCGCGGGCTCGGCGATCCTCCAGGCGCTCGGGGTCGGACCCGACGTCGAGCCGTCGCTGTCGATCATCGAGCTGCGCCGCGGCGACCGCGTGCTGCTGTGCAGCGACGGCCTGCACGGGTTGGTCGGCGATCCCGCGCTCGCGCTGCTGCTCGGCGAGCCGCACACCGTGAGCGAGTCGGTCATGCTGCTGGTGACCGCGGCGCGCGCTGCGGGCGGCAGCGACAACATCACGGCGATCGTCGCCGACGTCGCCGGCGATCGCCTCGCGCCGCCGCGCGGCGACGACGACCTGCCGACGTTCCGCGAGTTCGATCCGCAGAAGGAGGGCGATCCCGCGCTGACCGACGAGTCCTACGTCGCGCATCGCCTGGCCGCGCGGATCGGCATCCCGACCACCGCGATCCCGCCGTCGCTGCCGGTCACCGGGCAGCACGCGATCATGCGCTCGCGGGTCGGCATGCGCCTGCCGGCGACCGCGCTCCCGATCGAGGACATCGACGGCCCGGCGCGCCAGCGGCTCAAGCAGAACCCGGTGCCGTGGTGGCTGGTGGCCGCGATCGCGGTGGTCGCCGGCGCGATCGCGTGGATCCTCGGAGGACGCTAGAATCGTTCGCGATGCGAGTCGTGATCGATCACGTCGCGGGGACCCGGCGCGGCCAGCGCCAGGAGCTCGCGGCGGGCAGTCGGGTGCGGTTCGGCCGCCACCCGGACTGCGAGGTCGCGTTCGATCCGCAGCGCGACATCGACGCCAGCTCCCGCCACGCCGAGCTGCGCCCCCTGGCCTCCGGCGATCCGGGCTGGGTGCTGGTCGATCTCGGCAGCTCCAACGGGACCTACGTCGACGGCCGGCGCGTCACCGAGTCGCCGGTGGTCGCGGGTGAGCCGATCAGCGTGCAGTTCGGGCCGGGCGGTCCGCGGATCCGGCTGTTCGTCGGCGACGAGGCCGCGGTCGCCGCGCTGGCGCCGCCCGAGCTCGAGCGCGCGCGGCCGCGCTGGCTCGTGCCGGCGATCGTCGGCGCGCTCGTGCTGCTCGCGCTCGTGCTGCTCGTACGCTGTTAGCGCACGTTCGCCGATGTGAGGCAAAAACGCGGAAACCCAGGTGCGCACCCTCGGATCTTCTGCGAAAATTGTGTGGGATGAACTGCCCTTCGTGTAGCTCGCCACTCGAGCCGAACGCGCGGTTCTGCGGGGTGTGCGGCTACCGGCTGCAGGCGAGCCGGCCCGCGGCAGGTGGGGGGCAGGCCGCGCCGCGTCCGATGACTCCCGCGGTCGGTGCGAGGGTGGCGCCCAAGCCGGCGGCGCCGCGCGCGCCGTTGCCGCACAAGCCGCGGCCGCTGCCCAAGGGCGACGAGGTCTACCTCAACCAGGTGCTCAACAACCGGTTCAAGGTCGAGTCGAAGATCGGCGAGGGCGGGTTCGGCGCGGTCTATCGCGGCGTGCAGCTCGCGACCGGCCGCAAGGTCGCGCTCAAGCTGCTCCACCCCGAGATGACCAAGGACGAGAACCTGGTGGCGCGGTTCCGCCGCGAGGGCATGGTGCTGTGCAACCTGCGCGACGCGCACACGATCACGACCTACGACTTCGACCAGACGCCCGACGGCACGCTGTACATCGCGATGGAGCTGCTCGAGGGCAAGAGCCTGCACCAGGTGTTTCACGAGCAGGCGCCGCTCGAGTGGAAGCGGATGTTCAAGATCCTGATCGAGATGTGCAGCTCGCTCGCCGAGGCGCACGCGCAGGGCATCGTGCATCGCGATCTCAAGCCGGAGAACGTCTACCTCGAGAGCCGGCCCGGCAACCCGGAGTTCGTCAAGATCCTCGACTTCGGCATCGCCAAGGTGATGCGCGGCGACTCGATCGATCCGCAGTCGCCGCAGCTCACCGCGACCGGCCAGACGCTCGGCACGCTCGAGTACATGTCGCCCGAGCAGCTGATGGGCAAGGCGCTCGACGGGCGCAGCGACGTCTACGCGCTCGGCGTGGTCGCCTACGAGATGATCACCGGCCGGCTGCCGTTTCCCGACGCGAAGGGGCCGGCCGGCCTGATCACGGCGCAGCTCAAGCAGACGCCGCAGCCGCCGTCGGTAGCCAACCCCAAGGCGCGGCTGCCGCCCGCCGCCGATCGCGTGATCCTCAAGTGCCTCGAGAAGGACAAGAACAACCGCCACGCCGACGTCTCGGCGATGGCCGCGGCGCTGCAGGACGTGATCGATCAGGCGCGCGAGGCGTCGAGCCCGATGATGGCCTCGCCGGTCGCGTCGGGCTCGCGCGCGATGCCGCAGGACATGCTCGAGACCCGGCGCGGCGAGCTGCCGGTGAACACCGCGCCGCCCGCGTTGCCGCCGACGCCGTATCCCGGCGGCGTGGTCGGCGCCGGCATGAACGTGCCGTCGTCGGGGCCGGTGCGCGCGCCGATGCCGAACGCGCCGACGCAGGGCGGGCTCGCCCCGCCCGGCGTGGGGCTGCACGTCAACCGCACGACCCCCGGCACCGGCTCGCCGAAGGTGGTCATTCCCTCGACGCCGTATCCCTATCCGATGCAGAACAGCGTCGGTTCGGCGCCGATCCCCAACACGCCGTTCCAGCAGCCGCAGCTCGGCGCGGCGCGCCCGGTGCCGGCCGCGTCGTCGTCGCGCTGGATCTGGTGGATCGTCGGGCTGCTCGCGCTCGGCGCGGTCGCCGGCGCGGTGCTCGCGCTGCTCATGAAGCATCGCTGAGCGCGATCACGGGATCGTCTCGATCGCGCCGAGCTGCACGAACGTGGCATCGGTCGCGGCGCGAACCTCGGCCGCGTACCACGCCTGGCCGCGCGGCGCCGCCGAGATCCGCAGCTCGTCGATGTCGCCCGCGAAATAGCGATCCGGCGGAGTGGTCGCCTCGACGTTGCGGCCGATCACCACCTGCTGGGCGTTGGTCGCGAGCGCGGTCGAGGCCGCCGAGGTCGGGGCGCCGCCGTCGACGTAGATCCGCTTGTTCGTCCCGTCGTACTCGATCGCGACCTCGTGCCACGTGCCGCCGTCGACGTTGCTCGTGCTGTCGAGGTTCGCGTTCGCGCCGGTCCCGCCGACCGCCGGCGTGCTGCCGAAGTCGCCGTGCGACGTGGTGTTGCCGCGGTGGATCCGCCACGCACTGTCGCCCTTGCACACCACGCACTGCCACGGGACGGTGAACGCCGTGACCTTGACCCACACCGACGCCGACAGCGCGTTCGCGAGATCGTACGCGGTCGTGGTCGCGAGCGGGACCGCATCGTCGACGCCGTCGAACGACGACGCGGAACCGATCACGCCGGGCACCGGCGTCGGCGTCGTCGCCATCGTGGCCGGCATGCCGTCGTGGCCGTTGCCGCTGGCGTCGTGGAAGTCGCCGAGGTGGTGAACGCTGACGAAGCTCGTCCACACCGCGGGCGCGTCGGGCGCCGCGCCGCTGCCGGCGCTGTCGCCGAAGTACAGCCACAACGTCGGGGCCGGCGCGGGCGGCGGGGAAATCGTGACCGGCACCCAGATCACCGACGCGGTCGCGTCCGCAGCGTCGACGTCGTACGGCAGCACCGTCGTCCCGTCGGCGGCGACGAACCGCACGTCGCTGCTGGCGGTGCCGAGCGCGTCGTCGTTCGCGCTCTGGTCGAGCGTGACCGGCACCGGGAACGCGGTCAGCGTCGCGGTCACGGTCGAGTTGTCGATCCGGATCAGCCGGCGGTGCAGCCAGCTCGCGTTCCACCAGCCGGGCGGGATCTGCGGCGCGCCGTCGCCGGTGTCGGCGGCCGCGGCGTCGATCGCGGCCGCGGCGTCGATCGCGTCGCTGGCGCTCGCGCCGTGGCGGAACTGACATGCCACCAGACACGTGACGAGCAGCACCAGTCGCACACCTCCACGATACGCCGACTCTGGGCCCGAAGGCGAGCCCGATCAGCGTGCGACGATCGCGCGCGCCTTCTCCTCGCCCGGCGGATCGTCGGGCCCGGCGTCGAGCCACTGCTGGTAGAGCCGGTGTGCGGCGGCGGCATCGCCGCGCGCCTGCGCGATCTCGGCGTCGAGCTCGACCCCCTCGGGCAGATCGGGCGCGCGGGCGCGCGCGCGCGCGCACGCCTCGGCGGCCGCCGC
>Ga0335081_10021207_pt1 | contig 10518 bp, 11 predicted proteins | sample Lox_Sample_35_FD_206713 | JGI IMG/M metagenome (GOLD analysis project Ga0335081, IMG submission 206713) | Soil microbial communities from Loxahatchee National Wildlife Refuge, Florida, United States - Lox_Sample_3.5 | ecosystem: Environmental > Terrestrial > Soil > Wetlands | place: USA...
TGAATGTAGCCCGGCTTCAGGTCGCGATGCACGATCCCCTTGCGGTGCGCTGCGTCCAGCGCGTCGGCGATGGCGGCGGCGATCGGCAAGGCCCGCTCGGTCGGCATGGGTCCATTCAGCGGGCTGCCTTGCACGTACTCCATCACCAGGTAATCGGGACCGATGTCGTACAGCGTGCAGATATGCGGATGGTTCAGCGCCGAGATGGCACGCGCTTCGCGCAGGAATCGGCCGCTGAATTGGGCTTTGGGAATCTTGATCGCCACGGTCCGGCCCAGGCGGGTGTCGACTGCTTTATATACCCTGCTCATTCCGCCGTCGCCGATCGGCTCCAGGATGCGGTACGGGCCCAATAGTGACTCGCGCAGCAGGACACGGCTCTCCGGCAAAGTCCACACCGGGTGGTCCACCGGACTATCCGGGGACTCGGTGCGGCGGATCAGGGCTTCCACCTGCTCGCGCAACCCGCTGTCGTCACCGCATGCATTTGCTACGAATTGCGCCCGCTCGGCAGCGGGCCGGTCGAGAGCCGAATGGTAGATCTCTTCGACCTCGTGCCATCGTTCGGGGCTCAAATCCGCCTCTCGACTCCGATTTTACAACGCGGCTCTGGCCCGCTGCCCCCTCCCGGGCCCTGCTGGCGCCAATCCGTGCAAACCCCATTGTAGTTTTCGCCGCCGAACGGCACCTGTCCCAGGTGAGGACGTATGAAACTCACCTGGTTGTGCGGACTGGCGGGGGCGACTTTGCTCAGGGCCGGAGCAGCGTGCGACGTGGTGGTGTATGTTTCAACTGACAAGTTGATCACTGTGGCGGAACATACCGCCACTTCCATGTTTGCCGGCATCGGCATCTCGGTGGCATGGCGAATGGGAGAGCCGAACTCGGCGCCCTCGGGGTCCGTGGCGATCCGCCTCACCGTGACTGACGGCGCCCCGCCGGACTCCGAGCCGGGAGTCCTTGCCACGTCATACCCCTACGCCGGCGCAGACAGGGGCATCACGGTCTTTTACAGGCGAATTCGGGAGTCGGCGGCTCGCACGGTCCCGGAACAACTGCTCCTGGCGCACGTACTGGCCCACGAAATCGCGCACGTACTCGAAGGCATCGACCGCCACTCCGAGGAGGGCATAATGAAGGCCCACTGGAGCCGCCGCGATTTCGTGGCCATGCAGAAAGAGCCATTGCCGTTCGCGCCCATAGACATCGACCTGATCCACCTGGGTCTGGAGGCGAGCGGCGGGATGGCACGCGGCGCCGGCGGTGGCTTGACACACCCGACGGCTTCGGCACAAACGTTCGAGCCAGGCAGCCGTGCCGGCCGCGCTACTGGCAATGAATGGTGAAACCGATCCGGTTCGTCACGGGGCTGGGAGAGTCGATATGCAGCTCCACCCAGCCGCTATAGTTCGCGAATTGGGGCGTGTTCGCGCCCAGACGCCACTCGTCCAGAATAGGCACCGATCGATTGGCCTGTGGCAGGTTAATCGTCAGGGGGCTCGATGAGTGTCCGCCATCGCTTCTGGTGAAGGAATAGATCACAGGCGTCGGTTCGGTGCCGATTACGCCCCAGTCGAACTTGAGATCCACGGGGCACGATCCCGTATATTGATGATCCCGGGCAAGCTGCCCGTTAACCGAGAAAGCCGACCCGCCCACCCGCACGCTGGCCGAGCTGCCGCAATGGATGGTGAAGCTGATCCGGTTCGTCACCGGGTTGGGAGATTCGATGTTCAGTTCCACCCAACCGCTGTAGCTGGCAAATTGCGGCGTATTCGCGCCCAAATGCCACTCTTCCAGGATGGGCACGGATCGATTGGCTGGCAAGCTGGTCGTTCGGGAACTGGATGAGCGGCCGCCGTCGCTCCTGAGGAAGGAATACGTCACCGTCGTCGGATCGGTGCTGATCACGCCCCAGTCGAATTTGAGATCCACCGGGCAGGGCCCCGAATATTGATGATCCCGGGCGAGCTGTCCGTTCACCGAGAACGCCGATCCGCCCACCCGGACACTGGCCTGCGCAGTGTTCGACACAGCGAGCGCGATTACCAGGGCGAACACCAAGGTCCAAACTGCTCGTTTCATGTTCATGGAAGTCTCCTTTCCCGACCGTCCGCCACCACGCCATTCGCGCGCCATAAACAGATATTCAGGCCTGAATATCATCGGCTGACATCTCTGTCAGTATAACACCCACACCCGCGGTTCGATTCTGATCGCAGAGCCACCCTAGCCGGATCGCGCCCTATTGATCCTCCTTGATCATGCCTTTCAGCTTCTTGAGGTTGTCGCGGATTTCGTCCGAAGCCTCCACCATCTGATTGCTGTCGAAGATCACGTGGGGCGTGATAAACACCACCAACTCCGTGCGACTCTTCTGGTGGGTCTTGGAGCCGAACGCCGCTCCCAGGATAGGTATCCGGTGAAGGAATGGTACTCCGGAGGACGTGTCCGAATCCTGCTCCACAATGCCGCCGCCGATCGCGATCATCTGGCCGTCCTCAACGGTAACCGTCGTCGAGAAGGAGCGGTTGGAGAAGGCCGGCGAATCGATATTGCTGGACGAGTTCGATTGTGGCGCGCTCACATCCTGGCTGATCACCATAGTGACGATGCCGCTCGAGTTCACCCGGGCCAGGATATTCAGGGTCATCCCGGTGCTGACATTGCTGATCGTGTTGGTGAACAGCGAATTGCCTCCCTGTTGGATGCCCGTGACGGCTTGCGAGGAAAGCGTAGGCACGCTCGATCCGACGTTCATGGTGGCCGGGATGCTGTCCGTGGCGATAATACTGGGCGCGGAGATGCTGCGCGATCGAGTCACGCCCTCGCTGGCTTGGATCGCCGCCAACAACTCCCTGGTTTTCGTCTGCAGCAGGCCCGCGGTCAGGGTCAGTCCGCCGCCGGAGAGGGCCCCGGTCAGCAGGGTGGAAGCCGCGTGCGCCGCGGTCAGTTGTGCGCTCGTGAGCCCATAGTTTTGGGTATTTCCCAGGTCCACTTCGTAGATTCTGGCGTCGATCAGCACTTGACGCGGCGGAATATCGAGTTGCCGCAGCAGGTTCAGGATTTGCTCGTACTCCTGCGGTGTGGCCTGAATCAACAAGGTGTTATTGAGCGGATTCGGCACCACGCGCGGCACCCTAACCCCGCTTTGCTGCGCGGCATTCGGAGGATTGCCCAAGTACATCCCCGTTAGCCCGGTTGGGTTGCTTCCCGGCGCTTGACCCTGCTGTATGCTTAGGGGACCCTGTTGGGCTGCAGCAGGATACATCGGAGCCCCTGCTCCGTAACCGCCGGGATACCCCATCTGACCGTAGCTGCCGTAGCTGCCATAGTTGCCGTACATGCCGGCCGCCGTGCCCATGGTGCCCAAACCGCCGTAACCGCCATTCACGGTGTTGATTCCGCCAAACCCTAGCCCGTTCATTCCCATGCCGTTCATCATCGTGGTCGAGAGCTGCATCAGCGCCGTAGTGTCTCCGGTGTAGAGCGCGGTGATGGCGGCGGCGGTGGTCGCGGCAAAGCCGTACTTCAGCCGGTAGACGTAGCTGTTTACTTCGCCGGCCTGCGCCTTCACCGCCACATCCAGCTTGTCGAGCCAGGTCTTGACTTGCGCGAAAATCCCCGGATTGGGAGCCACCGCGATAATCGTGTTGATGCGGTCCACGGGAATGAATTTCACCGCGGAACTCTTCTCGGAGAGAGCATACGCTTTGAAGACCGTGTCCAGTTCCTTTGCCATGTCCGATGGACGGCTGTTGACGACCTCGAACAGGTGGACGCGCTGCCCGGCGAAGGTATCGGAATCGAACATGTCGATCAGTTGCAGAGTGCGCTTCAGGTTCCGGCTGTTGTCTTGCAGGATCAACAGATTTGCGGCGTCGTAGGTAGAATGGCTGGCGCCTTCTCCCAGGAACGGTACGATCAGGCTCTCGATCTCCTTAGCGGTGGCGTATTTGAGAAAGATCAGGTCCAGGATCATCCGTTCGTCCTCGGGCAGCGTTTTGGCGTCCGCATTCATGTTGGGAGTCAAAGGCAGCGACGAGATCTTGCCGACGGGAACGATGCGATAAATCTCGCCGACCTGAACCATCGTGGCGCCGTTCACTCGCAGGACCGTTTGCAGCAGCGTCATCAGGTTCGTCGGCCTCGGTTCGCCGTAGGTAAACAGTGAAACAGATCCCTTGCCAACTGCTGGATCCAGAATGTAGTTAATCCTCAGGCGCCGGGCGACGATGTCGATAAACTCGGTGAGCGATCCGTTGGGAATTTGGAAATCCAGGCCGCCCACAGCGGGTGCAGCCGCTTGCGGCGCGGGCTGCGCCGGTGTCGTGGATTGCTGCGGCTGCTGTTGCTGGCTCGGATCGGGCGGCGTGGAAGCAACCTGCGCCGCGAGAAGTGAAACCGCGACGCCCGCCGCAAATAGCGGACGAAGCATAAAATAGTTCACCAAACGATTCCTGTCCGGGGCTCTCATCTCAAACTCCCGATCTCCAATTACTCACTTTCCTACCGGCGCCCAATAGCACGTATTGCCGAACAACGTGGGAATGACTACTTTGCGGTAGCCGTCCGTCGTAGTTCCGGCGGGGCTGCTGTCGTTGGCTTGGCACGGCCGGTTGCCTCCACCGTTGTCAGGCCCCGGCCCGAGGTCCCTCTTGGGCCCTTCTTGCGGCGCCTGGGTGTTTACGATTCCCGGCAACACCGTGCCCGGGGCTATTTCACTGGGGCCCTGCTGATTGGTTGCACTCTTGTCGGCGACCTCGTCCACCCTCTTATGGATCACCTTGCCCTCCCATTCGAGTGCGATCTCCTGGCGGTTGAAATCCAGAAGCTTGAATTCCCCGATCATGCCGCCGGCGCGCACCTCCTGCTGTTCCGATGAGCCTGCACGGCTCATCATCGCAATCGGACCGTCGCCGATATCCATCATTCCGTGAAAAGCCGGCAGCGGCGGCACCGGCTTAGGCGGCGGAGGCGGTGGCGGCGGCTCAACTGGCACGTTCGGGTTGCGCGACTGGTCAAACAAGTCGTTCATCGCGACGTCTTTATAGCCCGACGGCAGCACCGCGGGCTCCTGCGGTAGTGGCGCAAGAGCCGCCGCCGGGACGGGCCTCGCCCGGTAGCTTCGCGCAGCCGCCTCGCGCGCTTTAGCGGCCACCCATTGCCCATGCAGTTGAAATCCGGCATAGATTGCCAGCGCCACCAACACTACATTGAGGGTCAACAATTTGCGATTCAAGACTGGTTTCCTCCTTTCTTCTCCGGAACCAGTTTCTTGGGAACGACTCCGGAAAGGGTAAGCCGCACCAGGATGTTCTTGTTCTTGTCTCCACGGGCCACGATGAAGATGCTGTCGGTAGCCAGGGTCTCGGGCTCGTTGGCGACCGCGGCCAGAAAGTTCACCAACTGGTCGATGCCGCAGGTGAAATTCTGGCCCACGGAGACTTGGCCGTAATCCTTCCCCAGGGGCTTGGGCTGCGGCAGAACGTCGGCGCCTGAAGCGTCGAAACCGTTGGCCGCGCCTGTCCGGTGCAGCAATTCCATCAGGTGCGCACGCGCCTGCTCGGCAGTGTCGGCCTGCACGATGCCCTTCTCCCGCGCCTCGATCTCCGCCATGGCCTGCTTCAGCACGGCTTCCTTGCCTGGGACCGTGGCAGCCTTGCGTCTCAGCACTTCCAGGCGTTTCTCCGCCGCCGGAATGGAATCCTGCGGTGCAGCTACCACTGTGCTGCCTCCTCCGCCGATTACCCCGTAGCGCATCAGCACCAACACCAACAGAACTCCGGCTGTGCCGGGCAGAACGAACTTGCGGGAGAAGATTGCCGGTCTCATTGGGCTGGATACTTTCGGCTGGCGTGCAGCAGGAAGATTTCGCCGCCGCCGGTGTTCCTGGTGCTCGACTCGATGGCGGAGTTCTCAAACAGCGGCGAGGAATCCAGGATCTTCACCAGCGGGGCGGCCTCCGGCGCCTCGCCTTGAATGCGCACCGAATCGCGCGACAGCGTGATGTTCCGGATCCACGCCGGCGGTTCGATAATCCTGGTCAGTTCATTCAGCGCATCCAGGTCGGCGCGCGTCTGGCTGCGAAACTGGTCCAACAGCTTGGCGCGGTCTCGCGCATGCTGGATCTCGCGATCGAGCGCATCGGCCCGCATTGCCGTCGGCTGCACTTTGGCAATCTCCGCTTCCAGTTGCTCCAGATATCGGTGCTCCGCATACTTCGAATAACCAAACACCGCGCCGGCCGATAGCAGCAGAATCGCACCGAGCGCGATGGTGGGAATGTATACCGCGCGCGAGCTCGAGTGGCGCTGCTCCGGCGCCAGCACGTTCGCCGCGGGCGCCAGCCGGGGACAAGCTCCAGCCAGCGCCGTGGCGTACGGCAGTGCGTTGCGGGATAAGTCGTTTTCCGCCGGGTTGACCGCCGGTCTGGGAAGCACGTCCTCCATTTTCAGAGGAATGGTTTCCGGCGGCAGGCGCAATTCGGCCAGTGCCAGCGAGGCGGCTCGCTCCGGAGCCAGACCAAATTCCGCGGAAAAAACCGGACGCGCCGGGCTTTCGCCATAAACCTCGACCGCGCCCGCGGGAGTGCGGCTGAGGGCCACGAATCCTTCTGCATGGCCCTTCGAGCCGGCGCCATTCAACCGGACCGCGGCGTGCATTGCGGCCGCGGAAAAAGTGAAGCTCGCAACCCGGATGCCGGCTTCGGTGAACAGATCCAGGAACCGCTGCACCACCTCCCGGCGCACAATGCCCACCAGCATCGCGCCAAAGGCGAGCGGCGACCATCCCCATGCGACATCGTCCTCGCCGTAAGGATGCAGCGAGTCCAACTGAAAACGGATGGCGCCCTCGATGTCTTTGGCGGCCACGCCTGGAAGCGCCACGTGACGGACAATCACGTCGCGGCGTTGCAGCAGCACCGTGGCGCAAAAGTGCCCGATGCCCAGCGATTTCAAGAAGTGCGCGTAATCCGCGCCCCATTCGGCCGCGGGACGCGTCGCATAGTTGGCAATCGTCAGCCTGCCCAGCACGTGGATGCGGCCCGGGCGCACCCGCGCCGCTACCACTTCCAGATCCGTGACCCCGATTTCGATGCCCACGCCCGCGCCGAACCGCAGCAGCTTCCTGGCGTCGAAGGAAATAGGTATATCGAGGGGCATGCCAGCTAATTGCTCCAGGTGGTGTCGTACCAGCGCAGAATGTGATAGAAACCGCCGCCCGGAAATCCTACCGTTTCCTTGGCCCCCTGGCTCACGTACTTCACCTGCGCGCCAACCGTCCGCCGCAGGTCCGAAAGCTGGCCGTTCGCCAGGCGCAGCCGCGCCGTGGCGCGAAACGTGACCATGGTGTTTCCCTCTACCCGCAAACGGTCGCCGCCGGCTCCAGCTGCTTGCAGTGCGCCACCCAGGTTCCCGTTGTCGAACGGCGCCACCTGGCGCTGTGCGACGATGCTCTGTATCGCTGCCGGGTTCATCCCGATGGCGGCCAGCACGGCAGGATCGGCCGTGTTGGCGTCCACCCTTCCGCCCGATCCGTATACCGTCACGCAGTCCACCAGGCCGCTGCGCCGCACCAGGCGCCCCGCCGGCTCCCCGGGGAAGCCGAGCGCCATCCCGCCCGTGGCCGGGACGTAGGTTCCGTAGAAGAGATCGGGTGTAACGCCTTTCACCAGAAGTAATTCCTCAATCTCTTCAAAAGACGCGTGAGGCGACTGAAAAGACGGAATCTGCGCCTGATAGAAAGCGTCAAACCCACGCCCGTTACCGCCCGGGCGCCGCCAGTCGTCGATAGCGGCTGCGATCTCGTCCGCCCGCCCCGGTCCCACGCCCAGCGCCGCCAGCAGTTGAACCAGTTCCTCCACCGGAGCCTTGTTCAAGTCCAGTTTGGCCGTCTCGGGAATGATCTCCACGTGGACCGGACCGCTGGGAAAGTCATAATTGACAAACGTCGAACCCTTAGGGATCATCTCGTGGCCCTGTGACGACCACAGCAGTTCCATGGCTGCCTTCTCGATCCCGCTCGCGGCCAGGTAGTAGCTGCGCAGACCGTCGAGTGCCGTCGCGGTGCGTTCCGTCTCTCCACGAACCGTGATGGAAAGCGAAAACCCGATCGCCGCTAGCGCCGCCGAAAGCCACAGCACCGCCAAAAGCGCACTGCCTCTGTGGGGCAGCCTGTCAAGCTGCTCGGCGATTGGCAATCGCCGTCGGGCCCGGCTAATACTGATCCACATACTTGATATCCGGATTGCGCCGGATGTGAATCGGCGCGGTCACGCTGATCGGCTGCAGCCTCGAGGCGTCAGGGCTCAGCGGCGCCATTTCCACGCGCACCCCCAACGGCCAACCCTTTCTCGTCCATTCCGCCGTCCAGACCGGTGGCGAGTAGAGCTGCGGGCCGGGCGCATAGTACGAAAACCGGCAGAATTCGAGTTTGTCGGCCAGCACAAACGAGTGCGGCCCAGCCGCCACCGGCAAGTAGTGGGCCACGGTGCCCGTTCCGCTCGGGTCGATGGTCACGCTAGTGCAGAGCTGTCCGGTCGTCATCGGGCCGCCGTAAGGAAGCTCGTTGACCACCAACCGGACTCCCAAACCGTTCTCCCCGGGTATCACCAGCAACTCCAGGATCTGCGCCTGGCCCCGCCACCCTTGCTGCAGCGAAAAGGTCGAGACCAGCCGCATAGTGGCCGCGTCGCCCTGGAAGAAGGCCGCCCGTGCGCCCGGCGAGCCGGGGCCGGCGCCACACGCCGCATACGCCGGCACCAGACCCTCCAGCTCCTGTACTAGAACGCGCTGTGCCCCGGCTACGCGCCGGTCGTCCATCAGCTTCGTATTGGCTTTGGTATAGGCCGCGAGGCCTACCCGCATCGCAAGGAACATGCCCAGCGTGAGCAAGCTCAGCAGCGTTACAGCCACCAGAACTTCGATCAACGTGACGCCCGCCCGCGCCCCGTGTCGCACACCTCCTCTCATGGCGTGCCCGTCCCCAGGATGCGCGTCCGGTGCGCGTCCAGCGTGAAAGTCCGCCGCTGCTCGCCCGACGTCCACCAGATCTCCAGTTCGATGCGGTCCAGGGCGGGCTGTCCGGGCCCCGGCGCTGGCGGCGGTTCGATTTCCGTCACGCGCGCCAGCCATCCTGCAGGGATGCCGCCGGTCTGGCTCGGATCGAACGCGCCGCTCAGCACCTGCCCGGCCGGCAATGTGCGATCCACCAGCAGGTCATTCATGCGTTGTTGCGCCAGCAGCACCACTCGGTCGTAATCACGTAACCGGGCAGCGTTTCGCGTCGCGCCCGCAATGCCGGACAGCAGCCCCACAATCGCTACCGCCATGATCGTGGAAGCCACAATCATCTCCAGCAACGTGAATCCGCGCGTTCGCGTCATTTGTTGATATCGACGCTCTCCACGTGCGGAAAGCCGGTCATGGGATCGAGCCGCACGATGCGGTGCGCACCGCGCCGGTTGCCCAGTTGGATGCCGATACCCGGGACGGTCGAGCCGGGAACCAGCAGCACGTGACGAACGCCCTCCGCGTCGTCGGGAATCTCCGGCAGCACGGCTTCGATCCGGACACTTTCGAGCTTCAGCTCGCGCGAGTAGCCGGCCTCACTGGAATACAGCGTCATCGTACTGTCTTTGGGAGAAATGACTATTTCCATCGCCTGCTGGCGCCGCTCCGCCCGCGTGACCGCGGCATTGAGGAAGCCGGCTACAGAAGTCGTCGCCGTGGCCAGCCGAACGCTGTCGATGCCGGCCGCAATTGAAGGCAGCGCAATCCCCACCATCAGGCCGATGATGGCGACCACCACGATCATCTCGATCAGGGTGACGCCCCTATTGGGCCTTCCAACTGACAATGTCTGCCGCCAACCCTTCCCCTCCGGGCTGTCCGTCCTGCCCGAGGCAAATGATGTCCGGGTCATCGCCGTGGTCTCCGGGGAACTTGTAGACATAGTCGTGCCCCCACGGATCCTTCGGGATTTCCTGCGAGAGGTAGGGCCCGTTCCACTGGTTCACATCGGCGGGCTTGACCCGCAGCGCGATCAGGCCCTGCTCGGTCGTCGGGTAAATGCCGGTATCGAGCTTGTAGGTGGCCAGCGCCGTCATGAACCCGTGAATATCGGCGCGCGCCTTGGTCACCTTGGCCGTATCCGCGTGCTTCATCATGTTGGGAGCGACCAGCGCAACGAACAGCCCGATGATGGTCACCACCACTAGCATTTCAATCAAGGTGACGCCGGTCTGGCCGCGTTTCCTGTTTCGTCTTGTTTGTCGGTTTGTCATCACATTGCCACGTCGTTAATGCTCGTGATCGCGAGCAGCATGCTTAGAATCAGCGTACCCACCATGATGCCCATCACCAGGATCACCAGCGGCTCGAAGATCGCCGTGAAGCGCTTGATGGAGGCACGCGTATCGTTTTCATAGATGTCGGCCATACGGGCAAACATCTGGTCTAGCCGGCCGGTCTCTTCCCCCACGGTCAGGAGATGAGAAACCAGCGGCGGAAATAC
>Ga0335081_10021209_pt1 | contig 10518 bp, 6 predicted proteins | sample Lox_Sample_35_FD_206713 | JGI IMG/M metagenome (GOLD analysis project Ga0335081, IMG submission 206713) | Soil microbial communities from Loxahatchee National Wildlife Refuge, Florida, United States - Lox_Sample_3.5 | ecosystem: Environmental > Terrestrial > Soil > Wetlands | place: USA: Florida...
CCCAGCTCCACGCACGTGGCGATGTCCGCGTTGTAGTGGCTCACCGCCGCCAGCTCGCACGCGAGGTCTGTCTCTAATTGCGCCTTGACGTCCGCGTCGATCTGCGGTGTCGGCATGGGATCGAATCTGGGGGTGCTCTCCAGGAACAGGAGGCGTTCGATCAACCCCTCGGCATGGTGCATCTCGTCAAAGGCCCGTTTCTTGATCAGGCCCCCCAGTCGCGCGTATCCCCAGTTTTCACACATCTCCGCTTGCACCATGTATTGCACGATGGCCTTGAATTCGTCGGTCAAAGCTTCATTCAAGAGCCCGATGACTTTCTCATTTCCGCGCATAAGCTCTCCTCTCTAAGATAGCTCACTCTCGACCGCTCTGGTTCTAGCTTTCAGCTCTAAGTCACCGTCCAGACTAATCGTCCGGATCGCGTCATGCTGTGATCCGCGTCACGCGGCGGCGCGAGTCCTGCAATTCGGTCGGGAAGCGCGGGTATCGGCATTGCTCGGGCCCAAAAAGTGTCCACCGAACCAAATTGGGTTCGTTCTTTGGGAGGTACAGTTCTAAAGAACTTTATTGGTTTCGTTTTAGGTTCGTTTCAGAGGGGCCTGTCCAGTCTAAAGGACTTATTGGGATCGTTTTAGGTTCGTTTAGGGTTCGTTTGGGGTTCGTTTTCCAAGGTCAAACAATTGATTCTACAACACTTAGTTAGGTTCGTTTGACCAATTTTGATGTTTTTCCGCGATCCCCGCCCCGATAACGGCCATTTTCGTGCCCTATTTGACCATTCGCTGAGCAATTACCATCTTTTCTACCTGCGACGCTCTGTCCGAAGTGACCCCAAAATAACTATAGATATACAGAACCTAATTGTCAATACAATTATTTAGTTCAATATACCTCCGGTCCACGGCCCGCGGATTGGTCTTTCAAGGGATCGCTGGCGGGATTATTCCCACTCCCACCTGGTCGGCTCGTGTTGAATCAGAAGATGTGGGCGCTCGTAACCGGATCCGCACCGCTCGCTCAGTGTGCGGTGAGCTCTTTCCAGTTTGTGTTCCCGGGCGCAATCGCCGAGTAACCGGTGATCTGGTTACCCTTCGCGCCGCCGAGGAACAAGACAGCCAGAGTGCCGTCGGTGTAGCGAATGACTAAATCAGGGTGACCGTCCCCGTCCACGTCCGTCACGCCGACCACCGACCATTGAGAAGGGAAGGGAGACGAGCCCATCAATGCGAACTCCTGAATCTGATTGCCCATCGCGCCACCGAGGTACCACACCCCAATGGAGCCGTCCGTGTATTGAATGATCGCATCAGGATGGTCATCGTCGTTTAGATCGGCCGCACCTACCAATTTCCAGCCACTAATGGGACCGCTGATCGCCGCGAACCCTTGGATCTGATTGCCCCTCGCGCCACCGAGGTACCACACCCCAATGGAGCCGTCTGTGTTTTGAAGGAGCATGTCAATGTGGCCATCGTTATTCAGATCGGCCATTGCAGCAGGCCTCCAGCTTACGGGCCCCGAGATGAACGCAGAGCCGGTGATCGTCGTGCCTTCCATGTACCAGACGCCGATGGAGCCATCCGAGAACCTCAGAATCAGATCGGGTGTGCCGTCGCCATTGAGGTGCGCGACGTCCACGAGCGTGGTGCCCGAAGAGGGACCTGCCAGGGACGCGGACCCGGTAATAAAAAGGTCGCGCCCGGTTCTACCCACATACCAGATGCCCATACTGCCGTCCGGAAACTGCACGAACACATCTTTGATCGGTGCGGGCCAAGGTGAGTTCCCCAAGGACAGCACCAGAGCATCCGTGGCGCCGCCGTTCGCGACTTGAATTGCGTTTGGGACTGGGAAATCCGTCGAAGTGGTCGCGCCCGCGATGTGTATGTTTCCGCGCCGGTCGATCGCAATGCCGTACCCCTCCTCCTCTCCTGAGCCGCCCAAGAATGTCGAAAACAACCGGGCCGACCCGGCAGGATTCAATACGGTGATGAACATGTCGAATGCGGTTCGGGTGACCTGTAGTGGGTTGGTCAAGGGAAAGTCACTCGAGTTTGTTCGGCCGGTAATATAGGCTCTGCCCACCTGGTCAACGGCTACAGCGTATGCGTCATCAACGGAACCGCCGCCGAGATAGGTGGAATAGATGAGAGTTGAGCCGGAGGGATCGAATTTGGAAACGAATGAGTCATCCGTACCTGTGCCCCCGCCATTATGGGGCTGCATGGCGTTGACCGTGGGGAAATCATGCGAACCGACAATGCCCGTAACATAGGCGCTGCCTGATGAGTCCACCGCAATGGCGGTTCCATAATCCGTACCTGAGCCGCCCAAGTAAGTGGAGTAAACGAGCGCGGAGCCCGCCGGATTCAGTTTTGTGACGAACGCGTCGACAGTGGAGAGGTTAGAGCTGCGGTAGGGAGATTGCAGCGGGAAGTCAGTTGAAGCCGTATAGCCGGTCACATAGGCATTTCCATTTGTGTCTGCCGCGATTCCAAAACCCTGATCGACGTTGTTGCCGCCGAGGTATGTGGAATACACCCACGCCGTTCCGCTCGCGTTAATCTTGGCGACAAATGCATCTTGCTGGGCCCCTTTGACGGCTTGGAACGGGTTTACCGTTGGAAAATTGTTTGAAAAGGTAATGCCTGTTATATAGGCACTGCCGGAAGGATCCAAAGCGATCGCAGTGGCGTAATCTATCGAGCTGCCACCGAGATAAGTAGAGTACACGAGAGCGGAACCGGATGCGTTGATTTTTGTCAGGAACACGTCGCCGGATCCGCCCCACGTACCCTGTATCGCGCCCGCCATCGGGAAATCAAACGACCCGGTGCTGCCGGTCACATAAGCATTTCCTGTACTATCGACCGCGATTCCGTAGCCGGTGTCCGGGCCGCCTCCTCCCAGAAAAGTAGAGTAGAGCTTGGCAGAGCCAGTGGCGTTGATCTTGGTTACAAAGACGTCTGTTACTCCGCGCAGGCTGTTTTGCAGCGGAGCCGACGTTGGGAAATTGGTCGAGCCGGTTTCGCCAGTGAGATAAGTGTTGCCGACGTTATCTACCGCAACCGCGTAGGCGTAGTCGAGGCCCGACCCGCCAAGATAAGTCGCATAGATCAGGGGCGGATCAATGACCAGAGTTTGCGCGCGGTCGTACGTACCCACACGGAATCCGGCTTCTTTACCCTGTAAAACCCACGTTCCTCTGACGCGGATGCGTTTGCCCGCGATTTCCTGATATACGGCTGGTTTCTTGTGCCGGTATTCACTCTCACCTTGCGTGATTACGAGGTCGCCCTGCCTGTCGATTCGCACCTGATCGGCGTCGGCGAAAATCAGCCGGATTTTCTGAGGATCGGCCCCCGGCGATACGATCCAGTCGTATTCCACGTTTCCGTCGCGTCCATAGTAGACAAGATCGATACCGCGATAGAGGTCAACGTACCGTACGCGTGCATAGTTCGGAATGGAAGTGCGCCACTTATTCGGATCGTTGCCAATGAAATAGTTGCTGGTGGAGGTTTGCTGGCCTTCGCCGACAATGCGAGCCGAAAGGTTGGCGCCCAATAACTTCGTCCGCAACGGCGCCTGGTTGGGTCTCGCGAGCACCGCCTCTCCGCCCGCGAGGTAGAGCGTGTAGGAGTTGCCTCGCGTGAGGTAACGCACTTGGGCGGGTGCCTGGCCGGTATTGGGTTCGAAGCTCAATGGAACATCGGACCACTTGACAGCGGTGGTCCCACTGAGCCCGGTATACGCGGTCGGCGTGGGGTACTCGGTGATCACGCCGGCGGTGGTGATGCGCCCGATCTTGTCGCCATTGTTCTCGGTAAACGACAGTGCACCGTTCGTCCCCGCCGTAATCTCCCCGGGGCGGCTATCCGCGATGGGCACGGGGTACTCTCGAATGGCGATCAGCAGCGCCGACATAACCGCCGGCAAACTCAGGAGCAACACCGCCACGCAGATCGCTTTCACACTGTGAAGGCGCCGACGACCCCTACACGCCAGCAGACTGCCGGGCTTGCCGGCGAAATCTACATTTCGCTTCGAAATCGAGGTGTACATAAGCGCCAGCCCTGCCGATAGTCGTTTCATACTTGCCTCCAGGTGCATCAATTTAGTCTGCTACGAAACCGGGCACGTCCTTGATGAAAGTGGTGGCCGGATACCAAACTACGGCACCAGCCACCAGATCGGGCCATTGTGTGCCGTAGTAGAGCGACAGGCCGCCACCGAGGGAGAATCCCACCACCGCCACCTTGCCGGGCAGCGCGTGCGGCATTTGCTGGGCTTGCTGGATCGCTGTCTTCAAGCCATCCCCATGGGTTCCTTCCATCGGATTGCCGTCAAAACAGTACCGCGTCATAACCGAGTTGGGCGATCTCACGCGTCACGGTCTCGTAGTGCGCCGGACCCGACATGCCCGAGACCACCACGACCACGCCCCCTTTGCCCCGGGGTGGTGGGAACTCCTGTTGCGCATGTGCCACCGGACCCGCGGTGATGCCCGCGAGTATGCCCATTGCTAACGGAACGGGAAACCCAATCATCCGTTCCAGCCTCCTTGTAGTTTGTTAAGCCCGTCGGAAAGTGTATCACGGGGCAGGCGCTTTCCGCCTTGCTCAATGAGAGGGTTCCATAGGCCATAACCGGAATGGTAAGATCAAGGGGTTATGGCACTCAACACCTTGACAGGGAGATTTGCCAGGCAGCCGCTCGAATTTCTGCGTCAATATTCGATCAATCCTCCGGCCGATCCCACTGCCCGATTCCAGCGGAAGCGGACGATCGACATCAACGAGCTCAGCCTTCGATTCTTTTCCAATCGTCAGGCGATTCAGGGTCAGCAGGGCCTGCAACAGCGGTTCCGATCGGCGGAAACGGCGGCGTCGATCGCCTGGATCGAGCTGGCGGCCGACCCGGTATTCTCCGGTGCGGTGACGTTCGACCTCGAGTTCGCCGCGCCGCACCAAGCCCCGCGCGACTACACCGACGTTTCGGCGGACTTCGAAAATCGGATCGCAGCCGCGGACCGCCTTCCGGTGTTCTATCTGCCATGGAAGCCTGACCGGGTGGTCCGCATGAGCATTCCCCCATACCGCATCGAGAACGCCGCCGATTTTGGGGACGGGGTCACCATCGATCCGTACTGCCCTCACATTTTCTTCACCGCCGGGCTCACGGGTTGCAGCGTGTTCGTGTACGGCGATCCTCGCCATCCGACGGTGGCGCACGTCGGCACGACGACGAACACGCCTTACGGCGACGATTCCGCCCGCTTCTGGCGCGAACTTCTGATGGTGGAACGCTTCCAGCGGCTCCATCACGAGGGTGTCGCACACGAGGCCAACGTCGATCAGTATATGGGCAAGACGGAGTCGATGGAGAGCTTCAACCAATGGCTGAAGCACCAGCCTCCTCAGTTCACGGTGGAGCACGTCATCGGCTTTGGCGCGGTGTTCGGTATCCGCTACGGCGCGCTGTGGAGTTTTTACTTACAGGAAAACGCGGCTATGGTGCGCTACAAGGTGACCAGGGTTATACAACAACAGCAGCGAGTCGAAAAAGGGTTTATGGGTTGGTCCATGTTCGACAAAACGATTACCGAGAATGTTACAGTTGAACAGCGAGAGGATAAGAGCACAACGATCCCGCTGTGCGTGCGGCCGTTCTTTCCGGAGGGCGGTGGAGAGGCGAAATTCTGGCAGACGTTCCAGAAGACTTACCGTTGAGCGTGGCCCAGTTCTCGGGAATTGGGATTCCTACCGCTGTTCTCCAGCACCACCTGATGCGGATGTAAACTTGCCTACGATCTGGCCTGGGCACGCAACGAGGGGGGCTCGCGATGTCCGTGTTTCTATTCGGACCTCAGACTGCTTCGGGCCCTCGCCAAAACCTCGTCCTCGGTGAGAGGCTTGCCTTCAGGGTGATAAGACAGGCACATCGGAATCGCCACCCGGATCGGCGCCGCAATACCCTCCGAGATCATGTAGAACTGACCTTTTTGCAACCGCCCGATATCGTCGCCCGAGCCGCCCTTTTCGGCGATCAGCCCCCGGATGAAGTCGATCACCTGAGGGGCGTTGGCCTTGCCGAAGAATTGAGTTGAGAACTGGGCTACCGCCTTATAGTCGAGGTCCTTGGGGTTCTGCGTGGCCAGGATCAGGCCCAAACCGTACTTTCGCGCTTGCGCTGCCAATTGCATCAGGCTTTGCTTCGAGGGAGTGGTGGCGACGGCGGGCAGAAAGTCCTTTGCTTCGTCGATGACGAAAAGTCCGGTCAAGCCGTGGAGACCGGCGGACGGGTGCTGCTTGATCCAGGAAAACAGGGTCATGGCGAGTTGGTTCACGAAACTCTGCTGGGCGGCCGGGGTGGGAAGGCCTATCAAACTGATCACGGAAATGCGGGTGTGGTCGGCTCCCAAGCCGAAGAGAAGCGCCGGATCGATGGTGTTTTCGCCGCCTTGCAGGAGAGGATTGGTTTGCAGGGCGGCGCGCAGGCCGTCGGCCATGGAGGCAGCCAGCCTCGCGCTGCCGGTGATGTCTCCTCCGGCTTCTATGGGGAGGTCGGCAAGCAGGCCGATGAAGGCGTCCAGATTCCCGCCGCCGTGCCGGGCAAAATACCGCAGCGCCGCCGCCAGAACACCCTGCTTCTTCTTGGCGGTTTCGCTCGACCCGGTGATGGCGTGCTCTTCCAACGTCGAAGCGGCCATGGCCACCGCTGTATTCAGTTGATCCTCGTCGTCGGCCGCTGCCGCCAGGTCGGGCAGAGGCGCGAGTTGAAGGGGACGCCCGGCGCTTCGGCCCGGGGTCCAAATCACTACTTCAGTTTGGGCATGGTACCGGCGGGCCCGTTCCGCATCCTCCGGAAGCCAACTGCCGGGAGGATCGGCAGGCCAGGCGTCGCCCATTTGAGCGAGGTCATTGGCGGGATCGATCAGGATTGAGGGGATGCCAAGAAGGGCAGCTTCCTCCACCATCCGTTTCAGCAGAACCGTTTTCCCGCCGCCGCTGCCGGCGCGGATCACTGCGTGGCGCACCAGCGCGCCCGGGTGGAGGCTTACGATCTCCTCGGGCTTGCCGGCGATGAGACGCCGGCCCACCACCAAGGCGACGCCTGCACGCGCCGGCGGTTCGGGCGGCGGCAGCGAGGCCCCGATTGGCCTGATTGGTAGGACTGGCCCGGTTGGCCCGATCGGTAGGACAGGCGGGGCCGGGCTTTCTGGCCGTGCAGGCGCCCCTTGGGGGGGCGATGATCGCACTGTTTCCTCAGTTTCGGGTCCCGTCTTGGCTGCTTCCGTGGGATCGGGCTCATCCGCGCCATAGCGAGGGAGAATCAGGCCGAAGAAGGCGAGATGCGAGACCGGCCGACGCTCCCGCAGCCAATCCTCAAAGCCCGGTTCTTTAGTCCGGTCCAGGTCGGCCAGCAGCTTGAGCCTGGCCGCATCGGTCTCCGTTATTCCCAGGATCAATCCGCCGCGTTTCTCAAACTGCCGCGTGAGTTCTGCCGTTTTCGGACCGCTCATGGCCGGTGTGGTGCGAATCACGATCAACTTGCGAAAGGGCAGGTCGCGATCGATGCCAGCCGCGGTCATCGCCGCACTCAGCCGCGCCTTGTACGACATGGGGTTGGTTCGTTGCAAGACCCGCAAGCAGACGTGTTCCTCGCGGTCGCCTTGATCGTGAAAAACAATGCGAACCCGCGCGTGCAGGGAGGGGAATCGCTTGTTGCCGCTGAAGTCGGCGTCCACCAGATGGTCGATGGCGGAGGGTGGGTTCGCTTCTTTTAGCAGCAACTCGCAGCCGCGCAGGACAAGTTCGCCCAACAAGTCTTCTTGTTCCTCCTCAAGCAGGCCAGGCACCGGCTTCGCCTGCTGCAGCCGTTCATCGAATTTCGAAGGACTGAGAGCCCGGCCGGAATCACTTTGAATGGTGGCTCTCTCCTCCGCTCTCTCCAGCTCGAGGACCTCGTTTCTCGCTGCACAGAGTTTCTGGTGCTCGGCACACTTCTGAAGCACCCGGCGCGGGAATGCCCCCACCAGATCCGTAAAGAATGCGGGTTTGAAAGGCCAGCTTCGATACGGTGGCTCAAACTGAAAACGAACGTAAGCTGCCGCCAGTCGATTTTCCACGAGGGCTCTCGCAACCGCAGAACTCTGGATGGGGTGAAAGATTGTTTGAGGCTGGAAACGGTCCTTGTGTGCCTTGAGACCTCGATCAAGCAGAGTGGACCATGTGGAGTTAATGGCGTTCACCAGCGGAAGGGTCCTTATCGTCTGGTCCACAACTGCGGATAGGCCGCCCGCAATTCCTTCAATAATGGCGAGAGCCGCTTTCTGTTGTTCGCTGGCCTCGACGCTATCCGGATTGCCTGCTGCCAGGTTTTGCTGCGCGACGATGGCATCCAATTGATCGAATGCCAGGACCGTAGGGCCCGAAAGGCTCATGCACCACGACAGCCCTTTCAAGATTCCTATGTGCGTTCCTCTCGTATTTCTCACTGCAAATCGGCGCGCTTCTGAGCCGTCGAGCGGAACTCCCTGAAGCCACGTATGCCCGATGCTGCTCACCTCGAAGTCCCGTGAATTCAACAGAAACAACGCACGTAAAATATCTTGATGTGACTGTACGTCGGCGCGCGCGCAGTGCTTGGAGCGGTAGAGCCCGCTTAAGACGTCGTCTGTTGCACCCTTGATGATGCGTGGGTCCTTGACGGCAAGCAAGTCAACAGCCCTATCGGAATTGGTTACGTTCACCCCCAGTTCAACCAGTCGCTGCAACACCAACTGCAACTGGGTGCGTTCACTCCCGCTCATCCGCCCAAGCGAATCCAGGTAACCCAAAACAATGGTTGACCAGAAATCCCTTACGTCGGTCATATCCACCAGCACAAAATGCATTCCGTGGGAGAAGGCCTCGCGACGAGCAAAGGAAAGAAAATGCGTCTTCCCTGAACCTGGATTACCCACGTAGACCACCCCGAGCTGCGACCCGTATTGCCCCTTCGGCAGCGCCGAGAGTACGGTCAGCCGATTGGCGAGATCCGCACGTTGTAAGGTGTGGAGTTCCGGAACGTCGGCGACGGGGTTGCACCAGACGCCGTCGAGGCGAGCGACCCAGTCGAAATCGACTGCCTGGAAAGCGGCCAGCGGGTCGAGAGGAGTCGCCATTTCACTTCTCCAGGTAGACCAGATGCCGCTCTTCACCAAGTATCCGAACGGCACACTGACGATCCACCTCAGCGATGTCTCGTGGGTTTTCGATCGTCTGTAAACTGAGATCGCCTGATCGCTGCATCTGCAACAAGGTGCCGTCAACATCAGGTGAAGGGACATCGGGCAGCACCTGTTTGAGGTCGGCCAATCGGATCGCTACCCGGTAGCCTCCATGCGACAAAGCGAGATAGGCCCGGCGAATCCGTTCCGGCAAGGCCGGCAGGGATGGAGGGCCGTGCTTCGCCTCGTCGGCGGGACCCGCCTCGACCGCAGGCGCCGCCTGGAAAACATCCGAGAGGGTTAACGAGCGCGCGCGGAGAAATGCGTCCAGCCGCCGCAGAACCGCTTCCAGCGCGGGCGTTGCGTACTTGGAAACCATCAATTCCGATTGCAGGTTCTGGGAAGCCCATTCCCAAGCCTTGTCGGTGAGCGTCACCTGTTTGCCTCGACCCTTCGCCCTCGGCTCCAAGCGGATGAGGCCGCTGTCGACCAATTCCTGCCTCTCTTTCGGCTTCAAGTCCGGCGCCAGCTTGGACTGGAGCGGCGTCTCGCCGGTGAACAGGAGCTTGAACACTACCAGGCTCTGAGTTTTCGAAAGAGAGTCATTCATGCCGGCACTCCTTGCTTTATCGGCGCTGATTGCACCAGCCGCACAAGCTGACGAATCTTCTCCACAGCGCTCTGGGTGTCCATCGCTGCCTCATCGTGCGTGATCCGGAGGACTCGATAGTCGGCGGCCATCAACTCGTAGTCGCGGTGGCGGTCCTGGGCAAAGGCAAAGCGATTGCCGTGGACCTGGAAGCTATCCACTTCCACGATCAGCCGGCCGCTGGACCACACCAGATCGACGATGTACTGGTTTCCGTGCCGCCCGATGATTCGCTGGTTGAATGCGAACAGCGGTGCCAGTTCGGCGTCGGCCCGTAGACGCTCCGCCAGTTTCTGCTCGCCCCGACTGAGCGGATGCGGCGCGCCGGTAACCGGGAAGAGATCGATAGCGGGTTTTGCATCTTCGGCATCTTCGCCTCCGGTCTGCTTGCCCTCAGCATGACCGGCGTGCTTCGCCGTATCGAAGAAGTCGACGCAGGGTATAAGTTCGCGCAGGCCACTTTGATCGACCAGTGGCGCCGGCAGCAGCACGGTGACAGGCGCAGAGGTATTGGCGGCCAGCCATTCTCCGGCCGCACGCAGGATCGTCGCCGCATGACGATCCTGTGAGTTGGCGCCTGAATTGGCGTCCGAGGCGGCGCCTGGGCTGCCGCTTAGATCGACGACCGTTATGATGATGGCGAGGCCTTCTT
>Ga0335081_10021210_pt1 | contig 10518 bp, 9 predicted proteins | sample Lox_Sample_35_FD_206713 | JGI IMG/M metagenome (GOLD analysis project Ga0335081, IMG submission 206713) | Soil microbial communities from Loxahatchee National Wildlife Refuge, Florida, United States - Lox_Sample_3.5 | ecosystem: Environmental > Terrestrial > Soil > Wetlands | place: USA: Florida...
CCATCGCCGATATCAAGGCGACGCCTAATATCGGCACCGAAGTTAGCGACACCAATGTCGGCTGGACCGCCGGCGCCGGCATCGAATATGCCTTCCTCGGAGCGTGGTCGGCCAAGCTCGAATACCTCTATGCCGATCTGGGCTCGATCGACTGTCCGGCTGCGAACTGCGGCATCGACGCCAATGTCGATTTCAAGACCAGCATCGTCCGGCTCGGTGTGAACTACCGATTCTGATCGAGTCGGTTGCCGACGCTTCGGCCTGACGAAAGGCGACACTGAGGGCCGGCCTCGCGCCGGCCCTTTTGCGTATTGCGCCGCCAGCGTCGCAACCGAAGGTGCTTACGATGTCCGGAAATCCCTTTACGTCAGTACTCGCCGATCGCAAAGACTTCGGCTGTCGAAAGCTAAGCCGCCGCAAAGCGGACGTCGACGAGACGACGCGGGCTGGCCCGGGCGGACGAGATAAACAAAATATAAATCAGACGTGAACGAGCCAAGGCAAACGTAGCGTCAGCAGTCGGCCAAACAGGAGTCTCGCTTTAGCGTTGAGCAGAGGTTCGTGAGTAGTCAACTATCGAGGTCGAAGGAAGTCGGGTGTTCCTAATTTCCAAAATCTTTTGTATCTTATAAGTTGTAAATGGGTGTGAACCATTAAATCGAAGGAACTTGTCCTGCCACAAGGCCGGACCTCGCGCTGTTCAAGAAGCTGGCCGCGAGTCAAGGAGCGAACCATGCATTCGCCGTCAGGCGGATTGGACCCGTCTCAAGCCGCGCGAATTGGCTTCCGATTCTCGACAGCCGATTTTCCGGAGCGCGACCAATTAACGGCCTGGCGCGAGATTTTCGGCCGCACCGTCTGCAATCTCGACATCGACCCGATGAACTCGGAGGACTTCCGAGCCGAGGCAACTATCCGCCGGTTTCCCGGCCTCGGCGTTCTGGTCGGCTCCAGTTCGGGCGTGCGCCTCTTGCATCCGAAGGAATTGATCGTTGACGACGACCTGTCGTTCATGACGGGGCCGATGCAGAATTGGATGGCCTATCAACACGGCCGCGTATCGACGCTGGGCTCCGGCCAAGGCGTGCTTATGAACAATGCCGAAGTTGGCGGCATAACAATGCCATCAGAGACATCGTTCATCACCTTTCGCGTGCCGGTCGCGGCGATCGCGCCCCTGGTTCCCGACGTGGGCGCGCTCATCGCGAAACCTGTCCCATCCGATTCCGAGGCGCTCCGGCTGTTGACCCGGTATTTCAGGGCGCTGACAGAAGAGCCGCTGCCGACGACGCCGGAGCTTCAGCGGGCGGTGGCGACCCACGTCTACGATCTACTGGCTCTGGCGCTCGGCGCCACCTACGAGGCCGCCGAAATCGCCAAGGGTCGCGGCGTGCGTGCGGCGCGCGTGCAGGTCATTCTGGCCGAGATCAGGTCCCGTTTTGGCGAGCCCGGATTCTCTCCGGCCGACGTAGCCGCAAAGCTCGGCATATCGACCCGCCATGTACAGGACCTGCTCTACGATACCGACATGACGTTCAGCGAGCGCGTCACCGACCTCAAGCTCGGAAAGGCGCACGCCATGCTATTGAGTTCGAGCGACGCCTGCAAAATCATCGAGATCGCGCATGCCTGCGGTTTTGGCGACGTTTCCTATTTCAACCGTTCTTTCCGCCGTCGCTTCGGCGTTTCGCCAAGCGAATTGCGCGGGCAGCGAAGCCGAGATAGCGAGCCTTAGCGACGGCCCCGCTTCAGCACACGGTGTGGCCCCTGAAGATGACGCAATGGCGGATGCCGCTGGCGCTCGGCCGCAGCTGGTCAGTGACAAGCTGGTGGGGATAGCGATAAGTCCAGTCGTCCACCGGCAGCTCGGGGAATGCGGTGTAGGAGATCTTCGGCTGCGCGAAGACCAACGCCGCCTGCCGCATCGAAGCGGTAAAGCCCGGATTGGCGCACTGGCCGGTCGCCGTTTTGCCCTCCGGGCACTTGTCCTGCGCGTTCGCCGCGACCGGCGCGAGCGCGAGCAGGCAGACCATCAATGATCCTAAAGGTGCGAACCGTATCATCGATCGCCTCCCAAAGGCGGATTAGCTGTTGCAAGCATAGTCGCCATTGCGATTTCGAGCAAACGACGTCCCCTAGAATTTGATATTCGCCCCCAAGGCAGCCTGCAGGCCGGTGCTCGATATGGCCGGAATCGGCGATCCGGGAACGAAGGCGTTGGCCAAAACGCTGAACAGCATGTCGTCCGGGGCGGGACGATCGTTTTCGTGCGTCCAGACGCACTCAAGCCGCGCGTTCAGCGTTACCGAATCGTTAAGCGCGTAGCGCGCCAAGCCGCCGGCCGACCAGCGCGTTTTTGCCGGCACGAACTGCAGCGTCGTCGAGTCGTAGCTGTTGTGGTCGCGGTAGAGGAAGCTGCCGGTTGGACCGATCGCGAATTGGCTGCCGATCGGGATGAGATGCTGGAGGCCTATACGGTAGAGATTCGAGTTGGTATTCAAGATCTCGGTGATCAGGCCGGGCACGCCTAAAAATACGACCTCGTTGCGGTTCGAGTGCGACGCCGACAGCGTGAGCGTGGTCAAGCTCATGTCGGGCCAGCTATAGGACAGTGTGTCGGTGGCGAGGTAGCGGCGTCCCGGCTTGTAGAGCGGCGCGCTGTTTTCCGAGGTCGGCCTCTCCTCCGAGATCGAGCCGCTGAGCGTGTTCGACAGCGGACCGGACTGGTAGCCGACCGCTGCGTAGAACGTCCAAATGTCACCCGGGCCGATTTCGATCGGAGCCTGATCGGTCGGCAAGGACGAATTGGTCGTATCGAGCGAGTTCTCGCGCGCATAAGAGCCGCGATAGGTGTAGCCGGCACTCGCCGTCACCGTCCATTCGGTGGTGATGGGGAGATTGAGGCCGAGCGTGGGGCCGACGTTGAAGCCTTCGCCGAAGCTCGCGATGTCGACCAGATCGGGATCCATGCGCGCATTGGCCTGCGGCCCGAGCAATTCCGACCGTCCGGTGGGCGCGTTGATGTTGACCGAGGCGAACGGCTGAACGCCGTTGATGCCGAGATAGGTCGCGGTCGCGGACGCCGTGGTGTCGGTCGAGGTTTCGATCTCGCCGGTCAAGCCGGCGGTCGACTGCCGGGCCCAGACCCAGCCGCCGCGGCCGAGAATCTCGATCTTCCAATCGTCGCTCGGACGCCCGACCAGTTGCGCGGCGAACGGCACGTAGAGCTCGGCGCCACTGCCATGCCCCTGTGTCGGCAGCACGCCGACAGGGATGCCGCGCGTGCTGGTCCAGGAGAAATAGCGCGCTTCGGTCGCAAACACGAGCGACCATGGCGACGGGCTCGGCGACGCGCTCGGGGCCGCCGGCTCCGCAGCTTTTGCCGCCGATGCCGCGACAACCGACGTCGCAACGAACAAGCCGCAGACCAACGCGGACAGTCGATACATTCCCCACGCCCCGCAAACCGGCTCTCGCAATTTGTCTCACGATCCCGCGGCGTCGGCAATCGTAATGCCGAACATTTCAACGGCCGCGAAAAGTTTCACAGCCGGCAGCCGGACTTGCCGAGAGTTCGCTTTAAGTCAAGTCGCAGTTCGCTTTAGTCCAAGCCAGTCGTCGGTTCCATATCGTAGTTTTACCAGATTGATCGCCGCGCGGGCTGAGCGAGCTTGTCTGCGGCCGCGTCGTCGTGCGCAGTGCTCGCGCCGAGCGATCGCATTGAACCGAACGCCGCGCGTAGGCGACCGAGATTCGACAAGGGCCGTCGGCCCGACGGGTTCCAATTCATCGGGCAGCGGCCGGCGCGGCAATCGCGCCTTGCAACAGGAGGCTACGATGAAACGCTTTCGGACATCTTTGAGACTGGCAATTCCATTCGGCGCGGTGCTGCTCGCTTCGACGGCTCTCACCCAACCGACGCTGGCGGGGCCCGCCGGAAACTCCAACGCGGGGTCAAATTCGAGCAGCAGTAGTGGCACGAATACGTCGCAGCCTGGGGGGCAAGGCGGAGGATTAAGCTCCAGCCTCCAATCCGATTCCGGTGCAAACTCCCCTCAGTCGAACGTCAACAGCGGCGATAATATTTCTGGCGATAAGACCTCGTTTCAATCGGGTCAGGAGAATCCAAACGCTCCAAATGAGGGCGATCCGAGCGACGTCGATGGAAACTATACGGAGACCGGCGAATCCGTAGACAGCGATGGGTCAACCAACGCTCGCTATGAGGGCGACAACGGACAAGAAGTGCTAGTCAACTACGGCACAGACGGCACCGTAACCATCACTGTCGTCACGACAGGTGTGCCCTCAGGCCAGGACAATGGACAAGCCGGCAATGGCGGCGGAACCGGCGACGACAGCGACGATGGCGACGATAGCGACGACGACAACGATCCGAATCAAAAGCCGAACCAGCAACAAACCGATAATCAGCCTCCCAGCGACGGGGGCGACCCGGGCGTCGGCCCTCCGGGCGGCAGCGGAAGCGATGATCCTGATTCTGGCGACGCCGAGCAGCCGAACATCAAGGGCTCGCTCAGGCCCGGCAAGGGCGCAGGCGCTTCAGTCAGCTTCAAGGGATCGTTGGAAGGTTCACCGCTCGGCGGCTGGCTCAACAGCGAAGGCTTCGGCTTCGGCCCGCACGGCAATCCCGGTGACGACGATAACGGCAACGGTCCGTCCGGCCCACCGAGCAAGAACACCGGCGGACTGACGCAGCGTCAGCTGGCGTCGCTCTATGCGCTCGAGAACGCGGCCGAACGCGCGCAGGTGCTGATGGGCACCAGCATGGGCAGCGGCGATGAAGGCGGCTCCGAGAGCGCGCCGACGTTCAGTGGCCGTGGCAGCGGTAAGGGCAACAACAACGGAAACAGCAACAGCAATTCCAACAAGCCGAAGATCTCTAACGGCGAGGTCAGCACGCTGGGGCCGCGGCCCGATCTGGTCAATCCGGCGCCGCGGACCGCCAAGGGTTCGAAGGGGACGTCGAGTGTGATGCAGCCCGGCCTGCTCGATACCGGCAACAGCACGCTATTCAACAACGGACCGGCCGGAACCGGCTCGCCCATCGGCAGCAGCCGCGGTGCGGCTGGCGCGGCAGGAATTCGCTGAGATACCGGCGCCCGCGCGCCAAGCGCCGCGCCATGACAGGAGGAAACCATGCGTTCAACGAAACTGCTTCTGACCTGGGCGGCCTTGGCGTTGGCAGCTGCTCTGGCAATGCCGGCGACGGCGGCGCAGGCCAAACACAAGCACGTCACCAAGCACAAGCCGGCCGCGACTGAGGCCGACAAGAGCGCGAAGCCGGAACACACCTTGTCGGAGTGGCGCCGGCTCGGCTATCGCACGAACCAGAATGGCGACACGCTGGAAGTGTGGACCGGACACGACCGGACGACGTCGCATGATACCAAGAAAATTACCGACCGCTTCATCCTGGTCAAGCGCGACAAGGACGGCGTGCCCAAGGAAATCGCCCTCGGCAAACTGCCGAACCGCAAGCACAGCAAGCCAGTCGATTTTGCGGATCTCGCCGCGCGCGGCGTCATCGTTTCGACGATAATACTAGGAGCGGACAACGAGGATCTTGCGGCACGCCTTGCGTCTGGCGAGCGAGCCGCAAACGGTAAGGCCAAGAAGCCGACGCCCAAGCAGTTCGCCGCGCTCAATCATCTGTTCAACACCATTGCGCGCTCGGAGGCGGCGTTGAAGCCGGACCAGACCGGCGCCAAGACCGGCGAGTTGAAAAAGGAAAAAAATTGAAGGGGGTTCTTACTTCTCGCTCAAGGCGTCGTTCCGGCGCACGGCAAGGGAAAGCGCTATGCATAGAGCAATAACTGCCTTCAAACCGGACTTACGTCTCCAGTGGACGCAGCCTGTGGCGGTCCTGTTGGCGGCCCTCGCCGCGACCCTGCTGCTGACACCGGCAGCCTTGGCCCTGACATGCGGCGCAAATCAGATAACGGCGACCATACAAGTCCCCAAGCCGAACACGCCGGATGTCACGATCAACAAGCAGGTTTGCCAATCGTGCAAACAAGGCACGGCACCGAACGCCGCCAAGACACAATGCGTGCCCTCGGCCGCGGGCTGCCCGTCAAAGCACCTGAATCCGTTGGCGAATGTGTGCGAGCCGAAATGCGGTCCCGGCAAAGGCATCAACGATTTCACCAACACTTGTCAGAGTTGCACGTACAACACCGTCTCTCAAAGCAGCGCTTCGGCCGATCAGCACTGCGTCGAGTGCGCGAGCGATAAAGTCCCCAATTCCAGCCACACGGCGTGCAAGAGTTGCCCGGCGGGCATGGTCCCCGCGGGTGCCGCACAGGTTCAGCAACTCGGTACCTGCGTTCCCGCCAACAAGAAAAAGTCCGTGCGCCGGCCGCCTGTTAACCCCGGCCTACTCGAAGGCACGCCCGGCTTAGGAACGCAGGGACCCGCGGCCACCGGCAATCCGCTCGGCCGTGGAACGCCCGGCGGCGGCGCAACGCGGCCGGGCACACGATAAACGGAGGTGCAAAATGCATAGGACAATGACAACCGCTACTTTGGAATCGCGTCCACAGTGGATGCTGCGTGTCGCCGGCCCGCTGGTGGCCATCGCCGCGAGCTTGCTGCTGACGCCGGCCGCCTTTGCCACATGCGGCTCCAACCAAATATCCGTCATCATTCAAGTCCCGAAGCCCGCTACGCCAGATGTTCTGATCAACAAGCAGGTTTGCAAGACCTGCCCGTCCGGGCAAGCGCCAAACAAGACACATACGCAGTGTGTCGCAGCAGCTCCCAAATGCGCATCAGGAGTGCTCAACCCGTTGAGCAAGGCATGCGAGCCGAAGTGCGCGCCGGGGTATGGAATCAACGACTTCTCAAACACCTGCCAGAAGTGCGCAGCAGGCACCCGTTCTCATCCGATCAGCAGCAATTTCCCCGATCAGGACTGCACGGTTTGCAACAGCGGAGAGGTGCCCAACGCTCAGCAAAGCGGATGCAAGAAGTGCCCGCCGGGGACAGTCCCCTATTCCTCAACTGGCGGGGCCCCAACCCAATGCGTTTCCGCCAACAAGAAAAAAACGACCGAGCGGCCGCTCGGAAGCCCCGGCCTTCTCGAGAGCACGCCTGGCTTAGGAACGCAGGGTCCCGCAGCCACCGGCAATCCGCTCGGCGGCGGTGCGCCCAAAGGCGGCGCAACACGGTCGGGCGGCGCCGGCATCCGGTGAACTCTCACGGGAGCTCTTGCGATGAGCGCGATAAGTCTGTTCCGGCAATTCAGACCGCACGCCCTCGCCGCGCTGCTGGCGCTCGCCGCGTTGGCGCTGTCGCCGCCGGCAGCACTGGCGCTAAGCTGCCCGCCGGGCGCGGCGCCGATCGGCAATTGTTCGCCCGGTCAGCCGAATTGCTGCCACCCGTGCGCGGCCCAGCATTATTCGAATGACGGCAAGAGCTGCAAGCCGTGCCCGAACGGCTTCTATGCAAGCGGGCCCGGATCGGCCTCCTGCACCGGCTGTCCCCTCGGATCGGTGGTGAACGCGGCCAAGAACGGCTGTTTCACCTGCGCCGATGGCCTCATGATCAATAAGGACCACGCCAGTTGCTCGCCGTGCTCCGGAGGCAAGATACCGAGCCCGAGCAAGACGGCCTGCGTGCCGTGCCCCGCGGGGCAGCACTATCAATACGGCGGCTGCGCGCCCAATCCGCAAGGCGTGCGCAGCACGCTCACGCCCGGCCTGCTGGAAGGCACGCCCGCGCTCGGCACGCAGGGTCCGGCCGCGACCGGCCGGCCATCCGGCGGCGGCGCGCCGAGCCGCGGCCCTGCGGGCGTCCGATGAATTGCATACCGGACCCGAGGTGAACGATGCGGAAGCGGTTGCAGATCTTGGATCGATCGGCGCGCGAACAATGGATGCGGCGCGCCTTGGCAGCGCTGTTGCTTCTCATTGTGCTGCCGCTCGCCACGCCGGCGCACGCCAATCGCTGTGGGCCGGGGCAAATCGCCGAGCCGTCGGTGGACGAACTCAACGAGGCCAATCAATTTTATGCGGACGGCTTCATCGACGACGCGACTTGGCAAGCTTGGATTCAGGCGATCAACGAGGCAGCGCCATGCGCGCTATGTCCCAGCGGCACAGTGCCATACAATTCCTCGCCGTTAGGTGGTCCCAATCCGACGCCGGTTACATGCACTCTTTGTGACCAAGGATCGATGCCGAGCCCCGATCAATCGCAATGCGTGGCGTGTGCAGCCGGAAGTTACAGCACCTTCAAAAATCCGGTGTGTACAGCATGTCCCGACGGAACGTTCTCGAACGCAGGCGCGGCAAGCTGCACGGCATGCCCCACCGGCACGGTGAGCATTCCCGATCGTACAATTTGCCTCGCAAAATGTCCTGCCGGCTACGAGCCGACCGGTGAGCATTCGTGCCGCCACTGTCCTGCCGGAACGATCAGCAAAGGCGGCGACGGGAAAAAATGCCACGCGTGCGTCAATTCCACCGTGCCGAATGGGAATCATGCCGCATGCATATGCGTCGGTCTGACTAAGTGGAACAGCCAGCACACCGGCTGCGTCCCATGTCCAGCGCACCAGGTCCCAACCGACTCACACCACCTCGCTTGCAAGCCCTGTCCTTCCGGCACGCATTTTCAATACGACGGCTGCGTAACCAATCCCCAGGCCGTGCCGAACCACCCGGTTTTCACGCCCAACATTCTCGACAACAACAATCCGGGCTTGGGCCCGCAAGGTCCTGGCGCCACCGGGCGGCCGCTCGGCGGCGGCGCGCCGAGCCGCGGCCCCGCGGGCATCCGATGAAGGCCGCGACGCAACGCAAGAACAGCGCGCGCCGGGATCGACGCGGACAAAATGGGAGGCGCTCATGATCACGACGACGAGGACTGGCCGGCATGCAGCGGCCGCGATGCTCTTGTTCGCCGCAACGTTGGTATGCGCACCGCCGGCGCTTGCCGACTTCACGTGCAAACCCGGGTGGGCTTGCCCCAATCCGCCGCCGCCGAGCGGCTGTGTGAACAACAGCGGCTGCGCGCCCTGTTCTGCCGGCACGTACAACGCTCACTGGGGTGGGACCTGCAGGTCATGCGCCAAAGATTCGATAGCGGACAGTTTGGGGGCAACCAGCTGCCAGCAGTGCAATTACAAGGGTCACACCGGATACCACTCGAACGGCGCCCATACGTCCTGCCTGAAACTTCCCGGGAGTACGGTTGTCGTTCCTGGCGGCTTGTTGGAAACGGGTTCTCCGAAATTCGGGACATCAGGGCCTGCCGCCACCGGCAGCCCGCTCTCCAGCGGGCCCAGTAGCGGCGGCGCAAGATCGGGAGGCGCGGGTGTCCGATGAATCGGCGCCGGCTGTTCGCTTCTGTCCAATTTGTAGCGCGCTTTGATCCAAGCCTCATGGTGTTCACGATGCTAAATTTTATCCGCAATCGATCGGTCCGCGTAGCCCGCACTTATTCGAACGAGCGTGCCATGGCCGCGACGCTGGCCGCCGTGAGATTGCGAGGCGGAATGGCCAATGCAGCGCGACCTGTTGCAGCACTGCGGATTTTTCTCGCGGTTCTGCTCTGGCTCGCCGCCGGCAGCGCCTTTGCGCAAGACAAGCCCGCCATCCTGGCGCCGGGCGAAGCGGCGGTGACCGGCTTTTCCGGCGTGCAAGTGCAGACGCCGCTTCCGCCCGGCGCCGACCCGAGCAGCAAGACCTTCATCGACCTCAACGGTTTTTCGCTGCGCGTCGTCGATCTGCGCCATCCCGGCGCGCCGCCGAACGCGCAAGTGCTGACGGCGCCCAAGCCGTTCTCGGTGACGGCGCAGCAAGTCGGCCAGGTGTTCGCGGTCGCGCTCGACAACGACGTGCCGCCCAACATCTATGTGGCCGCCACCTCGGTCTACGGCTTGCCGATCGTCGCCTTGGGCGGCGGCAGCCAGCTTCTGCATGTCCGTCACGGCGGACCGCGCGTGAGCTTCATGGCCGGATTGTTCGGGCCGAGCGAGCAGGACGGCGGGCCGGGATCGATCTGGAAGATCGACGGCGTGAGCGGTCAGGTGAGCCTGTTTGCCAATGTGACGACCAACGGCGCGCTCAATTCCGGGCCCGCCTTGGGCGGCCTCGCCTTCGATCCCGGCTCGGGCGATCTGTTCGTCGCCGACCGCGAGACCGGCTTGATCCACCGCTTCGATCTCACCGGCGCCGAGCGCGCCGTCTACGATCACGGCACGCAAGGGCGCGCCGCCGCCGGCCTGCCGCCGGTGCCTGACGATCCGAGCAAGCGGCTCGACATCACCAAGCCGCAGTTCGACAGCGGCAACCCGGCGACCTGGTTCTATGCGCCGCCGGAGCGGCTGATCTTCGGGCTCGGCGTCTGGCAGGGCCGGCTCTACTACGCGGTCGCATCCGGCTTGCAGATCTGGTCGGTCTCGATCACGCCCGACGGCTCGTTCGGTTCCGACGCGCGCCTCGAGATCACGGTGCCGCCGGGAACGACGCCGACCGAGATTTCCAAGAT
>Ga0335081_10021213_pt1 | contig 10517 bp, 12 predicted proteins | sample Lox_Sample_35_FD_206713 | JGI IMG/M metagenome (GOLD analysis project Ga0335081, IMG submission 206713) | Soil microbial communities from Loxahatchee National Wildlife Refuge, Florida, United States - Lox_Sample_3.5 | ecosystem: Environmental > Terrestrial > Soil > Wetlands | place: USA...
CGACTTCGACGACTTCGTCATCTGGATCACGCTCGGCATCATTCTCGGCGGCCGCACCGGCTATGTGCTTTTCTACAATCTGCCGCTGTTCGCCGCGCATCCGATCCAGATTTTCGAATTGTGGACCGGCGGCATGTCGTTTCACGGCGGCGTCATCGGCTGCGCGGTCGCGATTGCGCTGTTCGCCTGGCGGCGGCGCATTCCGATGCTCTCGCTCGCCGACGTCATCGCCGGCGTCGCGCCGATCGGCCTGTTCCTCGGCCGGCTCGCCAATTTCATCAATGGCGAATTGTGGGGCCGGCCGACCGACGTGCCCTGGGCGATGATCTTTCCCAATGGCGGCCCGGTGCCGCGACACCCAAGCCAGCTCTACGAGGCGACGCTCGAGGGCATCGTGCTGTTCATCGTGCTCGCCGTGCTGATGCGCGCCGGCGCGCTCAAGCGGCCGGGCGTCGTCACCGGCGCCTTCTTCGTCGGCTATGCCATCGCCCGCACCACATGCGAATTCTTCCGCGAGCCGGACATCCAGCTCGGCTTCCTGTGGGGCTCGGGCTGGCTGACCATGGGCATGCTGCTCTGCGTGCCGCTGTTGCTCGCCGGCCTCGCCATCCTCGCTTACGCCTTGCGCCGCGCGCCGACCGCGAGGCGCGGCTGACCGGTCATGGCCGACGAACGCGCGCCGCTCGAACGGGAAATCCGCCGGCTGATCGGCATCGCCGGGCCGATGCCGATCGCCGAATATATGCGGCTGTGCCTGACGCATCCGAAATATGGCTATTACATCACCCGCGATCCGCTCGGCCCCGGCGGCGATTTCGTCACCTCGCCGGAGATCAGCCAGACGTTCGGCGAATTGATCGGGCTGTGGACGGCGGCGGTGTGGCGGCAAATGGGCGCCCCGGAAAACATCCGCATCGTCGAGCTCGGCCCCGGCCGCGGCACCCTGATGCACGACGCGATGCGCGCCGCGAAAGTCGTGCCCGGATTCCGCAATGCCATCGTCGTGCACCTGGTCGAGATCAGTCCGGCGCTGCAGAAAATCCAGGAAGAGCGCCTGGCCGAGCTCGACCTGCCGATGCTGTGGCACGAGACCTTCGCGGAAGTGCCGGCCGGCGCCAGCATCGTCATCGCCAACGAATTCGTCGACGCGCTGCCGGTGCACCAGGCGGTCAAGGCGGACGATGGCTGGCACGAGCGCGTCATCGGCATCGGGCCCGACGGCAAGTTCACCATCGACGCCGCCCGCGAGCCGCTGCCGCATTTCGAGACCTCGATGCCGCGCGCATTGCGCGCGGCGCCCGCCGGCGCCATTTACGAGTGGCGCGCGGACGATTTCGCGCTCGAACTGGGACGGCGCATGCGCAGCGAAGGCGCAAGCCTGATCATCGATTACGGCCACGACCATGCGAGCCTCGGCGATACGCTCCAAGCGGTCGCCGGCCACGCCTTCACCGATCCGTTGCGCGCGCCGGGCAAGGCCGACCTCACCGCCCATGTCGATTTCGAAGCGCTCGGCCAATGCGCCGAAAGCATGGGCGCGCGCGTCCACGGCCCGATCCGCCAGCGCGATCTGTTTCTGCATCTCGGCATCGAACAGCGCGCGGCGGCGTTGAAGAAAAGCACGCCGCGCAAGGCCGCCGATATCGAGATCGCGGTCGAGCGGCTCCTGGCGCAAGGCGCCCGCGGCATGGGCGAATTGTTCAAGGCCATCGCCATTGCCGCGCCCGCGCTCGGCCCGCTGCCCGGCTTCGAGACGCCGCCATGATCGTCGAAGCGCCCTCGCTGTCGCTCACCGGCATCCGCCACGCCTTCTTCACCCGCGCCGGCGGGGTGTCCGGCGGGCTCTATGAAAGCCTCAACGGCGGCACCGGCTCGCGCGACGAGGCCGGCAAGGTCACGGAAAACCGCGCCCGCATGGCGGCGGCGCTCGAGGTCGAACCGCACCGTTTGCTTACCGCCTATCAGATCCATTCGCCGACCGTCGTCGTCGCGGAAACGGCGTGGGGCCACGACGAGCGGCCGCGCGCCGACGCCATCGTGACCCGGCTGCGCGCGCTCGCCATCGGCGTGACCACCGCCGATTGCGGGCCGGTGCTCTTGGCCGATCCGCATGCCCGCGTCATCGGCGCGGCGCATGCCGGCTGGCGCGGCGCGCTCTCCGGCGTGGTCGAGGCGACCGTCGCGGCGATGGAAGGGCTCGGCGCCGGCCGGCGCCACATCCGCGCCGCCATCGGGCCGATGATCCGGCAGAGAAATTACGAGGTCGGCCCCGATCTGATCGCGCGCTTTGCCGCCGAGGACCGCGCCAGTAGCCGCTTCTTCGCCCCGGCCACGCGCGAGGGCCACGCGCTGTTCGACCTTTCCGGCTATGTCGCGGCGCGGCTCGAGCGCGCCGGCGTCGGGCACATCGAGGATGTCGGGCTTTGCACCTATGCCGACGCGGATCACTTTTTCAGCTACCGGCGCGCCACCCACCGCGCGGAAGGAGATTACGGCCGCCACGTAAACGCCATCGCGCTGCCTGTGGAATAGCTCGTAAACCCTTTGGCAAAACAGCGGAAAAACCTGCGGACAACGGCGGTGATTCATGTTGCCAGCCCCGCGGGCGGCTTGTATCAGAACCTTGTTTTTTGCCGGAGTTGACCTGTGCTTGAGAGCCCAAAGGCGCGGAGAGCGGGAATGCGGGGCAATAACGGCGCGATCAAGCTCGTTGCCGGCAACTCCAATCCGACGCTGGCGGCGGCGATCGGCGGCTATCTCGGCACCCCCCTGACCAAGGCGGTGGTGCGGCGCTTCGCCGACATGGAAGTGTTCGTCGAGATCCAGGAAAACGTGCGCGGCGCCGACGTCTTCGTCATCCAGTCGACGTCGTACCCCGCCAACGACCATCTGATGGAATTGCTGATCATCATCGACGCGCTGCGGCGCGCTTCGGCGCGGCGCATCACCGCCGTGATCCCCTATTACGGCTATGCCCGGCAGGACCGCAAAGTCGGCCCGCGCACGCCGATCTCGGCCAAGCTCGTCGCCAACCTGATCACCCGCGCCGGCGTCGACCGCGTGCTCACGCTCGATCTGCACGCCGGCCAGATCCAGGGCTTCTTCGATATCCCGACCGACAATCTGTTCGCCGCGCCGGTGATCATGCGCGACGTGCGCGAGCGCTTCGACGCCAAGAAGGTGATCGTGGTGTCGCCCGACGTCGGCGGCGTGGTGCGCGCCCGCGGGCTTGCCAAGCGCATCGACGCGCCGCTCGCCATCATCGACAAGCGCCGCGAGAACCCCGGCGAATCCGAAGTGATGAACGTGATCGGCGAAGTCGACGGCGGCATCTGCATCCTGGTCGACGACATCGCCGATTCCGGCGGCACGCTGATCAATGCCGCCGACGCGCTGCTGGAAAAAGGCGCGGAGGAAGTCTACGCCTATGTCACCCACGGCGTGCTCTCCGGCGAGGCGGTCAAGCGCGTCGGCAAATCGCGGCTCAAGGAGCTCGTCATCACCGACTCGATCCAGCCGACCAAAGAGATCAACGAGTCGAAGAACGTGCGCGTGCTGTCGATCGCGAGCCTCCTCGGCGAAGCCATCAGCCGCACCGCCGCCGAGGAATCGGTGTCGAGCTTGTTTGATTGATGCTTCCATTGTCCCGTTTGGGTACTGGCCCCTTTCCATGGTCGCTGGTCCCCTTTGAAATTGAAGGCTGGTCCCTTTTGTAGTTTTACAGAAAGTTCATGCCCCTCGGTCCATTCTTTGGGCATGTCTTCTCAAGAAGCCCGACGCCTGCGAGCACAAGCCGAACGATGTTTGCAACTGGCGGCCGAAACTACTGATCAGTACGTCGCTAACAGCCTGATCGGCTTGGCTGCTAAGAGCTTGGAACGCGCGACGGAACTTGAACTGCATACGCCTCGATTAAAAAACGTAGGCTAGGCCGCCTCAGTTGGCGGCCTCTTTCATTTGCTAGTCATTCGACTCATTGGCAATTTCTTGCCCATACCGGAGCGAGCGTTCAGTGGCAGTATCTTCGCCTTTTAATTGAACACGCGTTCGGCCGCCGGGTGTGATGTGACCATCCTGGTAAATTAACTTGAAGCTACCTGCGAGCAATTCCAGCCAAAGTTTACGCTCACTCTCCGGCCACACTTCGCCAGACTTGGGAAGACGCGCAAGCAAGCCCTGAATAATCGGATCGATCTTCGGCGGCTCACCACCGCCTCCGCCCGTACCGCGATCAACGGCTTCCTGTTGGATTTGCTGGCTCGATCCTTCATCCTTTTGTGTGATGCCGGGCTTCACAAATCGGCCTGTCGTAGAATCAATAAATCCCGCGTACTGAGCCGACTTCATAAACGTTTGACGGGCGCGCTCTTTCTGCTTTGGCGACACGCCAAGTTGCTCCACCTGCCGCTCAATAGCTGGCGGCGGGGGCAACGCACTGCCCTTATATTGTTCATATATTGCGCGAAACAATTCGACATTTAGAAATGCCGTCACGCGAGCTGAGCGTTCGCTACCCGAACCGTCCAGCACGTCCCGACCAAGTTGAGTCAGTGTTGTCCGGCCTTGGGCGTTCTCAGTCAGCCCGAACATGCGGGCCGCTCCTAGCCGTGTTCGGAACGTGCCACCATTTGCAGACTGCCCCATCCAGGCAGCCAGTTCATCGACTTCACACGACGTTCCGGCCTTGGAATGGATAGTTTGCGCCAGTTCTACCGCATTCTCTAAATCGGCATAGGGAAACTCGATTTCCGACCGAAAACGCTTCTTTTCCTGCGCATTCTGCGGTCCGGCATTGCCGGTATTAGGTTTGTCCGCCATTGGTCACTCCTGACCTTTATAAGTCATGCCGCATTATATGTGGCAAACCCGGGCGGCGCTGTCAATCTTTTTCTTGTTTCTCCAGTTGACTGTAACAAGAAAATTCCTATTATGGTTTCCATGCACAACGGCTTTGCCAGAGAAGAACGCCCCACCTGCGTAAATGCGGGCGGGGCGCTTTTCGTCGTGCCTGTGCGGGGATCGTCTAGTGGTCAAGGACGCGGTGGTTACATCACCGAAACGTCAGTTCGAACCTGGCTCTCCGCACCATTCAAGTGGGGCCGCGCTGTTGGAAGCAGCCCGGCCCCGGATCATCAACCCCGGGATAGGACCCCAAGGAAAATGACCGCTTCGCGCAATATAGCTCGATTTGGCTCAGATTTCCAGCACGCGGTCCTATTCCACATGCCGGATAGGACCCGCCATGAACCTGCTTTCCCGCGACAAGCAAATTGAAATCATCGGCATGCTCTGTGAGGGCGTCGGCCAACGTGCCGTTAGCCGCCTCACTGGCACTGATCGTAAGACTGTGGCGCGCCTTGCACTCGCCATCGGCACCGGCTGTGCCGAACTACATGACCGCATGATGGTCGGGCTTCGCGTGCATCGGATCGAATGCGATGAGCTGTGGGCGTATGTCGGCCACAAACGCAATCCGCAGGCGGGGCCGAAACGGCGCCCGTCGCCCGTAATGGGCGACCAGTACACGTTCGTTGCGCTGGCCTCTGCCACCCGGGCCATTATCGGCTATCGCACCGGCAAGCGCGACAGCGCGACCACTGACGATTTTATTCAGGACTTACGCGGTCGGGTGATTGGCGTACCAGAAATCAGCACTGATGGCTGGCATCCGTATCGCAATGCAATCCGCGACGCTTTCGGGAGCCGTACGGCGCACGGTGTCATCAATAAGACCTACAGCGTAACCCACCTGAACGTAACCGAAGCGTCGCGCCGCTATTCACCGGCACAGGTAGTAGCGGTAGAGCGCATCGCGGTAGAGGGTGAACCGGAAGACATTTCGACCAGCTACGTTGAACGTCAAAATCTCACGCTCCGCATGGCCTCAAAGCGGTTTGCCCGATTGAGCAACGGTTTCAGCAAGAAACTCGACTGCCACCTTGCCGCCGTGGCGCTGTACGTCGCGTTCTACAATCTTTGCAAAACGCATGAAGCGTTGCGGATGACGCCAGCCATGGCGCTCGGGATCGCGGATCGTGTTTGGTCAATCGGCGATTTGATCGAGGCTGCGCTTAAGGCGGTGCCGACCGCGCCAACGGCAAGCCCGGCACAGCGCCGTCGGCAATTTCGGGTAATAGAGGGGGGCACCATTTGAGGGAAGGGAAAGGGCCGCCCTTTGAGGGGCGGCCCTAACCAGCGCTATATCTCGTATTTCCTCGTCATCGGGTCCCTCCGATACGCTTTGGCCTTATATAGGCAATCGTTTACTTTTTCCATCTGTCGTATGACCATTCTAAGTCTTCCCAAATTCTCTTGTTTCCGCGCTTTTCGCGATAGATTTCGATCCAAGGGTAAAGCTTTTTCCAAATTGAAACGGTAATATGGTCAAATTGGTTCCTAAGTATTTCCTCATCAGCTAAGCCACTTTTACACGCCGTTGCCATCTCTTCCAAGAAATTAATACAGTGTATTACGTTAGTTTGTCTTTGCTCTATGAAGTCCTTTAAGTCTTCGCCATCCTCGTGCTTTTTATATATTTCGCGAATGGTGTCCCTAACATGGAACATCCCCGGATCGTTCCAACGCTTGCCGAACTCCATCGAATACATCTTGATTCGGAATGAATCCCTGTCTTTTTCCCGATTTTCGAAACGTTCCTCGCGTTCGTCTATAAGCTGGTTTCTTTCTGCAGAATCACGCTCACTTCGCAGAGCTGCATTCAGGGTCCGTGCCGTATAGAATGCGGCGGCAGTATTTGCGAGCGCGACGATGCCGGCGCTGAAGAAAATTAAGGTCTCCTTCGCCGAGTCGCTGATGTCCCAAAACCAAAATGTAAGTCCCAGGAGAACGAGCGTCCCAATGACCGAAAAGGTTATCGGGAACTCAATTCGGACGTTCGTCAGAGTGTCTGCCCCACGGGCCGTCATGGTCCTAGTTTAGTTGAATACTTTTTAGCCAGCAACCGAACCCCTATCTGGCCCCTTTTGTGCATGGCGGCCGGTCCCTTTCGGGGCATAAGGGGCCACTACCTCCCGTTTGTGATCATCCGTCATCCTGAGGTGCGAGCCAACGGGTCCGCGCGAAGCGCGCGGCCCGATGACAGGCTTCGCGAGCCTCGAAGGACGACGCACTTAAACCAATCGAAGTCGGCAAGCCGATTTCGATTGCGCCTGAGCTGCATCCTTCGAGGCCCGCGCTGCGCGCGGGCACCTCAGGATGACGGGCGCAAGAAGCCCCGCTCCGTTTCCCGGATGCGGTGCAGCGCGTTAGCGGTGCACCGCTGTTCCGGGATCGTCGCAAACTCCGAGCCTTTTACGATCCCGGGTCTGCAGCGCACCATTGCGCTTCGCTTCATGCTGCGCCGCGCCCGGGAAACGTATAATGTGCATATCCACCCACCCCTTTGACGGAGACGCCACGTGCCGATCGAACACGATGACGACGACGCCACGCGGGCGGTGGCGCGGCTGCCGGGGCTCGACATCGCGGTCGAGCATCGCCGTCTGCCGAATGCGGAAGCGATTTCGATTCATCTGCAGGCGATGCCGTCGTTTGCGGCGTTCGGCGATTTTCTCGATGCCGCCAATCCGTTCGCGTTCTGGGCGCGCGCCGCGCAGATGAGCATGCTGCCGTGGCTCGCCTGGATGAATTTCTCGCCTTGGCTTAATGCCAGCCGCGCGCTGTTTCCGCCCGGAAGCGGCGACACGCCGCCGACGGTGCCGGAGGGGTGAGGCATCCTCCCCCGTGAACACTCGGCACCGTCCGCCCCGCGCCCCCTCCACCACCCTTCGCTCGCTCCGCTCGCTTGGGCGGTCCCCCTCCCCCGCTATCGCGGGGGCGGATGGAGCGCGGCCTCTCGCGCCTTCGCCGCGGCGCTCTTCGTCAGCAGCGCGGCGCCGAACCAGCCCCAATAGATGCGATGGTGGCGGATCAGCCCATCGCCGATCTCCATCACCTCGACGATCTCGACCTGATCGCCGCCGGGCGCGGCGCGCGGGTATTCCCAGACCAGCAGGCGCTCGCCGTCGGTGAGCCATCGGCCGCTGCGGTGCCAGCGCACCAGTTCGTTCGGCCGCCGCCGCGCGCCTTCCGCGAAGAACGGGCGGATCTCGGCATGGCCGCGCAGCACGCCGCTTTCGCGGCCGTCGAAGATCGCCTGTACCAGCGGCGATTCCAGCACCGCGTCCTCGGCATAGAGCGCGAGCAGGCCGTCGGTGTCGCGCGCCTTGGCGCGTTCGTGCCACTGCTCGTGGATACGGGCGCAGTCTTTCAGGAAGGCTTCATTGTATGGCTGACGCTGCTCGTTCATGACCGCCTCCTGCATCATGAGAAACCAATAGCACCGCGCCGGGGTTCCGTGTTTCGACCGCGGCCGAAGTGTGGGGGCGCGAAGTGTGAGGCCAGCGGAGGGCGAATTTTTGTTCCGCGGAACCGGCGGCGGGCGGCTGCATTAGATGAGGGTGCGATACCTTACAGAGATCAGAGGAACTCACCCAATGCGCTCCATCATGTTGGCCATGACGGCCATGTTCATTTTCACCGGCGCGATGGCCACCATCACCACCGCGCAGGCCGATTCGACGACGATCGTCAAGCACGGCGACGGCGACAAGACCGTGATCAAGAAATACAACAACGACGACGCCGACAAGAAAGTCATCATCAAGAAGCACTATCAGTAAGCGACGGCGTTCGCGGCGCGTGTGAGGAGACACCGTCCCTCGCACGCCGCCGGGAACCGCGGCCGCGCGGCAATAAAGCCGCGGCGGGGCGGGAACGACTCGGCGCGCGAATGTTTATGACAACGATGCCCGTTCCCGACGAGTCTTCCTTGTACAATCCGGAGCGCGTGGCGCGCGATCTGATGATGCCGACCGGCGAGCCGGCGGTGGCGCTGCTCGGCGCTTGCCTTCTCGTGGCGCTGGTGTTTTTCGCGGGCGCCTACGGTCATGCCGGCGGCGCCAAGACGGCGACGCACGCTGCGCCGCGGCCGAGCTTGCGTTCCGAGGGCGGCCCGGTGCCGCCGCCGGCGCGGCCGCGCTCCGCCGGCTGACGCGGCGATGGGAATTCTCCTTGCCTATTTCGTGTGGGTGACGAGCATGCTCGCGGTGATCGCGGCGGCATGGATCGGCATCGGCGATTCCGCCGGCACGCGGCTGCACCTGCAGCGCGCCACCCTGATCCAGCACAGCTACGACGCCGCCGTCATGGCGGGGGACTTTGGCAACGCGCCGCCGAAAACGATCGCGGCCGCAACGACGGCGAAGGCGGCGGTGCGCGGCGGCTCGACCGGCGCGCGCCATGTCACCGCGCGGCGCGCCGAGCGGCGCGTCCACACCGCCCGCGCCCGGACGCCGGGTCCGCAGTATTGGGCGCGTCCCGGGTTTGATGGCGCGACGACGAGTTTCGCGATGCGCGGAGGCCTCGACGAAGTGCATTAAGGATTCGTCGAGCCATCGTTCGGCCCGGCGGGCCGAGGCGGATTTCATGCCCCTGAGTCAACCTGTCGCAGGGTCTGCTGTGGACGGACTCATCTCCGCCATTGTGCGCGAGCGGCAAATCACTTCATGACTGCGGGGCGGCGTAAGCGGCGGCGGCAGAGGCGTTTCTACAACCTTTGGCGGAGGGAATGGGGCCGATTATAGTCGGCGTGGCGGCTGATTCGCGGCCGCCAGTCAATCGGCCTGTAAAAGTCGCCCCTGTGTCAAATTGCAGCCGGTATTCGGATGGGTGCTGTGGCGTGCGCAGTCCACTTCCTAGCGGCACTGTGTGGGGGGAGGCTCCATGGCCCTTATCGAGACGGTTCGCCTAGATCGCAGCAACCATCCGCTCGACGTCGTCGAGCTGATGGCGAGCGGCAACAACTGGCCGTTCGAGCGCGCCGGCGAGGACGAAATCGGCATCGTCGTCACCGGGCGCTGGACCAATTATCAGGTGTCGTTCACCTGGATGCACGACATCGAAGCGCTGCATCTGGCCTGCGCCTTCGACATGAAAGTGCCGGAGCCGCGGCTGCCGGCGGTGCAGCAGCTGATCGCGATGATCAACGAGCAATTGTGGATCGGCCATTTCGACGTCTGGATGGCGAACGGCGTCGTGATGTTCCGCCATGCGCTCGTGCTCACCGGCGGGGTGGCGGCGTCGAACCGGCAATGCGAGGCGGTGCTCGGCACCGCGCTCGATTCCTGCGAGCGCTATTTTCCGGCGTTCCAGTTCGTGGTCTGGGCGGGCAAATCGCCGCGCGAGGCGATGGACTCCGCGATGTTCGAGACCTCGGGTGAGGCGTGACCGGGGCGGTCGCGAACGCGGAGCTGCGAAACTTTTCCGGCCTTCTCGTTCTGGTCGGCGCCGGCAAGATGGGCGCCGCTTTGCTCGATGGCTGGCTGCGTCTCGGGCTTGATCCGAAGACCATCGCGGTGATCGAGCCGCAGCCGGCGCCGGAGATTGCCGCGCTGACGGCGCGCGGGCTCAAGCTCAATCCGGAGCAGAACGCGATCGCCGGCGCCACCGCCGTGGTG
>Ga0335081_10021215_pt1 | contig 10517 bp, 11 predicted proteins | sample Lox_Sample_35_FD_206713 | JGI IMG/M metagenome (GOLD analysis project Ga0335081, IMG submission 206713) | Soil microbial communities from Loxahatchee National Wildlife Refuge, Florida, United States - Lox_Sample_3.5 | ecosystem: Environmental > Terrestrial > Soil > Wetlands | place: USA...
GGCGTACATCAGGACCTTGCCGTTCACGTTGCGCGCAGCCCGGCCGATCGTCTGAATCAGGGCGGTCTGGCCGCGTAGGAAGCCTTCCTTGTCGGCGTCGAGGATCGCCACGAGCGAGACCTCCGGAAGGTCGAGTCCCTCACGCAGGAGGTTCACGCCGACAAGGACGTCGTACTCGCCGAGTCGGAGGTCGCGGATGATCTGGATCCGCTCCAGGGTGTCGATCTCGGAGTGGAGGTAGCGTGCCCGCACACCGGCCTCGAGCAGGTAGTCGGTCAGGTCCTCGGCCATCTTCTTCGTGAGCGTGGTGACGAGTGTGCGCTCGTCGCGCTCCTCGCGGCGGCGGATCTCGTTCAGAAGGTCGTCGATCTGGTTCCGGGTCCCGCGAAGCTCGACCTCGGGATCGACGATCCCGGTCGGGCGGATCAGCTGCTCGGCGACGTGAGTCGAATGTCGGAGCTCCCAGGGGCCGGGGGTCGCCGAGACCATCACGAGCTGGGGCACCTTGGCCAGGAACTCGTCGAAGCGAAGCGGCCTGTTGTCGAGCGCGGACGGGAGCCTGAAGCCGAAATCGACGAGCGTCTGCTTGCGAGAGCGGTCCCCCTCGTACATACCGCCGATCTGCGGGATCGTCTGGTGCGACTCGTCGACGAAGACGACGTAGTCGGAGGGGAAGTAGTCGAGCAGCGTGTGCGGGGCCGAGCCGGGCGGGCGGCCGTCGAGCACCCGCGAGTAGTTCTCGATCCCGTTGCAAAAGCCGAGCTCCTGCATCATCTCGAGGTCGTACTCGGTGCGCTGCCTGATCCGGTGCGCCTCGAGCATCCGCCCCTCCGCCTCGAACTTCTTCACCTGACCCGCGAGCTCGTCGCGCAGCTCGACGACCGCCCGCTCGACCGTCGGCTTCGAGGTGACGTACTGCGTCGCCGGGAACACGGTGACCGAGTCGAGGCGGGAAAGCACCTCGCCGGTGAGCGGGTCGAAGTGGGTGATCGCCTCGATCTCGTCCCCGAAGAACGAAACCCGGTACGCGGTCTCGGAGTAGGCGGGCTGCAGCTCCAGCACGTCGCCCCTGACGCGGAAACGGCCACGGCCGAGGACCGTGTCGTTGCGCGCGTACTGGATATCCACCAGCTTGCGCAGCACCAGGTCTCGGTCCTGCTCGGCACCCACGTTCAGGAAGACGACTCGCTGCTCGTACTCCTCCGGAGAGCCGAGGCCGTAGATGCACGAGACCGAGGCGACGATCACGACGTCACGCCGCGAGAGCAGGCTCGAGGTCGCCGCGTGGCGGAGCCGGTCGATGTCGTCGTTCCGCGAGCTGTCCTTCTCGATGTAGAGGTCGGCCTGGGGGACGTACGCCTCGGGCTGGTAGTAGTCGTAGTAGGAGACGAAGTACTCGACGGCGTTCGTGGGGAAGAACTCCCTGAACTCGTTGCAGAGCTGCGCTGCGAGCGTCTTGTTGTGGGCGATCACGAGCGCCGGCCGCCCGACCTTCTCGATGATCCAGGCCATCGTCGCCGTCTTCCCGGTTCCGGTCGCCCCGAGCAGCGTCTGGTAGCGCTCCCCGCCGAGCAGTCCGGAGGAGAGGGACTCGATCGCCCCAGGCTGGTCGCCGGTCGGCGTGTACAGATCCGACGTGGTCAGCTCGGGCACACCGACAGCGTAGCCCGGGGCTCTCGCGGAGCTAGTCGCCCCAGTCGAAGTCGCGCGAGCGCGACCAGAGAGCCTCGTCCGAGGCCGGCTCGGACTCCTCGTCGGCGACGGTCGGCTCCTCGGGGAACGCCTCGGCGACGGCAGGCCATTCGAGCGATGTCGGCTCGTCGACGATCGACTGCATTCCGTCCATCGTGTCCTCGATCCGCGCCTGCTCCTCGGTCTTGAAGAGGGGATGATTCTCGAACGGATCGTCCGGCATGTATCGCTCGAGCGGCATCTCGTGTTCCAGAGCGGCGTTGCGCCGCCGTAGCTCGAGGTGCTCCTGGATCACCGTTGCGAAGATCGACGTTGTGTCGACGGACATTCCTTCCTCCTGGTCGGTCGTCATGCTCGAGGCAGTCTAACGCCTGGAAAGCGAGTGGTTTACAAATAGCGGCATCGCGGCGAGAATGCCGGGATGGCGAGGAAGAGGCGCAAGAGGGCGAGTCGCTCGCAGGCCGCCCAGTCGGCGATGCTCGTGTGGAGCATGTGGCGCTGGCTGCCGCCGAGCCAGAAGCGGCGCGTGCTTCTGCTCGCGAGGCGGCACGGCATGTGGCTCCTCTCGCGGGAGCTGAAGCGACGCCGGGCTCGGTGATCAGGTGAGAACCGCGAGCGCGATCCGCTCCTGCTCGAGGGAGTGCGCGGTCGGGTATCCCTCGGCTGTACTCGCCCGCCACGGCCGCCCGACATAGCGAACCGCCGCACCGCCCGCGGCCTCCTCGAGCCGGTGGCGAATGGAACGCCAGGCACCCATGTTCTGCGGCTCCTCCTGAGCCCACACGATCTCGTCGAGAGCGGGATAGGACGCGATCAGCGAGCGGGCCGGCTCGACCGGGAAGGGATAGAGCTGCTCGATGCGCGCGACGGCGATCTCCAACGAATCGCGGGCGGCCTCGTGACCGACGATGTCGTAGTAGATCTTGCCGGTGCAGAAGACGAGGCGGCGGATGGTCGCCTTGTCGTCGACGGCGGCGTCGAGGATCGGGCGGAACGAGCCGTCCGTGAGCTCCGCCAGGCTCGACGAGGCATCCTTCAGCCGCAGCAGGCCCTTGGGCGTCATCACGACGAGCGGGCGGGCGATCGGGTCGAGTGCCTGCCGCCGGAGCAGGTGGAAGTACTGGGCCGATGTCGTGCAGTTGGCGATCCTGATGTTCTCCTGCGCGGCGAGCTGCAGGAACCGCTCGAGACGGGCGCTCGAATGCTCCGGCCCGTTCCCCTCGTAACCATGTGGCAGAAGGAGCGTCAGGCGCGAGGTCTGGCGCCACTTGGCGAGGCCGCTCGAGATGAACTGGTCGACGATGGTCTGCGCGCCGTTGGCGAAGTCGCCGAATTGAGCCTCCCACAGGACGAGCGCCTCGGGCGCAGCGGTCGAGTAGCCGTACTCGAAGCCGACGCAAGCGTACTCGGAGAGCGGGGAGTTGTAGACCTCGAACGACGCGCACGCACTCTTCAGGTGCTGCATCGGGATCTCGATCTCGCCCGTGACCGCGTCATGGAGAACGAGATGGCGCTGCGAGAACGTTCCGCGCTCGGTGTCCTGCCCCGTGAGCCGGACCGGGATGCCGTCGCGGAGGAGAGAGGCGAACGCGAGCGACTCGGCGTGGCCCCAGTCGATTGTCCCGTCGTCGAGCGCGGTGAGCCGCCGCTCCAGCTGGCGTTCGAGCTTGGGATGAATCGTAAACCCGTCGGGCACGTTCATCAGCTGCTCGGTGAACCGGCGCAGCCGCTTGCCGCGAACCCCCGTGTCGACGGCAGTGGCACCGCCCGGGGGAACGGCCTCGTCGTGGGACTTGGCCGGAATCGCCTGGCCGAAAGAGCTCCGGAGCCGGTCGTGAGCCTCGTGGAGGCGAGCTGCGACCGACTCGATCTCGGACGTGGCCTCGGCCTCGCTGAGGATCCCCTGCTCGACGAGACGGGCGCCGTAGAGCTCACGAACCGTCGGATGCCTCTCGATCTGGGCGGCCATGATCGGCTGCGTGTAGGCCGGCTCGTCCTGCTCGTTGTGCCCGAAGCGCCGGTAGCCGACGAGGTCGATCACGATGTCGTGGCCGAATCTGGCGCGGTAGGCGAGCGCCAGCCGGACCGCGGAGATCGCCGCCTCCGGATCATCCGCGTTGACATGCACGATCGGCGTGTCAAAGCCCTTCGCCAGGTCTGAGGAGTACCTCGTCGACCGGCCCTGCGCCGGGTCGGTCGTAAAGCCGACCTGGTTGTTGGTGATCAGGTGCAGCGTGCCGCCTGTCGAGTACCCCTCGAGCGCGTACAGGTTGAAGGTCTCGGCGACGATCCCCTGGCCGGCGAACGCGGCGTCGCCGTGGAGGAGGATCGGGAGCGCCACGGTCGGGTCGTGGGCGCCGTTGGGCGAGGTGCGATCGGTCTGGTCGGCGCGGGTCATGCCCTCGACGACGGGGTTCACAGCCTCGAGGTGGCTCGGATTTGCGGCCAGGGTCACGGTGATCGTCCCGCTCGCGGTTGAGCGGACCCCTTCGGCGCCGAGGTGGTACTTGACGTCGCCCGTGCCACCCTCGGCATCTGCAGCCACGACCTCGATCGTCCGCTCGCCCTCGAACTCCCTGAGGATCTGCTCGTAGGGCAGCCCGATCGTGTGGGCGAGGACGTTGAGGCGACCCCGGTGCGCCATGCCGAGCACCGCCTGGCGGGCGCCGGCGGCCGACGCAAGCTCGAACGTCTCGTCGAGCATCGGGATCAGCACGTCGATGCCCTCCAGCGAGAACTGCTTCTGGCCGAGGAAGGAGCGGCGCAGGTAGCGTTCCATCCCCTCGACCTCGCAGAGACGTGAGTAGAGGCGGCGCTTCTCGTCGGCGGCCAGGGGCGTGCGGAACCGCCATGACTCGATCGCCTTGCGCAACCACACGCGCTGCTGATGCTCCGAGATGTGCTCGATCTCGTAGGCCATCGAGCCGCAGTAGGTCTCGTTGAGATGAGGGAGCGCCTCGGCGAGGCTCTCACCGCCGACGTGGACGCGGAGGAGCGACGCCGGGATGCGCGCCTGGAGCTCGGGCGTGAGGGTCGGCTCGAGCCGGAGCGGGTCGAGCGCCGGGTCGCCGACCGGCTCCGAGCCGAGCGGGTCGAGATGCGCTGCGAGATGACCGTGCATACGGTGCGCCTTGACGAGCGCCATCGCGGCGGCGACCCCGCCGAGCAGTTCCTCCTCGACAGCCTCCTCGGCGCTGGGCCGGGGCGCCGCTGCAACCTGCGTCGCGGCGGGCACCGTCTGTGGCTGCGCCGCGGTCGGGAGGGACGTGACGGCTGTGAGGTGGCCGTTGCCGCCGTCGGCGCCGTCCCGGGGGAGCCGCTCGAGGAGCCTCGAGAGGCCCGGGAGGTCCCGGACGACCGCCGAGTCACCAGCTTCGAACAGGGCGCGCCACTCGGCGGGAACAGCCTCGGGGTTGTCGAGATACTCGTCGAGAAGCAGACGCGCGTAACCGGCATTCACGCCGTCGACGTCATGCATTGCAATCCCCTGTTTTGTATCAGCCCCGAGGTTCCTGCGGGCCCAGCCGCTTCTAGAACAGCGGGCGCGAGTCCCAGACCGCGAACGAGCTGCCGATCAGGAAGCAGATCGTGATCGCTGCCGTGGTGTACAGGCCGAGTCTCCGATACCTGTCGCTGACCGTGACGGCCACCATCGTCACGATCAGTGCGGGCAGCGCGACCCCGAACGGCCGGAAGAAGAGCTCGAGGACGCTCGCGACCAGCGCGACCACGAGCAGGACGATCGAGAGGCGATCGCGGCCGGTCACTGGGCCACCTTCGGACGCCCGATGAGTATCCGCTCCGGCGCCGGCCAAACCGGCACCTCGGCTTCAGTCGGCTCAGTCGAGGCAGCTTCCATGGGCCAACCTTCGGCTGGACGGCTCATGCCCCGATCCCTCCGGTGCGAGGAACCCGCCGCCCGTCGCGAGCCCGCTCGCGGGCGCGTGGGCCGGCGCCGAGATGGGGCCGCGCCGGCAAAGGCGTCGGGGGGCGGCGCCAGGGCCGCCAGTTGACGCCCTCGGTGCCTCCTTCGGTGCCGAGCTCGGGCTCGGCCTTGATCGCCCACCAGAGCACCCAGCCGACGTATGCGACCGGGATCTTCAGGAGGACGAGAACGACGATGAGCTCGAGCCAGAGCTGCAAGGCGCTCGAAGTGTACGACACGGGAGTGCCGGATGTTCGTGCATCGACGCCTCACGAGAACCGCCGCCCCTCGTCGCGGCGGTACCCGGCGACCGCGAAGCCCGCGAAGAGCACGGCGAACCCCCCGAGCGTAAGCCAGGCAGCCCAGTCGGCGCGGCTGCCGATCGCCGCGGCGACGAGAGCGTCTGCAAATGCCCGGGTCGGGAGGAACGGCGAGACGGAGTCAACCGCGTGCGGCAACCTCGAGGGACGGATCCAGAGTCCACCGGCATAGGCGAGGACGAGGTAGAGGAGGTTCGCGATCGGGAGCGCCCCCTTCACGGGCGCCCAGTAGCCGAGTGCGACGCCGAGGAGCGCGAACGGGATCGCGCCGAAGAACAGGGCGACTCCGAGGCCGGCCCAGCGCATGCCCGGCAGCGATGCACCCGTGGTCGCGATCGCGATGAGGACGAGCAGTACTGCCGCCGCACAGGCGAACGCCGCGGCGGACGCGACCCGACCGGCAAGCCGCACCCCGGGTCCGACAGGCAGCGTCCTCAGGTACGTCTCCCACGGGGAGGCGCGATCGACGGCGATGCCGACGCCGAACTGGAAGAACGCCACGCCGATCACCGCGAAGCCGGCGAAGGTTGCCATCCGCACGGTCGCATCGGCCCTGGATTCCGGAACGACGAAGAAGAGGAAGAAGACCGCCGGCAGGACCAGGGTCGGAACGAGGTACGCCGGATACCGGACGAGCTCGAGCAACATCGCCCGCGCGTGTGCCCACGCGAGCCTCACGAGCCGGCTCTCTCGCCGATGACCCGCCCCTCCCCCATCACCACGGCTCTCGTTGCCAGGGCGTCGACCTCCTCGAGGCGGTGGGTGGTCAGGAGGAGCGCGCCGCCGCTCCGGACGTGCGCCTCGAGCGCCTCCTCGACCATGTGTCGCGCCTCGGGATCGAGACCGGCGGTCGGCTCGTCGAGCACGACGAGGCGCGGGCTTCCGGCGAACGCGAGGGCGACCGCCACCCGGCGGCGCTCACCGCCGGAGAGGCCTCCGACCTGGCGTGATACCAGCCGTCCAAGCTCGAAGCGCTCGATCAGCGCTGCCGAGATCACCGGGCGCTCGTAGTGAGCACGCACGAGCTCGACGACCTCGCGGACGCGTAGGGTCGCGGGGAATGCCGCCTCCTGCAGCGCCACCCCGACGCGCCGTCTCGAGGAGGGCCGCCGCGGATCGCCGCCGAAGAGTCGCGCCTCGCCCGCGTCGGGCGCGCGCAAGCCGAGCAGTACCGCGAGCGCGGTCGACTTGCCGGCGCCGTTCGCACCGAGCAGAGCGAGCGTCTCACCCTCCCGGACCTCGAGCGATACGCCGTCGAGCGCGGTGGTCGCTCCGAAGCGCTTCGTCACCCCCCGAAGCTCGGCAGCGATCACGGGACTCCCGCTCGGGCCCACGTGCGCTCGGCGAGCCCGAGCAGGAACACGTTGTAGGTCCAGTGCGCTGCAATCGGCGCGGCGAGCGCGCCCGTGAGCAGATAGAGGCCGCCGAACGCGACCCCGGTGCCGAGATGAAGCCCGGGCCTCGCACGGTGGGCGAGGGCGAATCCGAGGGCGCTCGCTGCGAGCGCGGGCACCGGCCCCGCCCACAGGAGCTCGCCGAGCACCACCCGCCGCCAGACGATCTCCTCTCCCGCCGCTGCCGCTGCGAGCAGAGCCCAGCCCTCGATCGTGCCGCGTCGAGCCGGCCTCACAGCTGGTCGCCGCCTCGCGACGGCGAGGTAGAGGAGGAGTCCGGCCGTTGCCCCCGCCGCAGCCGCACCGGTCGCAGGGATGCGTGAGCGGGGCGTCACCGGCGACAGCGTGACGAGCAGAGCGGCGGCCACGACGAGCACGGGCGCGAGCCTGAGCCAGACGCCGACTCTCACGGCGACCCGCCAAGGACGAGCGCGTACAGGGCCGCCTCGCCGAGGCTGTCGGCACCGACGAGATCGTCGAGCCTGCGATCGTGGAAGCCGCCGACCGGGAGAGCTGCGAGGTCGAGGTCGGCTGCGGCGAGCACGGCGTTCTGGACGAGGTGGCCTGCCTCGAGCAGCGCAAAGCGGTACCCCCGCTGCCCGTACTTGAACCTCGAGCGCCAGAAGACCCCGGTCACCACCATGAGCGCTGCGGTCACCTCGGCGAGCCTCGGCTCGACGAGCGCGGCCCGGAGATCGTCGAAGCCAACGGGCCCGAGCGCCGCGAGACGGCGACGGAAGGGCTGGTAGTGATACACGCCGCGCCCGAGCCCCGTGACTGCAATCGCGATCACGTAGACCTCGAGCGGGTAGAGGGCGCCTGCCGACGGCACAGGGCGCCGGAGGCCACCGCCGCGCTGGACGCCGGACGCGTACGAGGCGGCCAGGAGCGTCGAGAGCTCGCCGACTCGGAGCGGCCGCATCACCTCGGGACACGCCGACCGTCTGCGGGCGATCACCTCACCGAGAGGGCCGCGGAGCGGCGCCGGCGGCGGGAGCTCGACCGCAGGCCGGTGATCGTGGGTGCGGCTCGAGCGTGCGACCGTCTCCGCCAGGTCGCCGCCGGCGAGCCGCTGCAGGATCTCGAGTCGGTCGGGCGCGACATGCGGGTAGAGCCGCGAGGCCTCGTGGAAGCACTCGGCCGGATCGTCGAGGGCCACGCCGGCCGGGCCATGCACGAGCGAGGCAAAGTGCGCGGTCGGAGGCACGCCCGTCATGGGAAGGGATGTGGGTGGGGATTGATCTCACGTTCGTCGAGCACGCCCGGCCGGAGCCCGAGCGCCGCCGCCGCCTCGTACAGCCGGCGTCCGCCGAGACATCGCGCTGAATGCAGCGTGTCGAGCGGGCAGAGCTCGGGCGCAATCACCCGGACGACCGAAACGCCGAGCGACGCGACGTCGGGCGAGGTGACGTTGACGGCGAACGCGGTCGCCCCGGCGGCCTCCACCCGCCGGCAGAGCGCCTCGAGCTGCCCGGACGGGTGCCCGCCCTCCAGGGTGGGCACCTCCGCGAACGCCACGCGCTCGGTGCTCGAGTCGAGGAACCGCGTGACCACCGAACGGGCGTGGTCGGCGTAGTAGCGGATGTGATCGTCGAACGAGGTGACGCCCCCGCCTCGACGGCCGAACCTCCGTCCGGGCTCGAGCAGTGCAAGCTTGGCGCCGGCTGCTCGTGAAGCGAAGGCCTCTGCCAGCGCCCGCCACCAGGCCCGTTCGACCGTGACCGACGCGGCGGCCCCGACTCCGAGCGCTCCGGGAACCTCGGCCGGAGCCCGCACCACCCCGAGAACCGTCGGCAGTGCGTGAAAGCACGAGAGGTCGACGGCGGCGAAGCGTAGACCGGCACGCTCGAACAGATCCGGGCCGCCAGCCGTGTCGTTATTGCTCGGTTCGAGGAGCGGCAGCGACAGCCGGTTCGCCCACGTAACCATGAATGCGTCCCGCTCGAGCAGTTCGAGGAGCGCGTGCACGAGCGCCTTCTCCTCGTTCTCGGCGGCGGCGAGACCGCTGCTCGTCGCAAGTCCGATCGGACCGGCGCCCGGGAGCCTCGCCGGGCCGAGGTACACGAGCTCCGCCGGCAGGAAGGCGGGCTCGCCGCCGACGAGCCGGTGGCCCTCGACCCAGGCGACCCTGGTGCTCGACGTGAAGCGCCGGAAAGGGAACCCGGGACGTTCGAGCTGCCGCTGGGAGAAGAGGGCGAACCGTTCGGGTGGGACAGCCGCCTCACCAAGCTCGTCGGCCGTCGCAACCAGAAGCCTCTCGCGGGGCACGAGCGTCGCCGAGTATCGCTCGAGCGCCTCGCCGACCGCCGCAGCCGCCGCCTCGGAACGCGTGGCTCCGGCCCCGCCGAGTCCCGATAGGTGGTCGAGCGAAGCCCCGAGAACGCCCGGGGCGTTCGCGACGGAGCACGTGGCCTGGAAGAACCTCGGGTCAGCCGCACTGCGTAGGGACTCCTCGACGGAGCGCACGATCCCCACGTACGGCGAGACGGCCGCGCGCAGGCTGCACGGGAGGGCGGCGATCACGCCGCCTCGGCGTCGTGCCAGGGAAGCGGCGGCGCGACCCGTTCGGACAGGGAGCACGCCGGGCAGCGGGGTACCCGGAGCACCCTGTGCGCGGTGAGCGACGGCGAGGGCCGTGCCTCGAGCACGTGGAGGAGGCCCGGGAGACTCGTGTCACCCCCGCCGAGCCAGGCGAGAACGAGCTGCGAGACGAGGCCGGCGGCCATCGCGTCGAGCGGCGCGCCTGCCGCCGCCTGCACCGGCGCCTCCTCGATCCGCCGGAGATCGCTGCCGTACTCGACGTGCCCCGCGAGCCTGAGGAGGAGGCACTCATAGCAGGACGACTCGCCGGGAACGACGAGCGGCCCGACGGTCACCGCCAGGCCGTCGTACGGCCGCAAGAGAAGCCAGCGCTGACCGTGCTCGATCGCGAGCGTATTCCAGGCCGAAAGCGCTCGTGCCTCGTGCCCGGCAGGCGCGGCGACGGCGACGTCGACCTCGCCGCCCTCTTCCCACTCGAGCTGCCGGACGCTCCCGACCCCGGAAGCGTGGAGCAGCCGCGCGACCCCGGCACCGACGGAGGAGCTGCCGACGACCCCGACGCTCGCCGACCGCAGGCGCGCGGCCGCGACGGCGGGAGCCAATCCATACTCCGCGGCTAACGCTGCGGCTGCGGAAGGCTCCCCC
>Ga0335081_10021216_pt1 | contig 10517 bp, 9 predicted proteins | sample Lox_Sample_35_FD_206713 | JGI IMG/M metagenome (GOLD analysis project Ga0335081, IMG submission 206713) | Soil microbial communities from Loxahatchee National Wildlife Refuge, Florida, United States - Lox_Sample_3.5 | ecosystem: Environmental > Terrestrial > Soil > Wetlands | place: USA: Florida...
AAAGGGCAAAGGACAAAAGAACGAAGACCACTAACAACTTTCCAATCTTTCTGCTCATGGGTTCACCCCCTTTCTTGTTTCTAAGTAAATTATCCTGATCTTCCTCAAACCACCAATTTCGATAACCACTACCATAAAATCCTGTAAAGAAAAAGAAGGAGGCCTGTGTCAGAGAAGTGGATTCCATGGAAATCAGATTTGATTTCGATCATGGGAGGTGAAAGCTGACCATGCCTCCTTCAATCCTATTCGCTCATCTTTGCTATTCGAGTTACCCTCCCCGTTGTCAAAACTATCTTAGTTTCTCTATTCTCTGTTCCCGTGACTCTCTTGCCTCTCAGGATTTATGGCTGGCGTGCCTCCTTATATTTATTCCTGATCGAAGAAAAAGGTGACTTTAACATTCTGTGCTTCCATGATTCCGACCAATTTTTGGACAGAATCGCAAATGAGATTCAACTCACCTTTTTTCAAGTTTTTCAGCCCGTAAACCATCTTTCCTTGAGCAGGATTCGGCGCCCTTTTGGCTAACCTCTTCCCTTCGGCAGTCAATTGGACATAGATAACTCTACGATCCACCTTATCCCTATTCCTCTTCATATAGCCTTTCTTCTCCAGCCGGTCTATTACTCCTGTGATGGTGCTGGGGTGTAAATACATCCTTTCACTCAAACCCGTCAGCGACAGACTCTCATTTTGGAAGAGGGTTTTAAGTGCCCAAAGCTGAGGCCCAGTGATCCCGAATTTTTCCGAGACTTCGTGCGAGTAATCTTGGATAGCTTTAAAGATCCGGCGAAGGGATTGCATGATTTCAGAAATCGCGACGTCCCGGGCAGCTCGCCTTGTCATTTCCGTTTCTCGACGCATCAGTTTGTATACAAAATGTTTATATGCCAACTATATGAAATCTCCTCAGGCCTGTCAAGAATAATTATTTAAATTTATTTAAATTATTGTCGAAATAGTTGACATGATTGTCGAACTACTTTACTAAGCGAAAAGGGAAAATCTCTTTAGTCTCCCGGGCCATCGACAATTCATTCCTGCCGGAAAGCTGCGCGCTAAAAAGTCAGGACGAATTGTCTTTCTTATTTAATGTTCAATTTACTCATAACTGGAGGCTGTCAACCCACCGATAATCCAAGTGCAAGAAACTGCGATATGATCCCAAGCGGAAGATTTTTAGAATCACTTTAAGCCGTCGGCACAGCCTTTGCTATTCCAAACTTTATTAACCAAAATCCAAAGGAGGTAAGACAAATGAGAAAGCTGGTAGTCACATTGGCATTGGCGGCAGTGGTGGTTTTAGCCATAACCTATGTCTATGCTCAAGCCCCGGGATTCGGCAGATCGGCGTGGGGCTATGGAAAATGGTCTTCTTTGACCTCAGAGCAACGAGAAAAATTCCCCGCTGGTGGGGGGCCAGATTCTCACTCCTGACCAGCTCTCCCAATGCGAGCCCGGTTGGGCAACGGAACCCGGCTTTGGTGCTGGCCGCATGATGGGCTACGGTTCTGGAAGAGGCTGTGGTTACGGAAGGGGTCGTGGTTTTGGAATGGGCTCAGGCGATGGGATGTCTTATTGAGAAAACATAAAAACCGTATGATAGTACTAAAACGCCTATGAATTCTTCCGGTTTCCTTTCTCGCGAGATCATTTTATAAAACAAGAAGGAAGAAAACTCATCGGTCACTTGACTGTCCAGGTTTTCACCCATCTTGATGCGGCAAGGGCTGAGAGATTCGAGATGACGCCCAGAAGACGGCGCTGATCGAACAGAAGATTCTTGAAATCGAACTGAACCCCGATGACACCGATGGTCTCTTCAAGTGTTTTCATAGGCACGAAGAAGAGTTTAACGCTCGGCAGCGTCTGCGTCCCTGCTCCTGCGGGCTCCCCGTGGGAATAAGTCCACTCGGCCACCGCCATCTCATTTGGAGTGAGGTCAATATCCGGTTTGCTCCGAGCCCAGATCTGGAGTCTCTTGTCCTTCCCGCTGAAAAGGACAAAGGAGGGCGCGTCCATAACCATCGACAGGTACTTAATTGCAATATGACTGATGTGATCAAGAACCGTTGTGCGAAACAAGGTCAAAACATTTTCCCATTCCTTCGGGTTCTGAACCATCCCTCCCACGAATTGTTCAACGGGAGGAAGCACCAAGAACTCCTTGCTCATCTCTTCAATCAGGGTTACCCGCCTGACGCGAAGCTGTAAAAGAAGATTTTGCCTCTTTGTTATCTTGGCAAGCTGGCCGACGATGACGGAGGTGAAGAAGAAAACCAAGGCGTTAATGACGTCGTGCGGATGAATCATCGTGAAACTGTATTTTGGCGCTGTAAAGAAAAAATCGAAAGCAAGCAGGCTGAGGATCGATGCAAATACCGAAGGCCAGGTACCAAAAAGAAGGGCGGACGCGATTGTCGCAATCAAGTAGACATAGACCAGAGCGATGGAATTGACGAATCCCTGGAGGAAAAAGTTCAGCAGGGTCACCGCGCCGACCATCAGGGCGGTCAGGATGAACTGTTTCGGATTGAGCGTAAAGCGCTCGGGAGATGGCTTTACTTCGATCTCTCTCTTCTCAACGGTTGGCGTGATGAGATGCAACTCAAACTCGCTCGGCGTATGCAGCAGGCGGGAGGCGGGCGAGCCTTTCCAAAATCCAAACAACATCGAGTGAAGAGGTTTTCCGATGACGATATGGTTAATATTATATTCGCGGGCAAAGCGCACGATTTCATTCGCGACATCCGTTCCGGAAAGGGTTGCAATTTTTGCTCCCAATTCCTCCGCGAGATTCAATGCTTCGCCGATGTAAGCCTTATCCTTATCCGACATCTCCTTCAGGGCAGGTGTAGAAACATGCACGGCATACCATTCAGCATGCGTATCTTTCGCAATCTGGTAACCCTTGCGCAGCAGTTGTTTTGCATAAGGACTCGGGGCGATGCAGACCATCAATCTCTCCCCTGCGGGCCAGGGTCCGGAAATAGCCTTTGCCCTCATATAGTTCAGAAGCTCGGTATCCATTTTGTGAGCCGCGCGCGTAAGCATGAGTTCACGCAGTGCTACAAGATTGCCGCGTTGGAAGAAGTTCTGCATGGCACGTTCGGCCTGCTTGGGAATGTATACCTTTCCTTCTTTCAGCCGCTCAAAGAGCTCTTCCAAGGGGACATCGATCACCTGAACTTCGTCAGCTCGATCCAGAAAGGTATCGGGCAATGTCTCCTGCATGCGAATTCCCGTAATCTTTTCTAAGACATCGCTCAGGCTTTCGAAGTGCTGAACGTTCACCGTTGTGTACACATCCATGCCGCTATCGAGTAATTCTTCAATATCCTGGTATCGTTTCGGATGTCGGCCACCCGGGGCATTACTGTGCGCAAGTTCATCTACCAAAACAACCGCAGGCCGTCGCGCAAGGATGGCGTCCAGATCCAATTCTTCGAGAACAATATTTTGATAGGCCACGCGCCGTCGAGGAACCACCTCCAAGCCCTTCAGAAGTTCTTCCGTTTCGATGCGGCCGTGCGTCTCCACAATGCCTACCACGACATCCTCGCCGCGCTTCTTCAATACCCGCGCCTCGTTAAGCATGGCATATGTTTTCCCCACCCCAGGCGCATAACCGAGAAATATTTTTAATCTCCCCCTTTTCTCTTCCTCACGCTGAACTTCCTTTAAGAGGGCATCCGGATCTGGCCTAGTGGCATCTTTATCGTTTTTCTTTACTTCCATCTCCTCTTAAGCCCGCCCCAAACTCTGGATGATTCAAATCTAACGGAATCACCTCAATCTTAATGCACATGTTACATATAAACAAATTACTCGTCAATACCTTGGAATGACTATGTTATAGCAGAAAGGACTTATAAGGTCGAAAAGGGGCCTGCCACACAAAGGTGAGCGAGCTCCGATCTTTCTTGTATAAAAACAAGAACGATGTAGACTCGGGTATCAGGAGCCCAGAGCAGGAAAAAACGGGAATCCGAGTAAGTGCAATCCCATCCTCTTCCTCACGCAGGACCGAAGTGTGATTACTAAGCAAACTGCCTTCCGAGGTTCTGTTCCATTTCCTCGGCAGGACCGACAATCACTTCTTGGACCTCAACTCCGTTTTCCTACGAGCGAATTAACAATCCACGCAAGTAGAATTACTGCCCCAATTACCAGTAAAATATGTGCAAACTCATTCATGTTATCATCTCCTATTTGTCAGAGGGCGGGCCCATCCAGGATGGGCTTTTGTAGCAAGCCCGCGCTATCCCGTGCTCGTAGGGATTCCTTCCCATCGATCCGCTCTCCGAAAGAGAGCTATTTTGTCACAGGGACGGAAGAACCCCGGTTGGTGTGCTGAACTATCAAATTAGTATTTTGGCTCTGGGCAGGCAGGCTCAACAACGCAAAATAATTGTTGAAACCACTTTCAAAATGGTTGACGGAGGAAGAAATACCTCTAAGAGAAATTGGCCGGTTGACGGGTATATCCGCTGAACAAGCCTAATAAATAAAGAGCCTTGCCATGACGGAATCTGAGGCTTGGACTTAGGGGCAAGAAGAGCAGGAAAAAGTGAGGCAGGCAGGTACTCTTTAGAAACTTGGATGATTTCTGATAAGTCCAGATTCTGTACGGATACAATGGTTCGAGTATGAGTACATTCGGACGCGAACAAAATATTAAATGCAACCAGGCCCAGTATTGACAGCAGCGTTAACAAGAAATGGCTGGTTTTTATAGTCATACCCACACCTTCTATCAAATATAATCGTTGTTACTTAATTGGGCAAAGAAGGATGCATTCTATTTCTGCTCTATCAGTTCGTTTCGGCCCTCAGAGAGCGGGTGCGAACCGCCACAGCAGAGCAAAGAGACCGCTAATCCAGCTATGGCTATGGCGTGCCGTACCGCTTGCAAAGTTCGAGATTGACTTCAAGCACGTTAACGAACTTCTCACCCGCAAGCCCAAACCACGGGGCCGAAGCGTTCTCCTGCAATATCTCCTCGATCTCTTTTCGGACTGCGGCTGGGTCGCGTTTTAATTTGGCAGCCCATTTGGACGCGACCCGGTCGAGCTGATACTCGGCGTTGTCAAGCGTGATATGAGGATCAAGTCCGGAGCCGGAAGTGGTGACGAGGTCGCCGGGAACGTCTTGGAGGTCAGCCTCGGGATGATCCTGTCGCCACATATCAAAGAAGATCGATTGAATGTCCGAGCCGTCCTTGACCGGTTCAATTGTTGTTTGATCCTTACCACCGGCTCCTTTGCGAGTAACGGCGGAGGGAAACTTCCCCGGGTTCTCCTGGGAAAAGTTCTCGAAGAAGATAACGGCAAGATCATCTGCTTTTGGCTGCGGGATGCCCGGATTGTTCTTAATCCACTGGGCGACTATGACTGGATGAGCCTTCGCCCATCCGTCCACGTATGCGCCATTTTTGGAATCCGCCTTGACCCAGGCTTGCGCAAGTCCGTTGTGCAGGTCTGCCCACTGAGCCACGATGTGAGGCTTGCCCTGGAATAGATCTTTTTGAAACCAACTTTCGATGTCCGTCGCCACGAGTTGTCCTGCTTTTGGACCGCTTCGATATTTCACAATTGGACCGAGCGTCCGGGCAACCCGGTCGCGCAGGGCGTAATTGGATGCCGCAAGAGATGACGAGGCTGAAGCAGAGGCATCGTACGATGCAGCAGATGGGCGGGGTTGAAAGTATTCGTCCTTAGTAAACGGCTGGGCAATGAGTCGTGATCCCACCGGTTTACCGTCAGGGCCCGTCAGCAGGCTCCCGTTGGCCTGAAAGGGAAAGACGGCCTGTCCGACCACCCACAAACCCAATGGATAAAGGACGCAGCAGATGACCACCAGCACTAACAACAGAAAGATGCTCTTCGAAAAGGATCGCCACATGTTATGCCTCCCTGCCTGCCCGCCCTCGGTCAGGACCGGGGCCGATAGGCAGGCTTGATTCACCCCGTTAGAAATGATCCCCGGTAATTTGGGGCGGGGTTAGATCCCAGAATAATTCCGGCGGTGTTCGTGCCCCGCTGGAATTTCTAACGGGGTTCACTACAGTATCAAATAGTCAAATGAAAACCCACCATGATGAGGTCAATCAGTTTGATGCCGATAAAGGGGAGAATCACGCCTCCCAGTCCCCATATGAGCAAGTTCCTGCGCAACAGAGCATCGGCGCCAAGAGGCCGGAATTTGACTCCCTTGAGGGCGACTGGAATGAGCGCAGGAATAATCAGCGCGTTAAAAATTATAGCCGACAGAATGGCCGAGGTGGGTGAATGCAGATGCATGATGTCGATCTCCTTGAGCCACGGTAAAGTCCCCGCGAAAAGAGCGGGGATAATCGCAAAGTATTTGGCCACGTCATTGGCGATCGAGAACGTCGTCAGAGCGCCTCGCGTGATCAGGAGCTGCTTTCCGACTTCCACAACTTCGATCAACTTAGTGGGGTCGCTGTCTAGATCGACCATATTGGCCGCTTCTTTAGCCGCCTGCGTGCCAGCGTTCATGGCCAGAGCAACGTCGGCCTGAGCCAGCGCAGGCGCGTCGTTCGTGCCGTCGCCCATCATGGCCACAAGCTTTCCGCCGGCCTGCTCCTTGCGGATGTAAGAAAGCTTGGTTTCCGGCGTGGCCTGAGCGAGAAAGTCATCGACCCCCGCCCGCGCAGCGATGGTTGCGGCCGTGAGAGGATTATCTCCGGTGATCATGACGGTCCGCAGCCCCATCTTTCTTAGTCGATCGAAGCGCTCCCGCATGTGAGGCTTCAGAATATCCTCGAGTACGACCAGACCCGCAATGTGACCATCATCGGCAATGACCAGAGGGGTTGCGCCTTTAGATGCCACGCCGTCAACCATCGCGTTGAGATCGTCCGGTACGCTGCCACCGTTACCCTCAATGAATTTGGTGATGGCATCTGGTGCCCCTTTACGTATTCGCCTGCCGTCTGGAAGGTCGATACCGCTCATGCGCGTTTGGGCTGTAAAGGGCAGAGGCTGTGCGTCCGCTGGCACGCTGATGGGGGTTTTGCTTTGCTTCTCAAATAACCTAACGATGCTCTTTCCCTCGGGAGTCTCATCAGCGGCGGACGCTATGGCAGCGAGCCGTCCAACATCGGCAGCCGAATACCTTCCGATCGGTAAGAACGTTGTTGCGCTCCGGTTCCCTATCGTGATTGTGCCTGTTTTATCGAGCAACACCACATCGATATCACCAGACAACTCCACCGCCTTGCCGCTCTTAGCGATAATGTTGGCCTGTAGAGCACGATCCATGCCAGCGATTCCAATGGCGGCAAGCAAAGCGCCAATCGTGGTGGGAATAAGGCAGACTAAAAGCGCTATAAGCGTCGGAACATCAGTGCCGAGGCTCCTCAACGGTTGTTGGATGCCCAGGTAGCTCATCATGTATTGCTCGGCGTTCCAGGCCATCGCCGAAAGTGGAATCACCACGATCAAGAAAACCAGCGTAAAGGCTGAGAGCAACAACGTGAGAGCGATCTCATTCGGACTTCGCTGACGAATGGCGCCCTCCACCAGAGCGATCATCCGGTCGAGGAATGAGTCACCGGAACCGGTAGTGATCCGGACAACAATCCGATCAGAGAGCACGACTGTTCCCCCGGTCACACCGGATCGGTCGCCGCCCGCGGCCCGAATGACCGGTGCTGATTCTCCGGTAATCGCGGACTCATCGACTGAGGCAACCCCTTCGATGATCTCTCCGTCGCCGGGAATCGTCTGACCCGCCTGTACGACGACTCGATCGCCCGGTTTCAAAACCGTCGAGGAAACCTCCTCGATATCTCCCGCCGTACTCAAGCGATAGGCCACCGTGTCGTGACGGGCTCGCCTGAGCGAATCGGCCTGGGCTTTGCCACGGGCCTCGGCAAGGGCAGTGGCAAAATTCGCAAACAACACGGTCAGGAAAAGCCATGCGTCGAGCGCGATAAAATACGTAATCGGCACCTGACTGGCCTGCTTGCCCCATGCCGCCTGCGCGATGAATAGAAGGGTCAGGAACGCACCCACCTCGACTACAAACATGACAGGATTCTTCCATTGGATGTCGGGCCGCAGCATGACGAACGCCTGCTTCAAGGCCGCAATTCCTGTTTCCTTTTCCATCAGTCCTCTTGGCTTCAAACGGCGCAGCGACCGCAATGGTTCCGAAGCTAATGGAACTTCCCGCATGGTTTCTTCAATATTTTGTGATCTATTCATGCTCCACTCCTTTACGGACCTAATTGATTTCGAAATTCATGGTCAACACTTTCGATGAAACGATCGTTAAGACTTCTCGGTTACCCGCCAAAAGGAATAGGACCTAAGTGCTCCGCAAGCGGTCCAAGTGCGGCAACCGGCAGGAAGAGCAGGGCCCCAATGATCAGAATCGTTGCAAGCAAGAGGATGCCAAAGGTGACGGTGTCCGTGCGTAAAGTCCCCAGACCAAACGGAGCCGATTTCTTCTCTCCAAGAAAGGCCGCCATGGCGATCGGCGCAACAATGGGAAGAAAGCGGCTGAAAATGATAACGAGGCCCGCTGCGATATTCCACGGGATCGCGGTCGGCGCCGGATTCGGATTGCTTGCCAAACCATAGGCAACCGCCAACCCATCAAAGGCCGAACCATTATTAGCCGAGGCGGAAGAGAAATTGTACAGTATTTGTGAAAAGCCATTGGCTCCAGGATTGCTGATGGCTTTGAGTCCCCAGCTTGTCGCAGCAAAGAGCCCTGTTGGGAAAAGAATCATGAAGGGGTGGACCAGAAGGGCGATGATCGCGAGTTTAACCTCGCGAGCTTCGATCTTCTTACCCAGGTATTCGGGAGTTCGGCCCACCATCATACCAGCCACAAAGATCCCGATGATTAAGTAGAGCAACATGTTGATCATCCCTACCCCCTTGCCGCCGTAGATGCAGTTGAGCCACATTCCCACCATGGGCGAAAGGGCGGCAATCGGATTGAGGCTGTTCTCTTCTGCGTTTACCGCGCCACATGTCACGTCTGTCGTCAGCGCATCGAAGGCGGCGCCTGCGGAGGTTCCGAAACGCATTTCCTTCCCTTCGAGGTTGCCCAGGTGCTGGTCCACCGGCAGGTCTGAGAGTGCTGGCAGACTTACTACTCGTCTTCCACCCGGCGCCGTTGCGCTGGAAATTTCGAACGTTCGCGCCACAGGACGGCCCGTCAAGCCCGGGTTCGGTTTCAGCGTATCAAAACAGATCGTCCACACGATTGTGCCAACCATCAATAGCAACATGACTGAGAAAATGACATACGCATGCCGCATCCGGCGGAGCATCCTGCCGTACATCAATACAAGCGCGAACGGGAAGATCATCATTGCCAGTGTGTTGAAAAAATTCGATAGTCCGGTCGGATTTTCAAAGGGATGCGCGGAATTCATACCGTAGAATCCACCCCCATTGGTTCCGAGCATCTTTATGGACTCGAATGCCGCCACCGGCCCCACGACGATAGTCTGCTGCTTCACCTCACCCTTGTCCGTGGTTCCCATGGCCTCAGGTTCGAGTGTGGAAACCTGGTGGGAACTTTTGAAAGTCATGGGACTACCCTGAATCAGAAAGATAAGGGCGATCACAAAAGCGATGGGCACAAACATGTAGACCACCACCCGCCACATGTCTACGAAGAAGTTGCCCAAGGACGAATCACTCCGAAAAGCCCGGATCACCGCGGTCAGTGCGCTTAAGCCGATTGCCGCCGACAAGAAGAGCATGGTGATGCAAAAGAAAATTTGGCTGAAGTTCGACAAAACCTGTTCGCCCGAATAATGTTGGAGGTCCGTGTTCGTCATGAATGATGTCACGGCTTGAAAGATAGTAGTGGGGAAAATCATCCCCTTCCCGTCCGGATTGAGCGGCATCCACGGCTGAAGCGCCAGAACGAGGTAGCCGAAGATGAATAAGACGGTGTTAAAAATGAGTATAGAACCCGCATACTGTTTCCAGTTCTGGGGGCCGCTGTCCAGGCGTTTTTCGAACCAACCCAGGATCGGCAAAAGCCGGTATTTTCCGTCCATGATCCATGCCAGATAGCGGCTTAAGGGAAATGCAATGAGGGTCGCTGCTACAAGCAGCGAAAAGGGAAGAAGCCAGATTTGAATAAACATATTCAATCTCCTTTCAATATCTCAGTATCGGCTGCCTCTGGTCAGAACCACTCCGGTCGTACAAGGGCCGCAACCAGGTAGACGAACAAGAAGGCCGCCACAGCCGCTGTCACATAGATCATCATTGGCATCACCTCATCTCTTATATTTTCTCACAAGCCATAAGGAACAGGCCCACGACTCCCATTGTTACAATACCCAAAAGAAACATCGCTGGCAGCCAAAATGCAAGGATCATTTCCGGACCCCTCCTAAGCTTTCGTTAGATTCTATCTCTCATTACGTCTCAAGGTCTTGAAACTTGATTGAATCAGTATCCCCGTTTCGATAGATTGTATGCTTCTGCTCTCTGTTGGGTCGGGGCGCCTGC